>WNFM01324372.1_pt1 | contig 25393 bp, 19 predicted proteins | sample 5400271 | NCBI WGS metagenome assembly WNFM01 (sample SAMN13153352, study PRJNA577476) | soil metagenome | isolation source: 60 cm saprolite on Douglas fir-dominated hillslope | place: USA:California | collected 2013-09-17 | reverse complement strand
CGCCGGGCACATCATCACGGCTGCGCAATCGATCGTCAGCCGCAACGTGAGCCCCATCGACACCGCGGTGGTGAGTCTCTGCGCGATGCACGCCGGGCATCCGGGCGCCATGAGCGTCATTCCTTCGCACGCGAAACTGGTGGGAACGGTGCGAACGTTTCGCCCGGCGACGCAGGACATGATCGAGAAGCGCCTCACCGAGCTCGTGGCGTCCATCGGCGCCGCGTTCGGTGCGGTGGCGACACTGAAGTACGAACGCGTCTACCCGGCCACGATCAATCACGAGCGCGAGGCGATGTTCGCCGCCGATGTCGCGACAGCGCTGGTGGGCGCGGATAACGTGGTGCGCAACCTCGACCCCTCGATGGGCTCCGAGGATTTCTCGTTCATGCTGCAGGCCAAACCGGGGGCGTTCGCGCGGCTGGGGCAGGGTGGCGCGGAAGGCGGCTGCTTCCTGCACAACAGCAAGTACGACTTCAACGATGCGGTGATTCCGCTCGGCGCCGGTTATCTTGCCGCGCTCGCGGAGACCGCGATGCCACTGCAACAATGAACATCGACCCCGTCCACTGCTTTTCCGCCACGTACGCCGAGGCGCGCGACAAATTTTTCGACGCCGCGAAAGCCTTGGGCCTGCCCATGAAGCGCCATGTCCATCCGGTAGCCCGGGGCGCCTCCGGCGAGGAGCTCTCCCTCGACGTCGCGACGCTGGGTGACGCCTCGGCAGCGGCAATGCTGCTGCTCATTTCCGGAACCCACGGCGCGGAGGGCTTCTGCGGATCGGGTTGCCAGGTCGCGTTGCTGCACGATGAGGAATTCGTCGCTGCCGTGCGCGAATCGGGTGTCAATGTCGTGTTCCTGCACGCGCTCAATCCCTTCGGATTTTCGCATCTGCACCGGACAAACGAGGACAACGTCGACCTGAATCGCAATTTTCGCGATTTCACCACGCCGCCGGCGGCCAATGCGGCGTACGCCGACGTGCATGGATTCATCGTGCCCGATGCGTGGCCGCCCACCGGCGACAACGAGGCGAAGATCGCCGCGTACGTGGCGCGCTACGGCGCAAGGGCGCTGCAGCAGGCCATCTCGGGCGGCCAGTGCGAATTTCCAGACGGGCTCTTCTACGGCGGCGTGCGGCCCGCGTGGAGCAATGTCGTGTTGCGTTCGATCCTGCGCGAACACGGCGCTTCGCGCCAGCGCATTGGCTGGATAGACTTTCATACCGGCTTGGGGCCGCGCGGGCACGGCGAGAAAATCTACTCCGGCAGCAACACCGCTGCCGATCTCGCCCGCGCCAAGGCCTGGTGGGGCGCCGACGTCACGTCGTTCTTCGACGGCTCGTCCACGTCGGCCACACTGACGGGCGTCAATTACAACGCGGCGTACGACGAATGCCCGCAGGCGGAGTTCACCGGAATCGCCCTCGAATACGGCACGCTCTCCTTCAACGACGTATTGCAGGCGCTGAGGGCGGACCAGTGGCGCATCAATCATCCCGATGCCGATGCCGCGAGGCTCTCGGTGATCGGAAAACAAGCCCGCGACGCGTTCTATTGCGATGCCGACGACTGGAAGGCGATGGTCTTCGGCCAGGCCCGCGACGCGAGTTTGAAGGCGCTGTCGCAGCTCGCGGCGCGACAGCTTTAAGAAAGCGGCGCGTGTCGGAACCCGTGCCCGCGATGCCGCTCGCAGTCCCCGCGCCGCCCTCGATGCGCTCGCGTGTCGCGGCCGCGTGGGATGCCGATGTGATGTGGAGTTTTCGTCATTCTCCGGTGGCGGTCGGGTCGTTCGCTATCCTGTTCATCTGTCTGGCCGCCGCGTTTTTCGCGCCGCTGATCGCGCCGCATGATCCGTTCGATCTCAAAACGCTGAACCTCGGGGACGCGCTGTCGCCGCCGCGGTGGCTCGCAGGTGGCCATCCGGCGTTTTTGCTGGGCACCGACGACCAGGGCCGTGATCTTCTTTCCGCGATCATGTACGGCGCGCGGATCTCGCTCGAAGTCGGGCTGGGCTCGGTACTGTTGGCCCTGGTATTGGGCGTGTCACTCGGGCTCATCGCCGGCTATGCGGGGGGCAGACTGGATGCCTTCATCATGCGCGTGGCCGACGTCCAGCTCTCCTTTCCGGCGATCCTCATCGCTCTGCTCATCGACGGCGTGGCCCGGGCGCTGCTGCCGCGCGATTCCCATTCGGGGGCGGTGCTGCCCGTCCTCATCCTCGCGATCGGCTTGTCCAACTGGGTGCAGTACGCGCGCACGGTCCGCGGCTCGACCATGGTGGAAAAGGGGAAGGAATATGTGCAGGCGGCTCGTGTTATCGGTAGATCGCCGTTGCAAATCATGGCGCAGCACCTGTTGCCCAATGTCCTTGGGCCGGTGCTGGTCATTGGAACGATCAACATCGCCTCGGCGATCCTGACCGAGGCGGCATTGTCGTTCCTGGGCGTCGGCATGCCTGTGACCGAGCCGTCGCTGGGAACGCTGATCCGCATTGGCAACGATTTTTTGTTTTCGGGGGAATGGTGGATTACCATCTTCCCTGGAGCCGCGCTGGTGGTCATGGTGTTGTCGATCAACCTCCTCGGCGACTGGCTGCGCGACGCGCTGAACCCGAAATTGCGCTGAGCGTCGGTCGGAGCAGTACGAACCGCCAGTCACCGTGTGCCGGGGCAGGCGAAAGAGCAAACCGTGGAAAGGAACTCAAGCTATGCGTAAATTCGGACTGCTGCTTCTCCCTCTCGCGCTGGCGGGTTGCCAGACGTGGGGACCCACGTGGAGCGAGGTGTCCGGCGCGCGCTGGAACATTCCGTCGACGCAATTCAACACCGTTCCGACGACGATCAACAAGATCGACGGCACCAGCGCCTTGCAAACCGTGCCGGGTTACCCGGGGACCGTCAAGATCGAGCCCGGTGACCACTCGATCGAACTGTCCGCGCCACCGCTTTCGCCGGGCTGGACGGGTGGGACGGCTCTCGAGACCATGCAGCTCAAGGTCGAGCCGTGCAAGCGCTATTACATCAACGGCACGTACGCCAATCCGCTGGGCATGGAATGGAAGCCCTTCGTGGACTACGTCGACACGATTGCCGGTTGCACGGTGGTGGCCGCCAAGTAAGTTGGACTAAGTTGGCTTGCGAATGACCGGCGGAGGGCCGCGGAGCGGGTTGCCGAAACCCGCTTCCGGCGAGCCTCTCCTGTCGGTGACCAATCTGCGCGTCGAGTTTCCGACGCGCCGCGGAACGCTGGTGGCGGTGCACGATGTGTCGTTCGACTTAGCACCCGGCGAGGTTCTCGGCGTGGTCGGCGAGTCCGGCGCGGGCAAGTCGCTGACGGGCGCCGCGATCATCGGGCTCATCGATCCACCGGGACGCATCGCCTCAGGGGAAATCCGCCTCTCCGGCCGGAGGATCGACCAGTTGCCGGTCAGCGCCATGCGCGCCGTTCGTGGACGTGAGATCGGCGCGGTCTTCCAGGATCCTCTGACATCGCTCAATCCGCTGTACACGGTGGGCCGGCAGTTGGTCGAGACCATTCGCACCCATCTCGACCTTGGCGAGGGCGCCGCGCGGCAACGCGCCATCGGCCTGCTGGACGAGGTCGGCATCCCCGCGGCGGCACGCCGCATCGACCAGTATCCGCACCATTTCTCCGGCGGTATGCGGCAGCGCGTCGTCATTGCCCTCGCGCTCGCGGCCAATCCGAAACTGATTGTCGCCGACGAGCCGACCACGGCCCTGGATGTGTCGATCCAGGCGCAGATCATCCAGCTCCTGAAGCGGCTGTGCCGCGATCATGGCACTGCGGTGATGCTCATCACCCACGACATGGGCGTCATCGCGGAGACGGCCGACCGCGTCGCCGTGATGTACGCGGGACGCATTGTCGAGATCGGACCGGTCGCCGACGTCATCCACCGGCCGCAGCATCCGTACACCGTCGGCTTGATGGGTTCGATTCCTTCGATCGTCGACGAGCGCGAGCGGCTCACCCAGATCGAGGGCGCGATGCCGCGGCTGACGGCGGTCCCCGCCGGTTGCCCATTTCACCCGCGGTGCCCGCACGCTTTCGAGCGCTGCCGCCGCGAACGCCCCGATTTGCTCGAGGCCGGCGCCACCCGCGCCGCATGCTGGCTGGTCGTCAGCGACGTCGCGGTGCCCGTTTCGTGAACGAAGCGTTGCTGGAATTGCGCGGTGTCGTCCGTCATTTCGACGTTTCTCCGCCATGGTTGAACCGCGTGCTGGAACATCGTCCGCGCGCCATCGTCAAGGCGGTCGATGGCGTCGACCTGGCGCTTGCCCGGGGAGAAACGCTGGGCCTGGTCGGCGAATCGGGCTGCGGCAAGTCGACGGTCGCGCGATTGATCGTCGGCCTGTACCGGCCGACCCGCGGCACGATCCGCTACGAGGGTGTCGTGATCGCCGGTGAAGGGGCGGCGGACGCCGCGGAGCAGCGGCGGCGGCGTCACGGGATGCAGATGATTTTCCAGGACCCGTATGCAAGCTTGAACCCGCGGTGGCGTGTCGCCGACATCGTGGCCGAGCCGATCCTCACGCTGGAGCCTTCGGCCGCGAAGGCGGAACTTGCCCGCAAGACGGCGGCGTTGCTCGAGCAGGTCGGCTTGGGCGCCGCCGACGGAACAAAATTTCCTCATCAGTTCTCCGGAGGCCAGCGCCAGCGAATTTCCATCGCCCGCGCGCTGTCGACGAATCCATCGTTCTTGGTCTGCGACGAGCCGACGTCCGCGCTCGACGTTTCCGTGCAGGCGCAAGTCCTGAACCTGATGCGCGACCTGCAGCGGCGATTGGGGCTCACGTATCTTTTCATCTCGCACAACCTGGCGGTCGTCCACCACATTGCCGACCGCGTCGGCGTCATGTACCTGGGGCGCATCGTCGAACTCGCGCGCACGCACGTCCTGTTCACCGATCCGCTGCATCCCTACACGCGGATGCTGCTCGACGCGGTGCCCGACCTCGACATGTCGGGCCAATCGCGCACGGCGGTTGCGGGGGAAGTCCCGAATCCGCTCGATCCACCTTCCGGATGCACGTTCCATCCCCGCTGTCCGCACGCCAACGAGCGATGCCGGCGCGAAAATCCGATGCTCAGGCCGGCCGCGCAGGCCGGCGGCGTGCGGGTCGCGTGTCACGCCGTCGAGGAGGGCCGGTTGCCCCCGCGAAAGCCGCCGGTCATCGCCGTTTCGCCCGCCTGAACGACTGCCCGAACTTAAGCGATCCGCCGGTCACCAAGCGGGCAATCACACGTTTCCGCTATAATTCGCAGCTTGTGTGCGCGGGCGGGATCGGGCGCAACCGCGCGCAGCTAAAAGCGCGCCTTTCCGGCGCATGTCTTCACGCACTCAGCGAAATTTCCCTTGCGCCTCACGCAGATCAAGCTCTCCGGGTTCAAGTCGTTCGTCGACCCGACCTCCATCGCGACACCCGGCCAGCTCGTGGGCATCGTCGGTCCCAACGGGTGCGGCAAATCGAACGTCATCGACGCCGTGCGCTGGGTGCTCGGCGAATCGAAGGCCTCCGCGCTGCGCGGAGAGTCGATGCAGGACGTCATATTCAACGGCGCAGGCGAGCGCAAGCCGGTCGGTCGGGCGTCGGTGGAACTGCATTTTGACAACAGCCAGGGCCGCATCGGCGGCCCGTGGGGCCAGTACGCCGAAATCTCGATCAAGCGCGTGCTCACGCGCGACGGCGACTCGACGTACTACATCAATAACATCCCGGTGCGGCGCCGCGACATCCACGACCTCTTCCTCGGCACAGGGCTAGGACCGCGCGCCTACGCGATCATCGAACAGGGAATGATCTCGCGCGTCATCGAGGCCAAGCCGGAAGAGCTGCGCATATTCCTCGAGGAGGCGGCGGGTGTCTCCAAGTACAAGGAGCGCCGCAAGGAAACGGAGGGGCGCCTGTCGGATGCGCGCGAGAACCTGGCCCGGGTCGAGGATATCCGGCTGGAATTGGGCAACCAGCTCGAACGCCTGCAAACCCAGGCCCGCGTCGCCACCGAATACCGCGAGCTCGAAGGGCGCCTCAAACAATCGCAGCACCTCATGTGGTACGCGAAGCAGCGGGCGAAACGGCGATGACCGGCGGCTTTCGCGGGGGCAACCGGCCCTCCTCGACGGCGTGACACGCGACCCGCACGCCGCCGGCCTGCGCGGCCGGCGATGCGCTGCACGAGAAGCAGGGGGCGTTCTACGCCGCCAATGCCGAAGTGACGCGACTGGAACAGCAGCTCACGTTCGCGCGCGAATCGGAGACGCGCCTCACCCAGCAGCTCGCGCAATTGACCGAAGCCTTGGGCGCCATTGCCAATCAGGAAGTCGCGTTGGCGGACGACCAGGCCAGCGCCGAGCGCGAGCTCGAGACTGCGCTCGCTGCCCGCGAAAAACTCGCGGCCGACGAGCGCGCGGCGCAATCATCGCTGCCGGCACTCGAGCAAGCGGTCGCGGAGAGATCGCGAACGCTGGCCGATCTCGCTTCCCGGATCGCATTGACCGAGCAGGACGTTCGGGTCGCCGAAACAAGACGCGACAGCGCTGCGCACACGCTCTCGCAACTGGCGTCGAGACAGGAGCGCCTGCAGCAAGAGCTCTCTGGCCTTCGCGCCCCGGCGAGCGATCCCCTGCGCGAAGTCGAACAGCAACTCGCGGCGGAAAACCGCGAACTCGCGGGCAAGCAAAAAACGCTGTCGGCGCTGCAGCAGGCCGTCGAAGCGCTGCAGCAGCGGCAACGCGAAACGGCCGACACCTGGCAGCGCGACAGCACGCGCTTGAGTGAACTCGAAGCGAGGTCGCAGGCGCTGTCGGCACTGCAGGCGAAAATCGGTCACGGCCAGGACATCGACGAATGGCTGGGCGCCCATGGCCTCGCCAACGCGCGCAGGCTTTGGCAATCGCTCGATATCGAGCGCGGTTGGGAAGACGCGCTCGAGGCGGTCCTGCGCGAACGGCTGAACGCGCTGGAAATGGCGCGGCTGGACGACGCCGCCGGGTGGGTGGACCGCGGCACGCAGCCCCCGCGGCGGATCGCAGCTTATGCGGCGGCGCCGGTGCAGCACGCACCCCGGCAGGGAGGCGATTGGCTGGTGTCGAAGGTCAAGCTCTCGCCGCAGACTGGCCGGCTGCTGGCAGACGGTCTCCACGGAGTTCGTTGCCGGCCCGATCTAACGTCGGCGCTGGCGGAACGCGGTGCGCTGGCCGAGGGCGAAGCCTTCGTGACGCCCGAAGGGCATCTCGTCAGCGCGCAGGGCGCAACTTTTTTCGCACCCGACAGCGAATTGCACGGTGTCCTTGCGCGCCAGCGCGAGCTCGATGAATTGGCGGCGCTGATCGTTGCCGCGGCCGCTGCCGCCTCGGCGGCGCGCGAGGCGCGGGACAGCGTCGACGAGGAATTGACGGTGAAGCAGCAGACCTGGCACGCGGAAGGCCAGGCGGTCGGCTCCCAGCAACGGCGAGTCCACGACCTCGAGCTCGAACTCGTCCAATTGAAGCAGGCTGGCGAAGAGGCCGCGCGCCGCCGGGCACAAATTGCACAGGAGACTGCGGACGTTGCGGTGGAGGAAACCGGCGAGCGCAAGCAGCGTGATGCCATCGTCGCGGAAATCGCGAACCTGCAATCGCGGATGCACGAAGAGATCGCCGCGCGCGACGATGCGCAGCATGCACAAGGTGAGGCCGAGGTCGAACTGGCGCGTGGCCGCGAGCGCGTACGCGCCGCCGAGCACGCTTCACAGGAGGCCGGATTCGCCGAGCGCAGTTGCCGCGACCGTCTGGCCGAGCTCCTGCGCCGGCGCGAATCGCTGACTGCGCAGTCCGAGCAGCAGCGGGCACTGCTGGCACAGTTCACCACCGAGCAGGCGGCCATCGACTGGACGCCCGTCGAGGAGGCCCTGCAGCGGCAACTTTCGCGGAGAGGCGAGGCCGAGCAGGCGCTCGCGGGCGCGCGCGATCGCGTCGAGTCGCTGACGGCCGAGCTTCGCGCCGGCGACGAGGCACGCCTCACCGCCGAGCAGAAACTGGAACCGGCACGCGCGAAGATCCAGGAAATGCAACTGAAGGAGCAGGCCGCGGCACTCGCCGCGCAGCAATTTACCGAGCAGTTGGCCGAAGCCCAGGCGGACCTGTGGTCGCTGCCGGAAGCGCTGAAGGCGTGGGGCAGCGCACGCACGCTCCCCGCAGAGATCGAGCGCCTGGCAAGCGCGATCGCCGAGCTCGGCGCCGTGAACCTCGCGGCTCTCGACGAGCTTACGCAGACGACCGAGCGCAAGGACTACCTCGACCGGCAAGCCGCTGACTTGACCGAGGCCATGGCCACGCTCGAATCGGCGATTCGCCAGATCGACCGTGAATCGCGCGAACTCCTGCAGCAGACATTTGCCGCGGTCAACGCCAATTTCGCCCGGCTTTTCCCGACGCTGTTCGGGGGCGGCCAGGCGAGGCTCGTGCTGACGGGTGAGGAAATCCTCGACTCCGGCGTGCAAGTGATCGCGCAGCCGCCGGGCAAGCGCAATACGTCGATCCACCTTCTCTCGGGCGGCGAAAAGGCGCTGACCGCGATTGCGCTCGTGTTCGCGCTGTTCCAGTTGAATCCGGCGCCGTTCTGCCTGCTCGACGAAGTCGACGCGCCGCTCGACGATCCCAACACCGATCGTTTCTGCGCGATGGTCCGCGAAATGGCGAACGACACCCAGTTCCTGTTCATATCGCACAACAAGATCACGATGGAGATGGCGCACCAGCTCGTCGGCATCACGATGCCGGAGCCGGGCGTCTCGCGCGTCGTGGCCGTCGACATCGCCGAAGCGCTGACGCTGGCCGAGAAGGCCGCGTAGCAGCCTGTCTATCACGGACCTTCGCGCTATACTTGTCGCCTATCGCGTGCGCTGCCATTTCCCGCAACGCCTGCCCCGATACGTACCATGCGCATGAGTTCGCTCCAGCTAGGCCTCATCGTCGCCGGCATCCTGCTCGTCGCGGGCGTCATCGTCTACAACGCGTGGCAGGAACGGCGGATTCGGCGCCGAATTGCCTCGGCGTTCCGGGGACCTGACGACGCGGCGCCGCAAGCGGCCGCAGGGAGCCGTCTCGAGCCGACATTGCGCGCGGCGCAAGGTTACGCGGAAGACGAGGACGCTGCACATTTTGCCGGCATTGAAGGCGGGACCGACGCCGCTTCGTCTCAACCTGCGGCGGTGAGTCCGGAGGACGCGTCCTCGTGGTCCCCGCCCATCGAAATCGTCGAGCACGAGCCGGTTCCTCACGATGATGCGTTGCCGCCCTTTGCGAGCGCGGCGACGCGCGCGAGCGCGAGTTCCGAGGCGGCCCGCCCGCAGCCTGATCGCGACATCGAATGCATGATCGTCCTGCAACCGGCGAAAGCGGTGCCCGCCGGCGCTCTGGCCGCGGGACTCCATGCGCGCATGGGCAAGCGGCTGCGCTGGTTTGGGCGAACCGCGCCGGGAGCGCCGTGGGTCATGCTGAATTCCGCCACGCCGGGCGAGTTCGTCGAACTCGTCGCGTGCCTGCTGCTCGCGGACCGCAACGGCGCGGTGAGCCACGCCCAACTCGAGACCTTCGTTCGCGTGATGAGCGAGCTGGCGCCGATGCTGCCTGCGGCCCTCTCCGTGCCTGACGTCGCCGCGGAAATGGACCGCGCGGAGGCGCTCGACCGCCTGTGCGCCGACGTGGACGTGCAAATCGGATTGACCGTCCTGAAGCACGAACCGGCGAGCATCGCGGGGACGCGCCTGCGCGGGGTGGCCGAGGCGGCCGGATTCAGGCTCGCCCCCAGCGGCCGGTTCGAAATGCTGCAGGAGGAGACGGGCACCGTGCTCTATGCGATGCAGAACGTGCGCAACGAGCCGTTCACCGCCGATACGCTAAGGGCTCTGGCGACGAATGGCGTGGTCCTGGTGCTCGATGTTCCGCGCGTTGTCGATCCGCTGCGCACGTTCGACCAGATGAAGATCGCGGCCAAGCGGATCGCGCACACGCTGGGGGGCGATCTCGTCGACGATAACCGGCGCGTCCTCGACGACGCGGCGCTGGGCACGATACGGCAGCAGGTGGAAGCCGCCGCGGACGCGCTCAAGGCATGCAATATCGATCCGGGAAGCCCGCGCGCCCGCGCATTGTTCGGTGCATAGGTCCGGCGCATAAAAATGGACCCCCACGCTTGCGGCCTCATTGGGCTATTCGGCCGCTGCGCTGCCCCCGGGGACGTCTATGCGAACGGGGCGAAGCCAAGGCTCGAAGAGCGCGTCCGCGAGCGTGGATGGCGGCCGACAGGATGGCGCCGCGCGTGGGCTCGACCGCGCGGAGGCCGCGGAGCTAGCGCGTCTTGGGGCGGCCCTGCGACGCGCCGGCAATGAAGACGAAGGATGCCGCATCCGCGCCCTCGACCGCAGTGCGGCGCGCCGCGGCCTTGCGCAAGGAGATCGCCGAACACGACCGCCGCTACTACGAAGAGGCGGCACCGACGATCGGCGACGCCGAGTATGACGCGCTGTTCCGCGAGCTGCAGTCGATCGAGGCGGAGTTTCCGTCATTGGTCACTGCGGAATCGCCGACGCAACGCGTCAGCGGCGAGCGCGCCGCGGAATTCGCGCCCGTTGCGCACCGTGTGCCGATGCTCTCGATCCGCACCGAGACCGAGACCACCACGAAGGGAGCAGCGGAGTTCGACGCGCGCATCCGCCGCGAGTTGAAGCTTGCCGGCGATGCGCCGCCCGTCGCCTACACCGCCGAGCTCAAGTTCGACGGTTTGGCGGTGAGCCTGCGCTACGAGCGTGGCGCGCTGACAGTCGCGGCGACGCGCGGTGACGGCGAGACGGGCGAGGACGTCACCGCCAACGTGCGCACGATCAAGTCGATTCCCGGCCGGCTTCGCGGCAAGGCGCCGGCGGTGCTCGAGGTGCGCGGCGAGATTTACATGACGCGCGCCGATTTCGCGCGCCTCAACGAGCGGCAGGAAGCCGCGGGCCAGAAGCTGTACGTGAATCCGCGCAATACGGCGGCCGGTGCGGTGCGGCAGCTCGACCCGGCCATCACGGCGCAACGTCCGCTCAAGTTCTTTGCCTACGGCATCGGCGAAACCGAAGGCTGGACCCTTCCCAAGTCGCAGGGCGCGCTGCTCGACGCGCTGGCGGGTTTTGGCCTGCCGGTCAACGCCGATCGCCGAGTTGCCAAGGGCGCGGCCGACCTCGCGGCGTTCTACGAAAAGGTCAGGGACACGCGCGGCGACTTGCCGTTCGAAATCGACGGAGTCGTCTACAAGGTCGACAGCATGGAACTGCAGCGGTCGCTTGGGTTTCGTACGCGCGAACCGCGGTGGGCAGTCGCGCACAAGTTTCCGCCGGAGGAGATGCCGACCCGCCTGCTGGCCATCGACGTCCAGGTCGGCCGCACCGGTGCGATCACGCCGGTCGCCCGCGTGGAGCCGGTCTTCGTCGGCGGCACCACGATCACCAATGTGACGCTGCACAACGAGGACGAAATTCGCCGCCGCGACTTGCACATCGGCGATACGATCATCGTGCGGCGCGCGGGGGACGTGATCCCGCAAGTCGTCCGCGTCGTGCTGGAGAAGCGGCCGAAGCACGCGCCGACATTCACGATGCCTGCGAAGTGCCCGCAATGCGGCTCGGACGTCGTGCGCCTGTCCGGAGAAGTCGTCTCGCGCTGCACGGGTGGCCTCGTGTGCCCGGCCCAGCGCAAGCAGGCGCTGCTGCACTTCGCCAGCCGTCGCGCCCTCGACATCGAGGGGCTGGGCGACAAGCTCGTCGACCAGCTCGTCGACGCCGGGCTCGTGCACACGGCGGCGGACATCTACCGGCTGGATCTCGTGCAGCTTGCTGGGCGGGAACGGATGGCGGACAAGAGCGCGCGCAATGTGCTGGACGCCATCGACAAGAGCAAGAACACGACATTGGCGCGATTCATCTACGGCCTCGGCATCCGCCATGTCGGCGAGGCCACCGCGAAGGACCTCGCGCGGCATTTCGGCAACCTCGACGCATTGCTCACTGCTACGGAAGACGATCTCCTGCAGGTCGAGGACGTCGGACCGGTGCTCGCCGAATCGATCGCGCGCTTCATCCGTGAGCCGCATAACCGCGAGGTCATCGCGAAGCTTCGCAAGGCCGGCGTACACTGGCCGGAGGGAGCACCTGAAGGTTCCAATGAGCGGGCGGCCGCGGGGCCGCTCTCCGGGCGCACGTTCGTATTGACCGGCACGCTGCCGACGCTGTCGCGCGACGATGCGAAGGCGCTGATCGAGTCCCGCGGCGGCAAAGTCGCGGGGAGCGTGTCGAAGAAGACCGATTACGTCGTGGCGGGCGCCGAAGCGGGCAGCAAACTTGCGCGCGCCGAAGAGCTTGGCGTGGCGATCGTCGATGAGGATCGCTTGCGGGCGATGCTTGGCAAATAACCAATTCAATCAATCATGCAGAAAATCACGAAGGCCATCTTTCCCGTCGCGGGACTCGGCAGCCGTTTCCTTCCGGTCACGAAGGCAAGCCCCAAGGAAATGCTGCCGGTCGTCGACAAGCCGCTCATCCAGTACGCAGTCGAGGAGGCCGCGGCCGCAGGCATCACCGACATGATTTTCATCACCGGGCGCAACAAGCGCGCGATCGAAGACCATTTCGACAAGGCCTACGAGCTCGAGACCGAGCTCGCCTTGCGCAACAAGGTCGAGTTGCTCGAGGCGGTGCAGGCGGCAATGCCGCCGGGCATCAACTGCATCTACATCCGGCAATCGGAGCCGCTGGGGCTGGGGCACGCCGTACTGTGCGGGGAAGCGGTGGTCGGCGATGCCCCGTTCGCGGTCATCCTGGCCGACGACCTGATCGACGCGAAGGTGCCGGTCATGCAGCAGATGGTCGACGCATCGGCGCGCATGAAAGGGTCGACGATCGGCGTCATGGACGTTCCCGTCGACGCGACCGGCCGCTACGGAATCCCCCAGGCGGGCACCACGCGCTCGACGCTGGCCGTGATCGGCCGCTATGTCCTGTCGCCACGTATCTTTCACCATTTGCGCACGACGCAGCCGGGCGCGGGCGGCGAAATCCAGCTGACCGACGGCATTGCGCGGCTGGCCGCCGAGGAAGCGGTGTACGCCTATGCGTTCGAAGGGCACCGCTACGATTGCGGCAGCAAGCTGGGATATCTGGAAGCGACGGTGGATTTTGGCCTCAAGCATCCCGAGGCCGGTGCGGGCTTCGCGCGCTTTCTCGCACAGCGGAAGGTATGACACTTACGGAGTTGCGCTACATCGTCGCGGTCGCGCAGGAAAGGAATTTCGGCCGCGCTGCGCAGAAATGCTTCGTGAGCCAGCCGGCGCTGTCGGTGGCCATCCAGAAACTCGAGGAAGAGTTGGGAGCGTCACTCTTCGAACGCGGCAAGACCGAAATCACGGTGACGGCCGTCGGCGCGCGGATCATCGAGCAGGCGCAGAAGGTGCTGGAAGAGACCGCGCGCATCCGGGAAATCGCCCAGGCAGGGCGCAATCCGCTGGCTGGCACGCTGAAGCTCGGCGTCATCTACACGGTGGCGCCTTATCTTCTTCCCGATCTTATTCCGGCGCTTCATGTCCTGGCGCCGCAGATGTCACTCGACATCGAGGAAAATCTGACGGAGAACCTGGAAACGGAGCTTAAATCCGGCCGCATCGACACCGCCATTCTCGCGCTGCCGTTCGCGCCGCCGGGGGTTGTGACCGAATATTTGTACGAGGAGCCGTTCCAGGTGGTCGTGCCGGCGGGTCACCGGTGGGCGAAACGCCGGTCGATCGCGCCGGGCGAGCTCTCCACTGAGCATACGATCCTGCTCAATGTCGGCAATTGCTTCCGTGCGCAGGTCCTCGACGCGTGTCCGGAGTTGAATCGCAGCGACACGCACGTCAGCCGCACCAACTCTCTCGAAACGGTGCGCAACATGGTCGCGTCGGGGCTGGGCATTTCGGTGCTGCCGCGCGACGCGCTGATTCCCAAATACCACAGCCGGCTCGTGGTTCCGGTCCCGTTCACCAAACCGGCGCCCTCGCGCCGGATCGCCATCGCCTACCGCAAGAGTTTTCCGCGCCCCGCGGCGATCGCAGCGATTCGGGAGGCCGTGGCCGTTACGCGAAAGGGTCGGGAAACGTCTTCGGCTTGAGTGGAGGCGCATCATTGACAACAAAAATGGGACCTGCTACACGCACCAGACTGGCCCGTCGAAGGCTATGGCTTATCCGAGGAATTCAAAGGTATCGAAGGGGGAACTCATGAAACGAAGTGGATGGTGGTTGCCGCTGATTCTCGCGATGGTGCTGGTTGCCGTTACGATCCCTAACACCAGCTACGCGCAGCAGAAGAAGCTGGTCCTCTGGACCCATTGGGATCAAAACCCCGACTTCAACAAGTGGTACGCGGAGAAAGGGAAAGAGTTTGCGAAGAAGACCGGCTACGAGGTCGAGGTGGTCACCATCCCGTATCAGGGATACGACGCCAAGTACCTCGCGGCGTTCATGGCCAAGAGCAGCGCGCCCGACATCTTCATGGGGATGACGCACCAGTGGTGCGGCCAGTACGATTTCTGCGACAAGATGCCCGCCGATCTGGCAAAGACGTACGACGACAACCTGCCGAAGTACATGGTCGAGGTCGGCAAGTGGAAGGGTGTCCGCTACGGGATCCCCATCGAGCACGGCAACTTCCAGCAGATGTACATCAACGTCGACATGTTCAAGAAGGCCGGCTTGAATCCGGACGATCCGCCCAAGACCTTCGACAAGTGGCTGGCGGACATGAAGAAGCTGACCATTGCCGACCCCAAGGGCGGCGAGCCGACGCAGGTTGGGTTCGCCATTCGCAGCAAGGGTGCTCCGGTGGGGATCACGGACAAGTTCCTTCCCTTCGCGCACGCGTGGGGCGCGCGGATGTTGAGTCCGGACCTGGACAAGGCCGCCGGCTACGCCAACAGCCCGCAGATGGTGGCCGCGCTCACGTTCTTCGGCGATCTCGTCAACAAGGACCATGTGGCGAGCCTCGCATTCGGCAATCCGGAAGATGCCTTCGGGCAGAAACGCGCCGCTGTCATCTTTCGGGAATCGTGGTTCTTCGGCTGGCTGAAGAAGAACGCACCCGATGTGAACTTCAAGGTCTACGCGCTGCCGTGCGAGAAGGCGTGCCCCGGTGCCGGCGCGCTGTTCCCCTGGACGGACCTGGTCTACAAGAACAGCCCGAACAAGCAGGTGGCGTGGGAGTTCATGCGCTTCATCAGCAATCCCAAGGACGACATGGAGCATCACCAGTTGCAGGGGATACTGCCTGTGTGGACGGCGAACCTCGACACCGCTTACGTGAAGGCGCGGCCCGACTATCAGTCCACGAAAGACATGCTCGCGCAGACGGTCCCGCCGACCTACTTCCATCCGAAATCGAACGAGCTGGCGACCGCCTTCGGCGAAGCCGTCGTAGGCGTGCTGTTCGGCAAGGGACAGCCGAAGCCTTTGCTGGACGAAGCTGCGGCCAAGATGGACCGTATCCTCAAGGACTAGCCGTTCGTCGAAGGATGTCGGTGGCCCGCCGCAGGAGGCGGGCCACCAGCGGATTCGCCTTTCACTTCTAACATGCGCCGATGGTTTCGCATCGCGTTCCCCAGGAACTACCTGGATCGCCGCAGTCGCGCGGGATTCCTGTTCGTCCTTCCCGCGCTGGTGTTTTTCGGCTCGGTGTTCCTGCTGCCGCTCGCCCAGTCGATCATGTACTCGTTCTACAAGATCGCCCCGGGTGGAGCGCGCGAGTTCGTGGGTCTTCGCCTCTATGAAAAGGTGCTTACCGACTCGGGCTTCTGGACCGCCGTCGGCAACACGCTTCAACTCCTGCTTATCTCGGTGCCCACGACGGTCGTCCTTTCGCTGGCCGTGGCCCTCGCTCTCAACCGGATCAGCAACCTCACGTGGCGCAACGTCTGGGCTTCGATGTACTTCCTGCCCTTCGCCACCTCGCTGGTCGCGGCCGCCCTCATCTGGCAGTGGATCTACGACCCGATCTACGGCTTCCTGAACTACGCATTGTCGTTCCTCGGCATTCCGCCGCAGAAGTGGTTGCAGAGCCTGTTCCAGGTGCGCCCGGCCATCGCCGCGGTGAGCGTCTGGGTCCGGTTAGGCTTCGACACGATGATCTTCCTGGCCGCGCTGCAATCGATCCCGCAAGAGTATTACGAAGCGGCCAACATCGACGGCGCCAGCGCCGGCCAGCGCCTGCGCTACATCACGCTGCCGCTGCTGAACGCGCAGATCATCATGGTCTGCATCCTCGAATTGATCTTCAATTTCAAGATCTTCGATCAGGTGTACGCCACGACTCAGGGCGGACCGGCCGGTGAGAGTCAGACCATCATCATGCTGCTCTACGACACGGCCTTCAAATACTTCCGCTTCGGCGACGCTTCCGTCATGGCGGTCTTCGTCTTCGTCACGCTCATGGTCGTGACGCTGTTGCAATGGCGGTTCTTCCGAAAACCCGTCGAGTATTGACGAGCTGCTGAAGACATGATTGCCATCGCCGCCCCGCATGGGTCACCCGCGCGCGGTTCTTCCGCCCTCAGGCAGGTCTACGTCCGTTGGCTCATTACGCTCGCGCTCGCCTGCGGCGCCATCATGGTCTTCTTCCCCTTCTTCTGGATGGCGGTCACGTCGCTCAAGACCGCCCCGGAAATCCAGCGCGTGCCGCTGCAGATCGCCCCCGACAATTGGCTCAACTTCACCAATTACGTCGAAGCATTCAAGCGCGAACCCTTGCTGCGTTACCTCCTCAACAGCGCGATCGTTGCGTCGGTCGCCGCCGTGAGCAGCGTGGTTGTCTCGTCGCTGGCGGGGTTCGGCTTTGCGAAATACCGATTCCCTGGGCGGGACGTGTTCTTCTTAGCCATCGTCGGCATCCTGATGGTCCCCTTCCAATCGGTCGTGGTGCCGCTGTATATCTGGATGAACGAACTCGGGCTGCTCGATATGGCCCCGGACCTGGTCAGCGTCTTCGGCGTCTTCCTGATGCGGCAGGCCATCGAGATGATTCCCAACGACTACATCGATGCGGCGCGTATCGATGGCGCCAGCGAGCTGCGAATCTTCTTCCTGGTGATCCTGCCGTCGGTGAAGCCCGCGATCGCCACCTTGCTGATCATCAAGTTCCTGTGGAGCTGGAACGAGTTCTTCTGGCCGATGGTGGTGATCAGCAGCCCGCAAATGAAGGTGGTCACCATGGGGCTCATGAGTTTCACCAATATGTACTACATCGAATACAACCTCCTCACCGCCGCCGCGGTGGTCAGCATCCTGCCGATCCTGCTCATCTTCATCACGCTGCAGCGCTGGGTGGTGCAGGCCGTCGTGATGAGCGGCCTCAAGGGCTAATTCGAGTAAGCTTCCAATAATCGGGCCTCGCCTTTGGCGATGCGGGCAACACTCAAAGCGAGGGAATCGACATGATTTCGGATCTCAAAGGCAAGGTCGTCCTCATCACCGGCGCGTCCACGGGCATTGGCGCGGCGGCCGCGGTCGCGTTCGCGAAGGCGGGCAGCAAGCTTGTCGTCCACTACAACGAAAGCCGTGACGCGGCGGAAGGCGTGGCCGCGCAGGTCAAGGCACTCGGCGCGACGGTCATGCTGGCGGGCGGCGACGTGATGCAGGAAGCCGACGTGAAGCGCATCGTCGCGGAGGCGATGGCGTCGTACGGGCGGATCGACGTGCTGATCAACAACGCGGGCGGCATGCTCGGCCGGATCAAGATCGAGGATTACACGGTGGAACACGTCAATCGCGTCCTCGCGCTCAACGTGACCCAGGTCGCGCTTTTCATGCGCGACGTGATCCCGGTCATGCGCCGGCAGAAATCGGGGAACGTCATCAACGTGACGTCGATCGCCGCGCGCAATGGCGGGGGCGGGGGCGCCGTGCTGTACGCGGGCGCCAAGGGCTTTGTTTCGACGGTGACGCGCGGATGGGCGAAGGAAGTCGTCGGCGACGGCATTCGCGTCAATGCGGTGTCGCCCGGCGTGATCACCACACCTTTCCACGATCGCTATTCGACGGCCGATCAGCTGAAGGCGATGCAGGCGATGGTGCCGATGAATCGTCTTGGCAGTCCGGAGGAGGGCGCGGGAACGTTCCTTTATCTCGCCTCGGACAAAATGAGCGGCTATGTCACGGGTCAGGTGATCGAGGTCAACGGCGGACAGTACATGCCGTAACGCCGGGGCCGCGGAAAGTGTGAACCGCGGAACGCGCACCAAAAAAAGAGGGGTTACACTTGCGCGTAACCCCTTGGTTCAGTTGGTGGGCATTGCTGGGTTCGAACCAGCGACCCCTCCCGTGTGAGGGGAGTGCTCTACCGCTGAGCTAAACGCCCCGCGAACCCAGACAGGAACCAAGATTTAACCATAGCGCCGAAAGCAGGGTCAAACCGCCCTCCTGCCCGTGTCCATGGATGTCATGGACAACTATGCACCATGCAGGTGCCGTTTTGGCCGGGTCCGGGGGGGAACCTTAAAGACGCTCCCGTCAGCCGTTTCTAACCCATTGGTGGCCCGGACATTTCGCGATTTGGCTCGCCGTTTGCTCTGTCCTCCCGAGACCCCAAAAAGCTTCGCATGTCCTCCCTGCCTTACGATGAAATGTCCCTCGCCGAGGGTGCAGTCCGGCCCCATTACCGGGCATTTGCCGACTGGCTCCACCGTACGGACAGCGCCCACATTGCACAAAAAAGGGACGAGGCAGAGCGCGCGTTTCATCGCGTCGGAATCACGTTCGCGGTTTACGGCGAAGACGCGGGAACGGAGCGGCTGATTCCCTTCGACATCGTGCCGCGGATCATTCCCGCGGACGAGTGGCGTCTTCTCGAGACGGGATTGAAGCAGCGCGTGCGTGCGCTCAACCTGTTCCTCGAAGATGTCTATCACGACCAGAAAATCCTCAAGGCCGGCGCCATCCCTGCGGAACGCGTGCTGGGCAATTCGCAATTCCGGCGCGAGATGGCGGGCATGGACGTTCCCGGCGGCATTTACGCCCACATCGCCGGCGTGGATCTGGTGCGGGCTGGAGCGGGCGAGTATTACGTCCTCGAGGACAACCTGCGCGTGCCGTCGGGTGTGTCCTACATGCTCGAGAACCGCCGGATGATGATGCGCCTTTTCCCGGAGCTCTTCGCCACGCGCTCGATCCGGCCGGTCCAGCACTATCCGGACATGCTGCTGGAGAACCTGCGCGGCGTCGCGCCGAAGGGCGAGGACGACCCGACGGTCGCGGTGATGACGCCGGGCGCCTACAACTCGGCCTACTACGAGCACGCGTTTCTCGCCCAGCAGATGGGCGTCGAGCTGGTCGAGGGCCAGGACCTCATGGTCCAGAACGACACGGTCTTCATGCGCACGACGCGCGGGCCGCAGCGCGTGCACGTCATTTATCGCCGCGTGGACGACGACTTCCTGGATCCGCTGGCCTTCCGGCCCGACTCGATGCTGGGCGTGCCCGGCCTGTTCGCAGCGTATCGCGCCGGCCGCGTGACGCTGGCCAACGCCATCGGCACCGGCGTGGCCGACGACAAGTCGATCTATCCGTTCGTCCCGGACATGATCAAGTTTTACCTCGCTGAAGACCCGATCCTCAACAACGTCCCGACGTACATGCTCTACAAGCCGAAGGATTGTGAATACGCGCTGGCCAACCTCGCGAAGCTGGTCGTGAAGGAGGTCCACGGGGCGGGCGGGTACGGCATGCTGGTGGGTCCCGCAGCGACCTCCGCCGAGTGCGAGGCCTTTCGTGCGCGCATCGTCGCGGCGCCGGACAAATACATCGCGCAGCCCACGCTGGCGCTATCGACGTGCCCGACGTTCGTCGACGCCGGGCTCGCGCCGCGCCACATCGACTTGCGGCCGTATGTCCTGTCGGGCACGGACGTCGACCTGGTTCCGGGAGGATTGACCCGCGTGGCGCTGCGTGAAGGTTCGCTGGTCGTCAATTCGTCGCAGGGCGGCGGTACCAAGGACACCTGGGTCCTCGCGGACTAGGGGAGACACCATGTCCGCCATGTTGTGCCGCACCGCAAATGAGCTCTTCTGGATGGCGCGCCATATCGAGCGCGCGGAAAACACGGCGCGTCTGCTCGACGTGACCTACCGCATGTCGCTACTGCCGTACCACATCCAGGAGCCGGGCCTTGCGTGGGCGGAGCCGTGGGCGGTACCGCTGATTTCCACGGGCGTCGCGACGGCGTATTACCAGCACCATCCGGAGCTTGCGGCGGAAGATGTCCTGAAATTCATGATCCTCGACGAGGCCAACCGGTCGTCGATCTTCTGTTGCCTGCGCGCCGCGCGCGAGTCGGCCCGTAGCGTGCGCGGCGCGATCACGTCGGAAATGTATGAGGACCTGAACAGCGCGTGGATCGACATTCGCGGCCAGGGTTTTGAACGGCTGCGCGAGGAGGGCGTGTCCGAGTTCCTGGACTGGGTGAAGATGCGCTCGCACCTCTTCCGCGGCGTGACGTTCGGGACCATGCTGCGCGACGAGGCATACCACTTCATCCGCCTGGGCACGCACATCGAGCGCGCCGACAACACCGCGCGGATCCTCGACACCAAGTACCACATCCTGCTGCCGTCGACGGCGGACGTGGGCGGGGCGGTGGACTACTACCAGTGGGCATCGCTCCTGCAGTCGCTGTCGGGGTTCGAGTCCTACCGCAAGATCTACAGCGACGTCATCTCGCCGCGCCGCGTGGCCGAGCTCCTGGTGCTGCGCGACGACATGCCTCGCTCGCTGCACAGCTGCCTCAACTTCATCGACGAGACGCTCGAGGTCCTGTGCGACGAGAACAGCCGCGAGCTGCGCCGGCAAGCCGGTGAACTGCATGCGCGCCTCCATTACGGGAAAACCGAGGACATCATCCGCTTCGGGCTGCATGAGTACCTGATGGACTTCCTGGCTCGCGTATCGGCGCTCGGCGGCGAGATCAGCCGGCGATTCCTCGTGCCGGCGTATTGATTGCCGGTAGAATCCGCGGCTTCGCACCCACCTCTTACTTCACCGGCGCCCCATGACCTACTGCGTTGCCATGTCGCTCGATGCCGGGATGATCTTCGCCTCGGATTCCCGCACCAACGCGGGGGTGGACCAAATCGCCCGGTTCTCCAAGATGAAGGTGTTTGCCAAGGACGGCGACCGCGTCATCGTCACGCTGTCGTCGGGCAACCTGGCGGTCACGCAAAGCGCGCTCAACAATCTCGACCATCGCGCCCGTGCAGGCGAGAGCGAGCTGAGCCTCTGGAACGCCCAGTCGATGTTCGACGTCGCGCGGCTCGTCGGCGATTCGTTGCGCGAGATCAAGGCGCGCGATGCACCGTATCTCACGCAGAACAACATCGACGCCTCGGGCAATTTCCTGATCGGAGGCCAGATTCGCGGCGAACCCCACCGCTTGTTCAATGTCTATGGCGAAGGCAATTTCATCGAAGCCTCGCCCGATACCTGCTATTTCCAGATTGGCGAGTCCAAGTACGGCAAGCCGGTGATCGACCGGGTGATCAAGCGCGACTCCAGCCTGCTCGATGCGACCAAGTGCACGGTGGTGTCCTTCGACTCGACGATGCGCTCGAACATTTCGGTGGGCCTGCCGATCGACCTGCTGGTGTACGAGGCGGACAGCCTGACGATCAAGATCCAGCGGCGGATCGAGGAGACGGAGAATGGGGCGAGGGCCTGCGGCGGGTGTTTGCGCAGCTGCCCGACCCGGATTGGACTTAAAGGGCCAAGGTCCCAATGGCAATTCGCGTCGCGCTGTCCCACAGCACTTCTTACCGATTCGACCGTCACGTCGCGATCGGACCGCACGAAATCCGCCTGCGGCCGGCGCCGCATACCCGCACGCCGATCCTCAGCTATTCACTGAACGTCCTGCCTTCGTCGCACTTCCTCAACTGGCAGCAGGACCCTTACGGTAACTGGGTCGCGCGGCTGGTCTTTCCCGAGCGCGCGAACGCCATCGAGATCGAGGTCGACCTGATCGCGGACCTTACGGTCATCAATCCTTTCGATTTCTTCGTCGAGCCCTACGCCGAAAAATTTCCTTTCGCTTATGCGCCGGCGCTGGCGAAGGAATTGATTCCATTCCTCGAAACCGCGCCGCTCGGCGCGCGCCTGACCGCTTGGCTGGACGACTTCCGCAAAACGATCGTCCCCGACGAGAATCCCGTCCTGCTGCTGGTTCGGCTGAACCAGCTGCTGCAGAAGCAGATCAAGTATCTCGTGCGCATGCAGCCCGGCGTGCAGACGACCGAGGAAACGCTGGGCAACGCCAGCGGATCATGCCGCGACACCGGCTGGCTGCTGGTGCAGATCATGCGGCACCTGGGGCTCGCCGCGCGCTTCGCATCCGGCTATCTCGTGCAATTGGTGGCCGACATCAAAGCGCTCGATGGCCCGTCGGGTACCACCAAGGACTTTACCGACCTGCACGCATGGGCCGAAGCGTTCATTCCCGGCGCAGGCTGGATCGGCTTCGACCCGACGTCGGGCCTGCTCGCCGGAGAGGGCCACATCCCGCTCGCCTGCACGGCCGACCCGGGCAACGCGGCGCCCGTCATCGGTTTTACGGATGTGTGCGAAGTCGATTTCAACGTCGCGATGAGTGTCACGCGCATCCACGAAGACCCGCGTGTCACGCTGCCTTATACCGACGCGCAATGGCAGGCGATCGATGCGCTGGGCGAGCAGGTCGACACCCACCTCGTCGAACACGACGTCCGCCTGACGCAGGGTGGCGAGCCGACGTTCGTGTCGATCGACGACATGGACGGCCCGGAGTGGAACTACACCGCGCTGTCCCCGAAAAAGCGAGAACTGGGCGAGACGTTGATCAAGCGACTCAAGGCACGTTTTGCGCCGGAAGGTTTTCTGCACTATGGGCAGGGCAAATGGTATCCGGGCGAGCCGCTTCCGCGCTGGGCGCTGGGCGTGTTCTGGCGCACCGATGGCGTGCCGCTCTGGCAGGGAGACACGCTGATCGCCGACACGACGCACCCCGGCCAAGCAACGGTCGATTCCGCACGCTCTTTCGGCGAGCACGTCGCCGCGTCGCTGGGCCTGCCTGCGTCGCTGCTGATCACCGCGCACGAGGACGTGCCGAAATTGCTGCAGGCGGAGGCCGCACTTCCCGCCAACGCCGATCCGCTCGCCGCCGATTTGACGAAGCCTGCCGAGCGCGCGCGCCTGGCACGTCTTCTCACCGCCGGGCTGGGTTCGCCCGCGGGATTCGTCCTGCCGATGAAGGCGACCGTCGAAGACGCCGGCGATGTCGTGTGGGAATCGAGTCCGTGGCCGTTGAAGCGCGAGCACCTCTACGCGCTGCCGGGGGACTCGCCGCTGGGATTACGGCTTCCGTTGGGATCGCTGCCGGAATTGTTGCCTGAGGAAGAGGAACGGGAATTTCCGGTCGACCCGTTTGCGTCGCGCGAGGCGCTGCCGGGCCGCAAGACGCTTGGGCGCAAGCGCGCCAAGGTCCGCGGGCGGGAGCCGCGCGAGGTCGTCAAGACGGCGATGACGCTGCAGGTGCGCGAAGGGCATCTGTACGTGTTCATGCCGCCGTGCGAAAAGCTCGAAGCCTACGTGGCGTTGCTGGCCATCATCGAAGAGACGGCGCGTACGCTGGCGATCCCCGTGGCCATCGAAGGCTACACGCCGCCGCGCGACCCCCGCGTGAAAGCGCTGATGGTGACACCCGACCCGGGCGTCATCGAGGTCAACATCCATCCTGCCGCATCGTGGCGCGACCTGCTCGCGACGACGGAGACGCTTTACGAAGAGGCGCGACAGGCGCGGCTCGGCACCGAAAAGTTCATGCTCGACGGCCGGCACACCGGAACCGGCGGCGGCAATCACGTGACTCTCGGGGGCGCGACGCCCGCGGACAGTCCGCTGCTTCGGCGTCCCGATCTCCTGCAAAGCCTGATCACGTATTGGCAGAACCATCCGTCGCTGTCGTATCTTTTTTCGGGAATGTTCATCGGTCCGACGAGCCAGGCTCCGCGCGTCGACGAGGCGCGCGACGACCGGTTGTATGAACTCGCCATCGCCTTCCAGCAGATGGGACGCAAGGCTGAGGCGGGCCACGAGTCGCCTCAGCCGTGGCTCGTCGACCGGCTGCTGCGTCACATGCTGACGGACCTGACCGGCAATACGCACCGCGCCGAATTCTCGATCGACAAACTCTATTCGCCCGACAGCCCGACGGGGCGCCTGGGGCTGCTCGAATTCCGCGCATTCGAAATGCCGCCGCACGCGCGAATGAGTGCCGTGCAAGTCCTGCTGTTGCGCGCGCTGGTGGCGCGCTTCTGGCGCGAGCCTTATCGCGGCGAGTTGATTCCGTGGGGCACCTCCCTTCACGATCGCTGGCTGCTGCCGCATTTCGTCGCCGCGGATATTCGCGATGTCGCAGCGGACCTCGATCGGGCGGGCTACGCTTTCGACCCGGCGTGGTTCGAGCCCTTTGTCGAATTCCGCTTCCCGCGCTTCGGCACGGCCACCTATGCTGGCGTGACGCTGGAATTGCGCCAGGCGATCGAGCCGTGGCACGTATTGGGCGAGGAGGTGAGTCTCGGCGCCACCGCACGCTACGTCGACTCGTCGGTGGAGCGGATGCAGATCAAGGTCGTCGGCATGACCGGCGGGCGTCACGCCGTGACGTGCAATGGGCGCGCACTTCCTCTGACGCCGACCGGCGTTCCCGGCGAATTCGTCGCCGGCGTCCGTTTCCGCGCGTGGAGCCCGCCGTCGGCGCTGCATCCGACGATCGGTGTGCAGGCGCCGTTGACATTCGACTTGATCGACACGTGGTCACAGCGCGCGTTGGGCGGCTGCATGTATCACGTCGTGCATCCGGGCGGCCGCAACTACGCGACATTCCCCGTCAACGCGAACGAGGCCGAGGCGCGTCGCGTGGCGCGTTTCTGGGCGCACGGCCATACACCGGGACCGATGACGGTGCACCCGGAGGCGCCGAATCCGGCCACACCGGCCACACTCGACTTGCGGTGGCAGCCGGCACGCTAAAGCCTCCGCCGGTAAGATGCGTTCTTTTGCTTGAATGACGCCGCGCGTGAGTGAAGTCCGGAGCCGCTTTGCGCCCAGCCCGACGGGCTATCTCCACCTGGGCAGCGCGCGTACTGCGCTCTTCGCGTGGGCGTATGCGCGGCACTACGGCGGGAAATTCATCCTGCGTATCGAGGACACCGACGTCGAGCGCTCGACGCCGGCGGCCGTGAAGGCGATCTTCGATGCGATGGCCTGGCTCGGGCTCGACTGCGACGAGGGCCCGTTCTTCCAGATGCAGCG
>WNFM01038333.1_pt1 | contig 25394 bp, 21 predicted proteins | sample 5400271 | NCBI WGS metagenome assembly WNFM01 (sample SAMN13153352, study PRJNA577476) | soil metagenome | isolation source: 60 cm saprolite on Douglas fir-dominated hillslope | place: USA:California | collected 2013-09-17 | reverse complement strand
GGGCGTGGGCTACTGGCGCCATTTCGAAGCAGAGCTTGAACCCTTGCGTCGGGCACTCGGCGACAGCATCGGCCGCTTCGACTAGTTTGCCTGGCTTTGGAGGTATTTCCCAGCCGCCACTGCCCGACTGTTGACGAGGGGTACCCGCGCAAAGGATGATCGCGCAGCGTTCCCTTTCCATGAACGAGCGCGACAAACGAATTCTAAGCGCTCATGGAGATCGCCCATGCGTACACGTCGTCCGAATCGTGCGATACCCGGTTTTCCCAAGGCACCAGCGCCTTGCCCGCGTGGTGCCAACACCGCAATCGGTTTGGCAGTCGCCGCGGCCATTGCGGGATTGAGCGTGCCGCAGGCATCGGCGCTGGCGGCGGAGGCCGACAGCGCGGCCAATGGGGGTCTCGAGGTGATTATCGTGACGGCGCGCAAGCGCGAGGAGAACCTGCAGGATGTTCCCCTGAGCATTGACGTGCTGTCGAAGAAGGACATGAGCAATCTTGCCATTGAGGGATTCGACGACTACGCCGAAAAGGTGCCTTCCATTTCCTTCATCAGCGTGGGCCCGGGCACGCAGTTTTTCGTGGTGCGTGGAGTATCCGACGGCAGCAATCCCACTTACGCAAACGCCTCTTCGACGGGATTTTTTATCGACGACACATCGACGAGCTGGGCCGGCGTGCAGCCGGATCTGCACCTCTATGACATCGAGCGCATCGAAGTGCTCAACGGCCCGCAGGGCACGACTTTTGGCGCCGGTTCCATGTCCGGCGCCATACGGTACGTGACCAACAAGCCGGACGTGCACGCCTTCAGCGCTGGCGTCGACTTCGACGGCGGCACGATTCAGGGCGGACAGCAGAACTGGACCTACGAAGGCTTCCTGAACGCCCCGCTCATTGATGGGGTGCTCGGATTGAGGCTTTCTGCCTACAGCGACTCCCATGGCGGCTTCATCAATAACCGGCTGGCTACGCGCACCTGGGTCAACACGGCCGTATCCGACAATTCGGCCTGGGCCCGCAACAATTACAACCGTGAGCACGCCGCGGGCGGGCGCATTGCCCTAAAGGCGGTCCTCAACGACAAGTGGAGCGCTACGCTCACCTACGGCTATCAGCATCAGACTGCGGTCGGCGCGTGGGACGAAGATCCGGCCCTCCCGCCCCGCACCGTGGAGCGCTTCGGTCCGGAGAACCACCAATTCACGGCCAAGACGGTCGATTTCCACGTGGACGGCGACATTGGCATCGCGGACCTGGTGTTCGCGAGCACCTACTGGTCGTTGCCCACGCGCCAGCAGAACGAATATTCACAGTACATCGAAAACTACCAGGGCGGCGCGAACGAGGGCGTCACCTGCTTGAACGATCCAGTCTACGGCGACCCCACGGCGGGTTACGTGGGCTGCAATGTGCCGGTCCAGTACTACGAATATCACACCAATCCGGAGCGCTGGTCCCACGAGCTGCGCCTCGCGTCCAAGCCGGGTGGACGGTTTCACTGGCTCGGGGGCTGTATTGGGAAAAGACGCAGGACAAGAACTCCGGCAGCACCTATTACATGCCGGGACTGCGAACGAACAGTCCTGCATTTTACTATTACAATTATTATTCCGGCACGCCGCCGGGCTCAACATCGCTCCCCGCCGGTGAGTGGTACGCCTACCAGACCATCTCGAACTACCTGCAGACCACAGAGTTCGCCAACATCAGCTTCGACCTTACCGACAAGCTCAATGTCGAAGCGGGCGCCGTGCACTTCCATTCGGATTTCCATTACTACAGCCCCTTTGGCCAGTTTGCCTATGCAGCGACGACCCCGAGCGTGGAAGCGGGATCATCGAAAAAGTGGAACGGGAAGCTGGGCATCAATTACAAGCTCACCGATCGGGTGCTGCTGTACGCCAACTTCGCGCAGGGCTTCCGCGACGGCGGCACCAACTCCGGGTTTCCCCAGCAGTGCTACGACAATGGCGTGCCGCAGGACTACGTGCCCGACACGCTCAACAACTACGAAATCGGCTGGAAGTCCACGAGCCTCCAGGGCCACCTGCTGTGGAATGGGGCAGCCTACCGGATGGACTGGAAGCAGCTGCAGACCATTATCTACGACGTGGACATCTGCCCTCCGAGCAGCTTCTACGTCAATGTCGGCGATGCGCGCATCGAGGGGGTCGAGTCGAATGTCGATTACAAGCTCGACGAGCACTGGTCGCTCCAGGCTTCCGGCAGCTACACCGACTCGCATCTGACCTCGAGCCCCTATGCCGCATTCCAGGCGAATGTCGGCGAGCGTCTGCCCTTCGTGCCGTACTTCAGCTGGAGCTGGAACCTGCGCTACGAACATCCACTGGGAGCGAACCTGCGCGGCTAAGGGCGATATGTGGAACGACCTGCACGTCGCCGGTTCCAACGGGTTCCCGCGGCTGCTGCAGCCGGATTACAGCATCACGAACCTGCGCTTCGGATTGAATCCCGTGGGAGGCCGCTGGCTCGCCGAGCTCTACGTCACCAACGTCGAGGACAAGAATGCCATCGTCTACTCCAACACCTTTAACTTCGATCAGCGCCAGTCGACCAACGAGCCACGCGTCATCGGCCTGCGACTGAATTACCGCTTCGGCAAGGAAACCAATTCGGAATAGCGCAGCTGACCGTGTCGATTGACCTCAGAATGCCGGCCCACGTTGCGCTGATCGCATCGCTGGTGATAGCGATGATCGCCGGGGCCGGGGAGCCGCCGGCGGACCTGGTGTTGCTGCACGGCAAGATCCACACCCAGGACACCAGGCGGAGCGTCGTGCAGGCCCTGGCGCTCCGCGGCAACACGATTGTCGCTGCGGGCACGGATCAGGCGGTGAGCGCCCTGAAGGGGCCGAAGACGCAGACGATCGATCTGGCCGGCCGTACCGTGCTGCCCGGCATCATCGATGCGCACACCCATCCGGCAGAGAGTGCGCAGGATGCGGGCAAGTGCAGCCTCGAGGACAAGTCGCTGACACCCGCGGAAATCAAGGCCAGAGTGGCCGTGTGTCTTAAGGACAATCCCGGCGATCCGCACGCGTGGTTCGAGGTCATCCAGGCCGTCACGGCCGGACTCACGCTCTCGCGCCATGATCTGGACGCGATGCTGCGCGACCGGCCGATGATACTGAGTGGGTCGGACGGTCATACGGCCTGGGTCAATTCGGCCGCACTGAAGGCCGCTCACATCAGCGCGGCCACCAGGGACCCGTTTGCCGGCAGAATCGAGCGAGATGCGGCCGGCAACCCCACGGGCACGCTGCGGGATGCGGCGATCAATATGGCCTGGGCGGCAAAGCCGGTGGCGCGACTTGACCAGGCGGCGGCGCTGCTGGACAAGGCCTTCACCGCGATGCGCGCGACGGGCATCACCACGGTGCAGGACGCCGACGTGGGTGATCGATACATGCAGATCTACAAGCGGCTCTACGACACGCATCGGCTGAACATGCGTGTGCGGGGCTCTTTTACTCTGAAGGATCTCACTGAGCCTGCGAAGACGTTGATCGACCGTGCCATCAGGTTCCGCACCAAATGGGCGGTCGATCCGGAGTTTCTCCGCGCCGATGCCGTCAAGATCTTCGCGGACGGTGTGATCGAATACCCTTCGCAGACGGCGGCCCTGATTGAGCCGTACCTCGACGCCCAAGGGCATCCGACCACGAACCGCGGCCCTTCGTATTACACGCAGGACAACCTGAATCGTATTGTCGGTGCGGCCGATGCCGCGGGATTTACCGTCCACATCCACGCGATCGGCGATCGGGCCGTGCGTGGCGCACTCGATGCGTTCGCCTACTCGCGGCAGCTCCATGGGCAGCTCGATAACCGCGACCAGATTGCCCATCTCGAACTCATCGAGCCGGAGGATTTCCCGCGCTTCAGGCAACTGGGGGTCATCGCCAATTTTCAGCTGCTGTGGGCGCAGCGCGACTCCTACATCCAGGAGACGCTGCAGTATCTCGGACCCCAGCGATCAAAATATCTCTACCCAGCAGGGTCACTCAAGCGCGCGGGCGCCCTGATCGCCGGGGGGAGCGATTGGAGCGTCAGCAGCTTCAATGCCTTTGAGGCGATGGAGCACGCCATCACGCGCTCGGAGGGGCGGGGCAAGGAGCCATTGCTGCCCGATGAGGCCATCGGACTCCAGTACGTCGTGGATGCCTATACGATCAACGCGGCGTTTGCGCTCAAGCAGGAGCGCACCACGGGGAGCCTCGAGCCGGGCAAGCGCGGTGATTTCATCGTGCTCGATCGGGACATCTTTGTGATCGACCCGTTCAACCTGCACGAAACGCGGGTGCTGGCGACCTACCTGGACGGGCGCGAGGTGTACTCCGGCGGCACGTTGAAATAAACGAGGGCTCAGGGCGCCACTGACTGCTTCTCGCGCTCGATCAGCGCATAGGCCGAGTGGTTGTGGATCGACTCGAAATTCTCGCTCTCGACCACGTAGGCGCCGATGCGCTTTTCAACGTCCAGGCCCAGTGCCACGTCGCGCACGATGTCCTCGACGAACTTCGGATTGTCGTAGGCGCGTTCGGTCACGTATTTCTCGTCGGGCCGCTTGAGGATCCCGTAGAGCTCGCAGGAGGCCGCGGCCTCGGCCAGGCTGATCAGTTCCTCGATCCACATGTGCTCGATGAGCCGCACCTTGATCGTCACGTGCGAGCGCTGGTTGTGCGCGCCGCGCTCCGAGATGCCCTTGGAGCAGGGGCACAGGCTCGTGACCGGGACCACGACCCGCACCCACATGGTGGTTTCGCCGCGGCAGCACTCGCCGATCAGCGTGGCCTGATAGTCCATCAGGCTCTCGACGCCCGAAACGGGAGCGTGCTTGTTCACGAAGTACGGAAAGGACATCTCGATGTGGCCGGCGTCGGCGTTGAGCCGGGTGGTCATTTCGACCAGCATGGCCGAGAAGGAGTCGACCGAGATCTCGCGCGCGTGGTGCAGCACCTCGACGAAGCGCGACATATGCGTGCCCTTGAAATCGTGCGGCAGGTTCACGTACATGTTGAAGCTCGCGATCGTGTGCTGCTCGCCGCCCGAGCGGTCCTTGACGCGCACCGGATGGCGGATGTCCTTGATGCCCACGCGGTCAATGGCGATGCGGCGCGTGTCGGCGCGGCTCTGCACGTCCTCGACGGCGAGCTTGCGGCGATCACGGTCGGCTACGGCGATATCCATGGCTACCTACCAAGGTCAGGACGTCCCGGAATGGGCCGTCGCAGCCATTCTGGTGGCGGCGCGGCTGGTATTCAAGCTGCGCGCCTGCGGCAGCCACCAGCGTTCAATGGCGGCAATCACGGCGGCCGGGTCGAGTCCGGCGTCGGCCAGGCACTGCTCCCGGGAGCCGTGCTCGATGAAGCGGTCGGCGCATCGAGCAATTCGGCCACCGCGCTGCCGGCGCCGCCGGCGACGGTATTTTCCTCGAGTGTCACCAGCGCCAGGTGCTGCGGCATGCATTCACGCAGCAGCGCCTCATCCAGGGGTTTCACGAAGCGCATGTTGACCACCGTGGCATCGAGCCGCTCGGCGGCGCTGAGAGCTGCGGTGAGCATGGGGCCGAAGGACAGCAGCAACAGCCCGGACTGGCCGCGGCGCCGCACTTCGGCGCGGCCCATCGGCAGGGCGTTCATGGCATTTTCCACCGGCACGCCCGGGCCCTGGCCGCGCGGGTAGCGCACGGCGGCCGGCCCTTCGCAGCAGCTGGCGGTGTAGAGCATCTGCCGGCACTCGTTCTCGTCGGCAGGCGCCATGATCACCAGGTTCGGAATGCAGCGCAGGAACGAATAATCAAAGCTGCCGTGATGCGTGGCCCCATCGCTCCCCACGAGGCCGGCGCGATCGAGAGCGAACACGACCGGGAGGTTTTGCAGCGCGACGTCATGGATGAGCTGGTCGTAGCCGCGCTGCAGGAAAGTCGAATAGATCGCGACCACCGGCCGCAGGCCCTCGCAGGCCAGGCCGGCCGCGAGCGTCACGGCGTGCTGCTCGGCGATCGCGACGTCGAAGTAGCGCTCCGGAAAGCGCTTGGAGAATTCCACCAGCCCCGAGCCCTCGCGCATGGCCGGAGTAATGCCGACGATCCTCGAATCGCGTTCCGCCATGTCGCACAGCCAGTCACCGAAGATCTGCGAGTAGCTCGGTCCGGCCGGCTTGCCCTTGTGGATCAGGCCCGTGAGCGGATCAAAGGGACCCGGGCCGTGCCAGGTGATCGGGTCGGCCTCGGCAGGCGCGTAGCCCTTGCCCTTTTGCGTGACGACATGCAGGAACTGCGGCCCGTGCAGGCCGCGCAGATTTCGCAGCGTGCGCACCAGCGACTTCAGATCATGCCCATCGATCGGGCCGATGTAGTTGAAGCCCATCTCCTCGAACACCGTCCCTGGCAGCCACATGCCCTTGACATGTTTTTCGGAACGGCGCGCGAACTCCCGCAGCTGCGGCATCCGGCGCAGCACGCGCTTGCCGCTTTCGCGCAGGTGCGCATAGAAACGTCCCGACAGCACGCGCGCCAGGTACTTGGACATGGCGCCGACGTTTTCCGAGATCGACATGTCGTTGTCGTTGAGAATCACGAGCAGATCGGTGGGCAGGCTCCCGGCATGGTTGAGCGCCTCGAAGGCCATGCCGGCGCTGAGGGCGCCATCGCCGATCACCGCGACTACACGGCGGGATTCCCCTTTGGCGGCCGCGGCCAGTGCCATGCCGAGCGCCGCGCTGATCGAGGTGCTCGAATGGCCGACGCCAAACGTGTCGTATTCGCTCTCCCCACGGTGCGGAAAGGGCGCCAGGCCGCCGTGCTGCTTGACGGTGTGCAGCTGCTCGCGGCGGCCGGTGAGCACCTTGTGCGGATAGGCCTGGTGCCCGACGTCCCACACCAGCCGATCGTGCGGCGTGTCGAAGACATAGTGCAGCGCGATCGTCAGTTCGATCGTGCCCAGGCCGGCGGCAAAATGACCGCCACGCGTGCTGACGGTCTGGATCAGGAACTGACGCAGCTCCTCGGCCAGCCCCTTGAGCGCTCGCTCGGGCAGCGCGCGCAGTTGTGCCGGCGCGGAAATGGTGCGCAGCAGGCCGAAGGGCTCTTGGGGGTCGGTCATGGCAGCAGTCTACTGCAGGCGCTAGTGCACGCGATCCACGACATAGTGCGCGAGCGCGCGCAGCGATGCGGTGGCCGTACCCATGCCTGTGAGTGCCGCCAGCGCCCGGTCCCGGTGCTCGAGGGCGAGCTCGCGGGCGCGCTCCAGGCCGAATACGCTGGGGTAGCTGGGCTTGCCGCGGGCGGCATCGGCGCCAGTGCGCTTGCCGAGCACCATCGTCTCGCCAGTCACATCGAGGATGTCGTCCTGGATCTGAAAGGCCAGGCCGATTTCATCGCCATAGCGGCGCAGGGCGTCGCGGACCTCGTGTCCCACCGGGCCCGCCGCCAGCGCTCCGAGCAGCACGCTGGCGCGGATCAGGGCACCGGTCTTGCGCCGGTGCATCTGCTCGAGACTGGTGGCGTCAGCGGCACCGCCGGCCGCATCGAGGTCGAGTGCCTGCCCGCCGGCCATGCCCTCGGTTCCGATGGCCTCGGCCAGCACGATCAGCATTTGCAATTTTGTACCCTCGGTGAGCCGCGCGGTTCCACGTGCGAGCACGCCGAAGGCCAGGGCCTGCAGGGCATCACCGGCCAGTATTGCGGTCCCCTCATCGAAGGCGCGGTGGCAGCTCGGGCGCCCGCGACGCAGATCATCGTCGTCCATCGCCGGCAGGTCGTCATGGATCAGGCTGTAGGCGTGGATGAGCTCCACGGCGGCGGCCGGGGCATCGAGGCAGTCCATGGAGGCCCCGAGCGCGGCGCCGGTAATGTAGACCAGGAGCGGGCGCAGCCGCTTGCCGCCGTCCAGTACGCCGTAGCGCATGGCCGCGTGCAGCCGCGGCGCCGCCGTGTCGCGCGTGGCGAGCGCTTCCTCCAGGACACGTTCGATCCGGGCCTGCGCCATGCGCAGCTGTTCCTGGAATCCGCCCGCATCGGGGCCCGTGCGCGGGTCAGGGTTCGTGGCTGGAATCATCGACCGCCGGGTCTCCGCTGAACTCTTCCAGGCCGGGGCCCCCGGGCCTCTGCGTGAGGATCTGCACCCGCTGCTGCGCGGCCTGCAGGGCGGCCTGGCACTCGCGCGTCAGCTGGACGCCACGCTCAAAGCTGCGCAGGGCCTCATCCAGCGGCAGGTCGCCGGACTCCATGCGGGCGACCAGCGCCTCGAGTTCCGCGATCGTGGCCTCAAAGCCAGGTTCCTTAAGGGTGGACACGTCTGCCTCTGCACATGCTTCTGGACTGCGCACCCTATTAGTGGAGGTCGCGGCGGTCAACGCGGTTGACGCGCCGCGGGCGGAGGACGTAGAGTTCGGTCTGCTTAGACTGAGTCTAAATCCATCAGGGCCAGGAGCAGACCATGAATCTCAAGGGTACCAAGACCGAACAGAATCTGAAGGACGCCTTTGCCGGCGAATCGCAGGCCAATCGCCGTTACCTGTACTTCGCGGGCAAGGCGGACGTCGAAGGCTACAACGATGTGTCGGCGGTATTCCGCTCGACCGCGGAAGGCGAGACCGGCCATGCCCATGGCCACCTCGAGTACCTGGAAGCGGTGGGTGATCCGGCCACGGGGCTCCCGATCGGGGAGACCAAGGCGAACCTGAAATCGGCCATCGCGGGCGAGACCCACGAATACTCCGACATGTATCCGGGCATGGCCAAGGCGGCCCGCGCGGAAGGGTTTGCCGAGATCGCCGACTGGTTCGAGACGCTCGCCAAGGCGGAGCGCTCGCACGCCAATCGCTTCCAGAAGGCACTCGATACGCTTTGACGAATCGGGAAGGCAATCTCGAGGCCCCGACCCGGCATCCGCTGAATTGGCGCGACCCGTCGTTCTATGACGAGCACGCGCTCGAGAAGGAAATCGAGCGCGTGTTCGACATCTGCCACGGCTGCCGGCGCTGCTTCAGCCTGTGCCAGGCGTTTCCGACGATGTTCGACGCCATCGACGCTTCGCCCAGTGGCGAGCTCGAGGGCGTCGACAAGCGCGTCTACTGGAAGGTCGTGGATCACTGTTACCTCTTTGACATGTGCTACATGACCAAGTGTCCCTACGTCCCGCCACACCCGTGGAACGTGGACTTTCCGCACCTGATGCTGCGCGCCAAGGCCGTCAAGGCCCGCAAAGGGGAGACCTCGTTCCGCGATCGCCTGCTGACCTCGACCGACCGGGTCGGGACGCTCGCGGGCATTCCGGTGGTCGCGCAGCTCGTCAACTACGCGAACTCCACCACGCTGGGCCGCAAGCTCCTCGATCGGGCGCTCGGCGTGCACCGCGAGGCCCCGCTGCCCGAGTACCACAGCAGGAGCGCGCGCCGGCGGCTGCGCCAGCTCCCCAAGCCGCTCACCGCCCCGCAGGCAACCGCGGAAACGGCCGGCCGCGTGGTGTTGTTCACCACCTGCTACGGCAATCGCAACGAGCCCACACTCGCCACCGACCTTGCGGCCGTGTTCGCGCACAACGGCATCGAGCTGCAGCTCGCGGAGCGCGAGCGCTGCTGCGGCATGCCCAAGCTCGAGCTGGGCGACCTGGAAGCCGTTGCACGCCTCAAGGATGAGAACGTCCCGCAGTTGCTGCGGCTCGTCGAGCAGGGCTACGACATCGTCGCGCCGATCCCGTCCTGCGTGCTGATGTTCAAGCAGGAACTGCCGCTGATGTTTCCGGAGGACGAGGCGGTGCAGCGCGTCCGGGACCGCATCTTCGACCCGTTCGAATACCTGATGCTGCGACACAAGGCCGGGCTCCTGCGCACCGATTTCAAGGCGCGGCTGGGGAAGGTGAGCTATCACGTGCCCTGCCACCTGCGCGTGCAGAACATCGGCCTGAAGACCCGCGATGTGCTCAGGCTGGTGCCGGACACGACGGTGGAAGTGATCGAGCGCTGCTCCGGGCATGATGGCAGCTACGCGGTCAAGAGCGAGTTCCGCGAGGCCTCGATGAAGATCGCGGCGCCGGTGATCGCGAAGGTCGCCGCTTCCAACGCCGATTACTATTCGAGCGACTGCCCGATGGCGGGACACCAGATCAAGAGCGGGCTCCCCGACTCCAGAGGCCAGCCGACGCCGCCACTGCAGCTGCTGCGCATCGCCTACGGGATCTAGGCCGGGCATGGCACAGCCCCTCACCGCGGCCGACCTGCTCTCGCTGGAGCAGTACGCGCGCGCACGGCCGGCCATCCGCGCGCGCATGATCGCGCACCGCGCGACGCGCCGGCTGCAGGTCGGGCCGCACTGCACCTGGAGTTTCGAGGATCGCGAGACGGTGCGCTATCAGGTGCAGGAGATGCTGCGCACCGAGCGAATCTTCGAGCCCGAAGGCATCGCCGAGGAGCTGGCCTCCTACAACCCGCTGATTCCCGACGGCTGCAATTTCAAGGCCACGATGCTGATCGAATACACCGATCCGCAGGAGCGCGCCCGGCGCCTGGGCGAACTGCGCGGCATCGAGCGCCGCTGCTGGCTGCAGGTGACCGGGTTCGAGCAGGTCTACGCCATCGCCGATGAGGACCTGCCGCGAGAAAATGACACCAAGACTTCCGCCGTGCACTTCCTGCGCTTTACACTCGATGCGCCGAGCGCCGCGGCGCTCAAGGCAGGCGCCGCTCTCGCCGCCGGCATCGAGCTGGCGGCCTACACCGCGCGCGTCGATCCCGTGCCTGCGGCGCTCCGCGCCGCACTCCTGGCCGACCTCGATTGACTCCTTTTGCTAGAATCCGCGCGCCCTGAAACAATGGTGGGTCCTATCGCCTAATGGCACAGTCGTACAACGCTTCTGATATCGAGGTCCTGTCCGGACTCGAGCCCGTCCGCCGCCGGCCGGGCATGTACACCGACACCGCCCGACCCAATCATCTCGCACACGAAGTCGTCGACAACAGCGTCGATGAGGCGCTCGCCGGACACTGCACGCAGATCGACGTCACGCTGCACAAGGATGGGTCCCTGAGTGTGAGCGATGACGGCCGCGGCATGCCGGTCGACATCCATCCGCAGGAAAAAGTGAGCGGCGTCGAGCTGATCCTCACGCGCCTGCACGCGGGCGGCAAGTTCAACGACAAGTCGTACACCTTCGCCGGCGGGCTGCACGGTGTCGGCGTCTCGATCGTCAATGCCCTGTCCAAGCACCTGGAGTGCTGGGTGCGCCGTGGCGGCAAGGAATACAACATCGCCTTCAAGGACGGGCGCCTGTCCTCGAAGCTGGAGGTGATCGGCACGGTGGGCGCGCGCAACACCGGGACCCCGGTGCGCTTCTGGCCTGATCCGAAATTCTTCGATTCCGATCGCTTCGCCGTGCCGGAACTCAAGCGCGTGCTCAAGGCCAAGGCCGTGCTGTGCGCGGGACTGCGCCTGACCTTCAGCAACGAGGCCAGCGGCGAACATGAGGAGTGGTTTTACACCGGGCACCTGGGCGAGTACCTGACCGAGCTGCTCGAGAAATACGAGCGCCTGCCCGCCGAGCCGGTCACCGGCCGCCACGCTTCGGAGCAGGACGTGGTCGAATGGGCGCTCGCGTGGTCGGGCGACGCGCCGCACCTGATTGCCGAGAGCTACGTGAACCTGATCCCCACCATCGCCGGTGGCACGCACGTGAATGGGCTGCGTTCCGGCATCGTCGATGCCGTGCGGGAGTTCTGCGAGTTCCGCAATCTGCTGCCGCGCGGCATCAAGCTGGCGGCCGAGGATGTCTGGGACCGGGCCTGCTACGTGCTGTCGATCAAGCTGCGCGATCCGCAGTTCGCGGGCCAGACCAAGGAGAAGCTCAGCTCGCGCGAAGCCGCCGCGCTCGTCGAGACGCATGCGCGCGATGCGATGGGGCTGTGGCTCAACCAGCATCCGGACGCCGGCGAAGGGATCGCCCAGTTTGCCATCGCCAATGCCCAGGAGCGGCTCCGCGCCGCGCAGCGCATCACCCGCAAGCGCGCCGTCAATGGCCCGGCGCTGCCGGGCAAACTGGCGGACTGCACCAGCCAGGATCCGGCGCGCTCGGAGCTGTTCCTGGTCGAAGGCGATTCTGCCGGGGGCTCGGCCAAGCAGGCGCGCGCCAAGGATTTCCAGGCCATCATGCCGCTGCGCGGCAAGATCCTGAACACCTGGGAACTGGAGTCCGGGGAGATCGGCAGCTCGCAGGAAGTGCACGACATCAGCGTCGCGATCGGTGTCGATCCGGGCTCGGCGGACCTGTCGGCCCTGCGCTATCACAAGATCTGCATCCTCGCCGACGCCGATTCCGACGGCCTGCACATCGCGACGCTCCTGTGCGCGCTGTTCCTGCGTCACTTCCGTCCACTGGTCGCCCATGGCCACGTCTACGTCGCCATGCCGCCGCTGTACCGGGTCGATGCCGGCAAGCAGGTGCTCTACGCGCTGGACGACGCCGAACGCGACGCGCTCCTGAAACGCCTCGCCGCCGAGCATACGCGCGCCAAGCCCGTGGTAACGCGCTTCAAGGGCCTGGGCGAGATGAATCCGGCGCAGCTGCGCGAGTCGACGATCGATCCGCTGACGCGACGCCTGGTGCAGCTCACGATCGCGGCGCGCGACAACAGCGACTCGCTCATGGACATGCTGCTGGCGAAGAAGCGGGCCGGGGACCGGCGGGCGTGGCTGGAGCAGAGCGGCAACCTGGCGGAAGTGACGCCTTGAAATCCCAGGAGCTCAATTTCGAGGGCGTCGAGCAGCGCCCCATGTCGGAGTTTACCGAAAAGGCGTACCGCGATTATTCGATGTACGTCATCCTGGATCGGGCGCTGCCGGCGCTGGGCGATGGGCTCAAGCCGGTGCAGCGACGCATCATCTACGCGATGAGCGAGCTTAGCCTGTCGGCGGCGGCCAAGCACAAGAAGTCGGCGCGCACGGTGGGCGACGTGATCGGCAAGTTTCATCCGCACGGCGATTCGGCCTGTTACGAGGCCATGGTGCACATGGCGCAGGATTTTTCGTACCGCTACCCGCTGGTGGATGGCCAGGGCAACTGGGGCTCGGCCGACGATCCAAAATCATTCGCGGCGATGCGCTACACCGAATCGCGATTGACGCGCTACGCGGACTTGCTGCTCGACGAGCTGGCCGACGGCACCGTCGAGTGGGGACCGAACTTCGACGGCACGATGGAAGAGCCGCTGATGCTGCCTGCACGCCTGCCTAACCTGCTGCTCAACGGCGCCTCCGGCATCGCCGTCGGCATGGCGACGGACATCCCACCGCACAACCTGCGCGAAATCGCCGCGGCCTGCCTGCACCTGCTGGACGAGCCGGAAGCCACGACGCGTGCGCTGCTGAAGCACGTCAAGGGGCCGGATCTGCCGACCGGCGCGGAGATCATCTCGAATCGCAGTGAACTGGTCGACTTCTACAACAGCGGCAGCGGGAGCTATCGCGCGCGCGCGGTGTGGGAACAGGAAAAAGAGAGCGGCCACATCGTGATCACGCAGCTCCCCTACCAGGTGTCGGGCAGCAAGGTGCAGGAGCAGATCGCGCAGCAGATGCGTGAAAAGAAACTGCCCATGGTCGAGGATATCCGCGACGAGTCGGATCACGAGAATCCGACCCGGCTGGTCATCGAGCCGCGTTCCAGTCGCGTCGATGTCGTGCAGCTCATGGCGCACCTGTTCGCGACCACTGACCTGGAACGGAGCTATCGCGTCAACCTCAACGTCATCGCGCTCGACGGGCGCCCGCGCGTCTGCGGCCTGAAGGAACTGCTGGCGGAATGGCTGGAGTTCCGGCGCCGCACGGTGCGGCGACGCCTGGAGTTCCGGCTCGACAAGGTGACGCGCCGCCTGCACCTGCTGGACGGCATGCTCATCGCCTACCTCAATCTCGACGAGGTGATCCGCATCATCCGGCGCGAGGAAGAGCCGAAACCCGTGCTGATGAAGCGCTTCAAGCTCAGCGCCGAACAGACCGAGGCGATCCTTGAGACGAAGCTGCGTCATCTGGCGAAGCTGGAGGAGCTGAAGATCCGCGACGAGCAGGAGCAGCTGAGCACGGAGCGCACGGAGCTCGAGGCGCTGCTGGCGAGCAAGGCGAAGCTGACCAAGCTGATGCGCAGCGAGATCGCCGCGGACGCGGTCGAATACGGCGATGAGCGGCGCACCCGCCTGGTCGAGCGCGAGGCGGCACAGGCTATCGAGGCCACCGACCTGCTTGCCAATGAACCGGTCACCATCGTGCTGTCGACGGGTGGCTGGGTGCGGGCGGCGAAGGGACACGACCTTGATCCGCGCACGCTCACCTACAAGACCGGGGATGCCTTCCAGGCGGCGGCGCGGGGGCGCAGTACGCAGGCGGCGTTCTTCATCGACACGACCGGACGGGCCTACAGCCTCGCGGCCCACAGCCTGCCCTCCGCCCGTGGTGCCGGCGAGCCGCTCTCCGGGCGGCTCGATCCGCCGGATGGCGCGCGCTTCGCGGGAGTATTGATCGGCGAGCCGACCGACCTGTGGCTGCTGGCGACCGATGCCGGCTTTGGTTTTACCGTGCGCCTGTCGGAACTGCAGTCGCGGAATCGCGCCGGCAAGGCCGTGATCAACGTGACTGAAGGCGCCGTGGTGCTGCCGCCGGTGCCGGTGCCGCAGCCCGAGGCGCTCGTCGCGGCGCTCAACAGTGAAGGACGGCTGCTGGTGTTCCCGGTCGCAGAAGTTCCGGAACTGCCGCGGGGCAAGGGCAACAAGCTGTTCGGCATCCCCGGCAAGCGGGCGCAGGCGCGCGAAGAGCTGATGAGCGCGGTGGCGGTGGTCGGCGCCGGACAGGCCTTGCGGGTGTATTCAGGGGAACGCCAGATGACGCTCAACCCGGCGGATCTGGAGCACTATCGGGGCGAGCGCGCGCAGCGCGGCGCGGTCCTGCCTCGCGGTTGGCGTACGGTGGAGCGGATCGAAGCCGTGGCGCCCTAGAGCCAAGGGCGCCTAAAGCGTTCGGCGCCTCTTCAGGTCTTGGGGAGCGAGAGCTTGATCGCCGCCGCCGCCGCGACCGCCTTGGCTTTCACGTCGCGGGCGGAGGTGACCGCCTCTTCGACATTGCCTGCCGCGAATGCGGCCTGGGCCTTACTCCACAGCGCCGTGGCTTCGGTCATGCCCGCCTTGGCGGCAGTGAGGTCTACGCCCGCCGGCGGGTGCTTGAGCTTGTCCAGCATCGCGACGCGCTTGCTGACGGCAGCGACCAGCGGCGGGACGGTGGCGGCAAGGCTCGTCCATTCTCCGCCCATCGCCTTGATCACCGCGTCCTTCTTGAGCGCCGCGTCGCCGAGCAGGTTTTGCGCTTCGGTCAGCACGGCCGGAGCGCCGGCGAGCACCGCGACGTAATCTTTCCTGTCGAATGCGGACTTCAGGTCGGCGAGCTTGCCCTTGACGGTGGCGAGTTCGTCCGGGACGTACTTGCCGGCATCCGGTGAGGCGCTGGCGATCGCACTGTCGATGCCCGCGATGGCCTGTTGTGCAGGCTCCATCTGGTTCGAGCAGGCCCCCAGCAACAGGGCGACGGTAGTGATCAAACCCAGCGACCGTAACTTGCGCATTCTCATTGCAATCTCGCTCCCCTGATCATATTGATGTTCTGGATAGTGCCACGCAACGAAGGCCGGCAATATTAGCGCGTCGCCCCGGCGTGCGCCGCATTTACTCGCCGGCGCGGTGGCAGGCCACGAGGCTCCTGCCCACCGCGCGCAAAACCGGCACCTCGCTGGTGCAGCGCGCCACGGCCAGTGGGCAGCGGGCGCGGAACACGCAGCCCGAGGGCGCCTCGAGGGTGGCCGGCGCTTCTCCGGGCAGGGTGGCGGGGCGTTGCGGGCCCCTGGGGTCGGGGTTCGGGTGGGCGGCCAGCAGCGCGCGCGTGTAGGGGTGTTGTGGCGCGCTAAACAGGGCCTCGCGATCGGCTATCTCCATGACCCGCCCCAGATAGAGCACCAGCACCCGCTCGCACAGGTAGCGGACGGTGGCCAGGTCATGCGCGATGAACAGCAGCGCTAGGCCGAGTTCGTCGCGCATGTCGCGCAGCAGATTGGCCACCTGCGACTTGATCGACATATCCAGCGCGGCCACGGGCTCATCGCAGATCAGCAGCTGCGGCCCCAGGATCAGCGCGCGTGCGATCCCCACCCGCTGCGCCTGCCCGCCCGAGAGCTGATGCGGGTAGCGCGGCAGCAGCTCGCTGCCCAGACCGACCCGCCCGAGCATCGCGGCGACCTGGTCACGGCGGGCGATAGGGCTCAGCGCGGCGCGAAATTCGCGCAGCGGCTCGGCCACCAGGTCCCCGACGTCCATGCGTGGATCGAGCGAACCGAGGGGATCCTGGAAAATGATCTGCAGGCGCTCGCGGATCGCCCGCAGCGCCTTGCCCCGGGCCTGGAGCAGTTCCGTGCCCTGGTAACGCACGGAACCGCTCGCCGGGATCAGCCGCAGCAACGCGCGCGCGATGCTCGATTTTCCACTGCCCGACTCGCCGACCAACCCTAAGCTCTCGCCGCGGCTGATGGTGAAGCGCACGCCAGCCACGGCGCGGACGGCGTGGGCGCCGAGCAGCCGCAGCCCTGAGCGGTAGCGCACGCTCAGGTCGCTGACCGCAAGGAGCGGTTCTGCCTTCGCGATCGTCACGACCAGGCCTCGGCGATCCGGTCCGCGGGCAGCTCGCAATGACAGGCCACCTTCTGGTCCGTCCGGCGCGTGCGCAGCGCCGGACGCTCCAGACAGGCGGAATGAACCAGCGGGCAGCGCGGCGAGAAGGCACAGCCGGGCGGCAGTTCCGCCAGGTCCGGGGGCTGTCCGGGGATCGCCGCGAGCCGCTTCGGCAGCGGCAGGTCGAGCCGGGGGAGCGAGCGCAGCAGGCCGCTCGTGTACGGGTGCAGGGGCGCCGCGTACAGCTGTCCAATCGTGCCCTGTTCAACGGCGCGCCCGGCGTACATCACGGTGAGGCGCTCGGCCATCGTGGCCAGCGCCCCGAAATCGTGACTGACGAAGATCGTCGCCACGCCGGTGCGTGCCCGGATCGAGCTCAGGACGTCCAGCACCTGCGCCTGGATCGTCACATCCAGCGCGGTGGTCGGCTCGTCGAGCAGCAGGATCTCCGGCTCGCACATCAGCGCCATCGCGATCGTGACCCGCTGGCGCATGCCGCCCGAGAGTTCGTGCGGGAACTGGCGCAGCCGCACGCCGGGCGCGTTGATCTGCACCAGTTCCAGCAGTTCAGCCGCGCGGGACAGCGCGGCGCGGCGCGTGAGCTGCAGATGATGGCGCGCGCCCTCGCACAGCTGCGCTGCGATGCTCAGGTAAGGGTTCAGCGCGCTCTGCGGCTCCTGGAACACCATCGCGATCCGCCGTCCGCGCAGCGCCGCCAGGCGCGCGGGCTTGGCGCCCAGCAGCTCCTCGCCGCGATAGCGGATGCTGCCGGTGACGCGCGCGGCACTTCCACACAGTCCGAGAATCGCCAACAGGAGTTGCGACTTCCCACAACCCGATTCACCCATCACCCCGAGGCATTCGTGTTCCTGGAGATCAAGATCGACCTTGCTCACTGCGGGCAGCAGACCCTGTGATCCGGCGTAGCTCACGCTCAAGCCGCGTACCTGCAGGAGCGATGGGCGTGTATCAGTCATGACGAGGATCGAGCGCGTCACGCAACGCATCGCCGAGGTAGTTCAGGCACAGGATGATCGCGGCCAGGAAGGCCGCAGGGATCACGAGCAGATAGGGGTTGGCCTGCATCTCGTTGGCGCCATCGGCGACCAGCGAGCCGAGCGAGGCCAGCGGCGCCTGCACACCCAGCCCCAGGAAGCTCAGCAGCGCTTCGAACAAGATCACGCTGGGCACCGTCAGCGTGGCGTACACGATGACCAGGCCGAGGAGGTTGGGAATCACATGCCGCCAGATGACGGCGGGCGTGCGCAGCCCCAAGGCGAGCGCCGCCTCGATGTAGTTCTGCGAGCGGATGGCGAGGGTCTGGCCGCGCACGATGCGGGCGATATCGAGCCAGGAGACCGCGCCAATGGCGACGAACACCAGCAGGAAATTGCGGCCGAACAGCACCTCGAGCACGATCACCAGCGGGATGAAGGGGACGGAGTACAGAACGTCGACGGTGCGCATCAGCAGCCCGTCCGTGCGGCCGCCGATATAGCCCGCCGTGGTGCCCCAGGCGACACCGATCGCGACACTCACGAGACTCGCGGCGATGCCGACCAGCAGCGAGATACGGCAGCCCCACATCACGCGCACCAGCAGGTCGCGTCCCAGGCCATCGGTCCCGAACCACTGGCCGTCGCGCCAGCTCGGGCGGTTGAAGATGTGGGCCCATGAGGGCGTGGCGTAGTCGTGGGGCGAGAGGGCGGGCACCAGCACCGAGAGCGCGATGATCAGGCCCAGCAGCCAAAGCGCCCAGCGCGCGCCGCGCCGGGCCCAGAAGCGCCGCCCGCTGCGGCGCCATGGTCCATCGCGCTGCGGGGCTGGATTCCGCGTTGCAGGACTCATGGCCGGGTACGCACGCGCGGGTCGAGCCAGCCGTAGCACAGGTCCACGAGGATGTTCATCGCGATGATGAGCGCGCCATACAGCACGGTGATTCCGGTGACGAGGGTGTAGTCGCGATTGAGCGCGCCGGTCACGAAGAAGCGCCCGATCCCCGGCAGGCCGAAGACCTGCTCGATCACGATCGAGCCCGTGAGGACGCCGGCCAGCGCAGGTCCGAGATAAGAGACCAGCGGCATGAGCGTGGGCCGCAGCGCGTGGCGCAGCACGATCGTGCGCGTGGGCAATCCCTTGGCGCGCGCGGCGCGGATGAACGGACTCGCCAGCGCCTCGATGGCGGCGGAACGGACGATGCGTGCGATGTAGGCCGTGAAGGGCAGGGCCAGCGCCACTGAGGGCAGCACCAGATGCTGCCAGGAACCGCTCACCCAGTCACCGGCCGGGAGCCAGTGCAGGCGGATGGCGAACACCAGGATCAGGAGCGGTGCCGTGACAAACACGGGCACGGAAATGCCCAGCATCGCCAGGCTCATGGGCAGCCGGTCGCGCCAGCCGCCGATCCGCGTGGCGGCCAGCAATCCGGCGCTGAGGCCGAGCAGCAGCGCGATCAGCATGGCGGCGCCGCCGATCGCGAGGTCCACGGGCATCCCCTGCGCGATCAGTTCGTTCACGGAAGTGTTGCGGTACTGGAAGGAGGGCCCCAGGTCCCCGTGCGCCAGATCCCCCAGGTAGCGCAGGTACTGGCGCCAGAGCGGTTCGTCGAGGTGGAAGCGGGCCTCGATGCTGTGCTGGATCTGCGGTACCAGGACCCGTTCGGAGTCGAAGGGTCCGCCGGGCGTCAGGTGCAGCAGCACGAAGGCCAGCGTCGCGATCACCAGCAGGGTCGGCAAGGCGCTGAGCAGCCGGCGCAACAGGAAACGCAGCACGCTATTGCCCCTGGTGTTCCAGCAGGTACATGTATTGGGAGAGATTGCGGTCCTGGATATTGCTGGTCCAGCCGCGCACGTAAGAAATAGTAGAGTGGAATGCAGGCCACATCCGCATTGAGCAGGGCCTCGGCCTGTGCCAGCTCTTCGTAGCGTCGCGCGGCGTCGGCTTCGTTGCCGGCCGCGTTCAGCAAGGCGTCGTAGCGCGGATTGGAATAACCGCCGTCGTTGTAGCCAAAACCCGTCTGGAACAGCTGCAGGAAAGTGAAGGGGTCCGGATAATCGCCGATCCAGGCAAAGTGGAACAGACTCAGCTTCTTGAGGTGCCGCTCGTTGAGTTGCACCCGGAATTCCTCGTTGTAGGTGCTCACCTCAGCGCCGAGATTGGCACGCCACATGGCCGCCACCGCCTCGTAGGTGCGCCGATTGTCCGAGTCCGTCGGGTAGTGCAACTCGACGTGCAGCGGGCGTTGCGCCGAATAGCCGGCGGCCGCGTAGTACTGCCGTGCCAGCGCGTGGCGCTGCGCCTCGGGCAGTCCCGCCCACTGCGGCACCGGAGCGCGGTACCCCGGCAGCGGCGGGGTGGGCGTGTAGGCGGGCAGGTACAGGCCCTGGCGCACGTAGCGGACCAGCGGCTCGCGATCTACGGCCAGCGTGAGGGCCAGGCGGAGCGATGGGTTGCCCGCGAACGGCGGGCGCACCAGGTTATTGCCGAGGTAGGGGCCGCTCACGACCTGATCGCCGAGGCGCTGGCGCAGCCAGGCGGTCTGCTCGGCGGAGAAGGAATCGGTGAAGGCGAGATCGCCGGCAAAGAAGCGGTCGGTCTGGGCGGCGCGATCGAGCGGCAGGTAGGCGACCTGCGTCAGCCGCACCTGTGTTGCATTCCAGTAGGCCGGATTGCGCACCAGCGTGATGCGCCCGCCGATGACGTGCTCGCGCAGCAGGAACGCGCCGTTGTTCACGAGATTTTCGGGCCGTACCCAGGATTCGCCGTGGGCGCGAATCGCCGGCTCGTATTGAGGCGCGGCGTAGGCTTTCGTCAGCAGGCTCAGCAGGTATGGAGTCGGCGCATTGAGCCGCACCCGCACGGTCCGCTGATCAGGCGCTTCGATGCCGAGGGTGGCCGGACTCATGCGGCCTTCGCTGATCGCAATTGTATTGACCACCGCAGCCAGGGCCTGGGCGTAGTCGGAGGCGGTGGCTGGATCCACTGTGCGGCGCCAGGCATAGACAAAGTCCGCCGCCTGAACCGGCGCGCCGTTCGACCAGTGCGCCTCGCGCAGGTGAAAGGTCCAGACTCGCCCGTCGGCACTCTGCTCCCAGCGCTCCGCGACGCCGGGCGCCGGTTCGCCGCGTTCGTCGAGTCGCGTGAGGCCTTCGAACAGATCGTCCAGCACCCGCTCTCCGGGCACGTCGGTGGACAGCGAAGGGTCCAGTGATCGGACGCCGCCGGCATCCACGGCGCGGGTGAGTTGCTGCGAGGCCGCGAGTCCGGTACCCACGATGATCGTGGGCGCTGCTGCGCCGGTACCGGCCGGAGCGCAGGAGCCGAGCGCGGCCAGCAGGGACGTCGCCAGCAGGGCCCGCAGGGCCGGTACCACCGCCGGGCACCCTGCCGCTACCCTCACGACTTGAGTACGACCTCTTCGGGGGCGTGCACGAAATAGCCCTGGATGAACTGCACGCCCAGCTGCCAGACCACCGCCATCGTGTTGGCATCCTCGATGCGTTCGGCCACCGTCTTGACGTTGCGCTTCGTGGCCGTGTCGACGATGGCGCGCACCCTCTGCTGCAGCTTCGGATCGCCTGTGAGGCCCTGCATGAGGGAGCCGTCGATTTTCAGGAAATCAACCGGCAGCACGCCGATGAGGCCCGCTGAATCGCGCCCGCCGCCGAAATGCTCGAGCGCAAATTTCACGCGCCGCTTGGCCAGATCGATCTGCAGTTGGTGCATGGCGGGCATGTTGTTCTCCGCCACCGCCTCGGTCACCTGCAGACAGAGCCGCTGGGGTTCGGCCAGCGTGGTCTTGAGCTGTGCATCGAGCCACTCCATCAGCGTCGTATCCAGGGCGCTGTCACGCGACAGCCGCACGAACAGCTGGTCCGGTTGGCGCTTGGCGATGGACGCCAGCGCCGCCCCGAGGACCCAGCGGTCGATGGGACGCATCAGATCATTGCGCTCGGCCGCCGGCAGGAACTCGGAGGGCAGGACCTCGCGGCCCTGCGTGTCGAGCATGCGCATCGCGACATCGAACATCTTCTGTGTGCCGCCGCTCAGCGAAGCGATCGGCTGCTGCACCAGGTGGAAGCGGTTTTCGGTGAGCGCCGCCTTGATGTGTTTGACCCACACCTGGTCATAGGCCAGCACCCGCGCGTCCTGATCGACCCGCTCCTTGGCCACGACGCGATTACCGCCGCGTTCGGCGCCCCGGCGCGCCGATTCCTGCGCGTCGTTGATGGCCGCGTCCAGGTTCGGATCGGAGTTGGCCACCAGCGCCAGGCCCACCGTGCAACTGATGCTCACGCGGCGTTCGCCGACCGGGAAGGCGTGCTTGCCGACGCGCTCCACCAGGCTCTCACTCCAGGCCTCGGCGTCGCGCGCGTTGCCCCGCTCCAGCAGCAGCAGCAGGCTGGCCGCGCCGAAATGACCGGCAATGTCATGCGGTCCCAGCATGGCGCGTATCTGGGCCGGAAACAGCGCGAGCAATTCTTCAGCGCCCCTGACGCCAATATCCCTGGAGAGCAGGTCAAACCGGTCGATGCGGACCAGCGCAAAGCAGCGCACGCCCCCCGCGGGGGGCTTGGCGAGCCGCTCGCCGCACAGGCGCAGCAGGTGCCGCCGCAGCCACAGGCCGGTCGTCGCATCGCGGCACACGGCGTCCGCCAGTTCGGTGGCGAGCTGCTTGTCGTCGCGTTTGAACACCGGCACGATCAGCTGGACGCAGGGCTCGCCGTCATACTCGCTGGCGTCGAGCACCAGCTCGAGCGGCACGGTCGAACCATCGCCTACCAGCGCGTCCACTTTGAGCAGATGGTCGCTCCAGCGGCCGAGCAGGCAGGCCGCCAGCGCCCCCTTGAGCGGCGCCTGCGACTCCGGCGTGAACAGGTCCATTACGGGCTGGCCGATCAGGGCGCTGGGCTCAGCGTAGCCGAACAACTCCAGCCAGGAATCATTGACCTGCACGACGATTCCTTCCTGCACCTGCGCGATGGCATCGTTCGAGCGGCGCAGCACGGTCTCGAGTTTCTGGCGGTAGTCCTGGGCGGAACGGAGCGTCGTGGTGAGCGTGCGCTCCATGCGGAAGGCGCGCAGCTCGCGGCGCAGGACTCCGGTCAGGTGCGTTACGCTCCCGAGGGCCACCGTATCCCGCGCCCCGTTCGCCATGTCCTCGCCCGCGGCAGCGCCTGAAGGCTGATCGCGGACCACCACCAGGGGCACGGCGGAAGCGACCAGGTCGCGTACCGAGGCCATGGCCTTCAGATCCTTGTCCGTGGGTTCGATGCACACCAGCAGCTCCGGATTGAGCTGCTCGAGCGCATCGGCGATATCCTGCACCGCCGGTATCCAGGTGCAATGCGCCGCCAGGCCGGCATTGCGCAGCAGACTGTTGAGCATTTCCACGTGGTTGCGGGAAACGCTCTGGACCAGCACCGGAACTGCCGCCGTATCGTCCAATCCCTGCTCCGAGGGCCACTGGTGCCGATTTGGGTTGGCCATAAGGGTGAAAAGTCTAGCATTATGCCCGTGCCGCGCCGTGCGCCATGCCGCGGTTTGGCCCGCTGCCACAACCCGCAACCGACCGCCGTCGCACTTCCCTGGCAGGCGGAAGGTGATGCCGCTATCATACGCGCCCTTTCAGGACGGCCAGTTTGCCAAAGGCCGGCAGGCGAGCGCAGCCATGTCGAGTTACACCACCAGTGAGATCCGTTCCGGGATGAAGGTCATCCTCGATGGCGACCCGTACGCTATCGTCGACAACGAATTCGTCAAGCCCGGCAAGGGGCAGGCCTTCAACCGCATCAAGGTGCGCAATCTCAAGAACGGCCGGACCATCGAGCGTACGTTCCGCTCGGGCGAGTCCCTCGAGGCGGCCGACGTGACCGACGCCGAGATGCAGTATCTGTACAACGACGGCACCTTCTGGCACTTCATGATCCCGGACAATTTCGAGCAGTACTCGGCCGACAAGGCCGTCGTAGGCGAAGGCGCGGTGTGGCTCAAGGACGGCGTGAACTGCACCGTCACGCTGTGGAACAACGTGCCGCTGGTCGTGACGCCGCCGGCTCACGTCGAGCTGAAGATCGTCGAGACTGATCCGGGTCTGCGCGGCGATACCGCCACCGGTGGCCAGAAATCTGCCAAGCTGGAAACCGGAGCGGTGGTCCGGGTACCGCTGTTCCTCAACGAGGGTGAGATCATCCGCGTCGATACGCGCACCGGCGTGTATATCTCGCGCGCCAAGGGGTGAGCGCCCCGCCCACAGTGGCGCCTACGCGTTCTCGCTGCTGAAGGGGAGCACTTCCCCGATGCTCCGGGCTCCGCTGCCCAGCATCAGTACGCGATCGATGCCCACCGCCACCCCGGCACAGGGCGGGAGCCCGAAGGCCAGCGCCGCGAGCAGGTACTCATCGATCGCCGGAACCGTCAGTCCACGCGCGGCGCGGCTGCGTTGATTTTCCTGGAAGCGCGCGCGCTGCTCGGTGGCCTCGGTCAGTTCCTCAAAGCCGTTGGCGAGCTCGACACCGTGCAGATACAGCTCGAAACGCAGCGCCACGCGCGAATCGGCGGGGTCCAGGCGGGCCAGGGCCGCCTGGCTGGCCGGATACCGGTGCACGAACACAGGGCCATCCTCTCCCAGGCGCGGACCAATCTGTGCGCCCATCAGCAGGTCCAGCATCTCATCGCGGTTGCAGCGCTGCACCAGCGCGGCGTCCAGTCCCCGCGCGCAGGCGCAAGCGGCGATCGCCTCATCGGAGTCGGTGAGCGGGTTCAGTGCGAGGGCTTCCTGGAAAGCCTGCTCGTAGCTCACCGCCCGCGTCGCGCCTCCCGCGCTGGCACCGAGGAGCGCGCGCAGCAGGGCGTCGACCTCGTTCATCAGCGCCTTCAGAGACCCGCCGAGCCGGTACCACTCCAGCAGCGTGAACTCCGCGTTATGCAGCGCGCCGCGTTCTCCGCCGCGGAAGACGTGGCACAGCTGATAGATATCACCGCTCCCCGCCGCCAGGAGCCGTTTCATCGCGTATTCGGGTGAGGTGTGCAGAAAGCGCAGCCGGGAATCGGCGCCCGGCCAGCGCACCTCGGCCGAATGCAGCTGCGGGTCGGTGACGGCGAAATTCACCAGCTGCGGGGTGTCCACTTCCAGGATCGCGCGACCCGCGAAAAATTCGCGCACGGTGGCGAGCAGCGCAGCGCGACGCTGCAGCATCTCGCGCGTGGCGAGCGGGCGCCAGTCCGGGGTTGAGGGCTTCATCGCGGACCTGCTCCGGGCAGGACGCCGATCCGCTGCCCGACGCGCAGCGTGCGCCCCGCGGACAGGCCCGTCTCCCAGCCTCCCGCCGCCGCCGGCAGCAGCAGGATGACCGTCGATCCCATGTTGAAGCGCCCGAGCTCGGCACCACGCGCGAGCTGGACCGGCTGGCCGGGCCCGGGCAACGCCAGTGCGCGTGGGGCCCGGCCGCCGCGGGGCGCGATATCGCCGTGCCAGACGGTGTTCATGCTGCCGACGAACAGGGCGCCCACCATCACCAGCGCGTAGCGCCCGCACTCGCCTTCGAATTCCAGGACCACCCGCTCATTGCGCGCGAACAGATCCGGGACCAGGCGCGCCGTCGTGTCATTGACGCTGAAGAGTCGCCCGGGCACGTAGCGGGTGCTCAGCAGTCGGCCCCCGAGCGCCATGTGGAT
>WNFM01311102.1_pt1 | contig 25396 bp, 28 predicted proteins | sample 5400271 | NCBI WGS metagenome assembly WNFM01 (sample SAMN13153352, study PRJNA577476) | soil metagenome | isolation source: 60 cm saprolite on Douglas fir-dominated hillslope | place: USA:California | collected 2013-09-17 | reverse complement strand
GGATACCGCGCTACTCGATTCGTACGAAGAAGAGCGCATTCCCGTCGCGCGGCGATTACTGGAGACGACTGACCGGGCGTTCAGGCTGGTCGTCTCGGACAACTGGCTTGCCGGCTTGCTTCGCACCCAGATTCTCGCCAGGATCGCTGCCGTTGCGCTGAGCATCAGCGGAATACAGAAAGTCGCGTTCCGGGTCGTCTCCCAGATTGGCATACATTATCGCAACAGCCCTTTGTCTCAATCGATCGGAGGCCTGCCCGGCAGCGCACCGCGCGCGGGCGATCGCTTTCCCTGGCTGCTGCTCAAGTTCCGGGCCAATGCTTCGATCGAGGATCTGTTCCGGAAACTCAACGACACGCGATTCAACCTGGTCGTAATCGGGCAGCCGCCGCCTTCCGAGGGAGCACTGGAGCTTGGAGGCTTGCTGAGTATCCATACGATTCCCGATGATCCCGCCAACGCGAAGGAATTGGCGCGCGCGCAGATTCCCATTCCTTCCTTCTATCTGGTTCGGCCCGATGGCTATGTCGGGCTTTGTGGGACACGCCTGGAAGTTGCCGCGGTTACACGCTACGTTTCCGAACGACTACGCCTTCAGGTTGGAAGCGCATGAGAGGTAAAGAGTGCAGGACAGGCACGGTGAAATGAAAATAGCCGTCACAATGATCATTCGTGCCGACTAGTCCCGCGCAGCCATCCGGGGATTTGCTGCGGCAGCATCCCGCCTTCATCCAGTTCTGGCTGGCGGGCGCCGGTTCCAGCTTCGGTTTCCAGATGCTCTCCGTGGCAGTGGGCTGGCAGATCTACGCAATCACCGGACGTGCGCTGGATCTCGGTCTGATCGGGCTGGCGCAGTTCATTCCCTCGCTGTTGTTGGCCTTGCCCGCCGGGCATGTTGCGGACCAGTTCGAGCGTCGCCGCATCATCCTGTATGCGCAGATGGTGGAGTTTCTGGCGATCGCCGTTCTCGCCGTGCTCACACTATCCGATCATATCGATCAGTGGGGAATTCTGGCCCTCGTCTTCGTGATAGGCGTGGTGCAGGCGTTCGAGTTTCCGGCGCGGATGTCACTGCTCCCGGCGCTGGTACCGGCCCGGATACTGCCGCGCGCGATGGCCGTGAATTCGTCCGCGAATCAGGCCGCGATGATCGTGGGTCCGGCGCTGGGAGGTTTTCTGTACATGGCGGGGCCGGGTACGGTCTATGTGATCGCCGGGATTCTGTACCTTGTCGCAATTGCGTTCATGGCCCGCTTGCGCCACGAGCATGTGCAACCGCGTCGCGAACCGGCTACGCTCAAGACCGTGTTCGCCGGCGTGCATTTCATCCGCCACCGCCCCGACGTTCTCGGCGTGATTTCGCTGGACCTGTTCGCCGTTCTGCTCGGCGGTGCCACCGCGCTGCTGCCGATCTTCGCGAAAGACATTCTGCATACCGGTCCATGGGGGCTCGGGCTGCTACGTGCGGCACCGGCAGCCGGCGCCCTGGCAATGTCGTTCTGGCTGGCGCGGCACACCTTGCAACGGCGCGTGGGCATCATCATGTTTGCTTCGGTCGCCGGTTTCGGCGCGGGCACGATCGTTTTTGCGTTGTCGACCACGTTGTGGCTTTCTCTCGCCGCCCTGTTTGTGCTCGGCGCGTTCGACATGGTCAGCATGGTGATCCGCGGCTCATTGGTTCAACTGGACACGCCGGACGACATGCGCGGGCGAGTCAGCGCGGTCAACGCGATCTTCATCAATACGTCCAACCAGTTGGGCGAATTCGAATCCGGCATGCTCGCTGCCTGGCTGGGAGCGGTGAATGCCACCGCGATCGGCGGCATCGGCACCCTGGTGGTGGTCGGTCTTTGGATGGTGATTTTTCCGACCCTGCGCCGACGACAGAAGCTGCAGGCGGAGCCCGCGGAGACGGCGACAAATATGCGCTGAACATCTTCGTCAGGGTGCGGGATCGCGCAATCTGCGACAATCCTGTACGCTCGATTGCCATCACCGAATTCAAGAATGCACGTTGCAGTGCATCACGACCTGAGGGGGAGAGCATGGCATCAAGGACTTCACGCGCCGGCCTGGCCGTATTGGCGATGCTGGCGCTCGGCTGGCTGCAGCCCGCTGCGGCGGAGGCCATCACGCTGCATGGGGCCGTGCAGTTCAACGACGACCACGTGTTCACCCGGACGCTGTTCAAGTTCGAAGAGCTGACCAAAAAGTACTACGGCAAGCCGGTCAACTTCGTCCTTCACCGCAACAGCGAGCTGGGCCTGGAGAAGGACTACTTCGTCTACATGAACCAGGGCAAGGGGGTCGACTATGCGATCGTCTCTCCCGGCCACATGTCGACGTTCTCGCGCGCAGCGCCGTTCATTGATGCGCCGTTCCTGTTCCGTGATCTCGACCAATGGCGCAAGGTGCTCGATGCGGACCTGTTCAAGCCGATCGCGGACGAAGTCGCGCAGAAAGCCGACGTAATGCTCCTCGGTTACGCCGGCGGCGGCACGCGCAATATTTTCGCCAACAAGCCGATGCACAATATCGCGGAATTGCAAGGCCTGAAGATTCGCGTCATCGGCGCACCGATCTGGACCCGAACTTTCGCCGCCGCCGGCATGGCGCCCTCGGTCATCGCCTACAACGAAATCTATAACGCGATCCAGAACGGCGTGATTGCAGCGGGGGACAACGAGGCGGCCGGCGTGGAGCAGATGCGGTTCTACGAGGTCGGGCCGAATCTGGTCATGACGCAGCATGCGATCACCGTCCGGCCATTGTGTTTTTCCGGCAAGACGTTCAAGACGCTGCCGGCGGACCTGCAGGCGGCGATCGTCAAGGCCGGCAAGGAGGCGGGGGCCTATGGGCGCCAGCTCGAGACACAGGAAGATGCCACCAAGCTCGACGTGATGGAAAAGGCCGGCAAGCTCAAGCGCATTGCCTTCCCCGAGCGTGCACAGTTGAAGAAGCTGGTCGATCCAGTCATCGACGCCTATGCGAAGGATGTCGGCGCCGACCAGATCCTCGCCAGGATCAACGCGATCAAATGAAGTTCCTGTTCGACCTCTATCACCGGCTGCTGATCTGGCTGCTGGCCGGCACGGTTGCGGTGCTGATCGTGCCGGTCACGATGCAGATCCTGTCGCGTTTCACCAATTTCGTGCCGTCGTATATCTGGACCGAAGAACTGGCGCGCTTCATGTTCATCTGGATGGTGATGATCGGCGCCATGATCGGCGTGCGCGAAGGCACGCATTTCGAAGTCGATGTCCTGCCCATGCTCGGCGTGCGGGCGAATGCACTGATGCGCATCGTCTCCCATATCTTCGTGCTGGTCTTTGCGATCGTATTCATCTGGTGGGGCATCGAGTTCACGCGTTTCGGCTGGGATCAGTTGTCCGAGATAGCCGAACTGCCGATGTGGACTATTTTCATCGCCTGGCCGGTTGCGGGGATTACCTGGACGCTGTTTATCGGCGAATCCTTCGTCGCGAACTTCCACATCCTGCGTGAAGGCGTGCCGCAATGACCGGCGTTGCCCTGACGGCAGGCTCGGCCGCCGCGGTCCTGTTCGGGGGATTCTTTCTGCTGCTGATCCTGAGGGTGCCGGTCGCCTTCGCACTCGGCCTGGCCTGCCTGCCGATCCTCGTGATCGAACCCCGGCTCTCGCCGCTGACGTTGTTCAACGAAACGTTCAAGGCCTACAACTCGTTCATCCTGCTGGCTGTGCCTTTCTTCCTGCTGACCGCGAACCTGATGAACATAGGCGGCATCACGGACCGGCTGGTACGGCTATCCCGCACGATGGTCGGGCACTTTCCCGGTTCGCTGGCGCAGATCAACGTGGTCCTTTCGGTTTTCTTCCATCTCCGGTTCCTCGACCGCGGATGCGGCGAGCCAGGGCAAGATTTTCATCGACGCGCAGGTGAGGGAGGGCTACGGCTTGTCGTTCTCGATCGCGATCACCGCGGTATCGGCGGTGCTCGCGGTCATCATCCCACCCTCGATCCTGATGGTGGTCTGGGGCGGGGTCATCTCCACGTCGATCGGCGCCTTGTATCTTGCCGGTATCGTGCCGGGGTTGCTGATTGCCGGAGCGCAGATGGCGACGGTACACGCCTACGCCAAGATTTATCACTATCCCGTTTATCCGCGCGCCACATTGAAGGAGTTTCTGGTCGCCGGCCTGCAGTCGTTGCCGGCGCTGTTCACGCCGTTCATCATCGTCGGCGGTATCCTGCTCGGCTGGTTCACGCCCACCGAATCGGCGGCGGTCGCCGTGATCTACGCCGCCGTCCTGTCCATCTTCGTCTATCGCGAGATGGATATGAAGAAGGTGTATCAGTCCCTCGCCGAAACCGGGCGGCTGTCTGCGGTCGCGCTGTTCTGCGTAGGCACGGCCTCCGTCTTCGGCTGGCTGCTTGCTTATTACCAGATCCCGCGCGTGCTGCTGGAGAACGTGACTTCCTGGGGGCTGGGCATCACCGGAGTGGGTTTCTTCATCGCCTTCGCATTCCTCGTCGTCGGCTGCTTTCTCGACGCCATTCCCGCGATCATCATCGTGGGCACCACGCTGCAACCGCTTGCCGAGTCGGTGCATATGCATCCGGTGCAGTTCGCCATCATCGGCATCATCTCGCTGGCATTCGGCCTGGTGACGCCGCCCTACGGCTTGTGCCTGATGATTTCCTGCGCCGTCGCCAAGGTGCCGCTCCGGTTCGCCCTCAAGGACACGCTGATCATGCTCGTCCCGATGCTCCTCGTACTGGCCGCCTGCATCATCTGGCCGGAGATCGTCATGATTCTGCCGAGGCTGATTTCACCCGAGTATCTGAAGTGACTTGAATCGCGGCGCCGTCCGATCATGCCGTACGATCCATGAGAAAGGTCAATGCATGAACACCCTCTCGTCAATTCAGGAGCAGTTTGCGGCATTGTTTCCCGGGCTCATGGGCATGGAGCTTCTCGAAGCGACACCCGATCGCGTCATCGCCTCCATGAAGGTTCGCCCGGATTTGTGCACGACAGGCGGCGTGCTGCATGGCGGTGCGCTGATGGCCTTTGCCGATACCCTCGGCGCGGTAGGCACTTTCATGAATCTCGCCGCGGGTGCCCGCACGACAACGATCGACTCCAGCACCAAATTCATTGGTGCCGCAGCGGCCGGGACAACGGTTCGTGGCGAATGCACCGCATTTCATCGTGGCAGGACCACGATGGTGTGGCAGACCCTCGTAAGGTCCGAAACCGGAAAGCTGTGCGGGGTAGTTACCCAGACTCAGCTGATACTTTCTGCCTGACTCGCTCGCCGGCCGCGTACCGGGGCTTGACGGCCGGGTCGGACGCAACCCACAATGCATGGCATGACACTCCGGTCCTTCTTGTTCCGACGCCGTTGCGCAACCCGCGCGGTGCGTCCATGCGGCCGACGACCGTAACCATCGAACTGCCGGATGTAACGACAAGGCCGCAGAATTCTGCGGCCTTTTGGTTTTCTGGCTGAATCAATCCGAGGATGGAATCATGAAATTCGCTGATTTTCCCGCGCAATCGCTGATGGACATCACGTCCCGGCCTGCGCTCGTTTTCGTCCGCGGCGAGGGCGCCTGGCTTTGGGATCACGAAGGCAAGCGCTACCTCGATTTCGTGCAAGGCTGGGCGGTGAATTGCCTGGGCCACAGCCCGGCTGTCATAACGAATGCGCTGGTGGAGCAATCCCGCAAGCTGGTCACGCCGAGCCCGGCTTTCTACAACGAGCCGTCCATGCGCCTCGCGCAGCAGATCGTCGGGCACAGCTGTTTCCAGAAAGTGTTCTTCACCAATAGCGGCGCCGAAGCCAATGAAGGTGCGATCAAGCTTGCGCGCAAATGGGGCGACAAAAACAAGGGCGGGGCCTACGAGATCATCACGCTGGAGAATTCCTTCCATGGCCGTACGCTCGCAACGATGTCAGCGTCGGGCAAGTCGCAGTTTCGCGACTTGTTCGAACCCAAGGTGCCGGGCTTCCCGAAGGCGAGGATCAACGATCTTGCGTCGGTCGAGGCGCTGATCACGGACAAGACGGTGGGCGTCATGCTCGAACCCATCCAGGGTGAAACAGGCGTGATCATCGCGACGGACGCCTTCATGCGCGGCCTGCGCAGGCTGACGCAGCAACGCGAGCTGCTGCTGATCGTGGACGAGATCCAGACCGGCGTGGGCCGCACCGGCAAGCTGTGGGGCTACGAATATCCGGATATCGAACCGGACATCATGACGTTGGGCAAAGGGCTGGGCGGCGGTGTCCCGCTTGCCGCGCTGGTCGCGAAGGAAGCGGTGTCCGTATTCGACCACGGCGACCAGGGCGGCACGTTCAACGGCAACCCGCTCATGGCCGCGGTCGGCTGCGCGATCATGGACGTGATGCTCGCCCCCGGATTCCTGCAGGCCGTGCAAGCGCGCGGCGCCTATCTGATGAAAGGTCTGTCGGCCCTGTCGGGCCGGCACGGCCTGGGCGAAGTCCGCGGCCGCGGACTGCTGGTCGCGCTGGATCTGAAACGGGACATCGCGCCGAAAGTCGTCGACCTGGCGCGTGATGCGGGCCTGCTGCTCAATGCCCCGCGGCCGAACCTGCTGCGCTTCATGCCGGCGCTGAATGTTTCGAATGAAGAGATCGATGCGATGCTGGCCGGTCTGGAAGCGATGCTGGAGAAAGTGCCTGGTGAATGACGCGTTCCGGGAGGGGCAGGGTATCGGCTCCCGCCTCGCGGGGAAAACGGGGGGCCCTTGCGTAGTGCGGGCTCAAGAGTTGGCTCAGCTAACCAGATTCGGCCGATCGTCAATCGCCAGGAGCATGCTCTGCGTTCTTCTGGCGGTGGTTTGCGGCTGCGAGCAGCCGAAGACCGGGAGGGTTCCCGTTCCCGTGCTTCCCGACAAGATCGAGTTGCGCGTGGTCAATGTCGTCAATCCACGCTTGCCCCGGATGGCGCAGAAGCAGATCGGGCTTCTTCTCTCGGTCGCCAGGGCGGGAGTCAAGGAGCATTTCGACAGGGACATCACCTTTGATCAGCCCAGGGAAATATCCATTCAGGAGTTCTTCAAGCTCGACCGGCTTTCGGCGGACAGGAAGAAAAAAATCGCAGAGAGCATCTACGATTTCAAGGCAGGGACGGGAAACCGGTATCTGATGATAAAAACTTTTGCACAGGAAATGGAGCAGGACAAGCTGGACCTCGACGATGCTATCAGTTTTGCCGCGCCTTATCTCGAAGTAACGCTGACCGGGCACAGCTACCAGGCCTTCGCGGATGCCCTCGTTCAAACGCAACTGAAGCGCCTCAACGGCTGGAAAGAGATACGGATGGCCGACGGCAATGTTCAATGAACTCGTGTTCTGGGAGGAATTTTCCCAGGCCGGGTTCCCGGCGGAGGTGATCCTCACCAATCAGCTTTTCGCCAGCGCGGAATACGCCATGAACTCAGTCCACAGCGCGATTCGCGGGGGCATCACCAACGGGGTTACCACTGCGAATCCCGACACATTGTTCAAGACCAGTGCAATTGTCAGCACCTATCCGATAATCGGCAAAGATCCGGGTATCAAAAAACTTCGCGGCGATGAAGTCTACTCGGACGAGGACGCCGCCCGATTTGCCGGTCTGGTGCTGGTTCATGAAATCGGGCACCAGCTGTTTCACTATGACCACCCCTATGCCGTCAACGCCTGCGTCATGGATCCACCCAGGCTTCTGAAGTTTCGCGAATGGGAAAATGGACTGTCCGCTTCGGAATGCCGGAAAGCCAACGCGAAGGCCATGGTCCGGGGTGCGGTTAACATACCCTGCAGTTTTTGCTGATTTGTTCGCTAGAGAATCTTTCCTGGGCGAGTCGAAATTCCGCGGTCACGCAGTCCACTGACCTCGAACAGGCGAAGCAAACCGGGCAGCTCCAGTTTCGTTTCCTTTCCCGTCGCCGGCTCAATCGGAAGCGGGTCGCCAGCCGTGACTACGCCTTGCCGAGTTTCAGTGCGACAAGTTGCCGCGTCCACCGGCCCTGGCGTTTTTCCCCCGGCACCACGATGCGCAAGGGTCCCTCGTCATCTGATAAGGACTTTCCGTCTCTTTTGTCCGCGATGAGAATCGTCGTATCGGTGAAGCCGTTGTCGAATTCGGTCAGGGAATAAACCACTCGATAACCATCTTTGGCCTCGGCGACGACATACAAGGCGAGGTTGGCACCGCGCATTTCTTTGCCCAGCGGCGCGCCTGCCAGTTTCAGAATTTCACGGGCAGGCACACCCTCGAAGCGTACCTGCGCCCCGCCGTGGTCGATTACATCGACGGCTTCATGCGGCAATGCGGCCCATTGTTCGGAAGTGATTCGTATTTCGGTGCCATCCAATCCGGTAACGCGAAGTCCGATCGCCGGTGGGTCCGCCGCCGCAGGTCCGCAGAGCAGTATGGCAAGTATCAGCAGGGGCCAGCCAAAAGGGCTTCGTGGGTCGGACATGTTCGTCTCCTCTGACTCGTCGGCGGTGAAGGAACGTTATGTTGAGTAGTATATAGCGATCACCGGCATTCCGCCGCCGAATGCGTTTCTGTCCTGCGGAAGAAACTGGCATCATGCTCACGATCTCAAATCACGACAAATGGATTGCCGGCATGGCGAAGCGTCACTGGGAACGTCATCGAACTGAACGCATTGGCTGGCTCCGCGCCGCCGTCCTGGGCGCAAACGACGGTATCGTTTCAACGGCAAGCCTGGTGCTGGGAGTTGCCGCGGCACATGCGACGCACGGCAACATCATGGTCGCCGGGGTGGCCGGGCTTGTTGCCGGCGCCATGTCGATGGCCGCCGGTGAGTATGTGTCCGTTCATTCGCAGGCAGACACCGAAAAGGCCGACCTCGAGCGCGAGAGCAAGGAACTCCAGACAGACGACCAGGGCGAACGCCGCGAGTTGGCGGCGATCTACGTGGGGAGGGGACTCGATGCGGCGCTCGCAAGTAAAGTCGCGGATCAGCTCATGGCGCATGATGCGCTCGGCGCACATGCCCGCGATGAACTGGGTATCTCGCAGACCCAGAGCGCGCGACCGATTCAGGCCGGGCTAGCGTCGGCTGCCAGCTTCTCCGTCGGAGCGGCCATGCCGCTGCTGGTCACTGCCCTGGTGCCCGAGGCGCGGCTCATCCCGCTTGTTGCCGGCGCTTCGCTGGTCTTCCTTGCATTGCTGGGTGCAGTGGCCGCGCGCGCGGGCGGGGCGGATATGGCAGTTGGCGCGATGCGGGTCGCATTTTGGGGTGCGCTGGCCATGGGGGTGACCACCGGGGTCGGCGCTCTGTTTGGAGCGGCGGTGTAAACAACACGGTAAGGAGAATCGGCCGGCAAATAAAAATCACCGCGACTGGCGTCGGCGCATCAGATAGTTAGCTGTCAACGGCAGCCTTAGGTCATGGCATGGAGATTCCTTCAGCCTGTCACCGTCGTCGTCGCCATGTTTGCATCGTCATGTACTTTTCCGTTCCGAATGGCGATAACACGTGTACCCATCTCGGCAGCTTCTTCGCGGTCATGGGTGACATAAATCAGGGTAAATCCCAGTGTGGCATGCAGCCTCAGGATCTCCCCGCGCAAATGCAGGTTCAGTTCATGATCCAGGCTGGACAGTGGCTCGTCCATGAGCACGACGGCGGGTCTGGCCACCAAGGCGCGCGCCAGTGCGACGCGTTGCTGTTGTCCGCCCGACAACTCGCCTGGTTTCGCATGAGCGCGATCGGCCAGTCGCACCATTTCCAGTATTTCCAGAATTCGGTTTGGCCTGTCCGCGACTTGAGTTGACTTGTCGTAGCGCAATGCAAATTCAAGATGTTTGAATACGGCCATGTGAGGCCACAGAGCAAGGTCTTGGAAGACCATGCCGATGTGGCGCTGCCCGGGTTCAATCAGGTTTATCCCATCCGCGGCGACTTCGATGCTGTCAATGCTGATGGAGCCTGAATCAGGCACTTCGAGACCGGCCAGCAGGCGAAGTATGGTCGTCTTGCCGCAGCCCGACGGCCCCAACAGCACCACGCGCTCGCCACAGGCTACCGACGCCGAAATTGCATCGATGACCTTACGGCCGCTATAAGCCTTCGACACATCTCGCAGTTCGATGGCGCTCATCGGTAATTAACGGCCGCCCGAAACAAGGAACCCAGGATGGCCAAAGACATTAAGGTAACGGACACCAGAATGACGCACAGGGCTGCGATGAGACTGGGTGCGCCGTTGGCCATCAAGGTGTAGATACGCACCGGAAGCGTGTCCTGCCCGGGCGGATAGACGAGCATGGAAGCGCCAAGATCGCGCAGGCAGAAAATGAACCCGATCAGCCAGGCGGCAATAATGCCCGGTAGTGCGGCTGGAATTACTACGTGGATGACGCGCGCCAGCCACGGGGCACCGGCCATCTGTGCCGCTTCGTCGAGCGATTGGGGAATCCTGCCTAGCGTAGCCATCGTAATCCGACTGGTCAGCGCGGTGTATTGAGCCAGGTAGGCGAGGATCACTATCGCCGCCGTTGCGTAGATGAAGCTGGTAGCCGGTCGATTCCAGAGAGAGATCAGCCCCACGCCGATGACTGTTCCCGGTAACGTAAATAGCAGGAGCGTGAGCGTGTCCACCGCGCGCCAGAAACGAAGCGCACGATGATGAATAAGGTAGCCGCAAAAGAATCCGAACGTCGTCAGCAGCGATGCACCGAGTACAGCAAAGATCATGCTGCGCCCCAAGCTATCGGCAGCCCTGGACCAGGCTTCCGGATAAGCGAAAGGCGATAGGGATGCGGTGATCAGCGCGAGCAACGGCAACGCGACAATCGCTGCGACCAGCAGGCTGACCGCGAGGAAAGCTGGAAGACGCCAACGGCCCAGCGCAACGTGCAGCATCCGGGTGCCGGGCGTCATTGGTTGCAACCGGTATATTTTCTCGCGAAGGCAAAAATGTTCCAGGGCGAGTACCGCGAGGGTGATGCAGAGCAGTGGAGTCGCAGCCGCCGCGGCGGCGCCAAAGTCGTAGAAAGCGGAAAACTGTGTGAGTGTTTCGACCGGAAAAACCGGATAGCGCAAAAACATCGGCACGCCCACTTCACCGAGCGCGAGCAGGAATACAAGGGCCCCGCTAAATAGTATCCCAGGCATGATCAATGGCAGCGTGATATGGCGAAAGACAGCAGGCCAACTCGCGATCAGCCGTCCCGCCTCCTCGATGGGTGGATTTACCGCGCGCAAATAGACCATGGTCAGGATCATGACAAGGGGCATGAATGTACTCGCCAGTACCCATAGGCAGCCAGACAAACCGAACAGCCAGCCGGACAACAACTCGACGATCCCTGGCGGGATGGCGCGCGAGAGGAGTCCGTTGCGGGCTAGCAGATTGAACCAGGAAACGGCGAGGATGTAGGGCGGAATAAGCAGCGGAATCGAGAGCAGGACAGCGAAGGCGCGTCGAAACGGCAGATCCGTTTTTCCGATCAACAGCCCCAGCGGTACCCCCAAGACTATGGCAAATCCTGCAGTCAGGGAAGCAAGGGTCAAACTGTGTCCGACTGGTGCCGAATAATCCCATGCATTGGCAAATAGCTTTTCGTAAACGGCAAACGTAAGCCTGTCATCGACGAAGAAGGTCTTTCCGAGCATCATCCCCAATGGCAACAGACCAAGGACGACCAAAGCACCAACGACCAGCAGCATGAAGCCCCGCTGCAAGTCAGTGTCCCGCCCAGTCCCGGAGCAGGGGCTGGATCATCTGCATCTTTGCTGCGACAGCCGCGTAGTCCACTTTCATCACCTTCAATGTCTCCAGACGGCGGACAGCGGGGGGCGTATCAGCGTCGGAATGCAGCGGTATTTGCACGGCATCGGAATTGGCGAGCTTCTTTTCCGTTTCGCGCGAGAGCAGGTAGTCGATCAGCTTCTTACCCTCTCCCGGATGCGATCCGCCTTTGATCAGCACCACGGCATTCGGAACGATGAAGCAACCCAGGCCGCTTTCTTCCTGATCGGGATAGATGCCTTCGACGGGTTGTCCCTGCTTTCGGCGGCTGTACACGTCATCGGTGTCAGCCAGCGCAAACTGAAATGCGTTCGCCGCGACCTGATCCGCGCTTTCCCCGTTGCTGGATGAAATCCGGACGCCATTTTTGCGCATGGCATCGAGGAACGCTTTGGCTTTGGCGTCACCCCAGACGACAAAGAGTGCGGCCACGTGTGCCGTTGTGGTGCCGAACAGCGGATTGGCGATCACCATCCTGCCGTTGAAGCGCGGGTCGGTATAAGCCTGGATAGACGACGGCTTCTCCTTGAGCAGGCGATTCACGATCAGTATGCGTGCCCTGGCAGAAAATCCGGTCCAGTGTCCTTCGGCGTTGCGAAATTGCTCCGGAATGCCTTGCGCACTGGGCGACAAATACGGAGCCGACACGCCCTGCAGGCGAAGTACTTCTGCACGAATCGGCTCGTTGGCCCAATAGACGTCAGCCTGCGGATTGGTTTTCTCGGCGATCAGCCGGTTCATGGCTCCTGCGCTCTTGGTTTCCTCCGTGTCATAGACTGCCCTTACTTTGATGCCGGTTTCGCGCTCGAAGTCCTTCAAGATGGGTTCCGAGAAAATCTGGTCGTGGCTGACATAGACCACGACCACATTGTCGTTCCGGGGAAAGGCCGTCCAAATTACGCCCGTCACCGCCGCCGTAACGAGAAGCAGTAATGCCGAGATACGCCTGTTCATGCGTCACCAACGATTGGCTAGATGTAAAGTAAATAACCGATGTCCCTGAGCCTGTTTCCCCGGGCCGTAAATCCCAGGGTCAGTGGCAATCGATTCATTGAGCGACGCGCCAGGGTGACCGATCTCCCCACGACTTCAGGACATCGGTCGCCCAGGCCGTAGTCTTGTCCTTGTGGCACAGGTTGCACGCATTCGGAATTTTCAATGCATCGCTCTCAGTCGGCGTGATGAAGCGGAATGTATGGGCACGCACATTCACATCCGCGATCGTCTGTGCGATTTTCGGCATGTGGCACGCAATACACTCGTTGCCAGTGCTGCCGGTCTTGTGATGCGTGTGGGCTTCGATCGTCGGCGCGTGCGGACCGTTCGGCGTGTTGGGACCGTGACAGTCGAAGCAGATGTTCTTGGCCGGCTTCCAGAGGACCGCGTCGTTCTTCGTGCCGTGCACGTCGTGACAACTGAAGCAGGTGACGCCCCGCGTGTACATCAGGCTCTGTACAAAGTCGTTGCCCTGCATCCGATTCTTGTGCGCGGTGCCTTCGGGGAAGTGCGTGAACGAAAGTTCGCCCAGTTTGTGGTCTTCCAGCTTCCAGAAATCGACCAGTTTTTTGCCCACGTCAAAGCCAACCGGCCAATCGTAGTATTTGCCCTGGATCGGGTTCTTCAGCGGCTGTCCTTGCGAATGACACTGAATGCACACGTCGTTCGCCTGCACGTAGTTGAGCTTCGCCGGATTGATGATGTTGGGCCTGCCCTGGTGCGCCACGTGCTCGCTGCCTGGTCCGTGGCATCGCTCGCAACCCACGTTCCACTCCGTGACTTTCTTGGTTGCGATATCGTAGTTCACTGAATGGCAGCCGTCGCACAGTGGACCGGTCGGCCGCTGGAAATTGTCGGGCGGGTATAACGTGGCCCACCAGTCCGTGCCGTTCTTCACGAAATACGGGCGCCACATCTTATGGGTCACGTCCCATTGGACAGGGAACACGAAATAGTCGTCGCCGACCTGCTTGAAATAGCGCTGCTTCCATTTGCTGCCGTAGGTGAGCGCGACGTCGTCCTTGGTGAAGGTGACCAGCGGATCGGGCTTGGAGAGATCCGGAATGATCGCGTCCGGATGTTCGTGTGGATCCTGCACCACATTGGCCATGCGCGTCTTCTTCCAGCGGTCGTAGATGCCGGTGTGGCAGTCCTTGCACGCGGCCGAACCGACGTACTGGGACGACGCCACCGTCGCGGCCGGTTGCGCGCTCGCCATCTGCGGCGAAAGGGCGGCGACCTTGGGCAAGTGGCGCAAATACGCGCTGACTTGCCAGATCTTTTGGTCGGGGAGCTCCCACGCCGGCATGCCGGTGTGGCGAATGCCGTTCTTGATGTGATAGAACAGCTCGCCGTCGCTCATTCTCTGGACGTCAGCGCTGCGAAGATCCGGGGGACGCGGATATTGACCGCTGCCGATGTCGGTCTTACCACCACCGTCATAGGCGTGACAGAGTTCGCATTTGCCGCGGAATACCTCGTGCCCGGCGGAGACGTCGGCACTGCCCGCGGCGGTGCTCAGCGGATTCTTCATCGCTCTGAAGTTCGCGGGCACGGTGTAATGTAGAAGCCATTGCGCGATGCTCGCCTCCAGAGCGGGCGCGTCTTCCCGCGCGCTCGAGCCTTCCCAAACGATGAAGGCATACAGGCCCCCAAGTAGCACGGCTATAACCGCAAAGCTCACTATAGTGATCTTCAACGCTTTGTTGCGAGTCATGTTGGTCTCCTCACCGCTCACTGCCAGGAATTGCCCGCCATACCGGGCGTTTTCTTATTTCTCGCCCACAGCCACTTGAACTCCGAGATAGGCGATAAAAGTCGGGGCCGTCGCGCCGTTGGTGAGCCCGGTGCCCACCGAGGCGAGCAACCTGACTCTGGGAACCAACGCCTGGCGCAGACCCACGTTCAGTACCACGTCACCATGGTTCAGAAGGTTTTCGCTGAAGCTGCGCACTTCAGCCATCAGCTCGAGAGCGTCCGACACTTGCCGCACACCCAATAGCCCGACCACCCACTCGTTTTCTTTCGCATGAAAATACTGGTAACCGAGCTCACCGATCAGCTTCGTTTTTCCGAAGTCGTGACCGAATTCCAGCGGCAGAAACAGGTTGGGACCCGGCTCCGCGATGCCTCGTGCAACCGACCCGGTGGGATTTTCCACCTGGAGTTGGGGATACACGGACATATCGAGGCCGCCGCGCTCCTGGTCCAGGAAGCGCCATTTCAATCCAAGCAACGAATCGTCCAGGCCGCTCTTCACGCCGCCGCCTTCGGGTGCGTCGGTAAAGAGCCAGCCGGTTTCATACTTGAGCTGGATGTTGTCGCCCAGACCGTAGTTGAAGTCAACGTGCGGAAAGCTGCGCAGCCGCTCCTGCCGATTATTCTCCTGCAGGTACGCGAAGTTGATTTCCCACACCCCGCTGCCGGGCGTACCAGGGTCGTCAGTGAGCATCGGTGGGCCGCCTTGTGCCAACGACGGCGGCACGGAACTGAGACACAGCACCACGGTGATCGCAGAGACGAACTCAACAACGGCCAATTTCCCTTTGGTCATTTATGCCATCTCATTTCAACCTGAACGCATGGGTCCGCAACAGATAACGCATACGGAAATTAGACTGCTGGAACTTTTGGTGGCCAGCCATGCGGCTCCTTCTGACAGAATTGGCACCAAGCGTACAGTGCGTCGTATATGACCATTCCGTGCTTTAGCATTTCGTGGTCGTCCTTAAAATTTTGCGACAACCCCAACGAGATGGCAAACAGTCCCGGTGCCTCGGGCGCCAGATCCGGCCGGGAGGTATCGGCCCCGCGTACGATCACGGCGAGCGTTGCGAGAGCGGCATCCGTCAGGCGGTATTTGCCCAGGAAGGCTTCGAAGCTGCAATGTTCGCCCACGTGCGATAACTCCACACCCGGGATGTCATAGGGAATGGCGTCCGTCTCCTCCGCCACATGCAATACTTCTTTGGAGGGGACGAATAAAAACTCGGGCGCCTTGTCGATAAACCGTTCAATAAGCCAAGGGCAGGCAATCCTATCGATTTTTGGCCGTTCGCGGGTCACCCACTTCATGGTGTTTAGTTCCCGCCCCAGGAGAAGTCATCGAAGGCAGTAATGCTGTCCGCCTTCGTCCACACGCCCACCGCCCCGGTGCCCACGATGTGCGAATCTTCCACGTCGATGTATTGCTTGCCATCGAGAGAGACCTTCATGTGCTTGCCGGTGAATTCCACGTGGAGGGTATGCCATTGATCAATCTGCACGGGCGCATCGACGTACTTGATCGTTTGCCGGCTGCCCCGCGTCGTGTGATACAGAGAGACATTGTTCTCCAGCGCGTTGGCGCGTGCGACATAATAGTTGTCGCCGTCCTTCCAGCGCCACATCACGCCGCCGGCCCGATCTTCGCTGCCTTGCATGGGTTTGAACTTCACTTCGACGAAGCCATCCGCAATGGCGACGCCCTTTTTTGCGCACCATGGAAACGTGCCGGTTCCGGATTGTTTCAAAACATTGGGCTTGCTCGGCGCGGTTGAATCGGCCTCCACCGTCCACTTCGGTGAACCGCGACCCGTGACGCCACAAGTCCAGCCGGCCGGTGCCGCGCCGATTTGATCCTGATCAAACCCGATGATTTCAGCCATGGCATCCACCGCGAAGAGCAACATAACCAGTATCAGAATAATTTGTTTCATCTTGGGCCTACCTGCTTATTGAACGGATTGCGTGGCAAGTGCCGCCTTGAGGGCCTTCGCCAGATCCTCCACGGGACCGACACCCCAGTAGTGGAGAAACACGTACCGCGGCGATTCGCCGATCATGTGATTGTGTATCGCCACGATGTTGATGTCGGCCCTGCGCAGCGCTTTTAGGACCCCCTGCACTTCGCTTTCAAGCATGGCAATGTCGCCGTCCACCACGGCGTGCTGCTCGCTTCCGGCAAAGGCCGCCCAGGTGTTGATGCCCATTTCCTTGCCGACTTCGTGCTCGCCCATCTTTGCCATTCGGCCGATGACAATCTTGTAGACGCCGTTCTTGAGAACGCCCGCGGCGCCGACAATCTGCTCAATGTCTTCAGGGTCGAAGGAGGTTTTGGCGGGATCGATGTTTGCCGTCGGCGTGCCCGGCTTGGTTGCGATCACTTCCTTCAGCTTGCCAAATACACGCCCTACCGCCTGCGCCAGTTCTGCTTCGTCGCCCATGCCGCCGATGTGCATGAACATGACCTTGGGCGTGTCCCACAAGAAATGATTGTGCAGCGCCGTCACCTCCAGCCCGTTGTCCAGAGCCGCACTCATGACTGGATTGACCTCATTTTCGAGCAAGACGATATCGCCCATGACCATGGTTTGGTCCCCGGCGCGGGTGAAGGCCGCCCAGGCGGCCAGACCCTGATCGGGGATCAGTCGATTGCCGCCGATGATTGGCTGGAAGTCCTTGCGCGGGAAGTTGACCTTGAACACGCCCTCCTGTTGATTCAGCGTGCCTTTAAGGCCGGTCAGTTGTTCGATCCGCCCCGTGTCCAGTGCGGCGTCAGCTGCGGATACGGCTGGCGCAAACCAGAAGACTGTACAAAGCAGAAAAGTTTGCAAAGGCCGGGGTATCCATTTCATATCCATGGTACTCACCTCTCGCAGTTGGCGCGACTACTTGGCCACCATGACGTGGCCGGATTCGAGGTCATAACGAACCTCGCTCACCTTGTCTTTGTCGGCAATGAGTACGACGAGCACGGGTCGATGGTTTTGTATTTCGGGATTTGCGGAAAACACCATTCCCTTGTGCTGCTTCTGAGCCATCGTGATGAAGTCGGCCAGGGAATGTTTTGCGAGCGCCATCAATGTCAATTGGCCGGACGCGCGCGACACATGCGGAATGTCCTTGAACACTTCTGCTTCCGGGGCCCATGGGGCTTTCTCGGGACTGCCGCTAAACTCCTTCAAAACGTTGTGCTCTGGATCCTCACCAAGGCCTTTTTCTGCGGTGTACACCGAGAGGGAGAGTTTTTTGTTATCGTCGAATTCGTACTTGGCTGAAATAGCCGATTCTGAACCTTTGGTCAGTTGTTGAACGCCTTCAGCCATGCTTACTTTGCTATTGGTCAGGGCCCTTAGAAGGGCGGTGGTTTCTTCATCGTCGTATGACTTGGCGAGTGAGGACAGCGGCACCGCGATGGCGAGAGCGGTACAAACCAGTGCGGTAGCGAGCAGTTGCAGCGTAGATGGTTTTTCGCAGGACATTTTGACCTCCTAGGGTGGCTTGAGTACGCCTGTATGGAACGGACCACGTTTGGCCGAGAGAACCGCAGCGATCGATCTTGTTTTACACGTCCCGCTACGAGCGCCGGGTTGGCAGCAACCACAGCGGGCGTGATGGTTGTACATTGGATGTCGCCAATGTAACATGGGTGTAGAGACTATAACTAAAGAAACAAGTTCCCTTGGCTGCTGAACCCAAATCGGGCAAGCCGGCTTGGCTGCTCTTTGTCCTTACGCTGCAGGGCCAACAGCCCGCCGTGCGTATGCGCGTGTGGCGGGCGCTCAAGGCACTCGGCACGGCGGTACTGCGCGACGGGGTTTATGTGCTCCCCAACCGGGACGAGTTTCTCGTGCCGCTGCAGGCACAGTCCGAGGAGGTCATAGCCTCGGGTGGCAGTGCGCAGATTCTCGAGTTGGAGGCGCGAGACAAGTCGCAGGAAATGGAGTTCCGGCAGTTATTCGACCGGACGCCCGACTACGAGAAGCTGTTGCAGGAGATTCGCGCCGCGAACAAGGGGATCGGCAAGACAGAGGCTACGGCCTTATCGTCTTCCCTGACGCGCATTCAGCGGGATTACGAAACCATCGCACTGCAGGACTTTTTCCCCGGCGCCGCCCGAGAACAGACCCGGGATGCATTGGAGTCCCTGAGTGCGGCCGCCAATGTAGTGCTCTCGCCCGACGAGCCTCACGCGATCGCCGGGCAGATTCGTCGCCTTGATCGCGCAAAGTACCAAGGCCGGACGTGGGCGACTCGGGCCCGACCATGGGCAGATCGCCTGGCCAGCGCCTGGCTGATCAAACGTTTCATCGATCCGCGCGCGAAATTGCTGTGGCTGAAGACTACGAAGGACTGCCCGAAGCGCGCCGTCGGCTACGACTTCGACGGGGCCGAGTTCACCCATGTCGGCGCGAAGGTGACCTTCGAGGTGTTGCTTGCCAGTTTCGGACTGGAGGGCGATCCTGCGCTCGAGCGGATCGGCACGATCATCCATTATCTCGACGCAGGAGGTGTACCGGTGCCCGAAGCAATCGGCCTCGAAGCGATGTTGCGAGGTGCACAGCAATTGATCGAAGACGACGATAGCCTCGTGAACGAGGCCGGCAAGCTGTTCCAATTTCTTTATATCCACTACACCGCCAGCGCCTGAAGCGATCGGCGCCGGTTCGGTGGCTGTTTCTCCTGATCCGGTGTCCTTCTCTGAAGCGTTCTGGTTCTGGTTCAAGCTCGGCTTCATCAGCTTTGGCGGGCCAGCCAGATCGCAATCCTGCATCAGAACTGGTGGAAAGGCGGCGCTGGATTTCCGAGTGCAGGTTTCTTCATGCGCTGACCTCCTGCATGGTGCTGCCCGGCCCCGAGGCACAGCAACTCGCGACTTATATCAGCTGGTTTTAGTGCGGCTGGACTCCTCCCAAGGTATTGGACGATCGTTGCTTGGCTAGGCTGCCGTCGCATTAATACGTGATATTTGTAGTTCCCCCGAAACATAATTCACCGTATTTCTGCCTATGCAGGCGCAGTTCCGCTTCGCGGGAAAAAGTGGTGGCCCTGGTTAGTAGTGCGAGGGCCTGGTTTTCGACTTCGGCGTCCGCGCCGCCCGATCAGACGGCGAGGACATCTATGAGGTCAGGGCAGGTTTGACGTGGGGGGTTGTCGTGGGACAATAAGTCACTCAACGCAAAGGATCGCGGCGTCCAGCGGGTTGCAAATAAAACAATGAACAAGAAAAATCATACGGAGAGGCGATGCAAGGCCAGTACCACAACGGGATCGCCGTCCGATCACGCTGCGCGGCCCAGCGTCTGAAGTGAATCCAATGGCGAACTATGCCAATCTCATCAGGCACCATCTCACCGACCCGCAAACGAGCTGGGCCATCGGCACCTTCGGCGCGATTGCGGAGTTTCACCGCGATGCCGGCGAGACGGTGGCGTTGTCGCCCCACGGTGCAGTGACTTCGAGAGGAGGTATCCGCCTGCAGCTCGACGGCGCGGTCCGGCCCATTGCCTGGGAGAGGCCTTCGGCGGGAGACGCATGGATGCATGGCATCGCGTTGTGCCTGCCCGCCACCAATGGAGCGATGAGCGGCCGCACGACTGTCACCGAACTCGGTCCCGACGCCGCGGCGCTGCAGGAGGAAGATCGAGAAGCGGTTCTGTTCGATCTGGGCATTGGCGCGCCGCATTGCGATGTCTGCGTGCGTACTTCGGATTCCGGTGTTTTGCGTTCTCTGCGCGCGGCGGTCGGGCAACCTGTGCTGGCAACCGAATTGCTCTGCGAGATTCCCGCCATGAGTCCGACGCGCGTCTTCATTTCCCGGCTTGGCCGCGTCGAAGTACGAACCCGGATTCCGCTGCCCGACGGCAGGACACCCGACGGACCGCACACCCATGTCTTGCCGGATCTGCTCAGGCACGGGCGCACCCATTCGGCAAATGTGCCACTGCCGGCTGGTGTAGTGCCGGGCGCGGAAATCTTTCCCGCGAGCGCGATCCACGACGAACATGGAAAGCGGGCGCCTTTCGACGCGGTCCGGCACGAGACTTTCCAGGCTTTGTTTGCCGCGTATGGCGACCCCGCATGCATTCAAGCGAAGGCGGATACCTTTACGTCGGTGCGGGCATCCGCGCTGCCATGCGACGTGCCGTTCTATTCGCGTGCGCAGCGGCTGGCCCGCCGTGTCGCGCTCAGACAGTTGGCACAGATCGACGGACCCTCTCCGGCGCTGACCGCGTGGCGCGAGCAGTTCGATTGCGAGAGCTGATGGCTGACAACGCCGACCACGAGCGCGGACCCAGACAGCGGGGCTGGGGACGCATTGAGACCGTCATTCTGGTGATCAGCGTGGCAGGCCTTGCCTGGCTGTTCCTGTGGCCCGGCGACAAGTTCAGCCAGGTGAGCATCGGGATGTCGCGTGCGGAAGCGATTGCAACCGTGGGTACTCCGCCACGCAAGGAAGACAAAGCGCTGTCGTTTTGCCGCGAAGGCGCAACGCCCTACCGCGATTGCGACGAAATAAAAAAAACCGGCGCGGTGTATTTTCTCCTGTGGAAGGTGGGAATCGGCTCCTGGATGGTCATCGGGTTGGATGCCAATGACAAAGTCTGCTTCCGCGGCCGGGTGAATACTTAGCAGTCAATCTTGCAATCACTTCTTCGACGTATCGGAAATCCACATGCCCAACCGTGAACGCGTCCAGCAACTCATCGCCCTGGTCGAGAAGAGCCAGTTCGTCGAAGCCATCCGTGAGTTCTACGCCGAAGATGCGACGATGCAGGAGAATCTGCAGCCGCTGCGCCGGGGAATGGAAGTGCTTGTCGCGGGCGAGCAGAAGGTGCTCGATAACTTCAAGGAGGTGCGGACTTTTCCGGTGACGACTTTTTTTGTCGAGGGCGACCGCGTGGTCATCCACTGGGTATTCGAATTCATCTCTCACGATCGGCAGTTCTTCCGCCAAGACGAACTGGCTCATCAGCTCTGGCGTGGGGACAAGATCGTCGAGGAGCGCTTCTATTACGATCCGGGGCAGAGGAAATTGGCTCCGTGGAAAGGCTGATCTGCCGCAGTTGCCGGTTCCACAGGCACAGCGGTGGATACGCGAAGACAAAACCCGGAAGGGCATTGGATCCCGTGGACGATCCCCGACAACGTGCGTTTAGAAACCGGAAATGCGGAATTATGGTGACAGAACCGAATATGGCCGCCGATGCCCTGACGAAAGTGGTTCGACTCGCTCCACGTCGTGCCGCGAAAATGCTCATCCGCCATGGCGGGCGGGCGCTGGCCGCCGACTGTCGCGGAATTCGCGTTTTACGTGACGCTTCCGGTTCTCGAGGTTGGCCGGCTTTCGTCCATTAGTCCCGTCATGGCGTCGAACAATAACAGGTCGGGCGATACCATCATCCTTCCACGCTGGTTGCGCTGGACCTTGTATCTGACGACCGGCGTTCTTTTTGCGACCGGAGCTTTGTGGCTGGTGGTTCGTTACGGATTGAGGCAGGGCGTCGCGGACGACCTGCCGCATCCGGCAGAGCCCTGGATCCTGCGGGTCCACGGCTTCGCGATGCTGGTCGGTTTGTTCGTCTACGGATCTTTGCTCAGGGCGCACATGGTCAACGCATGGAAGCTGCGTCGCAACCGCACTACGGGCGCGCTCGTTGCGACGGTGCTCGCGTTACTGACGCTGACCGGATACCTGCTGTATTACGTCGGTGGCGAAACGACCCGGCCCGTCATCAGCGTTGCGCACTGGGCGACAGGCCTCGTCATCGGCGGGCTATTGCCGTTCCATATATGGCGCGGCCGCCGGGACCGAAGCGCTTTGCGCTGACGATCAATCCGGCAAATGCCTGCCCGCGTCAATCGGGAACGAATTTCAGCGCGACGCCATTGTTGCAATAGCGTAACCCGGTCGGGTTCGGGCCGTCCTCGAACACATGGCCCTGATGCCCACCGCACTTGGCGCAGTGATACTCGATTCGCTCCGCGAACAGCTTTCGATCCATCTTGGTTTCAATGGCGCCCGGGAGGGCCGTGAAAAAACTCGGCCATCCGCTTTTGCTGTCGTACTTCATGTCGGATTTGAACAGTGGTTCTCCGCAGCCAGCGCATAGGAAAACGCCCTTGCGATATTCGGTGTTCAGCGGGCTGGTGAAGCGGCGTTCGGTGCCTTCCTCGCGCAGAACCTCGTATTGTTCCGGCGTCAGGTCGCATTGCCACTGTGTTTCGGGCTTGTCGATATGCCCCATATTTCGATCCTCCTTCCAATATCCACACCCTGGTGGCGGGGCAGGCCGTAATTCCGGGTTTGCCGAGCGCTGGGTGTTGTGTTATCTCTGACAACCGCACGAAGCGTGCGTGCACCGTAACTATAATCAATATCACGCGGCGATAAAAACCGACAATAACAAAGGGGAGGGAGCCATGTGCCCGTGGCATTCCATAACGGTCTGTTTTTCTGACGCCGGGTTCCGCAGTTCCGATGCGTGGCATTTGCTGCGCTGCGGTTTCGCGGCTTCGCTGCTGGCTCTGCTTTCCGGATGTTCCGGGCTATGGCCTGCGCCGCCGCAACCCGAACCCGAAAGGGAGGCGGTGCAGTACAGCGATGCTCCGCTACCCCCGTCCGAGCCGGCGAAGGTCGCTGCGCCGGAGCCTCCGCCGCCTGCTCCCAAAAAGACGGCCCATGACCAGGTGACCATCCTGCCGAAGAAGGACGGGTCGATTGGCGGCGTAGTGGTTCGCCAGGAAGGCGTCGCTGTCCTTCTCGACAAGGCCTATGCGACGGCACTGATCGAGGGCCCGGGCATGGTGACGGAATCGACCTACGATCCAGAACTTGCAAAGCAGGACTTCGCCATTGTTCTCGCCGCGCTTCCGGGCGAACCGGCCAAATTCCTGTTGTATTTCCTCGAAGCCAGGGACGAGCTGACGCCGGAGTCCGAGGCGGAGGTCGAGAAGATTTTCGCTGAACTGGCTACGCGGCCCGCACCGGAAATCCTCGTCATCGGTCACACCGATGCGGTCGGCGCAGGCCAGTACAACGACAAGTTGTCTTTGCAGCGTGCCGAGCACGTGCGTGCCGAACTGATCCGGCGTGGCATCGCGGAGGACAGCATCAGCGTCGAAGGGCGGGGCAAGCGGGAGCCGCTGGTGACGACCGCGGATGGAATCGCGGAGCCGATGAACCGGCGCGTGGAAATCAACGTCCGGTAATCGGGATCTGGCGAAGAGCGGTCAGATCAGCCCTTCGAGCAATTGCACGTCCACGGTCGACCCGGCCGGGACGTTGCCTTGATCGGTGGGCAGGATGATGAAGCAGTTGGCCTGGCTCATCGAAGACAGGATCCCGGAACCCTGGTCGCCAGTGGTGCGCACGCTCCACTGACCGTTCGCGTCGCGCGAAAGAATGCCGCGCTGGAACTCCGTGCGGCCTGGCGCCTTCTTGATCGGCGAGGTGCAGACGACTTTCTGGGTTGGCAGCGGGGTGATCCCGGTCTGTCCCTGCAAGTGGAGCAGGGCATCGCGCACGAACTGATAGAACGTCACCATGACCGCGACCGGATTGCCCGGCAGACCGAAGAAATGCGCATTGCCGATCTTGCCGTAGGCCAGCGGCCGGCCGGGTTTCATTGCAATTTTCCAGAACAGCACTTCGCCGAGGCGATCGAGGATCTGCTTGACGTAGTCCGCTTCCCCGACGGATACACCACCGCTGGTAATCACCACATCGGCCGCCTGCGCGGCTTCCTCGAAGGCCCGTTCGACATCCTGCGGCGTGTCGCGGATCACGCCCATATCCAGCACTTCGCAGCCCAGCCGTACCAGCAGGCCGTAGATCGTATAGCGGTTGCTGTCGTAAATCTGACCGGGACCGAGCGGCGCGCCGACTGCGACCAGTTCGTCGCCGGTCGAAAAGAACGCCACGCGCAGCTTGCGATAAACCGCGACTTCGCCGATGCCGAGCGAAGCCATCATGCCGATCTCTGCCGGCCGCACCAGTTGACCGCGCTTGAGCGCGGCTGCGCCTGCGCGAAGATCTTCTCCCGCAGTGCGCGTATTCGTTCCCTTTTTCGGCACCGGCATGACGGCGACCTGTTCGCCCGACGCCTTGGCGCGCTCCTGCTGGATTACCGTATCGGCACCGGCCGGAATCACCGCGCCGGTCATGATGCGCACCGCCTGACCCGAGCCGAGCGTTCCTTCGTACGGTTTTCCGGCGAATGCGGTGCCGATGACCTTGAGCGTGGCTTCTGCATCGGTTTTCAGATCGTCGAAGCGCACTGCGTAGCCGTCCATTGCCGAGTTGTCGTGCTGCGGCACATTCATCGGAGAGATCACGTCTTGCGCCAGCACACGCCCAAGTGCTGCGCGAATGTTCAACCGCTCGACCGCCGTGACGGGCGAGAGAAAGGCGCGGATGTGTTCGCGCGCTTTTTCGACCGGCATGGAATTCGGGTCGTAGTCGGAAGTAGCGGTCAGGTCACGGATAGTCTGTACGGAAGACATGGTTGCAGGGACGAGGGATGAGGGGCGAGGGGATAGTTAGCCGACGAAGGGACGGCTACTTGGCTTTCAGCCCTTTTTTCAGCAACTCGGCGGTCAGTTCGTTCAGGCCGGTACCGCGTTCCTGCGCCAGCTTCTGAAGTTGTTTTACCAGGTCGCCTTCCAGCTTGATCGCAAACGGTACCAGGCCGAGCGCCTGGTACCGTTTGCGCTGCTCGCGCCGATCCACTATCACGGCCGTCCCCTGGCCGAATCGGGCGGGATTGGGCGCCTGGATTATCTGGCGTTCGATTTTCTTGCCTTTGCTTTTTTCGAGGTCGGCTTTCTTCAAGGGTTTGAACTCAAATGGTG
>WNFM01222105.1_pt1 | contig 25396 bp, 32 predicted proteins | sample 5400271 | NCBI WGS metagenome assembly WNFM01 (sample SAMN13153352, study PRJNA577476) | soil metagenome | isolation source: 60 cm saprolite on Douglas fir-dominated hillslope | place: USA:California | collected 2013-09-17 | reverse complement strand
CCGGAGAACGTCTTCGCGGAGGTCGAGCAGGCCGCGTTCTCGCCGGCCAACATCGTGCCGGGTATCGGTTTCTCGCCCGACAAGATGCTGCAGGCGCGCCTGTTCTCCTATGCAGATACCCAGCGCTACCGCCTCGGCGTCAACTTCAACCACATCCCGGTCAACGCGCCAAAATGCCCATTCCATAGCTATCACCGCGACGGCGCCATGCGCACCGACGGCAATCTCGGCGCGACGGCGACCTACTTCCCGAACAGCCGGGGCGAGTGGACCGACCAGCCAGACTTGAATGAGCCGCCGCTCGAGATCGACGGCGCCGCCGCGCACTGGGATCATCGCGTCGACGACGACCACTATCGGCAGCCGGGCGACTTGTTCCGGAAGATGAATTCAATCCAGCGCCAGACGCTGTTCGACAACACCGCCCGCGCCGTCGGCGGCGCGGCGGTCCATATCCAGGAGCGCCACATCGCCAACTGCGCCAAGGCCGATCCCGAATACGGCGCCGGCGTCGCCGCCGCGCTAAACCGCATGGCCGGCCGCAAGGCGGCCACCGACCAGCGGAAGCCGGCACGAGGCTCGAAGGAGAAGATCGATGCGCGCGGCTGACACTGCGGTACGCCGGGACGACCCGGCGCAGCCGGCCTCCGGCCCAGATCCCGAGGGAGTGGCAGCGATCTCGAAGGCGTTGAGCGCGTTACTGGCAGACATGTTCGCCCTCTACGTGAGGACGACCAAGACCTCGCACTGGCACATGTCGGACGCTCAGTTCCGGGACTATCACCTGCTTCTCGAGGAGCAGAGCTCCGAGATCCTCGCGACCACCGATCTGATCGCCGAGCGCCTGCGCAAGATCGGTGGCACAACGCTGCGTTCGATAGGCCAGATCGCGCGCCTCGAGCGCGCTCCCGACAACGACAATGACACTGTCGGCACACGGCACATGCTGGCCGAGCTGCTCGCGGACAACCGGCGCCTGGCAGAGAATCTCCGCCGCGCGCACTCGCTCTGCGACGATTATCGCGACATCGCGTCGGCCAGCCTGATCGAGGACCGGATCGACGAGGCGACACAGCGCGTACGGTTCCTCGCCGAAACGCCTGCGATGCGGGCGCGCGCCATCGTTACGGAGATCCTGCGGCGCCGCGGCCGTCAAGCCTGATGCCGTTTTCAGCCATGCTTTTAAATGATGTCTGTCATTCCATTGCATCTCGAAATGCAGGTCCCATTTGCTCGATATGAAGTGAGCTTGCACGACGACCTCGCTAGGATTGCCGAAGTTGACATACTTGGCATCGGGTCAACTGCATGGAGGGATTCGAGGATGACTAAATTCAAGCTTCTCAGCGTGGCTGCAATTCTGACCACGGTGATCGCGACCCCGGGGATTGCACAACAAGCCGTCCAAGAACCTGGCATGCGGGCGTTTTACCAGAGCTTGGGTGTTGGATCCGGCACAAGCAGAACAGCGAGCGCGATGGCATCTGTACGCAGCAGCGGTTCACATATGCGCGCGCCGGCGAAACATTATGCGCGCGCGTCAGCCAAGCGTTACGCCGGCGCTCACAAGCTGTGACAGAGCCGCAAAGGGATCGGTCGAGTCCAGCGCGACCGGCGCCAGAATTTGGTGGCCGACGCCGATGATCTACTCGCGCCAGTGGCCTTCTGCATTGCCGTCGAGCGCGGCTTGCCGAACCGAATTTAACAATTAAGGAAGTATTTCAGCCGTTCGGTATGCTTCTATGATCTGATCGAAGACCGCGACGTCGCCTTGTCCTCGGGCCACCAGTTGGGCGCCTTTAACGGCCGCGAATATAGCGAGCGCCTGTCGTCGAACCGCCTCCGTATTGGCTCGGGATTTCCGCAGCGACAGCACCTTGACCAGCCACTGGACATTTACCTCGGCAAACCTGGCTAATTCGGCTCTCACTTCGACAGGCACGTCGACCTGCTCAGCAGCCAGGATGCTCGCAAGACACATCCGATTGTCTCTCAACGCGTCGCGGAAGGCACCGGTATAGCTCCTGATGCAGGATTGCCGATCCTGACAGGCGGCTAGCAACCCATCGAGGTAGACGACCAAGTCGTCCGTGTAGCGTCGCGCGAGGGCGCAAGCCAAGTCGCCCTTGGTCGGAAAGTGGTAGTGCACGCTGGCGCTCTTCACCCCAACTTCCCCGGCCAGCTCGCGAAAGCTCAAGGCGTTGTAGCCGCGGTTCTGCACCATCGCGCAGGCGGCGCTCATGATGGCTTCCCTGGTGTCGGTCGTCACAGCCCTACGCCTTTGGTCTATCTATCGATAGATAGCCCTTGACAGGGGGAAAACGCAACCATTTATAACCCGGGAGTGTCTATCTATCGATAGATAGAACAGGAAACGACCAACTAGAAACGGGACAGAAAAATGAAACCGATCTCAAGGATGGTTGCCGCGTCAGCGGCTGCGCTATGCACGTTGGCTTTTGTCGCGATGGCGACGCCCGCCGCCCGCGCGGGCGAATTTTGCATGACTGACAGTTCCACAATGCGATCCTGTGGATTTGCGACCCTGGAGCAATGTAAGGCTTCGGCTTCCGGCAAAAACGGCAGCTGTGCGCGTGATCCCTTCTACGACACTACCAACAGTGGCAATACTAACAGTGCATTGGCTTATCAACCAAAGCAAACCCACTCACGAAGCAAGCTTCGTCCGGCGAAGCCATCAATTGGGCATTGATCAAGTCGCACCGATCTCCGGACAACGCGGTTTTTGAGGGCAGGCCTCAGAGGCCGCGTTGGCCTCGGGCGGCAGTCGCCGGCGCGCCGGCGCCAACGGGTCGCGCGAATGCGCGCCCGATGACAGGCTCCGTGCCGCTCGATACCGACGCCGCCGCACAAACCCTCGGTATCCCTCAGGCCCGACGACGGTCAGCTCTGATGCCGTTCCAAAAGATCTGAACCGCATGATCGATGCTGCGCTGGATCGCGGCGCGGAGGTTCTTTGGAAGGATGCCGGCCATCGCGCGCCGATGCAGATCACCGCCGACCGAGTCGAGAAACTGCACGGCCGCAAGCTTCGGATCGTCGAGGCGGACAAGGCCGCGATCGCACCACACAGACAGCATGCCGGCAAGCTGCGCATGGGTTCGGTCGGGTCCGAGCTGGAAGAAGGTTCGCGCCAGTTCGGGGAAGCGGGCGCCGTCGGCGATGATCAGCCGGTTGAAACCGACTGCATCCGGAGCCATCGCGACCTCCATGTAGCGCTGCGCGATGTGAGTGAGCGCATGGGGGACGTCGGCGTGAACGACCTCGGGGTCGCCAAACGCGGACAGGATGCGCTCGACGCGTTCCTCCACGATCGCGGCGAACAGGCCGTCCTTGCCGCCGAAAAACGAATACACCGTGGCCTTGGACGCCCCGGCACGCTCGACGACGAGATCGATGGTGGCGCCGCCGTAGCCGTTCTCCAGAAAGATTTCGGTGGCCGCGTCCAGGATTTGCGAGCGCCGGACCTCGCCGCGAGGTCGGGTCCGCCGCATGGTCGCAGTCGCCGGCATGGCCACCCCTTGCGCTTTCTAAAACGTAACGTACATTACGTTATCATTGGAGGTCGCGATGTCAAGTCGGCCCCTTACCTCGGCAGCATACCTACTCCCGCCCGCGACTGATCCGATCGGGCCCGCCACTCACCGCCCCCAGCCCGACATCGCTGGAAGGACGCTTCGCTCCGCGGCTGGTGCGATCGAAACGGAAGCGACCGCAAAGCCCGATGCGAGCCCACGCCTGTACCAGGCGTTGCGATGCGACCCGCAAGACCAGGCCGCATGCATTCTCGTTAAGACCGAAAAACTTCTCCGAACCTACGGCCATCACAAAATCAGGGTGGCGGAAATCGCCGACGCCTGCGGCTTTTCCGCCGCCAACGTCTACCGGTATTTTTCAACCCGCAGCGCGATCCTCGATGCGCTTGCGTCCCACTACCTGCGCGAGGCCGAACGCACCGCCCTTGCTGGCGTGATCCGCGGCGGCTGTTCGGCGCGGGATCGGCTCGACGCGTTCCTCATCGGTTTGAACACGGCTCTGATCATCTTCTCGGATTCCGAACCGAAGGTCAGCGAACTGCTCGCCGACGCGGCGGCGGAACAACGGCCCTGCTACTTGCGCCATGATGCACGGGTCGTTCGCCGCATCGCGGTGATCCTCGCTGCAGCGGCCGCATCCGGAGAGTTTTGGCTCGAAGGCGATGCCGCGCAGGAGGCAAGATGCGTGAAGGCGGCCGCCTGTGCCCTGGTCGAGCCGGACGTCATCCGGCTCCGCCGCGACAGGTACGACGTCTCCGCGCGCAAATCTTTGAGCCGCTTGATCGCGGCCGCCCTTTTGAACCGATCTGTGTCGCCAAGCTGAGCTTCGCGACACTGACTGATGTGAGGCGTTGTCGATAGGAGAGATGCCATGACGTTGAAAAACATTGAGGTCTTTGTCGATGCGACAGCGGAAGGAGCGCAGCGGGCCGACTATGCGGCCACGCTTGCGGAGCAATGCGGCGCGCACCTTGCCGGGGTTTACGTGGTAGCTGCAAGTCGCCCGGGGCATCGCTCCGATTACTATGTGATCGGCGAGAAGGCGATCCGTTCCTCGCGCGCCTCGGAGCGAGCGGCCGACGAAATTGCGACCAGCCATGTTCGCCGGCGCTTCGAGGAAATGTCCGCAAAGCGCGATCTTCGTGCAGAATTCCGGGTGATACGTCGAGGCGGACCGGATGAAGACCTTATTCTCGGCTCGCTACACTCCGATCTCGTCGTCATCGGTCAGCGTGAATTGCATGAGCTGCCGGGCTACCTGTCTCCCGAAAAGCTGCTGCTCGCGAGCGGCGCTCCCATTCTCGTGGTACCGAGCGGCTGGAAATCCGAGCCGATCGGCAAGAACATCCTGGTCGCCTGGAACGCCAGTCGCGAGGCCCGCCGCGCGGTCGCCGATGCGCTCCCCTTCCTTGTCGCAGCTCGCTCGGTGACGCTATTGGTTGTCGATCCAGACAAGAGAGGCGCCCGACACGGCGAGGAGCCCGGCGCCGATATCGCGCTATATCTGGCGCGTCATGGCGCTCACGTCGAAGTCGAGCAGGTGTCGTCGCGCGGTTCTGCGGTCGCCGACATCATCCTGTCGCATGCCGCAGCTCACGGCGCGGATCTGATCGTCATTGGCGCCTACAGCCACGCCCGCTCGGTCGAGATGGTGTTCGGTGGCGTGACGCGGACGTTGCTGAAAGAGTCGCCTGTTCCGGTGTTGATGTCACGGTGATCGAATTGCGCTCGACGCCCGGAAAGCTACGCTAGCCCGGCTTGGCGCGGCGCGGCGGGCCGGAAGGCGGGATGGTGCGCGCAAAACTCGGCCGCGCCGCGTGGGTATCGTAATAGGCGGCGAGATGGGTCGCGGCGGAGAGGGCCTCCGCGGCTTCCGGCAATTGCCTGATGTAATAAAGGATCGGCAACAGATTGATATCGGCGAAGGTAAATTGATCGCCAACGAGATGGCCGTTCGGGGCGACTGCCTTGTCCAAAATAGCGAGCTGCGCGCGCACCGCCGGCGCCACCGCGTCGATCGCCGTCCGGTCAGGCGTGCCGTCGGCGGTTTTGGGGAACGCATAGGCGAACAGATAGGTCCGGATCAGGGTCGCGTCCATCACCGTGTTGACCAGCGAGACCCATTGCTCGGTGAGCGCCAAGAGACACGGATCGGACGGAATCAGCGGCGTGCCCGCAAAACTGCGATCGAGGTAGGTGGCGATGGCCTTGGATTCGCAGAGCACAAAATCGCCGTGGCGCAGCACCGGCATTTTGCCGAAGGGGTGAATGGCAAGGATCTCGGGCGCGCCCAGCATCTTCTCGGTCAGCTCATACTCGATCCTCTTCTCCTCGCAGACCATGCGCACGACGCGCGTATAGGTCGAGCGCGCAGAACCGATGATCTCCGGCTTCGGCATAGCCGTCTCCCGCAATGTCAATGCAGCGGCCGGACGAAATCGCCGACCCAGCTTGCATAATCCCGCTTGCCGATGACAACGCCGTTGTGACGGAGGATGTCGTAGGCCGTCACCAGGTGGAAGTAGAAGTGCGGCAGTGCCCAGCCGCGGAGGAAATTTGGGCCGTCCATGGCAATCATGATGCCTTCACCTGATAGCTCGATGCTGCAGTCGCGCGCTTCGGCGCCCTCGAAGGCCGCTGCCGGGACGGCGCTGAGTTCTTCGATCGTCTTCGCGATATCGGCCTTGAGCTCGACAAAAGTCTTTCCGACGGCTTCCAACCGCGCGGAGTTGCGGCCGGTCAATCGCGCCGCTCCGTCTTTCGCATAGTTGCACGCCTGCTGAACCTGCTGGGCGAGCGTGTACATATCAGGCGCAAGCCGCGCGTTCACCAGGTCGATCCTGTTGTCGCGGGCATGGGCCGCGCCCTTGTCGAGTAGGCCTGCCAGGCTCATCAGCCCCGAGACAAACGACTCGATCGCCATCGCATGCATCACGCTGGTCATGTGAGGTCTCCGCTTGGCATGGTCTTGAGATAGTCGACCAGACGGAGGTTGCTGGCTTCGATCGGGCCGGTGAAGCCGATCGCAACCGCTGCCTCGCGCTCGGCGATCGAAGAAAACTCCGCCACCATCCGCCAGCGCGTGCGCCCGCCGAGGTCGTCGAGCGTGACGGTGGTGCGACAGGTCGGCGGGCCCTGCTTGCGCATGCCGTGATCGACATGGCGCCAGACCAAACGGCTCGGCGGCTCGACTTCGAGGAAGACAAAATCCAGATGCAATTCGTGCCCGTCCGGAAAGCGCATCACATGATGCCAGAGGCCGCCGGGCCGCACATCCATCTCGCAGACCGGATTGGTAAAACCGGGGCCGCCCCACCAGCGCCTGATATGTTCTGGTCGCGTCATCGCTTGCCAGACCAGCGCGCGCGGCGCGTCGTAGACACGGCTCATGACAATGGCCGTCTCGGCGACGGCGACTTCGGTGAGGCCACTCATTTGCGCTTCCTTTTCGCATTCCGTTTGCCGGCCTTCTTTGCCGGGGTTTTGGCCATCGTCTTCAGATAGGCATCCAGGTTGTCGAGATTGCGCTCCCAGAACCGGCGATATTCTTCGAGCCATTCGGACAATGATCGCAGCGGCGCTGCCTCGAGATGGCAGGGCCGCCACTGCGCATCGCGGCCGCGGCTGATCAGGCCGGCATTTTCAAGCACCTTGAGATGCTTAGAGATCGCAGCAACGCTCATGTCATAGGGCATCGCCAGATCGGTCACCGTGGCATCGCCAGTGGCGAGCCGCGCCAGAAGCCCGCGGCGGGTCGGATCGGCCAGCGCGAAAAGCATGGAGCTCAGGGGGTCCAGCCGCATCTCGTATTAAACCATATTTTTAACAACCGTTTGGTTTAATAAGCCGCGGCGTCGTGATCGTCAAGCCATCTCTCTGCCGAACGGCGGGCTTAAAGGACGCCTACAACTGACGGAATGATCGGACCCTCTGCGGTTTCGGGCTTGGCGACGAACCCCGCGCTACAATTGGAAAGTCGAAACTCTGTTGAGGAAAGGGCTCGTCGGCGAGTTCGAAATGCCACCATTCCCGCGCATAGGGCCTGAAGCCGAAGCGCCGCATAAGGTCCCGGAGCAATCTTCGATTGGACGTTGCTGCCGCGTCAACATGGGGGCTCGCCGTGCCGGCAAGCCGGTCAAGGCAATCGTAACCCGTGCCAAGATCGATCGTCCCGTCCTCGAAACGCTCGCCTTTGAGGGCGGTACAAGACTTCAGCGGGGCCGTCGGATCGTAAGCGGGCAATGCAGGAAAATCAGCCGGTACGATTCCAAGGTCCACCGTGCTGCCGCGCGAGTGCGCCGAGCGCGAAGCAAGATAACCCAGCGCAAACAACTGGGCCTTGTTGGTGTTCGGAAAGAATTCCGCTTTCATGCGGGCGTCTTGTGGCGCCCTGCTCCAGACCATGAATCCCCTGACCGCGCGGGCCGGTCGATAACAATCCCAGACGATGAGCGAGAACTTCCGCGCGGCGAGCTCGGCGCGGACCTGGCTCAAGGCGCGCGCCGCCTGTTCGGTAAGCACACACTCGTTGGCCAGATAACCTGCCACCGGCCTCCCCGTAAAATTGTGTGAGCCGGCGTAGCGAATGTCCTGTCGTATTCCCGGATCGACGTCGGCGAGGTAGACAAATCCCCTTGGAAGCTCCGCCGCGGCGGCTGCCATGTTGCTCGCGATCAAACAGGCGCCGATCGCCGTGGCTAGTTTGACAGACAACATCTCCTCCAGGCCGCGGCGGCGGCACCAGCGACTATTCGGTGTCGAGGAATTGGCGGCTCACCCATCCCCGGGCACCGCGATAATCGACCTCGCACCACTGTCCCGAGCAGGCACCTACGATCCGAACTCCCCGGCCGTCCGGCGGGATGGTGCCGACGATCGAGAGATCGGCGTCCGGCCCTGACCGGATATTAAGAACATCCGGCGGCGCTACTTTGACGACCCTGTAGGTCGGGGGTTCGTTGGGGTTGCAGAACTTTCTCACCGCCTCAGTGATAGCTGTCGCAATAATCGCCTGGTAAGCGGGAGTTGACACGACCAGTTCTTCAACGCGGTTGACGATCACACCGGCCTCAAGCAGCACGGCCGGCATTTTGGTCTGTTTCAACACAACCAGATTATCTCTGCGGTAAATTCCTCGGGTTGAATCGAGATATGGCACCCTCGCCCCCTCCGGATTTTTCAACTCATGGATGGTCGTAAATTGAAGGCCACTTTCGATGAGCTGATCAGCCAGTATTCGCGCCAGGCGAAGGCTTTCCGCGTATCTCGGCGATACGTGAAGGGAAAACCCTTTTGATTCGTCAAAAAAGTAATGCTGTTTGCCTTCATCCAGCCAGGGAATGAGATATTTGTCCCGCACTGAGTCATGATGAATGGAAATAAATATGTCGGCATTCATCCTGTTGGCACGATAGGGTCGTTGGTTCAACCCGGAATACCCGTTCAACTCCGTCACCATAAGGGACGTGGAACGGAAACCGGCGCTTAACAGCTCTTCCTTCACGCGTTGCGCCAGTTTGATATTGAAGTCGTATTCTCGAATGCCGCGTGCGCTGGTGGCTCCGAAATTGGTAGCGGTGTGCCCGACGTCGAGCACGATCGCGATATCTTCGGGCGCTTTGGAAGCGCAACTTGCCGCCAGGGCGGGTCGGACCTGCAACACCAATGAAAAGGCAACCAAAGCCGTCAGCAACCATGCGATCGGCCCCGTGGCTTTCTTCGCGGTGCTCGCGAAAAATATCAATTTAGGTGCTCACACAACGAGACGCTGACAGAGCCAACCGGGATCACGATCCATTCCCCCCTATAAAAAATTCATCGTTCTGCAACTGCTTCTTCACCGATCCACGGACCCGTTCGCCAGACAGGCCGGAACTCCAGCCTTAATCACCGTCCTCGATTTCGGGCAACAGCAATCTTGGTCCCGATCCCTGCTTGCCGAGCCGGTCGAGCGCGTTGCGCAATGGACACACTTTCAGCGACAGGCACCCGCACCCGATACAATCGCTCAGTTGGTCGCGCAAAGCTATCAGCCTTGCAATCCGGGACTCAAGATCGGCTTTCCACTTACTCGACATTCGCGACCAATCCTGCGCGGCGAGAGGACGGTCCTGCGGCAGGCACGCCAACGCGCTGCCAATCTCCCGCAAGGGGACGCCGGCGCGTTGCGCCACCTTGATGATCGCGACGCGGCGCAAGATGCCGCGCGGGTAACGTCTTTGGTTGCCGGCGTTGCGCCGGCTTCTGATCAGCCCCTCGGCTTCATAGAAGTGCAGGGTCGAGATCGGCACGCCGGAGCGACGGGCCACCTCGCCTACGCTGAGCTCGATGGGAAGCGGCGGCTTCGATTGGGATGGCGTGTTTGATTGGGATGACATGCCACAGCCTGGACGATGAGGCGCTTGACCTCAACTATGGTTGAGGTTTTATCACTCAAAGCTCCCGCTAACAAGGAGCACAACGATGCCAACATTGCAGCCAGGGCAACTCGCCCATATCAACATCTTCACCCCAAAACCCGGCATGATGGACGATTTCATCAACGCGCAGCTGCAAGGTTTGCCCACCTTCGGAGAGATTCCGGGTTCGCGCGGATCGCTGTTCTATCGCGCGAAGGATGATAGCCACGTGATCCTGATCTCGCTGTTCGAGAACGAAGCCGCGCACCGGCGGTTCATGGACACGCCGGCCTTTCATCACCATCGCCAGCGTCTCATGCCGCTGCTCGAAGGCACCAAGCCCGGTTACTACACCCTGACATACTCCCGAGACGGCGCCCCGGAGGAGAAATCGCTGACGATCGCAGGCGCCGCGGATTAGAGCCGCGGCTGCGAGTCTCTGGCGCGGGGCCCAACGCGTCCGCGCCAGTCAGCGCTTGGTGGGTCTTGGCTCGGGGCGACGTTGAAGCGGCATCCCTTCAAACAACCTGGGAGACTTTGTAGGCAACGCCGTTTTCGATCAGATATCCCGACCCTATGCAGAAAATATCGTTCAGCCAGGCGTATTGCTTCGCCCCTGTTTCGAACAGCGGGTTGGTGCGGAAGTAGTAGCGCGCAGGATCGATCTGTAATCGCTTGACGGGATCGGCCATGTCGGCGCGCAGTTCGGGAGGCGTAATCCAGCGGCCGCCATAGGTCATCTGCACCAGGGCGCCATCGTGCGTGCGCAAGGTCAGCCGGACATCCAGCATCATCGCCCCGTCCGAACGAAACAATGCCCAGTCACCGCCGCCGGCCAGCACCTCGCCGCGCAGTTTTGGGCCTTCGAACGATCCGCCAGCGGCGCCGAACAGAATCCGCCGGCCAATCGGTCCATCGCCGAAATTCAGTCGCGGATTGAGATCGATGGCGATGTCGAAGAGATGCGCCGTCCTGATCTCGTCAATGGCCTTCACGCGTCGGTCCAATGTCATGTGTCATTGCCTTCGATGATTGGGAGGGTGAGGCAGATGCGGCGTCCTCAGGCAGCTAACCTGCCGGCCCTACTCGGCCGCGATCTGCGGAGCTGCAGCCACTCCAAACACTTTGCGCCGGACCGCGTCCGTCGAGACGCCCGATTGGGCACAGAGCTCCGACAGGTCGAAGAAGAATCGCTCGCCGGCAATCAGGTCGTCCTTGAAGGCGAACTGGATGAAGACGGGCAGCTCGGCGCGCCTGCCGTTGGGGACGACGCCAAACCGGTCGCCAGTCATCGTCATCTGCACCGTCCCCCAGCAGATCAAAGTGTCGTCATTGCCGGCGTGACCTTGCAGGACGACGTTGTAATCCGGAAAGGAAGTGAAGAACCTGGTCAGTACTCTTTCATTCTCGGCGCGGCCCCGGGCCATCGTCCCGAACGCCGGAGTTTCGAGCAGCACGTCCTCGTGGAAGAGTTTCATGGCGGCAGGCACATCCTGCCGGCTTTTGGCGACAGCCAGCGCCTGCGCCAGCGCGAACATCCGGTCGCTGTTCATAGAAATCCTCCTCTGCCCGACGCAGCGCGCGAACTTTCCGCTTTCCAGTGCCCTGGATGCGGCTTGCGTACGCCACATCATTCGTTGTGTATTTAACATAACCTATGTATGTAATATATCTAGCGTCCGCGTTGCGTCAAGCGGTATGTTGCCTGCATGAAAGAGCAAAAGCCTGAGAGAAGCCGCCGCGAGGAATACACCGAGGCGACCCGACAAGCGCTGCTGGCGGCCGGCCGCGACATTTTTGCGAGAGAGGGTTATCAGGCGGCCGGTATCGAGGCGATCTCACGGGCGGCGCGGGTGACGCGGGGCGCGTTCTATCACCACTTCGAGGACAAGAAGGCCCTGTTCGATGCCGTCGTCGTTGCCATGCAAGAGGAGGCGACTGCCAGGATCGGAGAGAGGGCGCGGGCGCAGCGGAAGATATGGGATCGCTTGAGCGTGGGCATCGATGCGTATCTGGACGTCTGCCTCGAGCCTGATTACCGACATATCGTCATCCAGGAAGCGGCGGCGGTGCTCGGCGACAAGCGGCATCGGGAAATCGAAGAAACCTATTCGTTGGCTCCTCTCGCCGCGACCCTGAATGCCCTGAAGCGCGAGGGCGAGCTCGAATTTGAGGACATCGATCTCCTCAGCCGTATGGTAGACGCCATGATCTGCAAGATCGCGCTCATGCTCCCGGAGGCGGATCACCCGAAGAAGCTGAGAGAGCGTGGACAGAAAATCATCGGCTCTCTGTTAGGCGTCTTCCGCCGGAAGTGACGGCTCGCCAAATCAGAAAAGATCGATACCGCGGGTATTTTGCGCCTCTCACAGATACGCCTTCGGCAACAACATATGAATGCCCTTGTTGCCGTCGACGAGCTGCGTCACCCGAAGATTGCCGGCGAGCGAGCAAAGCATATAGGCCTGGTTGCGCGACAAATTGGTGCGGTCGCACACATGTTTCACCATCTCGCGCACCGCCTGCTTGGCGGCGTCGTCGAGATCCTCGTCGAGGCCGATCGACATCAGATGGGTGGCGCTTTCCGCAAATGGCCATGACAAATCCATGTCCTTGCGAACCGTGAGACGGAAGCTGCCGGTCACACCGGTTTCGAGTGCCGTGATGCAGACTTCACCGTCGCCCTGCACGCCATGGCCGTCGCCGGCAAAGAACAGCGCGCCTTCGTTGAACACCGGCAGATAGAGCGTGGTCCCGGCACGGAGTTCCTTGTTGTCCATATTGCCGCCGAAACTGCGCGGCACCGGAGAGCCGCAGCGTCCCCACGCCGGCGGCGGCGCGGTTGCGATGATCCCGAAGAACGGATCGAGCGGAATTTCCGTACCCCACGGCATCACGCAGACATTGCGGGCGTGGTCGACGGTCGGATGAATGGTCTCGTAGTCGGTAAACTCGTCGGGCAAGGTACCGAGCAGCGGCAGGATCGACACAAATCCCCAGTCCTGGCGTACTTTCACATTGAGAATATCAATCTGCAGCACGTCGCCCGGGCGCGCGCCCTTCACGTAGACCGGCCCGGTGATGAAATGCGGGCCGGGGCCCTGCACCAGCGTGTCGAGGGCCGCAAGATAATCTGATGGCACCAGGCTCTTGTCCTCGGGGAGCGATTCCTTGCCGCCCGCCGGAAAGGAATGCAGCGTCACCGTGTCGCCGGAGGCGATCTCGAGCACCGGCGGGGTGGCACTGTCGATGTATCCCCACACCATGTTTTCGGGGGCCGAGGAGATTTCGTGACGGCGAGGCATAGTTTGCTCCGTAGCTGGTGGCGGTCAGATGGCGATGTGCCGGGTCAAAAGTTCGCGGCTGGAGGACTCGGTGCGGCCTGCGTCGACGACGCTGCCGCGCGACAGCACGACAAAGGCGTCGGCAAGGCTCATCGCGAAATCCAGATACTGCTCGACCAGCAACAGCGAGATCTTGCCCTTGAACGAAGCCAGCACGTCGCGGATCATTGCGACGAGATTGGGCTGGATGCCCTCGGTGGGTTCGTCGAGGATCAATAGGCTCGGCCGCGTCACCAAAGCGCGCGCAATCGCGAGCTGCTGCTGCTGCCCGCCGGAAAGCGCGCCGCCGGGACGCCGCCACATTTGCCGCAGGATCGGGAATAGCGCGATGGTCTCCTCCATCGTCGCCGTGCCGAACGTACCGTGAGCGCGGGCGGCAGCATCGATGTTCTCGCCGACCGTCAGTTCGGAAAAAATCTCGCGGCCCTGCGGCACATAGGCGAGGCCCGCGATCGAACGGCGGTACGACGACCAGGTCGTGATCTCGGTCTCATCGATCAGAATCCGGCCGCGCGTCGCCGGCAGCACGCCCATCAGGCATTTCAGCAACGTGGTCTTGCCGGCGCCGTTGCGGCCGAGCACGGCCACGCACTCGCCCGGCGCGATCTCGAAGCCAACGCGGCGCAGCACCTGCGCGCTGCCATAATGTTGATCGAGCCCTTCGACGCGAAACCGCATGGTCAACGCCCCAGATACACGTCGACGACGCGTTCATCGGCCCGTGCATTCGTCATCGAGCCCTCGAACAGGGTTTTGCCCTCATGCAGTACGGTGACCCGGTCGGCGATGCGTTCGACAAAGTCCATGTCGTGCTCGACCACGACGATGGCGCGGTCGGACCGCTTCAGGCTGCGCACCAAAGCGGCGGTACGTTCGGTTTCCTCTTCGGTGAGGCCGGCCACCGGCTCATCCAGCATCAGGACCTTTGGGTTCGACGCCAGCACCGTGCCGATCTCCAGCCATTGTTTCTGGCCATGCGCCAATTCCGACGCCGGACGTTGGGCCAGATCGGCGAGGCCGACTGCCTCAAGCACCTCATCCACCCGCTCGGCGAGCGCGCCTTGCGAAAGCGAGCGGCGCAACCCGCCCTGCGCCCCGACCGCGATGTGCTGGTACACGCTCAGCCCTTCGAAAATACTCGGCTTCTGGAATTTGCGCCGAACGCCGGCCCGCGCGATCACGGCCTCGCTGGCGCGCGTGATGTCGGTTGCGTCATCGAAGATCACGCGGCCCTGTTTGGGGCGGGTGATGCCGGAGATCACGTCAAGAAGCGTCGTCTTGCCGGCGCCGTTTGGACCAATCACGGCGCGGACCTCGCCGAAATCGACGGCGAGCGACAATGCGTCGATGGCCCGAAAACTGCCGAACTCGACGGTGACGTTATCGACCAACAACGCTGCCCCGCTCATGAGCGCAGCTCCGGCGTTTCGGAACCCAGCCGTTTTAAGCCCATCGGCCGCACCAGCTTCAGTTTCGCGAGGTCGATCAAACCATTCGGGAACACCAGCACTACCAGCATGATTAGTCCCGACAGGATAAAAGGCCACAGCTCCGGCGCCGCCGCCGATAGCCAGAATTTTATCGCGTTGACCAGGACCGCGCCGATCACCGCGCCGATCAGATGGCCGCGGCCGCCGATCGCGACCCAGACCGCGATTTCGAGCGACAGTTCAGGCGCCAATAGCCGCGGGTTGATGATGCCGACCTGCGGCACATAGAGCATGCCGGCCAGCGCCGCGATCAGCGCCGACAGGCACCAGACGACAAGTTTCAGCCGCAGCGTCTCGTAGCCCAGCGTGCGCAGCCGCACCTCGTCGTCGCGCGCCGCGATCATCAGGACCCCGAAGCGGCTGGCGAGCAGCATCCGGCAACCCAGCAGGGTGAGGCCGAGCGCAAGGACCGAGACTGCCGCCATCGCGATGACGACGCTTTTCTGGCCGATCGGCCAGCCGAACACCACGGCAAAACCCGTCATGCCGTTGTTGCCGCCGAATCCGGTATCGTTCCGGAACATCAACAGCATCGCCACATAAACCAGCGCCTGGGTGATGATCGCAAAATAAACCCCGCCGACGCGCGAGCGAAACGACACATAGCCGAACACGCCGGAGATCAGCAGCGTGACGGCAACCGTCACCAGCAATGCATAGGGGAAAAAGCCAAAACCCGCCCAGTAGAACGGAAACTCGGACCATCCCATGAACTGCATGAAATCCGGAACCCTGCCGGTGACCTCGTAGGAATGTTTCAGCAGATGCATCGCGATGACATAGCCGCCGACGGCAAAAAAGAGACCATGTCCAAGCGACAGGATTCCGAGATAGCCCCATATCAGGTCGAGCGAGAGCGCCAGCACCGCGAAGGCCGCGAGTTGACCGATGGCATTGGCGAGATAAGCGGAAAGACCGAACGGGGTCGCGATTGAAATGACGAGCAGCAAAGCGACCGCCAGCACGGCGGCCAGGAGAATCAAGAAGGCGCGATCGGTCGCCAGCGGCTTCATTTGCGGCGTCCCTTGACCGCGAACAAGCCCTCCGGGCGCGATTGCAGGAACACGATGATCATCAGCAGCACGATCACCTTGGCCGCGACGGCGCCCCACAACGGCTCGATCAGCACATTGACCTGTCCGATGCCGAGGGCTGCGACAACCGTGCCGACGATGGTGCCGACCCCGCCGAGCACGACCACCATGAAACTGTCGATGATAAAATTCTGACCCATCTGCGGATTGACGCTGTAGATCGGTGCCAGCGCCAGTCCGGCTAATCCCGCCAGCCCCGAGCCGAGCCCGAATGCCATCATGTCGACACGCCGCACTGGAATCCCGATGCAGCCCGCCATGGTTCGGTTTTGCGTGACGGCGCGGATGTTGAGGCCGAGCGGCGTCAACCGCATCAGGCCCCAGGTGAGCGAAAGCGTCAGAACTGCAAAGGCGATCGCAAACATCCGGTTCCAGGTAAAGATAAAATCGCCGATCACCGGCACCCCGCCGGTGACATAGAAAGGCGTCACGAAGTTGAGGTTCTGGGTCCCAAAAGTCACGCGGACCAGATTGATCAGAAACAGGCTCACGGCCCAGGTGGCGAGCAGGCTCATCAGGGGACGGCGATAGAGATGGCGGAGCAGGATCGCCTCGAGCGCGATGCCGATTGTGGCCGCGACCAGGAACACCACCGGAATAGCCAGGATCAGATACCAGTCGAGCAGGTGAGGTGCGAAACGACGCAGGGCCTCCTGCACCAGCCAGGTGACGTAGGCGCCGATCATGATCAGCTCGCCCTGCGCAAGGTTGATCACGCCCATCAGGCCGAAGATTACGGCGAGGCCGATCGCCGCCATGAACAAGATGCTTGCAAAGCTCAGGCCATTGTACAACGTGGCGAGAATGTCGCCGATGGCAATGCCGCGCTCGATGGTCGAGATGGCGGCATCGACCGCGCGCTTGAATTCGGGGTTGGCGGCGTAGGCGGGATCGGCGATGAGCGCGCGGACCTGCGTTAGCGCCTTGCGGTCCGGTGTAGCCGCGATGCGCGCCAGCGCCGCGATGCGTTTGGCCGGATCGGTGGAATTTAATGCGGCGGCCTGCGTCACGGCCGTCATCTGCGCCTTCAAGCCCGTATCGCTCTCCTGTTCGGCCGCGGCCTCGAACAGATGTTCAGGCAGGCTTGAGGCTTGACGCTCGAGAGCATGCAACGCCGCGCCTCGGCGCGCCGCATCCGGTGCGGTACGTAGCGCAAGCGCCGCATCAGCGGTCTCGAACAGGGCGCGGTTCTTGAGGCTCAGAAGCGGCGATCGGCTGCCTTCAGTTGCGGTCCGCGGCGCATGGGTGAAAACATCGAACGATCCTTCGCTCGAGATCACGACGGCGCCTGTGGCGTCGCAAGACAATTTGCGATCAATCAGGGCGCGCGCGATCGGCGCCGCCCAGGCACGATCGTCGGGTGAGCCGTCCGCCGCAATGCCGGTCAGGACGCGGCCTGCATCGCCAAGCGACGTCGTATCGCCGCAGAGTTTTACAATTAAATCCGCGCGCTGCGCCTCAGCCGCCCGCGACGGCGAGGAGGCCCACGCCGCGAGGACCAAAACCGCAGCAACCAACAGCGGACGCATGATATCAACCGATCTCGGGCGGGCCGGACCAAACCCGCAGCCGCGCGAGCCGATCACGAATTAGCCGTAGGGGCTGAAAGGAACGGGTTTTGGCGCGTCCTTGGATTGCCACAGAATATCAAAACCCTGCTTCTCGTTGACCGAGCCAATGAACACCCCGCGAGACACATAATTGTTTTCGGCGGTCATCGCCAGCTTGTAGCCCGACGGACAATCGAAGCTCAGGCCGGCAAACGCCTTGCGCACTTCGGGGACGTCGAACGAATTCGCCTTTGCCGCCGCCATCGCCCAAAGGTGAACCGCGTCATAGGCCGAGACCATGGGGTCGATGGCCACGTCGGCTTTGAAGGGCACGTTCTTGGCTTTCACATAATCGGCCCATTGCTTGAGAAAGGCCACATTTGCCGGCGCCTTGGCGTTCTGCAAATAGGCCCAGCAGTTGAGATGGCCGACCAGAGGCTCGGTGTTGAGGCCCTCGAGATCCGCCTCGACCATGTCGAGGCCCAGGACCGGCACGTCGGTCGCCTTGATGCCCTGATTGGCGAATTCACGCAGGAAGTCCGGGATCGACGAGCCCACGACCGTGAGCACCACGATCGGCTTGCCGCCTCCCTGGTCCGCGAAAGCGCGGATTTGGTTGACGAGGGTTTGAAAGTTCGAAAACCCTAAGGGAACGTATTCTTCCTTCCAGGCTGATTCCGCAATGCCCTTGGATTTCCAGTAGCCTTTGAGCTGCTTGTTGATGGTGCGAGGCCAGACATAGTCCGAACCGAGCATGAAGAAGCGTTTGGCGCTGACGCCATCTTCCCCCATCAGATAATCGACGGCCGGCAACACCGAACTCGCCGGCGGCGAATTGACATAGACGACGTTCTTGGAATTCTCATCGCCCTCGAAGTGCAGCGGATAGAACAACAGCCCGCCCGCCTGTTCGACGACCGGCAGCACCGACTTGCGCGACACCGAGGTCCAGCAGCCGAACAGCGCCGCGACCTTGTCCTGGTCCAGCATCTGCTTGCCGACCTGCGCATAGAGCGGCCAGTCCGAGGCGGGGTCGGAGACCGCGACTTCGATGGTGCGGCCATTGACGCCGCCCTTGGCGTTGATTTCGTCGGCCGCCATGCGGACCACATGGTTGAGGCGGCCTTCGATATTGGCCATGGTTCCCGACGAGGAGAACAGGCACCCAAGCTTGACCGTGCCGCTCGCGGCATGGGCGGAACGGATGATCGCCGGCGTGCCGATTGGTGTTGCCAACGAAGCCGCCGCAAGCCCGCTCGCCTGAAGAAATGAACGCCGTGAAAACTTGCTCATGAAACCCATCCCTTCGTGAAGGCAGGATTGGATTTCAGTCCGCCATCTGTCTGAAAGCAACGCCAAATAACATTCAAGACTGCTCAAGGACGGAGCAAGAACGCCGCTTTTGCAGCGGTTATGTCAATTTTGTCATTTAGGATCGGTGCGATTTCGCTATAGTGTTGTTGCCGTTACCACTGGCGACCGCTTCGTCCGAGCACGTGCGCCGCAGAATGTCCGGTCCAATCCGCGCCGCTGTTGGTGCATGCGTGCAGAGACGGTTCGGCCCTACCACGCGAAAGGGAAATACTTACGATCATGCAATCGCAGCGGATTTCCTCCCAATTGGAGGTAAGGCCGCAACCTTGCAGCGTCGACAGGAGCTTGGGGAGCGGACCGACGATCCAGGATTCAAGTTCGCCCGATGACACACGAGAGCATAAGATCATGCGACACTCGCAGCACACCGACAACGAAATTCTGCACCTTTTGTACGAAGCCGATGCGGGTATCTCGATTGCCGAAATTTGCAGCACTGCGCATATCTCGCCGCGAACCTTTTATCGGTGGCGCAGGCGCTACGGCAGCCTGACCCCGCCTGCCCTGCTCCAGATGAAGGAGCTTCAAGCCGAAAACCGACGTTTGAGAGCGCTGGTCGACAGGCTTTCGGAGCGCTCGCACGGAGCGGTCGCCGGCGTGCCGCCCGCGGCGCGGCCGGGGCCGCCGCGACCGGAATACGGATGCGCGTTGCACTCGCCGGCGAAAGCTTCCGAGCAGATGCGCGGCGCATCGTCAGGCCGCTTCGCATACGTTCGCGGCCGCTGACGCGGCACTGCAGACCATCGTCTCCTGAGCCGTTTTCACATGCGCGGCATTGCAGGAATATCTGTCCGAGGCGTTCGTGCGAGTACAAGCGCAAGCGACCAGAGGTTCGCGACGAACGCCAGCACCTGAAATCCGCCACGGATATCGCCCCAGAACACGAATCCGTCGAGCGCGCGCTTAAGCCCAGCGGGATCATCGATCAAGCGCGGCACGCTCAGCATGTGCGGGCCGGCGAGGAAGGTCATCAATAGCCCACTGAGCGCAAACAGCGCGCTGCCGTAAATCGGCAGCGCCACGGAACGAGGTTCGCTGCGGTCCCTGCGGTAGCTGACCATTGCCGCCACGCTGAGAATGGCATCCGTCAATTCCGGGCGCTTAGGATGATGCCCCCGCCTCCGCAGCACGCCGCCTCAATAGCTGCTGTTCGCGCTTGTTGCCCGCGAGCCGTGCTGCCGCCTCGAACGCGGCGCCGGCTTCCTGGTAGCGGCCGAGTTTTTGCAAAAGGTCGCCGCGAACGCTTTCCAACAGATGATAGTTTTTCAGCGCCGGCTCGTGCACGAGCGTGTCCACGATCGCAAGTGCTGCTTGCGGGCCCTCCGCCATGCCGACCGCGACCGCGCGGTTGAGTTCGATGACCGGCGAGCGCACGCGTTTTGCAAGCTCCGCATAAAGTCCGGCAATTTTCGGCCAGTCGGTCGCATCCGCCGTACTGGCCTTGGCGTGGCACGCGATGATGGCCGCCTGCAGCGCGTAAAAGCCGTCAGCGCCGCCGAGCTCCCGCGCCCGCCCGAGCGCCTGCATCCCTCGCCGATTCTGCAGCTGGTCCCAGAGCGCGCGATTTTGCTCGAGCAGGAGGATGGGTTCGCCGGCCGCATCCGTGCGCGCCGCGGTGCGCGAGGCGTTCAGCTCCATCAGCGCCAGCAAGCCATGGGTTTCGGGCTCCTGCGGCGCGATGGAGGTGAGCACGCGGCCGATGCGAAGCGCTTCGCTGCAGAGCTGCGGGCGCAGCCAGTCGACGCCGCGCGCCGCGGTATAGCCTTCGTTGAAGATGAGGTAGACGACCTCCAGCACCGAGGCGAGCCGCTCGGAAAGCTGCTCGCCGCGCGGGGTCTCGTAAGCGAGCCCGGATTCCGAAAGCGTGCGCTTGGCGCGCACGATGCGCTGCGCGATGGTCGCGTCCGGCAACAGGAAGGCGCGCGCGATTTCTTCCGTGGTCAGGCCGCAAATCATCCGCAGCGCAAGCGCGGCGCGGGCCTCGCGCGACAATAGCGGATGACAGGCAGTGAAGATCAGCCGCAGCAATTCGTCGCCGATGTCGTCGTCGAGGCTGGCGTCCAGATCAGGCATGGCCTGCTGCTCCTGCTCGATGTCGCGAGCGACCAGCTCGTGCTTGCGCGCGAGCATTTTGGTGCGGCGCAGATGATCCAGCGCCCGGCGCTTTGCGATCGCCATCAGCCATGCACCCGGCCTCTCGGGCACGCCGCTCGCGGGCCAATGCTCGAGCGCGGCCAGCAGGGCTTCCTGCGTCAGATCTTCCGCCAATGGCACATCGCGCAGCATCCGCGAAAGGCTCGTGATCAGCCGCGGCTGCTCGATCCGCCAGACCGCAAGGATCGTACGATGGATATTGCGATGGATGTCGGCGGCCGTCATCGCCGCCGACTGCATCGATCGACGTCGCGCCTCAAGGGGTGGCGAACATGCGAAGCTCGCACGTTCCTTCCCAGCCCGGCATGTGGTCGAGGTGCAGTTGCATGAATTCCTTCGCCATCGCCACCGCCTCTTCCTTGTCGCGAAGCTCGAAGATCGCGTAGCCGCCGACAACCTCTTTCGCCTCCACGAACGGCCCATCGATGACGCTGAGCTTGCCGTCGGCGATGCGTATCTGCGCGCCGGTCTGGACCGGCATCAGCCCGCCATTGTCGAGCATGCGGCCGGCCTTGATCTCGCGGTCGGCGAGCTTGTGCATCGCCTCCATGAGCTGCGGCGTGGGATTTCCGGGAGGACCGGGGTGTTTGACGATATACATGAAGCGCATCGGAAGACTCCTTTTGAGGCGAGCCGCGGGCGCCCTCGCCTTGCGGAACTGTCTCGCTAATCAGGTCGACGAACCAGCATGCGGCGGATCGACATGGGTTTTGAAAAAAATCGCCTGCTCTCGGTTGGACCAATCCAGCCCGGCGCAACGTAGCCCGTTGACTGAATCGCGCTTCTATCGTCTTACGAGGCTCGGCTTGTGCGAAAGGCGGTATGCGTTTAGCGCATGTTTGATCTTGTCAAAGAACTTTCCGGGGAGAAATCCGTAGAGGCAGGTCTCGTTTCTCGAAGATGGTCCGCCGCGACGGGTTTTCGTCGGCTTCAGGTCATAGCCGGGCCAAACGAATATGTTGTATTCGGTCACGTCGACCCACGATTTGTGCTCGTCCAATCCCAGACGTTCTTTGATGGCTTGTGGGATCGGGATCTTCGTGCTGTCGCCCTGCGCGGGCTCGGAATGCGTTATTGGCACGACGTAGACCATCTCGCCAGGGCCGGCGTCGGTCCTGACGAGCACGATCGCTGCGGGCCTGTCTTTGCGCCCCGAGGTTCCGCCTTTTTCCGCCTCGCTATGCCAGAGGTAGGAATAGCTCAGGACCATGCCTGGCAACGGCTTTGAGGGTATCTCCACCGCGAGGTTTCAGCGCCGCATTTCGGGTCTCACGATCGGCTCGGGGTCTTCGGCGTAGTCGTAGTCGTGCTCGGCAGGGACTTGGGCTTGGTCGATCCGGGCCATCTCGCGGTCGGACAGGTCTCGCGTCGAGCTGGCCCGGCGGTAGGAGGCCCATAGTTCGTGGAAGGTCTCCGCGGAGACCAGATACACCGTTTCCCTGCCGTATTTCGTAATCTGCACCGGCTCTTTGAGGGCTTTGTCATGCCAGATGCCGAAATTCTTTTGGACGTCGGACGCTGTTACCTTCGTGCTCATGACGGTTCCCCTAATATTCACAACATCCGTAACATACGTGATATGGCGGCCATTCTCAACACGACAGCCCCAAAACACGCCGGCTTGACAATTTTGTTTGTATGACATACAAATAGTTCGTCGAATAAGTTCGTCAACTCATGCCCTCGGCATCCTGAGACAGGGGACGACATGAAAAACCCCGCTGCGAATGAGCGTTCGAACGATCCCAAGCACAGCGTGCGTGCGACGCGCACGGCGGGCCGGCAGATGCGCTCGCGGCTGCTCGATGCGGCGAGCCTTCTGTTCAAGGAGCGCGGGCTTGCGGCGGTCTCGATTGCCGACATCGCAGCAAGCGCCGACGCCTTTCCGAGCCAGATCACCTATTATTTTCGCACCAAGGAAGCGCTGTTCGTCGAAGCCGCCTGCCGGGACGTGCTCTATGTCGCCCGCGCGGCGGAAGAACATGCCGGCAAGCAGCTCTCGCCGCAGGATTACACGCGCGCGCTGGTCGACAGCGTCATGGGGTCGGACGCCGTCGGCTTCTTCGTCGAGGCGATGACGCTGACGCGGCGCCGCCAGGATCTCGCGCCGCTGGTGGAGCGGACGGTTGAACGATTGCACGCCGAGGGTTTGCGCGCCTATGCCGCCGAAATGGCCGCGCGTGGCTGGCATTCGCGGCTCGATCCAGAAACCAGCGCGCGGCGCTTTTGGACGATCGCGATCGGCGTCACGCTCGAAGGGCATGCGATGGGCCGCTCGCCGGAAAATCTTGCCGCCGAGATGCTGCGCCTGCTTGGCCCGCAAGCCGATGCGCCCGCGGGAGCCGCGCGGCTTAAAATCGTCGGCGCCGGAAATTCCGACAATTCATCCACAGGCTAAGGAGAAACAGCGATGACCGCACTCCGCATTCGCGCCCGGGACCTGATGACCGAGCAAGAGCTGATCGAGGTGCGCACGCGCGCGACCTGGAAGAGCATTTTGCTCATCGCGCATGCATGGACGCTGATCCTTGGTTCGATCGCGATGGTTGCGGTGTGGCCCAATCCCTTTACCTTCGTGCTCGCGGTTGCGATCATCGGCTCGCGTCAGCTCGGACTTGCGATCCTGATGCATGACGGCGCGCATGGCGCTCTCGCGAATGGCGAAAAATTGAACATGGCACTCAGCCAGTGGCTCTGCGCCTACCCGGTGTTTGCCGAGACCAAGGCCTATCGCCGCTACCACCTGCAGCATCACGCGCGCACGCAACAGGACGACGATCCCGATCTGATCCTCTCGGCGCCGTTTCCGATCACAGAGGCAAGTTATCGCCGGAAATTCTGGCGCGATATTTCGGGCCAGACCGGATATGCGCAGCGCAAGGCGCAGTTTCTTAATGCGCTCGGCGACAAATCGTGGCCGCTCGCGCAACGCGCGGCTCACTTCCGGGACAAACTAGGCCCCCAAATCGTCTTCAACCTGATTTTCTTTGCGGCCCTGGCGGCGGCGGGCGTGTGGTGGGCTTATCCGCTGCTGTGGCTGTTGCCGCTTTTGACCTGGATGATGGTCATCACCCGTATCCGCAACATCGCCGAACATGCGGTGGTGCCGGACAGCGAGGATCCCCTGCGCAACACGCGTACCACCCGCGCCGGTTTTGTCGAGCGGCTGTTCATCGCGCCGTATTACGTCAACTATCATCTCGAGCATCATCTGCTGTTTTATGTCCCCTGCTACAACCTGCCGCGCGTCCATAAAATTCTCTCGCGCAGCGCTCATGCGGCGCGGATGGAAGTGCAGCCGAACTATGCGGCCGTGCTGCGGCTGGCCACCGCAAAACCCGCCAACGAAGACCGGCCCGGCACGCTCGTGAGCAACGTTCGGCGTGCCCGCACCGGAGTCACGGTCGACAACAATCAGGTTTCGTCCGGGTTTTAGGGGCCGATCGCTTACGACGCTGGCCTCATATAGGGAAGCTTTGGCAGCGCCGGATCGAGGTGATCCCAGGCATGCCCGCGCGAGGCAAACATCACGATCTGCGGCTTGAAGGCGGATGGATCGTCAAGCGTGCCGACATAGACGCCGATAAAATCCGGCTTGGACACGGGTTTGTTGTAAAGCGGCGAGCCGCAGGAGGAGCAAAACCCCTTGCGCTTGCCGTCCCCGGAATCCGCCGTTCGCAGGATTTCGGTCACCGGGCCGGTAACGCTCATGGCCGCGCGTGGGAACACCATGACCGACGCGTGCCCGGCCCCGGTATCCCTCTGGCAATCGCGGCACTGGCATTGGAAGCCGCGGATCGGCTCGGCGGCGATCTCATAATGAACCGCGCCACAGGCGCAGCGGCCCGGATAGGACGTCATGTGAACCTCCCGATTTCAGCAGTGACGCGCGCTCAACACAATACTTAACCGTAAGGTAAAGCATATGACCCCGGCCGCACTTGTCAATCGCCATCGCGATGAGCCCGCGGCAGCTGGCAAAACAAACTAGCCTGCCCGTTGTCGGCGGGACATTCTGAAGCTCCGACGTGACTGGCTAGCGTTGCCTGGATTCAGAGCAACACGCAAAACACCAGGCCTCCTCGGGAGCTCCAGCATGATCCATCCGCGAACCGCCAATTATTCCGCGCTCACGATTGGACTTGTCCTCGGCCTCGCGCTGTCTATCGCGACGCCACTGCAATTCGGCTTCGCTCAGCAAAGCGCCGCGAAGACGACATTGATCACCTTGGGCACGCAAGGCGGCCCGACGCAGAACAAAAGTCGTTCGCAGCCGGCCAACGTTCTCATCGTCAATGATGAGCCTTACGTCATTGACGCCGGAAACGGCGTCGCGCGCCAGCTCGCCTTGGCGGGGGTGCCGCTTGGCCGCGTCGGCCAGATTTTCATCACCCACAACCACGATGACCATAATGCCGACCTCGGAACCATGATG
>WNFM01163087.1_pt1 | contig 25401 bp, 19 predicted proteins | sample 5400271 | NCBI WGS metagenome assembly WNFM01 (sample SAMN13153352, study PRJNA577476) | soil metagenome | isolation source: 60 cm saprolite on Douglas fir-dominated hillslope | place: USA:California | collected 2013-09-17 | reverse complement strand
CTCTGGTCGCGGCCCGCCGAGGAGAGGGTGCCGCTGGTCGAGCGCGCGGTCGCCGCGGCGACCCGGCGCCGTGACGAGGACCCGGCGCTGGCCTGGATGCTGCGGCTCCAGGCCAGGTACCCGGGAGACGTGGGCGTGCTCGCTCCCCTGCTGTTGAACCTGATCGTCCTCGAGCCCGAGGACGCGCTCTTCCTGCCCGCGGGCGAGCTGCACGCGTACCTGGAAGGCACCGCGATCGAGGTGATGTCCAGCTCCGACAACGTGCTGCGCGGGGGCCTGACCCCGAAGCATGTCGACGTCCCCGAGCTGCTCGCGGTGGGTGTCTTCGAGCCGTCACCCCCGAACGTGCTCCGGCCGGTCCCCGTATCGCCGGGCGAGCGCGTCTATCCCACGCCGGCGGAGGAGTTCGAGCTGTCGCTGCTGCGGATCGCGCCGGACGCGGCGTTCGTCTCTTCGGGTGAACGCGGCCCCGAGCTGCTGCTGGGCCTCCAGGGCTCGGCCACGATCGCGGCCGACGGAGCGTCCTGGCTTCTCGGCAAGGGTCGGTCGGTCTTCGTGCCTGCGGCCGTCCGGTCCTATCGGATCGAAGGAGAGGCGCTCATCAGCCGCGCTCGCGTGCCTATTCCCCCACCGCCACGACCTGCTTGAGGGTCCGGAAGACCATCAGGCCGTCGGAGATGGCCGGGGTGGCCATGGTGACTTCGCCGATCTTGTTCGTGCCGAGCAGCTCGAACTGGGGTCCGGCCTTCACCACGAACACGTCGCCGTCCTCGCCGGTCAGGTAGAGCCGGCCGTCCGCCGCCACCGGGGACGCGCTGAAGCCGCTCCCCGGGCCGACACGCGCGCGGTAGCGCAGCTCGCCCGTCCGGGCGTCGTAGCAGGAGAGCCGACCGCCGTTGCCGAGCGTGTAGAGGTTTCCGCGGTAGACGAGCGGGGTCGGGATGTAGGTGCCGTCGCTCGTCGAGCTCCAGGCGATGGCATCGCTCGCGCTCTTCCCCTCCGGCAGCGTCAGGTCGCCGCGCGACCCCGGCCGGATCGCATAGATGGGGCGCACCGGCGGGTACCCCGCGGTGACGAAGACGAGCCCCTCCCCCACCACGGGCGTCGCCACCGTGACTTCGGAGTTCGGCTTGAGCGACCAGCGCAGGGCCCCGGTCCGGGCATCGTAGCCCCGGACCGTCGTCCCATTCGTGACCAGCTCGTCGCCCGTGTCACTTCGGACGAGGGTCGGGGTGCCCCAGGTGGGGATCTCCTCGCGTGGCGTGCGCCAGGCCTCTCGCCCGTCGGCGAGATCGTAGGCGGCGAGGAACGATCCCTTCTGGATGTCCACCTGGACGATCACCCGGTCGCCCGCGATCACCGGCGAGCTGCCGAAGCCCCATTGGTAGGTCTTGTCGTAGAACCAGCCGCTGTCGAGGGTACCGAGGTCGCGCTTCCAGATCGGGCGGCCGTCGAGATCGAAGGCGTAGAGGCCGCCCGAGCCGAAGAGCACCACCACCCGCTTGCCATCGGTCGCGGGGGTGGGGTTCGCCTGGGTGGACTTCAGGTGCCGCTTCACCGGGGGCACGCGCTCCTCCGCGGTCCGCTCCCACAACACCCGGCCCGTCTTGCGATCGAGCGCGTAGAGCCGGTAGGCATGCGACGAGTCGTCGTTGACGGAGTCGACGTCGCCGTAGAGGCCGGTGCGTAACGTGTGGTCGGCCTTGCCGCTCACCGCGGTGGAGACGAAGACCCGGTCGCCCCATACCACCGGACTCGAGTTCGCTATGCCGGGCACGTCGGTCCTCCAGCGAACGTTCTTGCCCGCCGGAAGGTCCCAGGACGTGGGCGCACCCTGACCATCGCCGATGCCGGAGGCCCCGGGCCCGCGGAAGGACGGCCAGCTCATGGGCGCGGCCCGGTCAACGGCCGGCGACGGGGCCGGACTTGCCCCGTTGCCGGCGGACGGGGCCGTGACGGTGGAGGCCGCGGGCACCGGGATGGAGGCGGCGGCCTGCGCACGGCCGAAATGGCTCGCGGCGCCACCCCGCTGCACGCGCACGTATTCGATCGTTCCCCCACGGCCGCCGAACTCGACCCACGCATCCTTGCCTTCGGACCCACGGAACCGGTTCTCGCCGATCGGCACCAGCACGAGCGGCGCTTGCCCTTCGGCCCGAGCAACGAGGGCCCCGTTCTCGAGCGCCAGGTCCACGGTTGCCTTCGCCTCTTCGTTGCGGTACGACGCCACGTAGGTCTGGAGCCGGTCCGGCGGGAGAGGGACCGGCGGCTCCGGTTTCGTGGCCGCCGCGTCGAGCATGGCGACGATGTCTTCCGCCTTGGCCTCGGCGGCGCGGGCCCGGTTCAGCGCGCGGGCCGCCGCATCGAGGGGGCCCCGTTCCAGGATCGCCCGGCCGAGGCGGGCGTCCTTTTTCTTGACCGCGAGCTCGAGCGCGCTCGCCGGCTCGTTCGCTCCCTTCTGCACGAGCAGCAGCACCACCTCCGTCGCGTCGTGATTGAGCGCCCAGTCGAGGGGAGTGGCCCCGTAGAAGGTGTCCTTCACGTTCGGGTCGGCGCCCTTCTCCAGCAGCAGGGTCACGACGTCGAGGCGTGCCTTGTCGGCGGCGAAGAAGAGGGCGGTGGCGCCGTAGCGCGTCTTGGCGTTCACGTCGGCCCCTTCCGCGAGCAGGCGGCGGACCGCGGCCACGTCACCGCGCCCGGCCGCGTCCCACAGATCTTCGTCGCGCGATCCCGCGGCGAACGAGAAGGCGGAGCCGAAGAGGGCGAGCATCGCGAACACGGCATTCAAACGCATGGAGCCTCCAGGCGTGGGAAGGTCCCATACTAGCAGCACGCCATGGACAGGATCGACCGCTACCCGGCGGCCCGAAAGGCCGACGTGGTGGACGACTATCACGGAACCAGGGTCGCCGATCCGTACCGCTGGCTCGAAGACGCCGACGGACCCGAGACGGTGGCCTGGGTGGCGGCCGAGAACCGGCTCACCGCATCGCTTCTCGCGGGCCCCGAGCGCGAGGCGATCAAGAAACGCCTGGAGCAGCTCTTCGACTACCCGCGGGTCTCCGTCCCCGAGCGCCACGCGGGCCGCACCTTCTACGCGCGCAACACCGGCCTCCAGAACCAGGCGGTCGTGTACGTGCGCGAGGGACCGGCGGGGGCCGAGCGCGTGCTCCTCGACCCGAACGGGCTCTCCCCGGATGGGACGGTCGCCCTCACCGCCATCTCGGTCACCCGCGACGGGTCGCTCATGGCCTACACGCTCGCGAAGAGCGGCAGCGACCGGCAGGAGATCTTCGTCCGCGACGTCGCCAGCGGCAACGATCTGCTCGACCACCTGCTCTGGGCAAAGTTCACGACAATCTCCTGGACCCCCGACAAGAAGGGCTTCTTCTACACGCGCTTCCCCGAGCCCGGGAAGGTGCCGGCGGGCGACGAGAGCTACTACGCCCGGGTCCACTACCACGAGCTGGGCGAGCCCCAGGACAGGGATCCGCTCATCTACGAGCGGCCCGAGCAGCGGGAGCTGTTCTGCCAGGGCGTCGCAACCCGGGACGGGCGTCTCCTCCTGCTGCTCGTCTCGCAGGGCTCGAGCGAGAAGAGCGAGGTCTTCGTCCGCGACCTGACCGTGCCCGGGGCGCCGATTCGGCCGGTCTTCACCGGATTCGCGGACGCCTGGAACTTCGTCGACGAGGTGGACGGGCGCTTCTTCTTCCTGACCGACAAGGCCGCCCCGCTCGGCCGGGTGATGGCGGTGGACCTCGGCAAGGGCGAGACGAGCCCAGTGGAGGTCCTGGCAGAGGGCACGGACAAGCTCGAGGCGGCCGCAATCGTGAACCGCACGCTGGTGGCCCTGCGCCTCCGGAATGCGAGCAGCCGCGTCGAGCTTCACTCACTCGACGGAAAGGCGCTTCGCGCCATCGATCTGCCCGCGCTCGGATCCGTGGTCGGCCTCACCGGCGAGCCCGACGACGACGAGATGTTCCTGGGCTTCTCGTCCTTCACCCACCCGGCCACGCCCTTCCGCTACGAGTTCAAGACCGGCGCCCTGACGCCCTTCGAAAAGACTGCGAGCACCGTCGACAACGCGGCTTACGAGGTGGAACAGATTTTCTATGCGTCGAAGGACGGCGTGAAGGTCTCGATGTTCCTGGTCCACAGGAAGGGGCTTCCCCGGGACGGCATGCGGCCCACGCTGCTCCATGGCTACGGCGGCTTCAGCATCAACCTGACCCCGGCCTTCAACCCCTCGCGCTTCGTCTGGCTGGACCGGGGCGGGATCCTGGCCCTGCCCAACCTGGCATGCTCGACCGCAAGCAGAACGTCTTCGACGACTTCATTGCCGCCGCGGAGTGGCTCACGGCGAGCGGCTGGACGAACCGCCGGAAGCTCGCGATCGAAGGGGGCAGCAACGGCGGCCTGCTCGTGGGGGCGGTGATGACGCAGCGGCCGGACCTGATGGGGGCGGTGGTGTGCCAGGTGCCGGTGGCGGACATGCTGCGCTACCACCTGTTCACGGTTGGCCGCTTCTGGATCCCGGAGTACGGCTCCTCGGAGGACCCGAAGCTCTTCCCGGTGCTCTACCGCTACTCGCCCCTGCACAACGTGAAGGACGGCGTGGCCTACCCGGCGACCCTGATCCTCACCGCCGACACGGACGACCGTGTCGCGCCGGGAATGGCCAAGAAGCTCGCGGCCCGCTTGCAGGCCGCCCAGGCCGGGAAGCCGCCGATCCTCATCCGGGTCGAGACGAAGGCCGGCCACGGGGCCGGCAAGCCCATCTCGAAGCAGATCGACGAACAGGCCGACACCTACCGGTTCCTGTTCGAGGCACTCGGCGAGGAGGGTTCTACCGCCGCGCCTGGGGCTTGAGGAGGTCGAGAAATCCCCGCGGGTCCAGTCGGCCGCGCGTGGTCCCGGGCGGGAGAAGCGCCGCGAGCTCCTGGATGGCCCGCGCGTTCCTGGACTCGAGGGAGAGGACGTGGCGGAACATGGCCTGCGCGCGGCCGGCGAGGCCCTTCTCCCGGTAGAGCTGGCCGAGGCCCAGGTAGGCTTCGACGCAGGTGGGGTCTTCGTCGATCAGGACCTTCAGCTCGACTTCCGCGCGCCTGGCTCCGGAAGGGCTCTTGGCAAAGGCACGGGCGAGAAGGAGGTGGGCTCGCTGCCTCATCGGGCCCTTCGCTCGGGCGAGGACCTCCTCGAGGCAGACGCTCGCCTCCCAGAGACGCCCCGCCGACAGGTGCTCTTCGGCATCGCGCAGGACGTCGGCGACCGGCTGTAGAGGCGGGGGCTCGGCAGCGCGCGGCTCAGGCGCCGCGGCCTGGGGTATGACGGCAGGGGCTTCGGCCGTGGGCGTGGCGGCTGCTCGAGGCGTTCCGGCCGCGGAGGTCGAACCAGCAGGCTTTCCGAAACGATCCAGCTTCTCTTCGTAGCGGGCCCGCGACGAGGTCCCGCGCAACACCTGATAGGCCTCCGAGACCCGGAGGAAGACCGCACGGGCCTTCTGCTCCACGTCTTCTGCTTCGTGGTCGCCGACCGCGTCCGGGTGGAACCTCCGGGCCAGGGCGATGTAGGCGGCCTTGATCTCCTCGGGCCGCGACGCACGCTTCACGCCGAGGACCTCGAAGTAGCTCTTCGCGGCGATGCCTTCGAATGCCTGCTCGACCTCCCGGCGCAGGATCGAGGAGCCAGGCCGCTCCGCTGGAGCCACCGGTTTGCCGCCGGGCGCGGCCACCCGACGCGGGCTCGGCGAGCGCCGCTCGATGATCCCGGCGGAGAGGAACGCCAGGAGACTGCTCGCGACATCGTTGGCCGGCAGGGGCGCGATGTCGAGGATCTGCCGGGCCGTCATCGACCCGTCCACCCGAGAGAGAACGTAGCCGTCGGCCGGTCCCAGGGTGGCGCCTTCGAGGCGCAGGGGCGGATGCTCCACGGCCGCGAGCGGGAGGTCCAGATCGCCGAGCGCCCGGAGCACGACCACCGGATCGTCGATCCGACGGACGGCCCCGAGCAGGAGCTGGGGGGTGGAGAGTCGCAGGGTGACGTCCTCCGGAAGGGGCGTCGGGGCGTCGTCGAGCTTCAGCTCCCACTCGCCATCCGGCCAGAAGAGGCCGGCGAACAGCACGTCGCCGACCTGGAGGCGCAACGCGTCTTCGAGGCGCTCTCGGCTGACGAGCCCGAGGTCGCAGAGGACGGGTCCGAGGCGGCACCCTTGCTCCCGAGCCTGGGACAGCGCCCGCTCGAGGTCCCCGCGCCCCAGAAGGCCACAGCGAACGAGGATCTCCCCGAGCCTGCCGACCTGCCCCGACGAGCCACTGACGACCTGGCCGTTGACGATCCGGAGGCTCATCTCCTGACCATCGTGTTTGAGCACGAGCACGCCGGTGGCGCGCGCGGCGAGCAGCTCACGGATCACCTCGAGGAGCGCTCCCGGCCAAAGGCGTCCCCGGTCGGCCCCCACCGCGGTCGTCATGCTGACCATCCGTTCACGTCACGGGGGGCGCTCGGGCGTGAATACCGACGGCCCGGGTGACTTTCCCCGTTCCGCGTCCGCTGGTCCCGGTCCTCTCGTCGCAAGTATCGCCACATCAGCAGCGCCCCCCTTGTCACCAGGGAAGAACGGCAAGAGACGTGCCCGGGACAAATGGCCTCGTGTTGAAGCAGCCGACATCGTGTCGAGGTAGCCGACAACGGGCGGCGAGCGGAGCCGAATGCACCGGGAGGACTTCCCGATGTCGGGAGCGGTCGGGTTTTTCAGGGGACTCGCCTAGGACGTGTCAGCCGTGACAGGACAGTGACTTAGCCCGTGACCCTCTCTGGCAGCGCGCTTGCCCTAGTAGCATGGCGTGACTACCTGGATCCGGGCGCTGCTGGCGACGACGATGACGGCCCTCGCGGCCATTCCCGCGATGGCCTCTCCCCTCCCCGGCTTTCAGCTCATCGGGCAGAGCGCGCACTTCGCCTTCTACGCGCGCCACGGCCGGAAGACGGAGACCAAGGCCGCCGAGCGCTTCCTGACGAAGACCGCCCTCCTGCTGGAGCAGAGCACGGAGGGGCAGACCGCCTACTACCTCCACGACGATGCGGAGGAGGTTGGCGCGACGACCGGTGTCTACTCCAGCGGCATGACGGAGCTGACGAGCGGCGAGATCCACTCGACACAGGCGTACCATCCGCACGAGATCGTGCACCGCATCGCGGCCGAGCTGGGCGATCCCGGGCCCTTCTTCCACGAGGGACTCGCGGTCTCCCTGGGCGATGAGGGCAAGCAGGGTGGCGTGTCCGTGGACGCGCTCGCGCGGACCGCGGTCCAGCGCCACAAGGTGCGTGACGTCGTCGACGGCTTCACGAAGATCGAGCCCCACGCGGCCTACGCGATGGCGGGCTCCTTCATGGGCTACCTGATCCGCCACCACGGCGTGGCCACGGTGGCCCAGTTCTTCCGGGGATGCCGGCCCCAGGTCGTCGCCCGCGACCGCCACTTCCGGGAGGTGTTCGGTCTCCGCGTCGACGAGGCAACGGCGGCCTGGCAGCAGGAGATCAGCGGTGGGCCGGTCACGGGTTCGGGTCGCGGCTAATCGCGTCCCCTGAGTCCAGAGCGAGGTCGGGTCTCGAAGGCCTCTCGCTCGCCCGCTCCCGCGGAACGGTGTGTTATGCTGATACGCGCTCGAAAAGAGAGTGCGCGGAAAGCGTGGGATCGTGGCTCCTCCTCCCTCAGGAGCCTCGGCCGGACAGCCCGTTGAGCGAGCGTCTGCGGGCGAAGGTTGGTGGAGGGGGCGCGTGGTTGAACCGATCCCCGGCTTCGACGCGGCCGACGCCGGACGCGGGGCGGAAGAAACCATGCGGCTCCAGCGGGAGATGGCGCTCAGGAACGAGCGCCTCGAAGTCGTAGCCAGCCTCATTGGCGGCGTGGCCCACGAGTTGAACAACCCCCTGGCCCTCCTGGTCGGCCACGCGACCCTCCTGCGCCGCAAAGCAGGGGACGGACCGCTCGCCGAGCGGGCCGAGAAGATCACGCAGGCCGCGGAGCGCTGTGCCCGCATCGTGCGCAACTTCCTCGGACTCGCCCGGCCCCAGGCGCCGGAGAAGAAGCCGATCGAGCTCGGCGGTCTCGTGAGGGAGACCCTCGAGATCGTGGCTTACGGACTGAGGGTCGATGGGATCGAGGTGGAGGTCCAGATAGCGCCCGATCTGCCACGCGTGCCGGGTGACGCCGATCGGCTGCGACAGCTCCTGGTGCACCTCGTGATGAATGCCGAGCAGGCCCTGCGCCGGAAGGAAGGCGCGCGGCGCCTCCTGGTGCGCGTGGAAAAGACATCGGCTGCGCGCGGCGCGGTGCGCGTCGTAGTGGCCGACAACGGGCCGGGCGTCCCCGCGGAGCTGCGGCAGCGGATCTTCGAGCCCCTCTTCACGACCCTGGCCTCCGGAGAGGGGACCGGCATGGGCCTTCCCCTCTGCCGCGGCATCGTCGCCGACCACGGGGGCGAGCTGCGGCTCGAGGAGGTTGACGAAGGCGAGGGGTGCCGCTTCGTGTTCGATCTGCCCCTCGCGGCGGGGTCGGCGCCGCCGGCGACGAAGGAAAGACCCGTGACCGCCCCTGGCCCGCGCGCCATCCTGGTGGTGGACGACGAGGCCGACGTGGCCGCCCTCATGGGAGACACCCTCGAGCTCGCCGGGCATCACGTGGAGATCGCGTCCAACGGGACGGAAGCCCTCGGTCATCTGGCGCAACGCCGCTTCGACCTCGTCCTCTCCGACATCCGCATGCCCGAGATGGACGGCCCCGGCCTGTATCGCGCAATCCAAGACCGGCATCCGGAGCTGGCGCGCCGCTTCGTGTTCGTGACCGGCGACACCCTGTCCTCCGAGACGGCCGCGTTCGTCCGCGGGATCGGGGCTCCGGTGGTGATGAAGCCGTTCGATCTCGAGGACCTGACGCGAACCGTGAACCGCGTCCTGGCGCTCGCCGAGGAGGCCCCGTGAGCGAGGCCCTGCGGGTGCTCGTGGTGGAGGACGAGCAGGCGCTCTCCCAGCTCCTCTGCGAAACCCTGGACCTGGCCGGCTTCGAGACCGTCGCCGCGGGCACGGTGGCCGCGGCCCGCGAGGTCCTGGCGCGCGCCGAGGTCGACGTGATCATCCTGGACATGTCGCTCCCCGACGGCAGGGGGCTCGAGGTCTTGAAGCAGGTGCGGGACGAGGGCCTCCCCACCGAGGCGATCGTGCTCACGGGCGACGCCGCGGTGAGCACCGCAATCGGAGCCATGAAGCTCGGGGCCTACGACTACCTCATGAAGCCGCCGAACACCGAGGAGATCGAGGCGCTGACCGTGAAGGCCGGCGAGAAGGCCCGGCTCCGCCGCGAGAACACGGCTCTTCGCGTGCGGCTGGAGCGCCAGCAGCCCGTGGAGGGCTTCGTCACCCAGGACCCCGCCATGAAGTCGGTCCTCGACACGGTGGTCCGGGCCGCGGCCTCCGACCTGCCCCTCCTCATCCAGGGCGAGAGCGGCACGGGCAAGGAGCTGGTCGCCCGGGCGATCCACCGCGGCTCCCCCCAGGCGTCGCAGCCCTTCGTGGCCGTGAACTGCGCGGCCATGCCGGAGAACCTGGTGGAGAGCGAGCTCTTCGGCCACGAGAAAGGCGCCTTCACGGGAGCGATGGACCGCAAGCCCGGCCTGTTCGAGGTGGCGGGGACGGGCACGGTGTTCCTGGACGAGATCGGGGAGATGGCGTTCGCCCTCCAGGCCAAGCTCCTGCGCGCCCTGGAGAGCCGCGAGTTCTTCCGGGTGGGAGGCACGCGGCCGGTGCGTTTCCTGGCCCGGGTGGTCTCCGCGGTGAACCGCGACCTCCTGACGGAGGTGGAGGCCGGACGCTTCCGTCAGGACCTCTACTACCGGCTGGCCGGGGTCGTGATCACCGTGCCACCGCTTCGAGACCGGCCACGGGACGTCGCCGTGATCGCCCACCACTTCCTGAGCGCCGCCGGCTCCAAGAAGATCATCTCCGCCGAGACCCAGTCGGCCCTCGAGGCCTACTCGTGGCCGGGCAACGTGCGCGAGCTGCGCATGGTCATGGGACGCGCGGCCATCCTGTCGAACGCGGAGACCATCACTCCCGCCGACCTGCACCTCGGCGGCCCCCGTCCGGCCTCGACGACGGCCTCGCGACCCGACAACCTCGCCGAGATGGAGCAGGCCCACATCAAGGCCGTCCTCGAGCGCTTCGAAGGCCATCGCGCCAAGGCGGCGCGAGCCCTCGGGATCGATCCCAAGACGCTGTACAACAAGCTGGGCCCGGAGAAACCGCGGGGCTGAAGGATGCCGGCCGGGCGTAAACAGATGAAGGATGCCCTTCGTGCCAGCCAGAGCCGCTTCCAGGCCCTCGTCGAGAACAGCTCCGACGTCTTCTGGCTGACCGACCGCGACGGGCAGACTCTCTACGTGAGCCCCGGTGTGACGCGCCTGCTCGGCTTCGCTCCCGAGGAGCTGACCGGGCAGCCGATCCTCGACATGCACCCGGACGACCTCGAAGCAGTGGCCGACACCTTCCGGCGCGTCCTCGCGAGTCCCGGGACGTCGCTGACCTGGCAGGGGCGTCGGCGAACCGCCCACGGAGGATGGCGGCTCGTGGAGGCGGTCTCGGTGAGCCGTCTGGACGAGCCCGCGGTGGGAGCGGTCGTCTCGAACCTTCGTGACCGCACCGAGTACGAGACCGCCCGGGAGGCCATGCGGGAGAGCGAGGCCCAGTACCGCGCCGTGTTCGACGGCGCTCTCGACGCCATGATCGTGACGGACGACGAGGGCCGCTTCCTGGAGGCGAACCCCGCGGCCTGCGAGCTGTGGGGGCTCCCCCGCCAGGAGCTCGTGCAGCGGAAAATCGTCGAGTTCGCCGAGCCGGGCTTCCGTTTCGAGCAGGTGATTGAGGCGATCCGGAAGACCGGCCGGTTCCGCGCCACCCATCCCATCTTCCGCCCCGACGGCACGGTCCGGGAGGTGGAAGCCAGCACCACCGGCGGGATCCGGCCGGGGCGTCACTTCACGTCCCTGCGAGACCTCACGGGCCACAAGCGGATGGAGGATCAGCTCCGCATGTCCCAGAAGATGGAGGCGGTGGGGCGCCTCGCGGGTGGGATCGCCCACGACTTCAACAACCTGCTGGCGGTGATCACCGGATACGGCGACCTGCTCCAGCGGGAGCTCGGCCCCCAGGACCCGCGGCTCCGGAGGGTGGAGCAGGTCCGCAAGGCGGCCGACCGCGCGGCTGCCCTGGTGCGACAGCTCCTGGCCTTCAGCCGGCGCCAGGTCCTTCAGCCACGGGTCCTCTCCCTGGCGGACGTCGTCGAGGAGCTCGTTCCCATGCTCGGGCGCCTGATTGGGGAGGACATCGAGCTCGTGACCTCGAAGGCGCCGGACGTCGCGCAGGTGAAGGCAGACGCGGGGCAGATCGAGCAGGTGATCATGAACCTGGTGGTCAACGCGCGCGACGCCATGCCCGGAGGAGGAAAGCTCCTGATCGCAACGCGCAACGTAGAGCTGGACCAGGGCTGGGCCGCCGCCCACGCCGGTGGACGGCCCGGGGCCTACGTGGTGCTCTCCGTCAACGACACCGGATCGGGCATGGACGCCGAGACCCTGAAGCACGTGTTCGAGCCCTTTTTCACGACCAAGGGGCCGGGCAAGGGGACGGGGCTGGGCCTGGCCACGGTGTACGGCATCGTCAAGCAGAGCGACGGACATGTCTGGGTCTACAGCGAGCCGGGGATCGGGACGACGGTGAAGGTGTACCTCCCCCGGGTGGACCTCGGGGTGGAGCCCGCGCTGTCGCCCCGTCCCGAGGCCCCCCTCTCCAAGGGATCGGAGACGGTCCTTGTGGCCGAGGACGAGGAAAGCCTTGGGGAGATGATCCGGGAGATCCTGGAAGACCTCGGTTATGACGTGCTCGCGGGGGGCGTGGGAAAGGCGGCCCTCGAGGTGGCTCGGGGCCATGCCGCTCCAATCCACCTCCTCCTGACCGACGTGGTGATGCCGGGGCTCTCCGGGCGCGAGCTGGCGGCGCGCCTGCGCGAGGTCCATCCGGAGACCCGAGTCCTCTACATGTCGGGCTACTCGGACGAAGCCATCGCCCACCACGGAGTCCTCGACCCCGGGGTGCCCTTCCTCGAGAAGCCATTCGGTCCGGACGCCCTCACGAGGAAGGTGCGCGAGGTGCTCGACGCCTGATTTTTGCCGAGGCCGGCAACTCTTCCCTGAGGAGTCTTCCCGCTTCCGCGCGCCCTCGCCGTGACGGCTCTGTGGCTTGGAGGTTTGGCACGCTCTGGCAGCGTCCTTGCACCCCAGAGGGTCGAAGCGGGAGGAGCGCGCATGCTGATGCGGTTGCCGTTGAACGGAGTAAACTCAGATATGCGGCCTCTGGTGCTTGTCGTGGACGACGAGCCGGAATTCGCCGAAGCGGTGGCCGAGCTGCTCGACGGGAGCGGCTTCGACGCGCGTTCCTGCTCCGACCCTGAAGAAGCACTGAAGCGGGCCGGCGCCGAGCGGTTCGAAGTGGCCCTGCTCGACATCGGCATGCCCGGCATGAGCGGATTCGACCTGGCGGAGCGGATCCGGGAAGTGAGCCCTACGACCCAGATCATCATCCTGACCGGACGGGACGACGTCGAAGCGGCCCGGGGCGGGATGCACGTGGGCGCCTACGACTTCCTGCAGAAGAGCGCCTTCAACGCGGCCACCATCGAAGGGACGGTCCGCGGAGCCGCCGCGAAGTCGCGCGCCGAGCGCGCGCAGGCCGAGCTCACCCAGGAGGTGGGCGAGGCCAACCGGCTCATGGCGGCGCTGCAGAGCCTGGGTGCGACGGACCGGGAGCCCCTGGACACGCAGGTGGTGCTCGGCCGACTCGTGGCCGCGGCGAAGGCGCTGACCGGGGCCGAGCTCAGCCGCGCTCTCCTCTTCGCCCCCACCCACAACGAGGAAGGGCTCGTGGTCGAGGAAGCGGTGGGCGACGGCGCCGTGCCCCTCCGGGGCGGACGCCTCGGCCCCAGCGAAGGGATCGCCGCCTTCGCGGCCATGGTGGGCGAAGGGGTCAGCCTGCCCCGGGCCACCGACCACCCACGCTACTCGCACCGCTGCGACGAGCTGACCGCCGCGAACTCCGGGTTCCTGTGCGTGCCCCTCCGCTCCGGAACCGTGAGGGGCGCCTTGATCCTGGCCAGCCACCCGGGCGGGGCGTTCCCTGCGCAAGCCGTGACCGCCTCCGAGCGTCTGGCCGCCCAGGCCGCATTGCACGTCGACAACCTGCTGGGCCGGGACCACTCGGCGAACTTCTTCACCCACGTCTCCGAGATGCTGGTGTCGATCCTCAACTCCCAGGACCTGTTCAACAAGGGCCACACCCGGATGGTGGCCACCCTGGCCGACATGATGACTCGGCGTCTGGGCCTCTCCGACCAGGAGCGGCGCCGCGTGCACTACGCGGCGCTCCTCTGCGACATCGGCAAGATCCGCATCCACCCGTCGCTCTTGAACACGGCGGAACGCTATGTGCCCGAGGCCCGTCGCCAGATGGAAGCGCACACCGTGCTCGGGGTCGAGATGCTGAAGCCCATCACCCTCTTCGCCGAGCTGCTCCCTCTCATCCACTCTCACCACGAGCGCTGGGACGGCAAGGGCTACCCCGCGGGGCTGGCCGGCGAGGACATCCCGCTGGGCGCGCGCGTGATCGCGGTGGCCGACGCCTTCGACGCCATGACCCACGGACGCCCGTACGCCCCTGCGGTCACGCCCGAGGACGCGCTTGCCGAGCTGGAGAAGGGCGCGCGGACGCAGTTCGACGCGCAGATCGTGGCTCTCTTCGTGGAAGAGTACCGCGAGCACCGCGAAGAGCTGCGGCCGTGAGCTTCCCTCAACCCGCGGTCGTGATCGGGGCCTTCCTGGTCATTGGCATCGTGCTGGGGCTCGTCTGGGCGGTGGCCTCCGCCGACGCGCGTGGCCGGTCCGCGCGGCTGACCCAGACCCTGCGGACCAGCGAGGCCCGGGTCCGCGCGGTGGTCGACAACGTCGTGGACGGCATCGTCACCCTGGACGAGCAGGGCATGATCGAGAGGTCCAATCCCGCGGCGCAGCGCCTGTTCGGCTATGAGGCCTCCGAGCTGATCGGCCGCAACGTCGACGTCCTGTTCCGCTCGGCCGGCGCGGAGCCGTCCGCCGAGGGCGAGCACGAGCTGGAAGGGCTGCGCAAGGACGGCTCCACCTTTGCGGTGGAGTTCTCGATCAGCGAGATGCACGTCGAGGACGAGCGGCTGTTCACCGGGATCCTGCGCGACGTGTCCGCGCGGCGCCGGGGCGAGCGCCGCCGGGCCGCCCAGTTCGAGGCGACCCGGGTCCTGGCCGAGGGCGGCGCCGTCGAAGAGACGCTACCTCGCATGCTGGAGGCGGTGTGTCGCGCGCTGGGATGGGAGTTCGGCGACTTCTGGGAGCTCGATCGCAGGACCGCTCAGCTCCGCTGCGTCGCGGCCTGGAGCGGGCCGCGACTGGGCGGCTCCTTCTTCGAAGCGACGCGCACGCAGGCCCTCGCCAAGGGCGAGGGTTTGCCCGGGCGCGTCTGGGAGAAGGGTGCTCCCCTGTGGATCACCGACCTCCCGGCAGACGGGGGCTTTCCTGCCTCTGTCCGCGGCGAGGGTCTGCGGTCGGGGGCGGCCTTCCCGGTCCAGCTCGGCGGCGAGGTGATGGGGGTGGTGGAGGTCTTCAGCCTCCGGAGCGACGCCTGCGACGAGGAGCTGCTCCAGACCTTCGCTACCGTGGGCCTCCAGATCGGCCAGTTCATGGAAAGGAGGCGCGCGGAGCAGGCGCTGCAGGCGAGCGAGGCCCGGACCCGCTCGGTCCTCGACAACATGCTCGAGGGCCTGATCGTGGTGAACGAGGAGAGCCTGATCGAGGCGGTCAATCCCGCGGCCGAGCGCACCTTCGGATATCCGGCCCGCGAGATGGTGGGCCAGAGCCTCAAGATGCTCCTGCCCCGGGCTCGCATGGCCAACGCGGAGAGCTATCTGCGGGACGCCCGGAAGCGGTCCATGGGACGGGTCACGACCTGGGAGGGCCGCCGGAAGAACGGCGACCTCTTCCCCTTCGAGCTGAGCCTCTACGAGTTCACGACCGCGTCGGGCCGCCGTTTCGCCGGGCACGTGCGCGACGTGAGCGAGCGGCGGGAAGTGGACCGCATGAAGAAGGAGTTCGTGGCCACCGTGCCGCGGCTCCCTGAGCCTGCTCGCGGCCGGGGTGCTGGGCACCCTCGAGCCCGACGCCGCGGAGGCGGTGGGGATCGCGGAGCGGAACGCGATCCATCTCATCGACCTCCTCAACGACATCCTGGACCTGGAGCGGCTGGAGAACGGCCGTATGGAGATGGAGATGCGGCCGATGCCGATCGCGACCGCGCTCGCGCGGGCCCACGACGCGGTGCGGGGCATGGCGGAGGCGCAGGGCGTCGCGGTGGCCCTCGAAGTCACGGACGCGCAGGTGGTGGGCGACGAGAACCGGATCGTCCAGGTGCTCGTGAACCTGCTTTCGAACGCGGTGAAGTTCTCGCCGCGCGGGGCGGCGATCACGGTGTGCGCCCAGGAGGCCGCCGGTTTCGTCGAGGTGGCGGTGCGCGACCGCGGCCGCGGCATCCCGCGCAGCTACCAGCGCTCGATCTTCGAGCGCTTCCAGCAGGTGGAGGCCTCGGACTCCCGCAAGAACGGGGGAACCGGCCTCGGCCTGGCCATCTGCAAGACCATCGTGGAGCAGCACGGGGGGACCATCGGGGTGGAGAGCGAGGTGGGCCGCGGGAGCACCTTCTGGTTCCGGGTTCCCGCCGCTCCCATTGCGAGCGCCGTCCCCTGCCCTGTCCCCCCACCGAGGGTGGAGCCCCTTCACCCATTGAAGGCGACCCGAGAGGAGCAAGCCACGACATGGCGAACCTGAACGAGACCCTGCACGCGCTCCGGGAGGCGTACGTGGCGGAAGCGAACGAGAACCTGGCTCGCATCGACCGACTGATCTCGGCGTTGGAGACGGAGCCGACCGGGCCCACCCTCGAGCACCTGCACCGCCGCTTTCTGGGCCTCGCCGGCTCGGGCTACACCTATGGCTTCGCGGAGGTGAGCACCCTCGGGCGACAGGGGGAGAGGCTCTGCGCTGCGCTCCTTCGCACGGGCCGGTGCGCGTCGCCCAGCGTCCTGCTCGCCAGCCGGGCGGTCCTCCGGGGCCTGCAGGCGGAGTTCGACCGGCTGCGCGCCCTCTACGCAATCGGATCCGGGCAGTCTTCCCTGAGTCGGGAGAGCGTCCCGAGGCGGAGCCCTGCTCCGCGCCACTAACTCGTTCTAGGACAGTGTGTTGGACGGCGGGCCGCCTGGCCCCCTCCTTGCTCTACTCTGCAATCGTCGGCGAACTGCCGGCCCGGAATGCGGAGGAGCGAACACATGAAGATCCTGATCATCGACGACGAGGCGGACATCCGGCGGATCGCCCACCTCGCTCTCGGACGGGTGGGGGCCATGGACGTGCTCGAGGCCCCGAGCGGCGCCGACGGGCTGCGCCAGGCGGAGGACGCCCACCCCGATGCCATCCTCCTGGACGTGATGATGCCGGGGCTCGACGGTCCGTCCACCCTGGCGGCCCTGCGGAGCAACCCCGCGACCGCCACCATCCCCGTGATCTTCCTGACCGCGAAGGCCATGCTCTCCGAGCTGGACCGCTTGCGGGCCCTGGGCGCGGCCGGGGTCCTGACCAAGCCCTTCGACCCCATGACGCTGGCCGGGCACGTGAGATCCGCCCTCAAGGAGTCTTGAGCCATGGAAGCCCTGGAAGACGCGCTGCGCACGCTTCGGGCCGAGTTCGTCCGGGAAGCCCGCAGAAGGCTCGACGGCATCGCGAGGAGCCTCGAGGCGCTCTCCGTGCAGCCTGGAAGCCGCGGCGCTCTCCACGGGCTGTTGCAGGGATTCCACGGTTTTTCCGGCACTGGGACGACCTACGGCTTCCCCGACGTGACGGCTCTCGGCCAGGAAGGCGAACGGAGCTGCTCGACCCGCCTGGCCGAATCCGCCGCTGCCCTCCCGGCCGACATCGCTCGCTGGGTGGAGCTGCTGGGACTGCTGGAACGCCAGTTCTCCGGGGCGGGCGTGGCGGCAGCCCAGAGCGCCGCGCCGGTGACGGACCCGGCGGCTTCGCGCCGCGAGATCCTCGTGGTGGACGACGACGAGGCCCTCGTGCGGCTCATCTCCCACCGGCTCGAGCAGGAAGGCCTCGCGGCGAGAGGGGTCTCCTCCGTGGCCGAGGCGGTCCGCGCGATCGAAGAGCGGATGCCCGACGGTTGCATCGTCGACATCCGCCTGCCCGACGGCTCGGGGTACGACCTCGTGAAGAGCCTGCGGCAGCGTCCGGGCGGCGAGGCCTGCCCGGTCCTGATCCTGAGCATGCTCACGGGATTCCTGGACAAGGTCGAGGCGATCCACTGCGGAGCCGACGGGTACTTCGAGAAGCCGCTGGACTGGGAAGCCCTGATGCGGCGGCTATTGCACCTGTTGGAGCGGTCGAGCCCGGTGCGCAGCCGCATCCTCTCCGTGGACGACGACCCCGTCCAGTCGTCCTACCTGCGGGCGGTGCTCGAGTCCGGGGGCTACGAGCTCCGGGTCTGCGACGACCCGAAGCGCTTCGAGGCGGAGCTCACCGCCTTCCGGCCCGACCTCGTGATCATGGACATCCTGCTTCCAGGGATGAGCGGTTACGACCTCGTAAGCTACCTTCGCCAGGACGAGCGCCACGCCACCCTGCCCGTGATCTTCTTGAGCACGGAAGGCCAGGTCGAGGCCCAGATCCAGACCGCCCGTGTGGGCGGCGACGACCACCTGGTGAAGCCGGTTCCCCCGGGCCTCCTGCTGACGACGGTGGCGGCCCGGATCGAGAGGGCCCGTTTCCTGCGCGGGCTCATGGACCGGGACGGTCTCACCCGGCTCTTGACCCACAGCGCGTTCCTCGAGCGGGCGCGGGTGGCGGTGTCGCGCAAGCGGCGGGATCCGCGCCGGGGCACGGCGTGGGTCATGGTGGACCTCGACCACTTCAAGTCGGTCAACGACCAGAACGGCCATCCCGTGGGCGACCGCGTGCTGGCCTCCCTGGCGGCGCTCCTGCGGCGCCGTCTCCGCCAGACCGACACCATCGGCCGCTACGGGGGCGAGGAGTTCGCGATCCTGCTCGACGACCTGACCGAGGGGGAGGCGGTGCGGCTGGTGGACCGGCTGCGCGAGGAGTTCGCGAATCTCGAGCAGCACGGCGCCGATCGATCGCGCTTCCACGCCACGTTCAGCGCGGGGGTGGCCATGCTCGATCCGGATGCCGACCTCGACCGCTGGCGCACGTCGGCCGACGAGGCGTTGTACGCGGCAAAGAAGGCCGGACGCAACCGTGTGTTGGCGGCGTGCGCCGTACCGAAGGCGCTTCCCTGGAGGAGCGTGCGACCTCGCCATTCACCGCGGCGGACCGCGGGCGTCGAGGGACATCGCCACTGACGGAGCTAGCGCTCGCCTCCGTCGCCTAGCCGCTCCCGACCTTGCGGGGCGCGCTCATGCGCTGAAAGCCGCGGGTGTTCGTGGACCCGCCTTTTTTCCATGGCTGATGGGTCGCGTGCTTCGGGGCGGCCGACGGCGCGGGAGTGGGAGCGGGAGTCGGTGCGTCACCCGCCGGGGGGGAGGCCGCCGCCGCCTCCTTTGCCCGCGCGGCGCGCAAGGTTGCCTCGTCCTTGTCCAGGTGGCACTGCTTGTACTTGCGTCCCGAGCCGCAGTGGCAAGGGTCGTTGCGGCCAGGCCGCTCGTCGGTTGACGGGTCCAAGGGGGCCCTCCTTCTCCTCCCACTGTACCCGAAATTCAGGGCTCCGACCCGGTGTTGACCAGCGGGGCGTTGAGCATCAGCAGGGCGTAGACGCCAAAAGCGACGCCGAATCCCACGAACCACGCGTAGTCGTAGAGCGGCTTGAGGGCCGGGACGACGAGACCGCCCCAGGCCAGCGCGCAGCCCAGCAGCGTCGCCACCACCGCCGGCGGGTTCCAGCCGGCGCGGTAGGTGTAGGCCCCGTCGGTCAGGTAAAGGTCCTCGAGCTGGAGCCTGCGGCGCCGCACCAGCCAGTAGTCCGCGATGAGGACGCCGGCGATCGAGCCGAGGCCGCCGGAGTAGCCGAGGAGCCAATTGAAGATGTAGCCGGAAGCGTCGGCCAGGAGCCGCCAGGGCTGCATCAGGATCCCGACCAGGCCCGTGATGAGCCCTCCCGTCTTGAAGCTGATCAGACGAGGAAAGGCGTTCGCAAAGTCGTTGGCGGGAGAGACGACATTGGCGGCGATGTTCACGGACAGGGTGGCCACCACCGCCGTGAACATGGAGACCGCGACCACCACCGGCGAGCTGAACCGGCCCACGAGCTTCACGGGATCCCAGATGGCCTCTCCGTAGAGAATGACGGTGGCGCTGGTGATGAGCACGCCCATGGCCGCGAAGACCGACATCGTGGTCGGCAGCGCCACGACCTGGCCAACGATTTGTTCCCGCTGGCTGCGGCCGAAGCGCGTGAAGTCGGGCATGTTGAGGGAGAGGGTCGCCCAGTAGCCGATCATGGCCGTCAGCGACGGGATGAAGACGGGAAGGAACTCGCCCAGGGTGTGGAACTTCCCCGGTTGCTGGAGCAGCGGGCCCAGGCCCTTCGCTTCCCGCACCGCCCACACGAGCAGGGCGGCGGTCATGACGAGGACGAAGGGGGCCGCCCAGTTCTCGACCAGGCGCAGCACGTCCATGCCCTTGTAGATGATGAAGACGTTCAGCCCCCAGAAGAGCAGGAAGGAGAGCCACTCCGTCCCGGTGTGGCCGGAGAAGCCGGATCCCAGGAGGCCGGGCCAGCCCGGCATCAGGCTCGTGAACAGCGTGTGCAGCGCCTCCCCGCCGATCCAGGCCTGGATGCCGAACCAGCCGCAGGCCACGATGGCCCGCATGAGGGCGGGCAGGTTGGAGCCGATCGTGCCGTAGGAAGCCCTGGCGAACACCGGGAACGGGATGCCGTATTTCGTTCCCGGGTGCGAGTTGAGCAGGATGGGCGCGAGCACGATGGTGTTCCCGAGCAGGATCGTGATGAGGGCCTGCCACCAGCTCATCCCGGTGGACATGAGGCCAGCGGCCAGCATGTAGGTCGGGATGCAGTGGGCCATGCTGATCCAGAGGGCCGCGTAGTTGTAGGTGGTCCACTTGCGCTCGTGGACGGGCACCGGCGCGAGGTCGTGGTTGTACAGCGGGCTCTGGGCGATCCGGCGCGAGTCGACGAGCTCCACGCGTCCGTCGGCGTGGTATTTCTCGTTCGTGGAGCCCTCGGACGACGTCTCGGCGCTCACGCTCACGGGACGAGCGGGCGGCCCGCTTGCCGCTTCACGAACTGCCCGCGCCCCGGCTTTCCCTTGAAGACCCCGTGGTCCACGATCACCTCGCCGCGGGACAGCACCATGGCCGGCGCCCCCTGGACCACCCGGCCCTCATACGGGTTGTAATCGACCCGCATGTGGTGGGTCGCGGCCGAAAGGGTCGTCTCCTTCTCGGGGTCGAACAGCACGAGGTCGCCGTCGGAGCCCACCGCCACCGTCCCCTTCTTGGGCCAGAGCCCGAACATCTTGGCCGGGCTCGTGGAGACGAGCTCGACGAAGCGGTGCGCGTCGATCCGACCCGTCTTCACCCCGCCGTCCCAGAGGAGCATGAGGCGGGTCTCGATCCCCGGCGCTCCGTTGGGGATCTTGGAGAAGTCGTCCTTGCCGAGGAGCTTCTGGCCGGCTTCGTTCATGCAGAACGGGCAGTGGTCGGTGGACACCACCTGCAGGTCGTTCTTCACGAGCCCCTTCCAGAGCGCGTCCTGGTTCCACTTCTCGCGCAGCGGGGGCGACATCACGAACTTGGCCCCCTCGAAGCCGGGCCGCTCGTAGTCGTCGTAGGACAAGAAGAGGTACTGGGGACAGGTCTCGGCGTAGGCGGGGAGGCCCATGTCGCGGGCCTGCTTCACCTTCTCGAGCGCGTCCGAGCAGGAGAGATGGACGATGTAGATGGGCACCCCGGCCATCTCGGCCAGCGCGATGGCGCGGCCCGTGGCCTCACCCTCGGCCCGCGTCGGCCGCGTCAAGGCGTGGTACTTGGGCGCGGTCTGGCCCTTGCGCAGCGCCTCCTTGACCAGGGTGTCGATCACACCGCCGTTCTCGGCGTGCATGCACACGAGCCCGCCGTTCTCGCGCGTCTTGCGCAGCGCCCGGAAGATGGTGGCGTCGTCCACCATGAAGACGCCCGGGTAGGCCATGAAGAGCTTGAACGACGTCACCCCCTCGTGGCGGGTCATCTTGTCCATGTCGCCGGAGACCACGTCGGTCAGCTCGCGCACGATCAGGTGGAAGGCGTAGTCGATGGCGGCCTTGCCTTCCGCCTTCTTCATCCAACCCTCGAACGCGGGTCCCCGAACCCCTGGATCGCGAAGTCGATGATGGTGGTGGTCCCGCCGTGGGCGGCGGCGATGGTCCCCGTCTCGAAGTCGTCGGCGGAGGTCGTCCCTCCGAACGGCATGTCGAGGTGGGTGTGGACGTCGATGCCCCCCGGCATCACGAGCAGGCCCGAGGCGTCGATCACGGTGTCGGCGGGGAGGTTCAGCCCCTGGCCGATGAGGGTGACGACACCCCGATCGATGTAGACGTCGCCTTGGTAACGGTCCGCGGACGTGACCACGGTGCCGTTGCGGACCAGGGTCGTGCTCACGCCGGGATGCTACGAAGAGGCGCGAGCCCTGTCAACGCCGCCGCGTGTAGAATCCCGGCATCATGAGAAGATATGGCATGTTCGCGCTTCTGCTCGCCCTGGCCGGGGGCTCGCCCGGGGCGGCCGACGAGGACGCGCGGAGCCTGGCCCGGCAGGTGTTTCAGCAGCTCATCGAGGTCGACACCACCGACGCGAAGGGCGACACCACGGCCGCGGCGGAGGCGATGGCCGCGCGGCTGCGGGACGCGGGCTTCCCCGCCGCCGACGTGCAGGTCCTGGCGCCCGAGGAGCGCCACGGCAACCTCGTCGCGCGGCTTCGGGGGAGCGGGGCGCGCAAGCCGATCCTGCTCCTGGCCCACCTCGACGTGGTGGACGCGCGACGCGAGGATTGGTCGGTGGATCCGTTCAAGTTCCTCGAGAAGGACGGCTACTACTACGGCCGCGGCACGACGGACATCAAGGACGGGGCCGCGATCCTGGTGGCCAACCTGATCCGGCTCCAGCGGGAAGGGTTCCGGCCCGACCGGGACCTGATCCTGGCCCTCACGGCGGGCGAGGAGGGCGGCGAGTGGAACGGCGTGCGCTTCCTGCTCGAGCACCACCGCCCCCTCGTCGACGCGGCCTACTGCGTGAACACGGACGGCGGCGATTTCCAGATCAAGGACGGCCGGCGCCGCCTGGCCGCCATGCAGGCGAGCGAGAAGCTCAGCGTGCACTTCCAGCTCCAGGTCACGGACCCCGGGGGCCACAGCTCCCTGCCCCGGTCCGACAACCCGATCTACAGGTTGGCCGCGGCGCTCTCCCGCCTGGCCGCGTTCGAGTTTCCCGTCGAGCTGAACGAGGTCACCCGGGCCTTCTTCACGCGCATGGCCGCAATCGAAGGGGGCGCGCTCGGGGCCGACATGAAGGCGGCCGCCGCGATCCCACCCGATCCCGGGGCCGCGAGGCGCCTCTCCGCGTCGCCCTACTACAACGCGCTCCTGCGGACGACCTGCGTCGCCACCCGCCTCGACGGCGGCCACGCCAACAACGCGCTCCCCCAGACCGCCCGCGCGACCGTGAACTGCCGGCTCCTTCCGGGCCGCGCCCCCGAAGAGGCGCGACGAGCCCTCGTCGGCATCGTGGCGGACCCCCGCATCCGGGTATCCCGCCTCGGTGGCCGCGCCTCCGCCGACGACGACAGGGTCGCCCCGCCTTCGACGATCGAGCCGGAGCTGCTCGCGGCCCTGGAGAGAGTGGCGCCCGCCACATGGCCGAGCGTTCCGGTCGTCCCGACCATGGAGACGGGCGGCACCGACGGGTACGAGCTGCGGCCCGCAGGCATTCCCACCTTCGGGATCTCCGGAGTGTTCATCGACATCGACGACGTGCGTGCCCACGGCAAGGACGAGCGGGTGGGCGTCGAGTCGTTCCACGAAGGCGTCGAGTTCTACTACCGGCTGATCAAGGCGATCTCGTCGCCGCCCTGAGCGCGCGTTGACACCCCTGGAGGCCGGCGATACAGTCGCCGCAAAGTCCAACCTCGGGGGTCCCGCCGCGTGAAGTACGTCGCGCCGAAGCTCGACGACGCAGCCTACGAACGGAACTTCGCGGACATCAACCCGCGGCTCACCGAGACGGCGGCCCTGGCCGAGGCCTCGCGCTGCCTCTTCTGCTACGAGGCGCCCTGTATCCAGGCCTGCCCCACCGCCATCGACATCCCCTCCTTCATCAAGAAGATCGCCACCGGAAACCTGAAGGGCTCGGCGCGCACGATCCTGGAGGCGAACGTCCTCGGGCATTCCTGCGCGCGCGTGTGCCCGGTGGAGGTGCTCTGCGAGGGCGCGTGCGTGCTCAACCAGGAGCACAAGCGACCGGTCATGATCGGCGCCCTGCAACGGGTGGCCACCGACCACGTGCTCGACCGTGGGATTCGGGTGCTTCACGCAGGACCCGCCAACGGCCGCCGGGTGGCGCTGATCGGAGCGGGGCCGGCCAGCTTCGGCTGCGCGGCGGAGCTGGCGCGCCTCGGCTACGCCTGCCGGATCCACGAGAGGCGCACCGTTCCCGGCGGGCTCAACACTCACGGCATCGCGGCCTACAAGATGCGCGCGGCGGACGCGCTGCGCGAGGTCGAGCTGGTGCGCTCGCTGGGCGTCGAGATCCGGGGCGGCGTCGAGGTGGGCCGCCAGGTTTCGGTCGAGCAGCTCCGCGGCGAGTCCGATGCGATCTTCCTGGGGATCGGCCTCGGGGCGACCGAGCGGCTGCACCTGCCCGGGGAGGACCTGGCCGGGGTCGTGGACGCGCTGGGCTTCATCGACCGCATCAAGAACGAGCCGTTCCGCCGGGTGGACGTGGGCCGGACGGTCGTGGTCATCGGAGCCGGCAACACTTCCGTGGATGCGGCGACCCAGGCCAAGCGGCTGGGAGCGGAGAACGTGCTGGTGATCTATCGCCGCGGGCCCGAGGACGTGCCGGCCTACGGCTACGAGCACGAGCTGGCCAAGGGCGACGGCGTGACCTACGTCTACTACGCGGCGCCCGTCCGTTTCCTGGGAAATGGCGCCGTCGAGGCCGTGGAGTGCACGAGGACCGAGGTCGTGGCCGACGCCTCCGGCCGCCGGTCCGTCAAGGCCGTCCCCGGATCCGAGTTTGCGATCCCCTGTGACATGGCCATCGCCGCGGTGGGACAGCTGAAAGCGGTCGAATGGCTGGCCCGCACGTTCCCGGGCCTCGTCCTCGACGGCGGCAAGGTGAAAACGGACGCCGCGGGGCGGACGAGCGTGCGGGGCCTCTACGCGGGGGGCGACTGCGTGAACGGAGGCCGGGAGGTCGTCAACGCCGTGGCCGAAGGCAAGACGGCGGCCCGAGCCATAGACGCGGATCTCGGGCAGCCGCGGGCAACGGCCTAGAGGGTCGGAGGAGAAGCCATGGCCGATCTGACCACCGACTGCGCCGGAATCAAGAGCCCGAACCCGTTCTGGGTGGCGTCCGGGCCGCCCGCCAACACCGCCTACCAGGTGATGCGGGCCTTCGACGCGGGCTGGGGCGGCGCGGTCTGGAAGACGATCGGCGAGCCCATCGTCAACACCAGCTCCCGCTACGGCGGCGTCGACCTCGGATTGAACCGGGTGATGGGCTTCAACAACATCGAGCTGATCTCCGACCGGCCCATCGAGGACAACCTGCGCGAGATCGCTGAGGTCAAGAAGCGCTGGCCGCGTAACGCGGTGGTGGCCTCGCTGATGGTCGAGTCGAAGCGCGAGGTCTGGCACGAGATCGTGAAGCGCGCGGAGGGCGCGGGAGCCGATGGCCTGGAGCTCAACTTCGGCTGCCCGCACGGCATGAGCGAGCGCGGGATGGGGGCGGCGGTCGGCCAGGTGCCCGAGTACACGAAGCTCATCACGTCCTGGGTCAAGGAGGTTGCCCGGACGCCGGTGCTGGTGAAGCTCACCCCGAACATCTCGGACGTGACCTACATCGGCGCCGCTGCGCGGGAGGGAGGAGCCGACGGCATCTCACTGATCAACACCATCAACAGCATCATGGGAATCGACCTCGAGAGCCTCACCCCTCGCCCGATCGTGGACGGCAAGTCGTCTCACGGCGGGTACTGCGGGCCTGCGGTGAAGCCCAT
>WNFM01032680.1_pt2 | contig 25413 bp, 26 predicted proteins | sample 5400271 | NCBI WGS metagenome assembly WNFM01 (sample SAMN13153352, study PRJNA577476) | soil metagenome | isolation source: 60 cm saprolite on Douglas fir-dominated hillslope | place: USA:California | collected 2013-09-17 | reverse complement strand
CCATGGGCCTCGTGAAACTCATCGCGGAGCTCGGCTATCAAACCGGCACGGATCAGAGCTTTGCCACCACGTTCTCGGATTTCGATCCGAAGGCGGGGCATGTCTTCTGGGGCGCCGGTCTTCGCATCAACTTCTGAACTCCCGTCCGAGCGCGACGCGATGCGCCGCGCGTTGGACCTCGCCTGGCGAGGATGGGGGCGCGTCGCGCCGAATCCTCTGGTTGGCGCGGTCGTCCTCCAGGGCGGGGTGGTCGTGGCCGAGGGGTTCCATGCGGAGTTCGGCGGACCGCACGCCGAGGTCCATGCGCTGCACGCGGCCGGCGCGCGCGCGCGCGGCGCCACGCTGGTAGTAACGCTCGAGCCCTGCGCGCATCAAGGGAAGACGCCGCCCTGTACCGACGCGATCCGCGCGGCGGGGATCCGCCGCGTCGTCGCGGCGGTGCGCGACCCCGATCCCGACGCGCGCGGGGGCATCGAAATCCTGAAGAGCGCTGGCATCGAAACCAGCATCGGACTGCTGGCGGCAGAAGCCGCCGCCGTCAACGCGGCCTTCCTCGCGACTCGGCTGCAGACCGAGCAACCGTTCGTGGCGCTGAAGCTCGCCACCTCCATCGATGGACGCATCGCCGACGCGCGCGGCCGCTCGCAGTGGCTCTCGGGAGCCGAGGCGCGCGACTATGTCCATTGGCTGCGCGCCGGGTTCCATGCCATCGGCGTCGGTGGTACGACGGTCCTCAAGGACAATCCCCAGCTCACGGTCCGCGGCGCGATCACGCCCAGGCAGCCGCCGGTGCGCGTCATCTTCGACCGTCGCGCCATGCTCAACTCCGGGGTGACGCTGGTGCAGACCGCGCGCGAGGTGCCGACGTGGGTCGTCGCGTCGCACGAAGCGCCCGCCGCCAACGTGTCGGTGCTCGAGGCGAACGGCGTGCGGGTATTTCGGCCCGACACGCTCGTGCAGGGCCTCGCCCAGCTGCGGCTCGCCGGGATCCAGTCGTTGTTATGTGAAGGAGGGGGGGCCCTCGGCTCCAAGCTGCTCGCCGAAGGCCTGGTGGACCGTCTCTACTGGGTCCAGAGCCCCGTCTGGCTCGGCGAGGGCGCCGTCCCGGCGTTTCCGGGGGTGCCCGATTTTCCGCTGGCCGAGGCGCCACGCTGGATCCCAGTGGAGCGGCGGGCATTAGGCCCTGATACATTACTGGTCTTGGATCGAAGGCTATGTTTACCGGAATCGTAGACGCGGTGGGACGTGTGGACGCCGTCGCCGTCAACAGCGGCGTGGAGCTGCGTATCAAGGCGTCCTACAAGGCGTTAAAGAAGGGCGAGAGCGTCGCCGTGAACGGCGCCTGTCTCACGATTGAACGCGTCGTCAAAGGTGGCTTCACCGTCCACGCCGTCGAGACCACCCTGGGGCGCACGCTGATCGGCGAATGGAAGAAGGGCCGGTCCGTCAATTTGGAGCGCGCCCTGAAGGTGAGTGACCGGTTGGGCGGGCACTTCGTGCAAGGGCACGTGGATGGTCTCGGCAGCGTCGAACGAGTGGTGTCACAGGGAGATGCCCTGCTCGTCGACATTTGGATGCCGGCCGAGGTGGCGGAAACGACGCTGTTGCACGGATCGATCACCGTCGATGGCGTGAGCCTGACGGTGAATGCGTTGCCCCGAGCCGGCGTCATGCAGGTGTCGCTCGTGCCGTTCACGCGCACGCACACCACGCTGGGGCGGCTCGCCGCCGGCGACCGGGTGCATGTCGAAGCGGACGTTCTTGGCAAGTATGTGAGGCAGCTATGCCGTTCGGAAACGTAGAGCAGGCGATCGCGGACATCCGCGCCGGGAAGCTCGTCATCGTGGCTGATGACGAGCGGCGCGAGAACGAGGGGGACCTGGTCGGCGCCGCCGAGATGGTCACCCCCGAGATGATCAATTTCATGGCGACACACGGGCGCGGCCTCATCTGCCTGCCGCTGATGCCGGAGCGCTGCCAGGCGCTGGGTCTGCCGCAGATGACCGAGGACAACTCCGAGTCGCACGAAACCGCGTTCACGATCAGCATCGACGCCGCGGCGCGGTTCGGTGTGAGCACCGGGATCTCGGCGGCCGATCGGGCCGCGACGATCCGCGTCGCGCTCGACCCCGCGACCGTCCCGGCCGACCTGCGCCGGCCCGGCCACGTCTTCCCGCTGCGTGCCCGGCCCGGCGGCGTGCTGCAGCGGGTCGGCCAGACCGAAGCGAGCGTCGACCTCGCCCGACTCGCGGGCCTGTATCCCGCGGGCGTCATCTGTGAGATCCTCAATCCCGACGGGTCAATGGCGCGGCGCGCCGACCTCGAGCGTGTTGCCGCCGCGCACGGGCTGACCTTCATCACGGTGGCGCAGCTCGTCTCGTACCGGCTGGCGCACGAACGCCTCGTCCATCGTGTCGCGGAAGCCCGGCTCCCCACGGCGTTCGGGGAATTCCGCATCATCGGGTACCGCAACGACGTCGATGCCGCCGAACACGTCGCCCTCGTCTTCGGCGATGTGGCGGGGAAGCGCGACGTGCTCGTCCGCATGCACTCCAAGTGCCTCACCGGCGACGTCTTCGGGTCTGGGCGCTGCGACTGCGGGTGGCAGCTGCACAGCGCGATGCGGATGATCGCGGGGGAGGGACGCGGCGCCATCGTGTACCTCGATCAGGAAGGGCGGGGCATCGGCTTGCTCAACAAGCTCAAGGCGTACGAGCTGCAGGACGCGGGGCACGACACGGTCGAGGCAAACGAGAAGCTGGGCTTCAAGCCCGACCTCCGGAACTATGGGATCGGGGCGCAGATTCTCCTCGACCTCGGGCTCTCGTCGATTCGCGTGCTGACCAACAACCCGATGAAGCTGGTCGGTCTGGAGGGGTACGGGCTGGACATCGTCGAGCGCCTCCCGATCGTCCCGGCGCCCTCCGACGAGAATCGGGCCTATCTCGACGTGAAGCGGGACAAACTCGGCCACCTGCTCACCCATTGACGGTGGCCGCGCCCTCGTCTCGGCGCCGCGTGGCGGTCGTCGTCAGCCGTTTCAATGACACCGTGACCAACTTGCTCCTCGAAGGGGCGCGCGACGCGTTGCGCCGTCATGGGCTTCCCGACACGCAGGTGGACGTGGTGTGGGTGCCTGGAGCCTTCGAGCTGCCGGTAGCCGCCGAGGCGGCCGCCGCCGGCGGGCGCTACGATGCGATCGTGGCCTTGGGGTGCGTGATCCGGGGCGAGACGGCGCATTTCGAGTACGTCGCCGGGGAAGCGGCGCGGGGCCTCGGGAACGTGGCGCTCGCGCACACCGAGACCCTCGAGCAGGCGCTGGCGCGCGCGGGCGGGAGGTCCGGCAACAAGGGCTTCGAGGCCGCCGAGGCGGCCCTGCAGACGGCCGACGTCCTCGCGCAGTTGTCTCGTGCAGCGTCCCGAGACTAGAGCGCGGGCCCGCGCCCTTCAGCTCCTCTACGCGTGGGAACTCTCCGGCGAACCATCGATCGAGACGGTGGTCGCTCGCGTGGCGGTGATGTACGGTCGTGCGCCCGCCGCTTACGATCGCGGTGCCGAGCTTGCGGCCCAGGCGGTGGCGGGGCAGGCCGAGTTCGACCGGCGCGTGGCCGACGCCGCCGAGCACTGGCGCTTCGAGCGCGTGGGCGTCGTGGAGCGGAACATCCTGCGCCTCGCCCTCGCCGAGATCGCCGAAGGCGTGACGCCCGCGCGCGTCGTGATCGACGAGGCGGTGAAGCTGGCGCATTGGTTCGCGGGCGCCAAGGCGCCCGCGTTCGTCAACGGCGTCCTCGACGCGGTGGCGCGGGAGTCGGGCGCGCTGTGAGAATCCTGCTCGTCAACTGGAACGACCGCGAGAACCCGCACGCCGGAGGTGCGGAGGTCCACCTCCACGAGCTGTTCGGACGCCTGGCGGGACGGGGGCACCAGACCGATCTCGTGGCCAGTGGGTGGCGGGGCGCCCCGCCGCACGCCGAGCTGGATGGCATCCGCGTCCAGCGCGTAGGCGGCCGACACAGCTTCGCGCTGCTCGCCCGCGGGGCGGTGCGCCGCGCCCTGGCGGAGCGGACGTACGACGTCGTGGTCGAGGATGTCAACAAGCTTCCGTTGTTCCTGCCCACGGTGACGCGTCTCCCCTTCGTCGCGGTGGTGCCGCACCTGTTCGGCACGACCGCGTTCGCCGAAGCGAGCTGGCCGGTCGCCGCGATCGTCTGGGCGGCGGAGCGGCCGCTCCCCCGGGTGTATCGCCGGGCCACCTTCCACGCGATCTCCGAGAGCACGCGGGAGGATCTGGTCCGGCGCGGCGTGCCGCGGGAACGGATCGACGTCATCTATCCGGGCGTGGACGCCGCGTGGTATCGTCCCGACGGCGCCACGCCGCGGGCCGAGCGACCGACGTTCTTGTACGTTGGGCGCCTCAAGCGTTATAAAGGAGTGGAGATCGCGCTGCGGGCCCTGTGGGCTGCGCGTCGCACCAGGCCTGATCTGACGCTCGAGATCGCCGGGCAGGGCGATGACCGGCCGCGCCTCGAGCACATCGCCCGCGCCATCGGTCTCGGTGATGCCGTGCGCTTCCTCGGATTCGTGCATGAGGAAGAGAAGCGCCGGCTGCTGCGGCGTGCCTGGGCGTTGGTGTTCCCCAGTCCCAAAGAAGGGTGGGGCATCGCCAACGTCGAGGCGGCGGCGTGCGGAACCCCCGCGCTCGCGTCGGACAGTCCGGGGCTCCGCGAGTCGGTGCGCGACGGTGTGACCGGCTATCTCGTGCCCCACCGAGACGCGGGCGCGCTCGCGGCGCGGATGCTGGAGGTGGCGGGCGACCCGGGTCTGGTGGCGCGCCTCGGCGCCGCCGCGCGGACCTTCGCCGAGGGATTGTCGTGGGAGGCGGCGGCGCGCGCCACTGAGGCGCAGCTACAGCGCGTCATCGCTCAGCCAGGAGCCTGATCAATGCGGATCACGATCACCGCCCGTCACTGTGAGATTCCCGACGAGCTGCGCGCGCGGGCGCGGACGCTGCTGGAGCGGCTCGGCAAGGTCGCAGCGCGGCCGCACGACGCGCAGGTGATCTTCGCTGATGACCACGGCGAGGCGGCGGCCGAAGTCCGATTGCACACGGCGCGCGGCAAGGTTCACGTCGGCAAAGCGCTGGCGGACGACCATCGCACCGCCCTCGACCGCGCCGCCCAGCGGGTGCGCCGCCAGCTCGACAAGCGCGCGGTGCCCACCCGGTGACCGCCATCAAGGTTCGCGACCTCCTCAGCAAGCGGGGCGATCCCCTGCAGCTGGAATCACTCACGGGCGACGCCGGGCTCGATCGCGAGCTGCCCTCGCCCGAAGCCTCGAGCCCCGGCCTCGTGCTCGCGGGGTACACGGCGCGCTTTGCCGGGGCCGCCGACCGCATGCACATCCTCGGCGAGACGGAGATCACCTACCTCTCGTCCCTCGACCAGGCCGCGCGTCGCACCGCCATCGAAACGTTCCTCGCGTACGACCTGCCGTGTATCGTCGTGACCAAAGGCCAACAGGCTCCCGAGGAGCTAGTGACGCTGGCGGCGGCGAAGGGGATCGCGGTGATCCGCACGCGTCTCAAGACTGCCGAGTTCTACCGGCGCTTGAAGCCCTTTCTCGACGATGCCTTTGCCCCCACCACGACGGTGCACGGTTCGTTGGCTGACGTCTTCGGCGTCGGGCTGCTGTTTCGGGGCCGCTCCGGGATCGGCAAGAGCGAGTGCGTGCTCGACTTGGTGGAGCGGGGCCACCGCCTCGTGGCGGACGACGTCGTGCACGTCACCAAGCGCGGCAACGATGTGCTGATCGGCCGCGGCCACGAGATCTCCCGTCACTACATGGAGATCCGCGGCGTGGGGCTGATCGATATCAATGCGTTGTTCGGTATCCGCTCCGTGCGGCAGCAGAAGCGCATCGAGGTCGTCGTCCAGCTCGAGGACTGGGACACCGGGCGTGAGTACGATCGCACCGGCCTCGACCTGCAGGAGACCGAGCTCCTCGACGTCAATCTGCCGCTGGTCACCGTGCCCCTGAACCCTGGAAAGAATCTGACGGTGATCTGTGAAGTCGTCGCCATGAATCACCTGCTGCGCTACAGCGGCGTGGATTCCGCGCATGCGTTCAACGACCGGCTGATCCGCCGCATGCGCGAAAAGCGGGCGCCGCAGGAATACCTCGAGGAAGACTATGAGTGAGCCGTTGCGCGGCGTGATCGTGTCGCATTCGGGCGTGGCCCAGGCGCTCGTCTCCGCCGTCGCGCTCATCACGGGTATGGAGGGAGCGCTCGTCCCGATCAGCAACGAGGGCTGCGACAACGACGCGCTGGGGGAGCGGCTCCGTCAGGCGGTGGCCGAGCGGCCGGCGGTGCTGTTCGTGGACCTGCCCGGCGGTTCCTGCCTCACGAACTCGATCCGCTACGCCAAACAGCACGCCGACATTGCGGTCGTGACGGGCGTGAACCTGGCGATGCTGCTCGACTTCGTGTTTCATCGCGACATCTCGCCCGCCGACGCGGCGCGCCGCGCCGTGGAGGCGGGCGCCAAGGCGATCCGCCTCACGGTGGCATGAGCATCGCGCTCTACCGCATCGACGACCGTCTCATCCACGGCCAGGTGGTCGTGGGCTGGGGCCAGCCCCTCGATTGCACCTTCATCGTGCTGGTCGACGACGAGGTGCGCGAGAGTGATTGGGAGCAGGACCTCTACCGGATGGGCGTGCCCCCACACATCGAGATCGTCTTCGCTTCCGTGGACGAGGCAGCCGAGCGGCTGCCGGCCTGGGAAGCCGACGCGCGCGTCGGCATCCTGCTGGTCCCTGATATCGACACCGCCGTCGCGCTCGTGCACAAGAGCGATCGCGTGAAACGCCTCAACGTGGGCGGTATCCACCACCGCGCCGGCCGCACCGAGCGGCTGCGCTTTGTGTATCTGACGGACGACGAACGGGCCAAGCTGCGTCAGCTCGCGGCCGCCGGGGTCGACGTCACGGCCCAGGACGTGCCGACGGCACGCCCGGTTCCGCTCGCGGAGTTCGCGTGAGTCTCGCCATCGTGATCGCCCTGCTCGCGTGGGGGACGCTCGTGGGCGTGGATCTCGTGAGCCTGCCCCAAATGATGATCGCGCGGCCAGTCGTCGCGGGCACCGTCGCCGGGGCGATCCTCGGAGATCTCGATACCGGGTTGAAGCTCGGCGTCCTGTTCGAGCTGCTGCAGTACGACATCCTGCCGGTCGGCGCCGTGCGGTACCCCGAGTACGGTCCCGCGACGGTGGCGGCCGTGGCCACCGCCCATGCCGCAGGGACCCTCGGGCTCGGCCTCGGCGCGGTGGTCGGGCTCGTCACCGGGCTGGTCGGTGGGATCAGCATCCATCTGTTGCGGCGTGTGAATTCGCAGGTCGTGAACGACGCCGCGGCCGCGCTCGAATCGGGTGACCCGCAAGCCCTGGTGCGGCTGCACGTCGGCGGATTGCTGCGCGACGGTGTGCGGGCGGCACTCGTCACCGCCGCTGGCCTGGGACTGGCGTGGATCGGCCGGCTGCTGCTCGCCGGCGTGCCGTCGCCGCGCGAAGTCTCGATCTTCACGCTCCTCTGCGCCGCGGCGGTGGCGGCGGCGCTGGCGTCGGGGGCCGCCGGCACGCTGCGCCTGGTCGGCCGCGGCCCGAACCTCGCGTGGTTTGCCGCCGGGCTGGGCGGCGGCGTCGTGGTGGCGACGTGGCTGCGGTAACCCCGCGGTTCGGCCGGGCGCTGCTCCGGCTCTTCGCCGTGCAGGCGTCCTACAACTACGAGCGGATGCTCGGGCTCGGCGTCGGCGTCGCCGAGGAGCCGTTGCTGCGCGGACTGCCCGCCGAGGGCGCCGCGAGCCCGTACCGCGCCGCCGTGGCCCGGGGCGCGCACTTCTTCAACTCGCATCCGTATCTCGCCGGCCTGGCGGTCGGTGCCGCGGCGCGCGCCGAACACGACGGTGCGCCCGCGGAGTTGATCGAGCGCCTGCGCGCGGCGCTGTGCGGCCCGCTCGGCTCGATCGGTGATCGCCTGGTTTGGGCCGGCTGGCTGCCGCTGCTCTCGGGTCTCACCCTCGCCGCGATCAGTCTGGGCGCGGGCTGGACGGCGGTGGCGGCGTTCTTCCTCGTTTACAACATCGGCCACGTGGCCCTGCGCTGGTGGGCGCTGCGCCAGGGATGGACGCACGGCGTGCGCGTCGCCTCTGCGCTGCACCACCCGCTCTTGCAGCGCGGGGCCGCCCTCGCCGGCCCGGCGATGGGCTGCGCCGTCGGCGCCGCGCTGCCGCTCAGCGCGCAGTACCTCGCCACGCCGTTCGGGGCGTGGGCGCGGGGCGTGCTCGCCGGAGCGGCGGTGATCGGCTTCCTGTCGCTCCGCTGGCTGCCCGGGCGGCTCACCGGTCTGCGGCTGGCGCTCGGGCTCGCCGCCGCCGCGCTGCTGGTGGGGTGGGTATGGCGGTGATCGAGCGCGAAGCGAAGATCGTCAACCCGCTCGGGATGCACGTGCGTCCTGGGGCGGAGTTCGTGAAGCTGGCGGGCCGCTTCAAGTGCGCCGTCCAGGTGAGCAACGGTGACGTGTCCGTGAACGGCAAGAGCATCCTCGGGATGATGACGTTGGCCGCCGAATGTGGCGCATCGATCAAGATCAAGTGCGACGGCGACGACGCCGAGGCGGCGATGGCCGCACTCCTCGCCCTCGTCGCGGACGGGTTCTACGAGATGCATCTGAAAGCCGACGAGGAAGAAGCGTGAGCGAGCGCCAGCTCAAGGGCATCGGCGTGTCGCCGGGCATTGCCGTGGGGCGCGTGGTGGTAGTGCGCTGGGCGCTCCCCGAGGTGCCCCATCGCGTCGTGCCGCGGACCCAGGTGGAGAAGGAGGTCCGCCGCCTCCGCGCCGCTATCAAGGACGTGCGGCGGCATTTCGCCGAGCTGCGCGAGCGGGCCGTGGATCGTGCCGGCGTCGACGCGGCCCGCATCTTCGACGCGCAGATCCTCATGCTCGAGGACAAGGAGTTCATCGGCGGCGTGGCCGAGCTGATCCGCGAGAATCACTTCACGGCGGAGAAGGCGTTCGAGTTCAAGACCCTCGAGGTGCGGGATCTCTGGACCGACACCGGCAACCCCCTCCTCAAGGAGCGGCTGGCCGACGTCACCGGTGTGGCGATCCGGGTCATCCAGCACCTGATGCACCGCGGCGACGAGGACGTGTGGGACGGGATCTCTCAGGCGTCGATCGTCGTCGCGAAGGAGTTGTCGCCCGGCCTCACGGTGCAGCTCGATCGTGAGCACGTGGTCGGCCTGATCAGCGAGGAGGGCACCCGCACCTCCCACGCCGCGATTCTCGCGCACTCGATCGGGATTCCGGCCGTCTTCGGCTTGCGCAACGCGGTGGAGCGCATCCGGACCGCCACCACCGTCATCCTCGACGGCACTCGCGGGACGGTGCTGCTCGACCCGACTCCGGAGGAGCTCTCCGAGGCGCAGCGCAGTGAGTCGCGGCGCAGCGAGATGACGGCGCGGCTCGAGGGGGCCATCGCGCAGCCCTCCGAAACACTCGATGGCACGCACATCACGCTGCGCGGCAACGTCGACCTACCCGCCGAGATCGCGGCGGCGCGGGCGCACGGCGCGGAAGGGGTCGGGCTGCTGCGCACCGAGTTCCTGCTCACCGGTCACTCCACGCTGCCCTCGGAAGACGAGCAGGCGACGTACTTCCGGCGCGTCGCCGACGGGTTCCCTGGCCACCCCGTGGTGGTGCGCACGTACGATCTGGGCGGCGACAAATTCCCCGCGCCATTCCGGACCGCGCCCGAGCCGAACCCGGCGCTCGGGTGGCGCGCGATCCGCGTGTGCCTCGACGAGCCGGCGATGTACCGCACGCAGATCCGCGCGGTGCTGCGAGCCGCCGCTCACGCGCCGATTCAGCTCATGATTCCGCTCGTCACCCGCCTCGACGAGGTGGAGCGAACCCGCGCGCTCGTCGCCGAAGAGGCCGAGCGGCTGCGCCGGGCGGGCATCGAAGCCGCCACGTCGGTGCCCGTCGGGGTGATGGTCGAGACACCGGCGGCGGCAGTCATGGCGGACCGTCTCGCGGAGATCAGCGACTTCCTGAGCGTCGGCACGAACGATCTCACGCAGTACACGCTGGTTGTCGACCGGGGCAACGCGCGCCTCGCCGACCGCTTCACGCCACACGACCCGAGCGTGCTCCGGCTCTTGAAGCTCGTGGCCGAGGCGGCGCGCGCGGCGGCGAAACCGGCGAGCGTGTGCGGGGAGATGGCGTCCGAGCCGTTGTCCGCGTTTCTGCTGCTCGGGCTCGGATATGAAACGTTGTCGGTGGCGCCGCCGGCGCTGCCGCTCATCAAGTGGCTCATCCGCCAGGTCACCATGACGCAGGCGCGCGCCGCCGCCGACGCCGCGCTCGCGGCGCGCAGCGCCGAGCTCGCGCTCGACATCCTGCGGTTCTCACTCGCCAAAGCCTTCGACCTCACGCTGCTCGATCCCGACGCACGGTTGCCCGCCGGACGGCGCTCGGGTAGCTTGAAGCCCTAAGGACAACCTATGCCTCCACATCGCCACGTTTTCACTTCCGAGTCGGTCACGGAAGGCCATCCCGATAAGATCGCCGATCAGATCTCCGACGCGATCCTCGACGCCATCCTCGCCAACGATCCCAAAGCGCGGGTCGCGTGCGAGACGCTCGTCACCACGGGCATGGCCATCGTCGCCGGCGAGATCAGTACCTCCACCTACGTCCCCATTCCCGACATCGTGCGCGGCGCCATCACCTCCATCGGCTACACCGACGCCTCCTTCGGCTTCGACGCCCAGACGTGCGCGGTCCTCACGACCATCGACCGCCAGTCCGGCGACATCGCGATGGGCGTGGATCGGGGCGGGGCGGGTGACCAGGGGATGATGTTCGGCTATATGCCGCTGCCCATCGTGCTCGCGCACCGCCTCGCTGAGCGGCTGGCTGCCGTCCGCAAGGCCGGCGACCTGCCGTGGCTTCGCCCGGACGGCAAGACGCAGGTGAGCGTGATCTACGAGGGGGCAAAGCCCGTCGGGATCAGCAAGCTTGTCGTTTCCACCCAGCATTCCGAATTGGTCGCCAACGACGAGCTGCGTGCCGGCGTGATCGCCCACGTGGTACGGCCGGTCGTGCACGACGCCGGCTTCGACGTGGCCGACACCGACATCCTCGTGAATCCCACGGGCCGGTTCGTCGTCGGCGGGCCGCAGGGCGATGCCGGTCTGACGGGCCGGAAGATCATCGTGGACAGCTACGGCGGCATGGCGCGGCACGGCGGAGGCGCGTTCAGCGGGAAGGATCCTTCGAAGGTCGACCGCTCCGCGACCTACGCCATGCGCTGGGTGGCGAAGAACATCGTGGCGGCGGGGCTGGCGCAGCGCTGCGAAGCGCAGGTCGCCTACGCCATCGGCGTCGCCGAGCCTGTGTCGGTCATGATCGAGACCTTCGGCACCGGAACGGTGCCCCAGGCGGCCATCGAGGACGCCGTGCGCGAGGTCTTCGACCTCACGCCCGGCGGCATCATTCAGGCGCTCAACCTGCGCAACCCCATCTACCGGCCCACGGCCGCCTATGGCCACTTCGGGCGCGCGCCCGAACGGCGCCGGGTGGCAGACCGCGACGTCGAGCTCTTCACGTGGGAGCACGCCGACCGCGTCGAGGAGCTCAAAGTCGCGGCCGACCGGGCCTCCCGCGCTGCCCGAAAGGCCAAGGTGTGATTACTGCTTCGAAGCCCGACCACGACATCAAGGACGTAAAGCTCGCCGACGAGGGACGCCGCCGCACCGAGTGGGCGGAGCGCTCGATGCCGGTGCTGCGCCAATTGGCTGAGCGCTTCGCGCGTGAGCGGCCTCTGGCTGGGAAACGCCTCGCCGCCTGTCTCCACGTCACGACCGAGACCGCCAACCTGATGGTCGCGCTGCAGGCGGGCGGCGCCGACGTGGCGTTGTGCGCGTCCAACCCGCTGTCGACCCAGGACGACGTGGCGGCCCACCTGGTGCGCGATCACGGGATCAAAGTCTTCGCGATCAAGGGCGAAGACCACACGACGTACTACGAGCACATCCGTGCGGCGCTCGCCCATCGGCCCGACATCACAATGGACGACGGGGCGGATCTGGTCGGAGCCCTGCACATGATCGCGCTGAACCGGCTCGACGACCTGGCGCCACCGGTCCGGAAATGGGTCGAGACCCTGTCGGCCGCCGAACGGAAGGCGCTGGTGGTGGGAGTGGCCGGCTCGACCGAGGAAACGACGACGGGCGTCATTCGCCTCAAGGCGATGGCCAAGGACGGCGTGCTGCAGTTCCCGGTGATCGCGGTCAACGACTCGGACACCAAGCACCTCTTCGATAACCGCTACGGCACGGGCCAGTCCACCCTCGACGGAGTCATCCGCGCCACCAACATGCTGATCGCGGGGAGCACGGTGGTGGTGGCGGGGTACGGGTGGTGCGGGCGCGGATTCGCGCTGCGGGCGCGCGGGGCGGGGGCCAACGTCATCGTCACCGAAATCGACCCGATGAAGGCGCTCGAGGCGCAGATGGGCGGTTACCGCGTCGCCACCATGGCGGAAGCGGCCCGCGTGGGCGATCTGTTCGTGACGTTGACGGGAAATGTGGAGGTCATCCGGGTGGAGCACATGCGGGCGATGAAGGAGGGGGCCGTGCTCGCGAACTCGGGGCACTTCAACGTGGAAATCGATCTCGATGGCCTGAAGAAGGTCGCGCGGGGCCCCGTGGCGGTGCGTGACTTCGTGGAGGAGTGGCAGTTGGACGGCAAGAAGATTTTCGTGCTCGCCGATGGACGGCTCATCAACCTGGCCGCTGCCGAGGGCCATCCCGCCAGCGTGATGGACATGTCGTTCGCGAATCAGGCGCTGGCCGCTGAGCACGTGGTGCGGCACGCCAAGACGCTCGGGAAGGATGTGCACCGCATTCCGGGTGAGCTCGACCGGGAGATCGCGCGGCTGAAGTTGCAGGCGATGGGCGTCGCGATCGACATGTTGACGCCCGCGCAGAAGAAATACCTCGCGTCCTGGGATATGGGCACCTGACGGCGATGATCCAGGTCCGCGTCGCCCACCTCGGGCTGGACCGCACGACCAACACGCCGGTCGTCATTCTGCAGGAGCAGGAAGGGGAGCGGGTGCTCCCGATCTGGATCGGTCCCGCCGAAGCGAGCGCCATCGCGATGGAGCTGGCGGGCGTGAAGTTTTCGCGACCGCTGACGCACGATCTCCTGAAGCAGGTCATCGTCGGGCTGGGCGCCGACCTCCGCAAGGTCATCATCACCCAGGTGAAGGACAACACCTACTTCGCCGAGCTGCACATCTACCGCGGCGACACGGTGATCCAGATCGACGCCCGGCCGTCGGACTCGATCGCCCTGGCGCTGCGGCTCAAGGCGCCGATCTTCACGCACGAGAACCTGCTGGAGCTCACGTCCGTCGAAACCGCCGAGGGCGGGGTCAACCCCGCCGCGGGACCGCTCGACGCCGATTCGCTCAAGTCCTACCTCCAAAACCTCGATCCTGAAGACTTCGGGAAGTTTACTCCGTAGCGTGCTGCTCGTCTCACTCGCCCCGGTCGCGCTCTCCGCACAGTCGGTCAGCGTGAGCGGGCGAGTGCTGCTGGGTGGCCGCGATTCCGTGCCGCTGCGCGGCACCTGGGCGGTGCTGCATCGTGTCACCCACGACGCGGGCGGGCCGATCGACTCGGTCCGTACCGATGCCGCGGGCCGCTACCGCATGCGACTGCCGCGCGCCCGGCAGGCCGCCGATTCCGGCGCCGTCTACGTCGTCAGCACGTGGTACGACAGCCTCGCCTACTTCTCCCTGCCGCTCAACGTCCTGGGCCGGCCCGCGGTGCAGGTGGAGGATCTGGTCGTGTACCCGACCACGAAGCGTGCGCCCCCGATTCATCTGGCGCGGCGCTTGGTGACGATCGCCCGGCCTGCCGCCGACGGCACCCGCGACGTGCTCGAGATCCTGGAGCTCGAGAACGCCGGGCTCACGACGCGGATCACGGACGACACGCTCGTCCCCACGTGGGCCGGCGCGATACCGTCCACCGCGCTCCAGTTTCAGGGCGGTCAGGGCGACATCTCTCCCGAAGCGATCAAGCTCGTCCGTGACAGCGTCCTGGTGCTCGGTCCCATTCCGCCGGGACACGTCAAGCAGCTCAGCTACGGCTACGTGCTCCCCGCCGGCGAGGCGGGGGTGGCCGTCCCCATCGATCAGCCGACCCGAGACCTGAATCTCCTCATCGAGGACACGACCGCGACCGTCGAGGCGCCGGCCGTGCAGTCGCTCGGGGTGCAGGCGGTCGAGCAGCGCCGGTTCGCCGCGTACCGCGCCGGGCCGCTCGCCGCCGGTGACCGCGTGACGATCGGTCTGCCGCGCGGCAAGTTCCAGCCGCAAACGTTGCTGCCGTACATCATCGGCCTGTTCGCGGCGGCGATGGCGGGCGCGCTGGTGTGGGCGTTGCGTCGCAAACCTCTTGCGCCGTCCGTGACGGGTTCGTAGACTAGGCTCGTCACTGCGAACAGGGATGCTCGGAAGCCGGTGCAAGTCCGGCGCGGCCCCGCCACTGTAACGGGCAACGAATTGATGACGACGGTTCGGCCACTGGGTTTGACCCTGGGAAGGCCGCCGCCGTTCGCCCGAAGCCAGGAGACCTCTCCGTTCGCGCCACCTGTAATTCCCTCGCGGGAGGGATGGTGGCGCTTGCGCACTTCAGGCGCAGACGCTCGCCCATCTCCGTTCCGCGGGGGGTGGGCGTTCTCACATGCGCGGCTTACTGGTCGCTTCGCTGCTTGCGGTCGCTTGCCGCCCACCGGCCGACCGGCCGTCCACCCCACCGCCCGCTCACCGCATCGTCTCCCTCGCGCCGTCCTCGACCGAGCTGCTGTTCGCGCTCGGGGCCGGGGACCAGGTCGTAGGGCGCACCACCTGGTGCCGCTATCCACCCGCCGCGCTGCGCGTCCCCGACGTCGGCGACGGGCTGAACCCCAACGTCGAGGCCATCGCCGCCCGGCAGCCCGACCTCGTCGTGCTGTACCGCTCCCAGCTCAACGAGACCGCGGCGGCTCAGCTCGCGCGACTCGGCATCCCGTCGGTCACCCTGGCGCAGGACCGGCTCGAGGACATCGCCCGCGCGGCCCATCAGCTGGGTCGGCTCACGGGCAGGCCGGCAGCCGGGGACTCGATCGGCGCCGCGATGGAGGCGCTGCTGCGAACGCCGCCGCCGGCGCCGATCATGCGGGTGGCGTTCGTCGTATGGGACAATCCGCCCATGGTGATTGGTGGCGGCAGCTATCTCGACCAGCTCGCCACCCTCGCGGGGGGCGCCAACGTCTTCCACGATCTGGGAGCCGCCTCGGCCACGGTGTCGATCGAGACGATCGTTGCCCGGAATCCCGATGTGATCCTGGTGCTTTCGGACAGTACCGCTGCTCCCGCGTACAGCGGTCGCCGGGAATGGCGCGCGATCCGGGCGGTGCGCGAGCGGCGCTTCATCATGCTCCCGGCCGACCTGTTCGGCCGCCCGTCGCCGTCGGCGCCCGCCGCCGTGGTGGCGCTGCGGCGCGCCCTGACCGTCGCAGCGGAACGGAAATGAGACGCTGGCTCGGCCTGGGCGCGCTCGTCGTCGTCGCGTTTGTGAGCGCCGTCGTGCTCGGGCCCGCACACGTCGCCCTCCGCGATTTGGCGTCGTCGGAGATCGTGCGATCGCTGCGTCTTCCGCGGGCGTTGCTCGCTCTGCTCGTGGGGGGCTCGCTCGGCGTCGCCGGCGCCAGCCTCCAGGCGCTCGTCCGAAACCCGCTCGCCGATCCGTTCCTGCTCGGATTGTCGGGCGGCGCCGGGCTGGGCGCCGTCGTGGCGATTGCGCTCCACGTGGCCGGACCTTGGGCCTTGCCCCTCGCCGCCTTTGCGGGCGCGCTCGGCGCCATGGCCCTCGTCTACCGGCTCGGCCTCGTGGGCGGCGCGCAACTCGACCCCCGCGTGCTGCTGCTCGCCGGTGTCGCGGTCGGCGCCTTCGCCGGCGCCATCACGACGGCGATCGTCTCGCTCGCCGAAGCGGCCGACCTTCGCAACGCGTTCCTGTGGCTCTGGGGCGGGTTGTCGGGCGCCTCGTGGGACACGGTCCTCGTGATCAGCGTGTACATCCCGGTGCCGCTCCTCGTGTTGTACGCCGCGGCCCGGTCCCTCGATCTCCTCGCCCTGGGCGAGGAGCCGGCGACCCACCTCGGCGCCGACGTCGAGCCGCTCAAGCGGCGGGTGTACGTCGCAGCCTCGATGCTCACCGCGGCCGCCGTGGCGGTGTCCGGGGGGATCGGATTCGTCGGCCTGATCGTGCCGCACATCACGCGGCTCGTCTGGGGCCATCGCCACCGCGCCCTACTGCCGGCGGCGTTCTTGGGAGGCGGGGCGTTGCTGCTCTTCGCGGACACGGCGGCACGGGTGACCGTGGCCCCGCGCGAGCTCCCCGTCGGGATCGTGACGGCGCTGGTCGGCGTTCCCCTGTTCGCGGTGCTGCTGCGCCGCTGGGGAGCACGCGGATGAGCGACACGGCTCCGCTGCTCTCGGTCCAACGCGCGACGTACCGCTATCGGGGCGCCGCCGGCGACGCCCTCCGCGACGTGTCGCTCGACGTGCGCGCGGGAGAGTTCCATGCCGTGCTCGGCCCGAACGGCAGCGGGAAGACGACGCTGGTGCGGGTCGCGCTCGGGCTCGTGGCCCCGCTGGCGGGAACGGTAGAGCTCGCGGGGCGGCCGGCGGCGGCCTGGTCGCGGCGGGAGTTGGCGCGCGTGGTGGGGGTCGTCGCGCAGCGTGAAGACAATCTCTTCCCGCAACAGGTACGCGAGACGGTGCTGCTCGGCCGCTACCCCCATCTGTCGCTCTGGGGTGCCGAACGTCCCGCGGACCGGGCGGCGGTCACGCGCGCGCTGGAGCGCTGCGACGCGGCCGACCTCGCCGACCGCTGGATCTGGACGCTGTCGGGCGGGGAGTACCAGCGAGTGCGCCTGGCCCGGGCGCTCGCCCAGGAGCCGCGCCTGCTCGTGCTCGATGAGCCCACCGCGTCGCTCGACGTACGCCATGAGATGGAGCTGTTCGAGCTCGTCCGCGCGCTCGTTGACCGCGCCGGCCTCGCCGCCCTCATGATCACGCACCACGTCAACCTCGCGGCCCGCTTTGCCGACCGGGTACTGCTGCTCGCGGATGGGCGCACGGCGGGCCAGGGCGCGCCCGGGGCGGTCCTCCGCCGCGAGACCGTCGAGCGCGTCTTCGCCTGGCCGGTGGCGATCGAGCCGTTCGATGGCCGTCCCCAGATGATTCCCTTGCGCCAACCGAAGGAGTCCGCATGACCGCCGCTCTGCTGCTACTCGCGCTCGCCGTCCAGGACACCGTGGTGCTGAAACCGGTGGTCGTCACGGCCACCCGCATCCCGACCCGCGCCGACGCAGTGACCGCTGCCGTCACCGTGATCAGCGGCGCGACCTTGCGAGAGCGGGGCGTCAGGACGGTCGCGGATGCGCTGCGGGAAACGCTGGGCGCCACCGTCGTCGAAACGAGCGGGCCGGGGAGTCAAACGTCGCTGTTCCTGCGGGGTGGTGAAAGCGACTACGTGAAGGTGCTCCTCGATGGCGTGCCGCTCAACCAGCCGGGTGGCGCGTACACGTTCGCCCATCTCACGACCGATGACGTCGAGCGGATCGAGATCGTGCGGGGCCCCGCGAGCGTGCTCTACGGTTCGGATGCGGTGGCGGGCGTGATCCAAATCTTTACGCGCACCGGGCTTGGAGGCGGCATCCCGCGAGTGGATGCCGAGGCGGGAGTGGGAAGCCACGGCACGAGCCGCGTCGGCGGGACCGTGACGGGAGGTACAGCCCGGCTAGGGTATTCGCTCGGGTTCTCGCGGTTCGCGGCCGACGGCCTGTTCCCGATCAATAGCGACTATCAAAACACCACGATCACCACGCGGGTGCGGATGACTCCCGACGCGCGCACCGACGCCGCCGTGACGGTCCGCCATGTCGATGGGGTGTTTCATTACCCCACGGATGGCGCGGGCCGGATCGTCGACGCGAACCAGGTTGCGACGGACCGGGGTCCGGCGATCGCGGTCGAGGTCGGCCGGCACGTCACGCAGCGGCTCGAGACGCGTCTGTTGCTCGGCACCACGGACAGCGACGGCAAGTTGGACGACGATCCGGACGCACCGGGCGACACGACCTTGATCTTCCACTCCCGCGACCGCGTGCGGCGGCGCAGCGCGGAGCTGCGGGCGAACTGGCAGGCGGCCCCCGCGGCCGTGATCACCGCGGGCGTCGCGGTCGAAGACGCTCGTCTGCGCCACGGCGACGCGTGCCAGTTCTATTCGCGCGGGGCCTTCTTCGATTGCAGCGGCGCCCCGATGGATCGAACCCGCTCGACGCATGCCGTCTTCTTCCAGTGGCTCGCGGACGGCGGCCGCACCCGCTCGGTGTCCGCGAACGTGGGTGCGCGGCTCGAGGACAACCGGCAATTCGGCACGTTCGCCACCTGGCGCGCGGGCGCCGCGTGGCGCCTCGACGGAGCGACCCGGCTGCGCGCCGCGGCAGGGACGGGCTTCAAAGAGCCGACGTTCTTCGAGGCATACGCGACCGGCTTCGTGATCGGCAACCCGAACCTTCGGCCCGAGCGCTCATTCAGCTGGGAGGGAGCAATCGAACATACGGTGCCGGGGACGAACCTGTCCCTCTCCGTCACGTACTTCGATCAGCGATTCTCGAACCTCGTCGTCTATGATTTCACGCGGACCCCGAACTACGTGAACATCGCCGCGGCGCAGTCGGCGGGCGCGGAAGTGGCGATGGACTGGACGTCGCGGAATGGACTGGCCGTGTCGCTCGCCTACACGTACCTCGATACGCGCGTGCTGGATGGGGGCGGCGACCCCACGTTTGCGACCGGCAAACGGTTGATCCGGCGGCCCGGCAATGCCGCCGCGGTACGCCTCGCGTCGCGCGTCGGGCGACGCGGGACGGCCACGCTCGGCGCTCGCTTCGTGGGGGATCGCGATGACCTCGACTTCTCGACGTTCCCCGCCGCGCGGGTGACGTTGCATCCGTATACGCGGGTCCAGGCGGCCCTCGAGTATGCGGTGCTGCAGGGCCGGGGGTGGGGTCCAGGTCTCACCCTGCAGGCACAGGTCGAGAACCTGTTCGGCGACACCGGGCGCGAGATTGCCAACTTCCCCGTGCGCGGCCGCACCCTATTTTTCGGCATGCGATTGGACACCGGAAGCCAGGGGCTGAGATGAGGCTGTGGTCGGTCCTGCTCGCCGCGCTCGGCGCGGCGGCCTGCAGCGACGCGCTGGAGCAGGACACCACCGCGGGGCAGGTGATCGCCGTGGTTAACACCGTCTCCAACTCGTTGTCGTTGGTAGATGCAACGTCCTTTAGGGCCGGCCCCGTGGTAGATCTCGCGCCGCCGACGGGCACGCCGGCGACGCTCGACGCGCGCGGTGCGGTGATCGCCATTGCCCTCGGCGATGCCGATGCCGTTCGCATGGTGAGCTCGGGTACCTTGCCGCCGGGTGCGCCATCGACGATTGGCCTGCCGGCGGGATCCGGTGCCACGGGCGTGGCGATCGAGAACGACTCAATCGTGTGGGTCGCGAATCCGAACCTGAACTCGGCGACCGCCGTGAATTACATCAGGGGTGATACCGTCACGTGGGCGACGGGGACGTACCCCCAGGCGGTCGTGGTGACGGATTTATACGTGTTCGTGGTCAACGGGAATCTCACGGGTGGCCAGCCAGCCGGCCCCAGCTCGCTGCGCTGGTTCACCCGTTCAGGCCCGAGCCAGATCAGGGCCTACGGGACGATCGCGCTGTCATGCGCAAATGCACGATTCGCGGCGGTTGGAAGCGACGGGCTCCTTTATGTGGTGTGCGCCGGCACCGTCGGGGCGGGTGACGGGAAACTCTCCATCGTTGACCCGGTAACACTCCGAGAAGTCGCGGTTCTCAATGGACTCGGCGAGTCGCCTGGTGCCGCCGTCTATCACCCCTCCGGCCGTCTGCTGATCGCGTCGGCTACCGAGGGCATTCTCGAGATCAACACCCTAACGCGAGCGGTCACGCGCGGACCAGGTGCCGGGTTCAAACCCGGTGGCGCGGGGATCGCCGCACTCGCCCTCGATCCGCGAGGCCGAGTGTACGCCGTCGCGGCCGGAGCGTGCACGAGCCCCGGCGCCGTACACATCTTGACCGGTCCCCCGAACTACAGTCCGCTCAAAACGGTGGCCGTCGGTGTTTGCCCGGCCGCGGCGGCCTTGGCGTTTCAGGTCGGCGTCCCCTAATCTGACAGAGGCTCCATGCGCCGCGTGCCAACGCTTCTCCCGCTCCTGGCTCTTCTCGTGGCCGGCCCGCTTGTCGCCCAGGCACCGCGGATCACGCCGGCGGGTGACCCGTCGGTCCGCAACGACACGCTCTACCGGCTCGCGGTGAACCCTGCGGACTACGCCGACGACGACTACGTCTACCTGCTCGACGACGGCGTGATCCGGTTCGAAGGCGATGGGCGCAGCAGCCGGACGTATCGCCAGATCGTTCAGGTCCTCACGCAGGATGGGGCGGAGACGTGGGGGGAGCACAGCTTTTCCTACTCGAGCGGCTCCGAGCGGCTCACCGTCAACTGGATCCGGGTCGTGAAGCCGAGCGGCGAGGTGGTGAGCGCCCAGCCGGCCCACGAGCAGGAGTCCCTCGCTCCGGTCGCGCTCGAGGCGCCGGTGTACTCCGACGAGAAAGTGCGGCGCGTGACGCTGAGCGGCGTCGCGCCCGGGACGCTCGTCGACTGGAGCTACACGATCGAGCGCATCAAGCCGCTCGTGCCCGGGGACTACTACACCGGCTGGCGGGTGACGACCGGCCGCCTCACGCGCCGCTCGCGCTTGATCATCGATGTACCGGCGTCGGTGACGCCGCGCATCAAGGAAGAGAACGTCCGCTTCCGGCGCAGCACGGTGGAGGCCAAGGGACGGCGGGTCTACACCTGGGCCACCGCCGACGTCCAAAAGATCGAGTCGGAACTGTTCGCCGCGAGCCCGAACACGTTGTCCGTCCACATCGATGTCTCGGCGCCGATCACCTGGTCGCAGGTCGCCAGTTGGTACGCGGACCTGTCGCGCGACCGGTATCACCTCAGTCCAGAGCTCGAGACCAAGGTTGGTGAGCTGGTGCGCGGCGCGCGCACCCTGGACGATTCGCTGCGCGCGGTGCACCGCTGGGTCGCGCAGGACTTTCGCTATGTCTCGCTCTCGCTTGGCATCGGCGGGTATCTGCCGCGTCTCCCGGCCCAGGTGTTGGAGGCGCGTTACGGCGACTGTAAGGACAAGGCCACGCTGTTCATCGCCCTCGCGCGACGGCTCGGGCTCGCGGCCTACCCGGTCCTGCTGAGCTCGAGCGGGGACGCCGACAGCACCCTCCCCACGGTCCAGCAGTTCGATCACATGATCGCCGCGGTGGATCGACCCCGCAGTGGTCGGCTCTACCTCGACCTCACCTCGGATTTCACCCCGTACGGGGAGCTCCCGTTTCCGGAGCAGGGCGCGTTCGCGCTCGTGGTGCACGACGACGGGCGGGCAGAGGAGGTCGTGCTTCCCGAGGCACCTGGGTCTGCCAACCGGGCGGAAACGCACTTCGTGGGTGAATTGAATCCCGATGGCCTGTTTACCGGACGCTACTCGGAAACCAGACTCGGGGCGATGCAATACCGCTTGCGGGCGGCCTACGCGCGAGCGCTCACGCAGGACCAGCTCGGCCGTGTCACGCAAGCGATGGCCGACGCACTCTACCCGGGCGCGTCGGGTGACAGCCTCCGCGTGTTCGACGGCCGCGACTTGACGGCGACGCCCAGCGTCTCGATCACGATCCGCAACGCGCCTGCCGTCTCGAGCTCCGGAAATGCCCGCATTCTCACGCTGCCGGCCTCGATGCCTTCGTTCGTGTCGCTCGGGATCGCGACCCAGCTCGAGCAGCGTAAGCCGCGCCGCTTCCCCATCGACGTCGGGGATGTGATCGGTCCCATTGAGACCCTCGCGGAACTGCGCGTCACCCTCCCCGACGGGTGGCACGCCCATCTGCCGGCCAGTCTGAACGAGACGAGCCCGTTCGGGAGCTACACGGCCGAGTACCTGCAGGTCGGGCGCGAACTGCGCATCACGCGCCACATGACGGGGCGGAAGGGCATCGAGCCCCCCGATCGCGTGGACGCGCTGATCGCCTGGCTGCGGGCGATTTCGAGAGACGACGCGAAATTCATCATGCTCGAGCCGGGGAAGTGAGGTGGTCGAGTGCTAGTCTCGACGCCGGCCGTCATCCTCCAGACCTTCCGGTACAGCGAGACGTCGAAGGTCGTCCGCCTGGCGACGCGCGACCTGGGCGTGCAGAGCGCCATCGCCAAGGGCGTGCTGCGACCGCGCAGTCCTTTTGGCGCGGCGCTCGAGACGTTGAGTGAGGGCGTCGTCCAACTGTACCACAAAGAGACCCGCGACTTGCAAACGATGGCGGCCTTCGACGTGACCGAGCTGCGGCGCGACCTCGCCCGCGACCTGGGGCGCTTCGCGGGTGCTGCCGCGCTCGCCGAAGTGATGCTCAAGATGGCGCCGGCCGCGCCGCTGCCGGTGGCCTACGACACCTTTACGCGGGCGCTCGACGCACTCGCCGCCGCCGAGTCGCGGCATGCCGACGCGGTCGCCGTGCGCTGGGTCTGGCTCCTCGTCGGCGTCCTCGGGTTCGCGCCCCAGCTCGACGCCTGTGTGCGGGACGGCACCGCCGTCGCGGGCAACGGGGAGGGGGGCGGCGGCGTCGCCTTCAGTACCGCGGAGGGCGGAGTGCTCTGCGCGGCCTGTGCCGGCCCACGACCGCCCACGCGCCTGCCCCCGAACGCGTACCGCGACCTTCTCGCCTTGAACGACGCCGGCGCCGACATTCCGCCGCTGGACGCGGCACACGCGGCCGCGCACCGTCGTCTCGTCGCCCGGTTCGTCCGTCATCATATGGGCGAGTCCGGACCTTTGAGCGCCATGGACTTTTGGGAGCAGCACGCGTGGGTAACGCCACCCCCCCCCGCCCCCCTCGCCGTTTCGTAGTCGGCACTGCCGGCCACATCGACCACGGCAAGACCGCGTTGGTGAAGGCACTCACCGGCGTGGACACCGACCGTTGGGAGGAAGAGAAACGCCGGGGCATCACGATCGATCTGGGATTCGCCCCGCTGCCGCTCGGCGGCGGGCTGCAGGCGAGCGTGGTGGACGTCCCCGGGCACGAGGGGTTCGTCAAGAACATGCTGGCCGGCGCGACGGGGATCGACGTGGCGCTGCTCGTGATCGCCGCCGACGAGGGAGTCATGCCCCAAACCGAGGAGCACCTCGCCATCGTCGAGCTCCTCGGGGTGCGGCGCGGCGTGCCCGTCTTGTCCAAGAGCGACCTGGTAGACGACGAGTGGCTTGCCCTGGTCCGCACGGAGGTCGCCGAGCGACTGAAGAAGAGCAGGGTGCGTTGGGAGCCGCCAATCGCGGTGTCGGCGCTGACGGGTCAGGGGCTCGACGCGCTGCGCGAGGCGCTGGCGATGGTGGCAGCCGCACTCCCCGAGCGATCGGCGGCGGACCTGTTTCGGCTCCCCATCGATCGTGTTTTCGCCGTCGCCGGCGCCGGCACGGTGGTGACGGGGTCGACGTGGAGCGGCACGATCGCCGTCGGTGATTCGCTGCGCCTCCTGCCGCTCGATCGTGAGGCGCGGGTGCGGTCCATCGAGGTGCACGGCGAGGCCACGGACCGCGCGGCCCCCGGGCGCCGCACCGCGCTGGCCCTCGTCGGCGTCGACAAGCAAGACCTCGACCGCGGTCACGTCGCCGTGACCGGACTGGGCTGGGCGGCGACCACCACCCTAGACGTGGCGCTCGAGCTGCTCCCCGGCGTCCGCAAACCCCTCGCCGTGCGGACGCGCATTCGGGTCCACCTCGGCACCGCCGAGGTCCTGGGGCGCGTCGCCCAAGTGCGGTCCATCGCGCCGGGAGAGGTCCGCTTCGCCCGGCTCCTCCTGGAACGGCCGCTTCTGGCGCGGGCCGGGGATCGTTTTGTGGTGCGCAGCTTCTCGCCCGTGACCACGATCGGGGGCGGGGTCGTGCTCGACCCCTTCCCCCCCAAACGCCCCCGGGTGTCCGAGCGCGGCTTTTCCGGCGAGCAACCAGCCGGCGAGCGGCTGGCTCGCTTCGTAGACGAAGCGGGACTACGCGGCCTGCCGGCCCGCGACCTGCCCGTCCGCCTGGGCATCCTTCCAGGTGAGGTGGCTGGTGTGATCGACCTGGCGGGGAAAGGCGTGCTGCCGGCAGGAGACGTCCTCGTCGCGCGCCGGGCACTGTCGGCCGAAGTTGAGCGTCTCGCTGGGCTGGTCGCGGCCCACCACGAGACGCACCCGCTCGACCCGGGCCTGTCGCTCCAGGCGCTGCGAGCCGCCGTCGCGGTGCCGGCGCGCGGCGGAGGAGAAGTGGGCGGCGCGGTGCTCGACTTACTGGTGGAGCACGGAGTCAAGAAGCAGGCATTCGAGATCGCCGGCGCGGTCGTGCGGCGGCCCGGATGGAAGGCGACGCTCGAGTCGCACGCCGGCGACTCGGGGGACCGTCTCGTGCGTCGCCTGGCCGACGCGCGCTGGCAGGTGCCGACGGTCGCCGAGCTGCAACGGGAGTTCGCCGACCTCGCCGTCCCGCCCCTGTTGGCGCACCTCGCCCGTGAAGGTAGTGTAGAACAGGTGGACCAGGAGCGTTACGCGGCGAAACCTGCGCTGGAGGAGTTTCGTCGAGCCCTCGAGGCGGCGCTCCGGGAGCTGGGCCGGGCAACACCGGCCCAGTTGCGTGATCGGACCGGCCTGACGCGCAAATACCTGATTCCCCTGCTCGAATGGGCGGATCGGCGAGGGATTACCAAGCGGCAGGGCGACGCGCGGGTTTTGGCGCGCTTGACAGGGGCGACGGACGGTTCCTAGGTTGAAGTACGAGTAGCCCTTACTAGCGCCCTAACAGCAACTCAAGGAGAGCGGTCTAACGCATCTTTACGTTCGCCGAGGAGTGGTGGAGATGACGCGGTATGCCTGGGCAGTGCTGGGGCTCGGGCTGTTGGCGGCGGGGGCACAGGAAGGTCGGGGGCAAGCACCGAACGCCCCCTCGCCGGTCGAGCTCAGACAGAACTACCCGAACCCGTTTAACCCGGCGACCACGCTGCCGTTCACGCTGAGCGGCCAGTTGTTTGCGAATGGGCACCGGCCGAAGGTGTCGCTGAGGATTTACAACGTACTGGCGCAGCTGGTCGCGAAGCCCATTCTGCAGGGCACCGGCCAACCC
>WNFM01226573.1_pt1 | contig 25436 bp, 25 predicted proteins | sample 5400271 | NCBI WGS metagenome assembly WNFM01 (sample SAMN13153352, study PRJNA577476) | soil metagenome | isolation source: 60 cm saprolite on Douglas fir-dominated hillslope | place: USA:California | collected 2013-09-17 | reverse complement strand
CTACCTCTCTTGTGTAACCTAAACCTTTGTTAGCAAAAGCAGCGAGGAGACAAAAAAGCCTCCGTCAACCTATGAAACAAACACCGCCAGCCGGACTCTGTTTCCGGCAAGAACCGCCTCCAACTCAGGCGGTCGAGTGGCGAACCGTGAGGCCTCCGCCACCGTTAGCCGCCAGGCCCAGCCCAAGGCAATCCGCACTTTGGGGTCCATTCATCATTGCTGCCGGTCTCATTGCTGCGGCCATCATCGTAGCCAACGGTAACAAACCCGTACCACCGGCAGAGCCGAAAACAGTTAGTCCCTCTGAGCGTTTGGTTGCAGTTCACGAGAGCGAGCCGGCGGTGCCACGCGCTCAGCCTGTGATCTGGCCACGGGCCCCAAGCCGCAGGGCCGACGACGCTCTTCGGCCCGGAGTGGTATGCGAATCCCAGCAATCGTGGGCGCTGGGTCTGTCAGGAGATCCCGCACGAGGGTCGTGTTTGGATCCACTACCAGGGTCAGTTACAATGTACCCCAGGCGCAAGCTGGGTCTGGATAATTCCAGCCGGCACAACGACGCCGCAGTGGGTTGACCCATAAACAGGCGGGCGGCCTGTCCGCTGACGCGTGATCTTATTATGCTGCATTGAACTGATCGGTTGAGAGGCTAATTCATCGCGATGCCTCAGAACGCCCGATGCTTCCATTTGCAGGCCTGGTCCTAGCGTATGTTTGCCGATGTTAACTTCTGTTATGCGAGCAACAGACAAGAACCGCATGGAGAAAAGCACTCAAGCTCAGTGCGCCATTTGTCGTGTTCGAGGTGGAGGCGCCTATGATCAAAGGTCTAACCAAAGCTAGCTTTTTTAATTGGCGAAGCTCCGAGCTTCTGCTACTCGATGCGATCCAGTTCGGAAAAGCTGCGCTTGACTCTTTTCATGAAAATGAGACTAAAGAACCTAACATCAGGAGCTGTCCCGCCAGTGCGGGGCGCGGCAACCGGGCGATGGAGACGCCGCGGTGCCTTCTCCGGGACGGAAGTTCTGGAGGATGTGATTTCCGCAAATGCGGAGGTAACAAAAAAGATCTCCACCGATCGATAACCGCCGCCTGATGAAGGCCGGCGGTTGTTTTGTTTACCGGGTCCCGGTGTCGAAAACTAACTATCAACGACACTACCAACTATTTTTATGGCTAATAACTGGCCCCCGGGGCATTACCCGATCCGGCTCGAGGACGTGTTCAACGACGAGGAACTCGAAGAGATACGGCGTTCCGGGGATGCACTCTATCGCGATGGCTCAAAAACGCCGGATGCGACGCCGAACGATTCGCCGCGGAAGCCGGAAACCGAAGAAAACTGAACAATGACTTCCCACTGGATGTGCGCCATGGCGCTTCAACAAAGGCTCGGCAGGTCTTGGGGTCCCGCTGGAGAAATTGGTGGCTCAAGTCACGACGAATGGAACAAGAGCGCCAATGCATTACTTACTTCAATGGATAAGTCAAACATAGCCATTACTAAACGAATTTATGCCGACACCAAAATCTACAAACGCGGAACCGACTACTAATTGGACCGAAGAAGAATTGCGTGAGTTGGATAAGAAATGGGAAGAAGGGGGGATTGTTTATCAAGATCCAGACTACATCCCAGGCACGCATCCCATGGAAATCGACGGCGCCGTTACTTGGCACGATGTTTGGCAGAAACCAGCGCCACAAAAGAAAGATTAGGCTTCCGGCTTCTCCGGAAAGAACTATTCTCGCTCTTCTTTGCTTAATGGCTTCCATAAGAGGATCTTAATGAGACATCCGGCAGTATCGATTAGTTCTTCGGTTGGTGTTCCTACCTTTATTAAGCAAATCAATAGACCGAGAGCGGCTCTCTAATTCACCCGGAGCTTGTATTGGGGGCCGATGACGGAAAAAAGATACATTAAACCGAAGCTGCCGCTCAGCGGCTCCGTGCTTGGTGTGGATATCGGCTACTCATCCACCCGCCGCTCCAGCGCCGTCTGCCGTCTCGACTGGACAGAGGCGAGCGTAACATGGACCATCCGCCGCTTCCGGGCGGTCACGCGAGAGCAGGAGGAGGTTTTGATGGCGGTAGCGGGAGACGTTGTCCTTCAGACGGCCGCCTTTGATGGGCCACTGCGGACTGGCCTCGACGTAATCGGCCGCTATCGGAGCGCAGAGCGTATGCTGACCCGAAGGCTAAATTCAAAGATCGGTAAGCCGGGTCAGGCGTGTGCACCGGTTGGTAAGCAACTCAATGCCGCGGCCAATATCTGCGCCAAGATTGTCCGATCGCAGTGCCGGCTTGTACCTGCGATGCATGCGACAAGCATCGACCAGTTGGCGATTGTCGAGGCGTTCCCGAGCACCTTTCTCGGTTTGTTGCTGGCCGATCCTTTGTCCGTGCGGGCCAGCCGCGGTAATCGGTCCGACGTTTTCTTTCAGCATCTTAGCACATCTGGTAAGCTTCAGGAACTGCTGGGTTACCTATTGCCGGGTAGGACGATCCATAGCGACCTAACGAGTGTGGTCAACCACGACGACCGAGCGGCATTGGTATGCGCCTTCACCGCACTTTGTCTTGCCGCAGACGACTTCGTCGCTGTTGGGGATGAAGATGGGTGGATCATTTTGCCTCCACAGAGCGCCATCCAGAGCTGGGCAATGGGTGACCTGAAAGCGAACGCAGAATTTGAACAACCGGGATGCCTGTATGCGAGCCGTTAGAATCCGACACTAGTAAACTCCCCCTCCCGCGCTCTTTCCGGATCGAAGCTATAGGCCACTAGTGGTCCACCCTTGCCCGCACTATAATCGACACAAATCACATTCGGCATGATGGGCGCAGCCGGCCAGTCTTTCGGCAGCCAATAATGACCGAAGATGACTGGCGGCTCAGTCAGCTCATAAGGCTCCCATTGGCTGGACGTCGTGAACCGCGTATTGGGCAAAGTAGGATCGGGCGGAAAAACGGTGTCGACAACTGTTCGTTCGGCGTCCGGTTTAAGCCACCAACGAACCCGGATTTGATGCCTCGGGTTCCCATCCTTGTCGAAAAAGGGAACTTTGCTGGGTAACCTCGCTTCAACCCCTTTCAACAACGTCTCGACGGCCCGATATTCCGGGGTTCCCTCCGTGCTAGCGGTAACCAAAGGCTGCGTCGACGCAGCAAGTTGCCTTAGGGGGCCCAACTGCCGCTGAGGCGGGGCATCGTCTGGCGGAAATGCGGCTAGAACCAACTGCCGGGAGAATGGTTGCAGAGACTTACTCTACTGTAGGTTATATTCCCAAAACACCGTTTTACTAATTAGCGGCGTATGAGAACCTCGAAAAACAGTGTTCCTCTAATTCCCTTAAAGGATTTTGGTTCCTCTCCATTCCTTGAACACGGCATTTTCATCGAAGCGTTCGAAGATTGTGTCAGCGTCCGGCGCAAAAGGATGGAAGTCCATCGACATGATTACGTAGAGCTTTTCTCGTTGCAGGGTTATGGCTCGGTGTTGATCGATTTTGAAGATTATCCGCTGTCTGGGAAATCGCTCATCGTCATCGGACCTGGTCGCGTCCACGCTTGGAACGCAAAGAAATTGACCGGACTCTACATTGCCTTCACTCAGGAATTCTTCGATGGAACAAGCCCGCCCCCTAGTGCTCTCTTCGATTATCCATTTATCTTCGGTGGGGAGAGCTCACCGGTTGTTCGACTAAAACCGAAACAGGGCGAGCAGTCCCAAAATCTATTCCGGGAGATCAGGCAGGAATTTCAGAGCCACAAGACCCTCGCGGTCGAAATGATTCACCATCAACTCCGTTCGCTCATGGTGCATCTAGCCCGCTTATATGCGGCTACATCGCCAGCGCCGTTCGCGGCCATCGGTTTAGTAAGGCGTTTTCACCAGGCGGTTGAGCGGTCATTTCGTGCGTCAACGTCCGTCCGTGATTACGCCGAGATGCTTGGCGTCAGGCCCAGCCACTTGAGCGAATCTTTGCGACTGGAAACAGGCTTAACGGCGGGCGAATTGATTCGAGCTCGCCTTCTTTTAGAAGCCAAACGTCTCCTGCTCCATTCCGACCTAACCATCGCCGAAATTGGGTATCAGCTTGGCTTCGAAGATCCGTCCTATTTCTCACGTTTTGTGCGACGAGAGATCGAGACAAGTCCGGTGGAGCTTAGAAATCGGATTCGCGAAAAGTACCGGAAATTCATGCGATAGTCCCAGGCTTGGTATTTGGCTCCTTACTCCAACTGAGGAACCTTACCCCCGTGGACGGTGGCACCGTGGTTAGTTAAGGCGAGCCGCTGACGATCGACCCCCAAAACCTTCCGCCCTAAACTTGTGAACCTAGACCTAATTCATAGAGCCGCTCTCATATGGCGCCGAAATCCTCAACCTGATCGGAAACTGTTCCGAGCTCTATCATGAGTACCGACAAGGCATTGGTAGTTGGAGCTCACGGCGTCATTGGACGAAGCGTTGCAGAGTACCTCTCCACGCGTCCCGGTTGGAGCATAGTTGGCGCGTCGAGAAGGACGGCGGAGAACCAGAAAACGCTGCAGCATCTGAGTGTAGACCTTCTCGACCCGGTGGACTGCACCGCGAAACTCTCTGGACTGCGTGACATAACACACCTCATTTTCGCGGCGTATGTTGAACGAGCTACGCCGGCAGAGCTCGTTGAGGTAAATGTCGCCTTGTTGCAAAATCTCCTTGATGCAGTGGAACCGTCTTCACCGCATCTCAGGCATGTAACTCTCTATCAAGGAGGCAAGGCGTACGGTTGCCACTTAGGGCCTTTCAAGACGCCTGCCCGTGAAGACGATCCGCGTTATCTAGGCGTCAACTTCTATTACGATCAAGAGGATCTGCTGCGAACGCGCCAGCAACGGGCTAACTGGAGTTGGACCATCTTCCGACCTGAAGCGGTTTGCGGTTTCGCAGTGGGCAATCCGATGAACTTGTCGATGGTTATCGCCGTGTACGCTAGCATTTCACGAGAACTCGGGCTGCCGCTGCGGTTCCCGGGCACTCCTGACGCATACACTGCACTCTATCAAGTGACTTCCGCAGATATTCTTGCGCGGGCAACTGAGTGGGCAACAAAAAGCGAATCTGCTGCCAACGAGATCTTCAATGTCACAAACGGAGATTACTTCCGTTGGGTTAATCTCTGGCCAGCCTTAGCGCGGTATTTCAATATGCCTTGTGGCGATCCTCTGCCTCTGCGGTTGACAGAGCAGATGGCAGACAAGGAATCGATATGGAACCGCATCACAGAACGCCACGGCTTGGAGTCAATCCCTTATAGCCAGATTGTTTCGTGGGGATTTGGCGACGCAATATTCCACACAAATTACGATAATGTAACGAGCACAATCAAATTGCGCCGCGCTGGCTTTCCAGACTGTATCGACACCGAGGAGATGTTTTGCACTTTATTCGACCAATTGCGTCTTCAGCGAATCATCCCGTGACCACGCCTTTTGAAGGCGTACCAACCATACCCGTTAACATCATGAACTTACAATTAAAAGATAAGACCGCTCTAGCCAAGTACTATGTGTCGACGGCGGCTCTTCCATCATCTGAAAGTGCATGGATTATATACAATGAAGGAAGCTGCCTGACGCCGGTAGCGATGTCGATTTGCGGAATGAAATTGGAGTTAATAAATGAACTATTCAAATACGTCTCGAAGAAACTTCCTAACTTCTACGTTGCTGGCTGGAACTGGTATTTTGGTCGGAAGAGAAGCCGCTTCAGGGAACGTTGTTGCTTTATCGGAGGTTAGTTATGGAAATTTTTGATGGCAATAAGAAGGATCAGATCCTGGTGCTTGGCGCGAGCGGCTTAACGGGCGGAGCAATCGCTTCGACTCTCGATCGCAGGCCGGCAGACGTCGAGGTCGTGCGAGCAGCCCGAAAAAAAGAGCAAGTGGAAGCGTGGAAACGGGAAGGCAAACAGGCGGTCTATCTCGACCTCGACGACGCACGAACCTTCCCTGCGGCACTGGATGGCATTGATCGACTGTTCCTCCTGACCGGGTACACGATCGCCATGCTCCATCAGAGCAAGACACTCGTGGACGCAGCGGCAGATTTGGGCGTGAGCTTCATCGTCCATCAAGGCGTTTTTGGGAACGGTCGATCGACGGATCCGCACTTTGCATGGCACGAGATGGTGGAGCGCTACATTGAAGGCAGTGGCGTCGCATGGGCGCACTTGCATCCGCATTTCTTCATGCAGAATATCCTTACCACCTTCGGCCTCCCAAACGGCCAATTGCGTTGGCCCATGGGGGATAAACGGGTCGGCTGGATCGCGGGCGAGGATTTGGCCGCAGTTGCGGCAAAGGTGCTTGCCGACGGCCCTGCAGCGCATGCGGGACAGAACTATTTCCTCTCGACCGAAGTTCTGAATGGCGTAGAAGTGGCCGCCATCCTTTCGGAAGCCCTCGGGCGTCAGATTGCGCCCGTTGTGATGACGCCGAGCGACATGATGGAGGCGTTCGCTTCGGGAGCCGCTAAGCCCCCAGCGGGAATGGAAGAGAACTACGCGAAGAGCCAGCTCGAGTGGGTGCATCAGAGCTTTGATGGGCGGATGGACTATTCCGTAGTCGCGACTTCGACCGTGCAGGATCTGCTGGGTCGGCCGGCGTTGACGCTGCGCGAGTGGGCGCCTCGTCATCGCGAGGCGCTCCTGGCGGCAGCCAGCAAATGATCATCCCCCAACCGACGAACGGGAGAGCCGACACGTTCGATTATGCGAATTCGACAACGCTATCATCACCGGCGTCTCGTCCTGCGGATCGCACCCGAGGCGGCCACTTGAAACTCGATCGTCCCTGCACGCACAAAGTGATGATTGTTGCCGATTGAGGCAGACGACTGATGGGTGTGAGAAAGAAGGAGCCAACGATGTTTACCTACAGGGATTCGACCGCGATGATCACCGGCGCCTCCAAGGGATTGGGTGCGGCGTTTGCAAAAGAGCTTGCGGGCCGCGGCATGAACCTTGTTCTGGTAGCCCGCTCGATAGATACGCTGCAAGACCTCGCCGATTCCATTGGCGCTGAATGTGGCGTGAGATGCGTCGTCCTGCAGGCCGATCTCGCCACATGGGACGCCGTAAAGCGGATCATGACGGAACTGGAGCGCCTGGATCTAAAGATCGATCTGCTGATCAACAATGCAGGGCTAGGTCTAACCGGTGACTTCCTATCTCACGACCTCGCCAAAGAGCTGGCCAGCATCCAGGTCAATGTGCTGGCGCTGGTTGGACTGTCGCACGCCTTGGGGGCCAAGATGGTCTTGCGAGGCAAAGGCGGCATCATCAATCTGGCATCCAATTCCGCGTTCCAGGCACTTCCCCATATGGCCACCTACGCGGCAGCGAAGGCTTTCGTTCTCCACTTCAGCGAAGCGCTAAAATTTGAACTCCGTGAACGGGGCGTCCAGGTGATGGCCGTTTGCCCTGGGCCGACGGCGACGAGTTTCTTCGAGGGTATATCAACCAAGATGAAGGACGGTGCGTTCGACAGCGCCGAGCTGGTAGTCCGCCGTACCTTGCGGTCGTTCGATCAGAGAAAGTCCGTCGCCTATCCTGGACGATTCAGCGTGCGCGTCGCCATTTGGCTTGCTCGTCTGCTGCCCCGCAACGTCATGGTTAGCGCTGCCGCGTCGGCGACCGATAAGATGGGTCTGGCCACGTAAGCGCCGTGGAACCGGCTCACCACCTGCGGGACAAGGACGACTTTTTCATAGCTAGGCTTAGTGCCGGACTTCGCCGCAGACCTGCCGCGCGAGGAGGCCGAGTTCATAGCGCACGCTCAGATGCTCACTGCGGGCTAAGGTGTTCACGACGCCCATTGCGAACCCCGCCCGGAAACTGAAGGATGGGAGCTAGATCGGCTTTTCGCGCTCCCTCTAGATGCTCACTTACAAAGGAAAGCTGGATCCCTCACCTGGTCCCGCTCCTGTCCGTGACGCATCGATACAAATAAACGCTCGAAACGCGGGTTATGTTACAATCTCCTGGGAGCGGTTGAAGAGTCTTTTGTTATCTGATCGCCAAACCGAATCGCTTCGTTAATTAGTAATCACTGGGATCTGGGGGCCTCCGTTTCGGTAACGCCGCATACTAACGGCGTTATCTTGGCTTTCTCATGTAGCCGCGAAATAAAGAAAACCATTAAATGGCCCTTGTGAAGCAAGAAAGTTAGAGATCATCGTCATGTAAACCGATAATTCGAGCATGAATGCCTCCGGTCGGGAACACAAGTCAGTTACTCTTGCCCGGCTCAGCAATCGCAAACAATTGATCCGCTTTGAGTTGAATAAAATCATGCATGGTTAGTTTTACCCTCCATTCCTCCGGAATCCCTTCGGCGCCATAAAACGCACCAGCGATTTGTCCATAAATGGCTCCAGTTGTATCCGCATCATCTCCCAGGTTCACGGCTAAAAGCGCGCCTTCCCGGAACGATTCCGAACGATCGAAGGCCCAAAGCGCCGCCTCGAGTGAGTCGACGACATAGCCCGTGCCTCTAATCTCCGGTGGATCCTTCTTTTTGAAGGAACCCGCGGCGATCGCTGCGATCTTTGGGTCCAGTCTGTTCTCGCTCCAGAAATTCGGTTCGTCGGTAGGATTAAAGTAGGGACTCAACAGCTCCTCCTTTGGCTTGCCGCGGAGGGCACCCACTAACAAGCCTGCGAAATAACGGCAGGCGTCCACCGCCGCCTTCGCTCCATGAGTGGTGCGAGAACTCTCGCCGGCGTAATCAATAGCCTGTTTAGGGTTTGATCCGAAGAACAGAGGAATCGGTGCCAGCCGCATCAGGGAGCCATTCCCGGCTGTGTGCGGTGACTCCGAACCGGAGAAGGGGTTACCGGTCCGACGGTAAGTTTCCAAGGCATTGCGCACCGTGTTGCCGATATCGAAACATCGGCCGTTACTGCTCAAATGGCCTTGCTCGTACCACGAACAATAACGATCCATCTGGTCTTTGGCATCAAAGCCACGCTTTTCGATGAGGCTTTCGGCGAGGCACAGCGCCATGGAAGTGTCATCGGTCCATTCGCCCGGTTTGAGATGGAATTGACCGCCGCCGATCATATCGGCAAGTGGAGCGAACGTGCCGGGAGGTTTGAACTCTAAGGTGGTGCCTAAAGCATCGCCTGCTGCTAATCCGAGTAGGGCGCCACGGTATCTTTCACGGGTCATTTGGGGAGGTTCAGCGTCGAGCGATAGACAGGCCATTCCTTGACCCATCTCACTTGCTCGGCGGTTTCAGGTGAGCTCGGCATCCGCTTCGATTTTGCGCACGAGCGCCATTTATCGGCGAGGTCGGTTAACGCCTCATCGGGTGTCTGCCCGCGCTCCTGCAACCAACAAGCGACGGCTAGTCCGGTACGACCGACTCCACCCCAACAATGTAGGTAGGTGATCCCACCTTCTGCAATTGCACGATCAATGGCCGCAATAATCTCTGCCACGGTTTTCGGTGCTTCCGGCACACTCACATCGCGAATTGGAATACGCTCGTAACTCGCTCTAGAGCCCGCTTCTTCCGTCAGTAGTTCGGCGTAGGGAGTGAGTTCGCCGACCTCGGTCAGGTCGATGAAATGACGAATTCCGGCTTGGAGAAACCTTTTCAATCGGCTACGAGCTTCTGCCGGATCCCGGGCGCCCGGATATTCGCCGGCCAACAGCTTACCGGGTACAACCCAGTAGGTGTTGGGATCGGGTTTGGGTGGCTGTTGTGTTACCATAATTGCCTTGCTTCGCCCGACGACCTTCTTCCTTTTCAATGCTCGCTGCTCGAGGGGGCTGGAACCGGGACAATGATTAACTGTGGGGAGGAAGTGTACTGCGCAGCGTTTGTAATTCCCTACTAACGACGGCAGTGCAGCGCCTAGGGGTAAATGCGGTCAGCGCGAAGGAGGAGACGACGCCTCCAAACTGTCCCAGCGACTAATAATTCCCAGAGGCTGCTGGTGACGAGCGCCTGTTTGAGTGATTAACACCGCTTCGAGCAATTTGTTCTCCGTGAATCGCCTCCGTACTGAGTCGATCGATTCACTCCTCGGTACGAAGTCGCAGTCTCGACGTTTCTCCTCTTCGCGCACCACATGACGAACCAAAACGTCCCTAGTCTCGACCAAGGATTCCTTGGATACATTATGCGCAAACCACCGTGTTATCCCGTTCTCTGTCAACAGGCCCTTAAACACCTTCTCGGCATAAACAGGAAACTGCGAGAAACCTGACCTGGCAATCCGCCCTAGGACAGTAGCAAGCGTATCCTGGGGTGCGACAAACTCTACTTCCTTTTGAAATCTCGGCAGTACACACTCTGGATGTAACAAACGTTGACCGATCTGCTTAAGTCGGCCGAGAATTGCCGGCGCCGGCACTGCGGCATACTCGTACGGTCTCGTCGGACCATGCACGAGTACATTTCGTAACTCAGCTACGGTCTTCAGCAAGCCAAAGTCAGCCGTACCGACGAACGATCTAGCGTCGAACAACACCTCTATAAAGGGGTCTCTAGTAGGACGCTTCAGCCTGCGTTTCAGTTCAGTTTCGATCGTATTAAATGTCGCCAGAAAATCTTGGACATGATTCTTTTGTTCCTCGTTTAGTTCGTTTGACATAGCTGTTCTTTCCGTGCGGCTACGGACGACTTTATCTGCATTTCTATGTCACCCCGTTAATCTTTCATGATGTCGCCGAATCTACGGAACGTTTGAATCGTCTTGTCGCTACTCGCCTCGTACTCCTCTATAAGCAGATCTGAGATCGCTCGAAGGTCAGTTGTCTCGGGATCCTCTAGGACGATTTTTAGCTCAACATCGCCGCCCTCTTCTTCGTCGCTAGAGTCAGGATCGCCATAGTCGGCGACCTCAAGACCAAAGTACCTTCCTGATTTTGAGGTCCTTAAAAAATACGTAAGAAGCCACTGATGATAAACATCCTGACCACCCTCGCCCTCCAAAAGGAGTTGCCGTCCACCATCGAGCTTTGATTCGAGTCGGTTCAAGGAATCGGGACCATCTTCCTCGCGAGTGAACAGCTTCATTGTCTTTTAGGGCGATGCTTATAGTCGGTCGTGACACGTTGAGACAAGCACAAAACCACGGGCGCTCTGGACAAACGCGTGCATCCTGACTAAACCCAGACCTTACTGTAGTGTTGGACCTAGTCTCGATCGGTTTGAACGTCGCAGATTGCTTACCAGCGACAATTAGGAGAATGCGCTCTGTTGTAACGTTCGAGTTATTTGTTATAGTTGTCGTATCTAAAACGCCATTTGTGACAAGACTTCAAAAATATGGGGCAAAACTCGTCCATCGAGTGGACTGATCATACCTTCAATCCTTGGTGGGGCTGCAGCAAGGTCTCCCCGGCTTGCCAAAATTGCTACGCAGAGCTTTGGGCGAAACGAATGGGACATCAAATTTGGGGAAAGCGCGTAAATCGGCGTTTTTTTTCTGATCACCATTGGCGTGAACCCCTGATCTGGAACGAGGACGCGCGTAGCGCAGGAAAAAGGCGTCGAGTTTTCTGCGCCAGCATGGCGGATGTCTTCGAACGGCGATCGGAGCTGAATGCGCCACGCGACCGTCTATGGAACCGGATACGATCTACCCCCTGGCTCGATTGGCTTTTGCTTACTAAACGGCCAGAAAATATCGAACAAATGGTTCCGTGGAAAACTAAGTGGCCGGAGAACGTTTGGATCGGAACAACCGTCGAGAATCAAATTTATGCAGACCAGCGCCTGCCTTTGCTGCTCAAGTGCCCCGCCGTTGTTCGGTTCCTCTCGTGTGAGCCGCTTCTTGGTGCTATTGATCTCCGTCCTTGGTTTCGGACAAGCGGGCATCACGCAATAGATTGGGTTATAGCAGGCGGTGAGAGCGGACCGCGGGCCCGAGCAATGCATCCAGATTGGGTCAGAAATCTCTTGCATCAGTGTCAGGAAGCTGAGGTCCCTTTTCATTTCAAACAATGGGGTCACTGGGTCCCTGCCGAATTAGCAAGGGAAACCGAGGCGAAGCTTGTGGCTTTCGAAAATGAACGCCCTGTTAAGATGGTGCGTCTTCCCAAAAAAGCGGCGGGTAGAACACTCGAAGGGTCAACCTGGAATGGGCTGCCGGACACGGCGCTTGGCCATGTCGAAGATTGATCTATCAAGCTACGCTGGCCGAGAACAGGCGTACGTCAAACATTGCCTTCTAGAAAAGTACTTGGCACCACTCGTGTACAAGGTTGGTAACGCATGGGATTCGATCGTTTACGTCGATGGATTTTCGGGGCCCTGGCAAGTAACCGATCCAGAGTTGACTGATTCTTCATTTGGCGTGGCCGTCGAAACTTTACGCCGCGCACACGTCGGTCTCCATGATACAAAAGGAAGGAATGTCCCCATTGACGCAATACTCGTCGAGGCAAACAAAGATGCTTTCGCTAAGTTGCAAGCGTTTGCCGCAAAAAAGACGTTACCGAATTTTCGAGTGCACGCTCTATGTGGGGAGTTTGTTAGTAGAATTTCGACTATCAATCGATTGGTAAACCGTCACTGCCGAAATCCATTTCGATTCGTCTTCCTCGACCCAAAGGGATGGGCGGATATTCCAATGCAAGAGCTCCAGCCTTTTCTGACGGACCGGAGTTGCGAGGTTCTGGTGAACTTGATGACGCGGCACATCACGCGCTTCCTCGATGAAGATGACCGTGCAGACAGTTACAAGAAACTATTTGGCAGACCAGAAGTCCTCGAAAAACTTCGCAAAACTCCGAAGGAGGACAACGAACAGGCCGAACAAGCCGTGCGGGAATACTGTCGTAGCCTGAGGCAACTGTGCAATTTTAAATACGTATCTTCCGCAGTGATCCTGGAACCGAACGAGGAGTCGATTCGTTACTTCCTTGTCTACGCAACGAACGCCGTTCATGGCATTGATGTTTTCAAGCAGGCAGAAGTGGCGGCAGCCCAGACTCAGGATTACATTCGTCATGAAACTCGAATAACGAAGGCGCGCCAACCAGAGTTGATGTTGGAATCGGAACCTCCCAAGTCGCGATTGGCGATCAGATTGAGAGAGCGCTATTGTTCGCGAGCTCGCCGCAAGGTCATTGAAGTGCTCAGGAAAAATAGCGATCCCAACGGTACACGTTACGAAGATCTTTTTTGTGAAGCAATGGCTTTTCCCTTGGTTACGCCAACGGACCTAACAAATTGGTTAGAGGAGTGGGACTCACATATTGAACTGCGGCTGGCCGGCTCGTCGAAGCGAGAAAAGCTATCGCCGGCATCCGATGACCGGATCGTCGTGGTACAAAGTAGCGGCCTAAATTAGGCGGTGCTTCGATAAGAGCGCGGGAAAAGTGGCTCCTTCACTTGGGCCTAAGGCGAGATTTCCCGTAACACTCCTCGGTTAATCAGCGCATTGAAATGGTCGAAAATCTGGTCGGGCTTTGGCCCCCCGCGGAAGAGTACGCCCATCTCAAGGTTCCGGGTAAAGGCGTCATCTGTTAGGTTCGCACTGCTAACTACGGCAGATAAATCGACAACGGCGCACTTTGCGTGAAGCTTTCCCGGCCTTCCAGCAGAATTCCGGGTTCTCTGATCAATTGGCCAGTGAAAGATTTTGGATTCGATTCCCAAAACCGAGGAAAAGGCATCGACGGCGTCACGCGAAAGCTGGCCCTCAGATTCTTGTTCGGCCTCCAGTACAAGCGTTATCGATGCTCCCCTGGCAAGAGCTCCGCTTAGGCACTCGCAGAGCCGTTCAATCCGATGAGCTGCAAATGTAACAAGCAAAATGCGTTTAGACGCTTCATTGATCAGGTCGTAAAGAATTTGATCGATTCGCCTTATCGGAAAGAGTCCATTCGCTGGCCCACTCCAAATGATCTCGCTAGGGTCGACTGCTTCGGTTACAACTGCATCAACGGCACTCATTGCGGCCGCTATCAGGCTGCCGGTTAGATTCGAATTCTCCCTGATAGCCCGGATAAGCATCCAAACGATGTCTTGGTTAGCGATCGGCGCCAGGGTCTGCATCAGCTGGTCAACTGAAACAATCTTATCGATTGCGGAAAGACGACCGATCGTTTGGAGCCATGGTTCGCCCGGAAGACGGCGCCGCGCCGTTAAAAGACGGTCGATAAAATCTCTAGGAAACATTCTGAAAAACGGTTTCGAAAAATCCGGTCTTCCTGCCTAAGAATGTCTCCAGCAAAACATTCCGGTCGAGAAACCTGTTTCCTTTCTCGCAAGAGGTTTCTGGTGCGAACAAGCAAGCATGACAACACGCACCGTGGATTCCGCGGCCATGGTCAACAGGCGAATGTTCAGAACATAGCGGGTCTGAGGCGCAGATTCGAATTGACTCCAAAGCTTGTTGAAGATGACGGCCCAATGTGATGGGCTGACCTAGATCAACGAGGCCGCCAAGGGTACCCTCACTATCTGAGGCTGCCGTATAGATCATAAGGCCGGCCATCGGCCCTGCCTCCTGCCCCAGGAGTCGACAGTATATCCGCTCCCTTAGACTCGCAGCGGTGTATCCACACTCCAGCGAGATCTGTCGCATCAACACGTGCGATAGAGAATGAATGAGCACATACCGCATCCCGGGAAAGCCGACCTCGAGCGGGTTGAGCCTCCGCAGTTTGCGCCACAATCGGTGCGACTCGAAAAACTCTCGCTCAAGGTTGCGAACGTTGGAAGAATCTTCCCACTGTTGCAGGGGCGTCTCCGTGAACCGGATGAAGATCCCTTCGCCGCGAACTTCGGAAGCCGGTAACCAAGTCGACAACTTGCGGCTCAACGGCGTCTCGCGGCCATCATCTTCGTAGGTGGGATCCCCAAAGTCGCCCTTCGATTCGATGCGAGTAAATGCGATCAATGCGCGCACCTCCCGGATGCGTTCGAGCAGCACCGTATCCTCAAAAAACGCTTCAAAACCTTGAGGCGGGCCGACCTTACGGGCCTTGAATTCTTTGGTAACAGCGGGTGGTTCGGACTGAGTTAAAACTTCCCACTCGGGGATTTTGAGGTCTGTTTCTTCCTTTGCGTTATTTTTGGAAACCTGTTTTCGGCCTTCGATATGGCTCCAAATTTGTTCGACCGCGAAATCGACAAATGCTGGCATTCGCGAAGGCGCCAAAACGTACTTCGCAACGTCTAACGAAGGAATATCTTTGAGAGCGACCCAGTTTTGCTCGACCAAAAGATCGAGCCGGTCAGAACTACTGGGGACGGACAAGGCTGACATTACGAGCGGGAACCAGGAATTTGACGCGCCCAGCAAAATCGGTCGTGCGTTTTCCTCGCAGCCGTTAGCTTCGGTCGTGCGCAAGTGCGGATGATGTCCGCTGCACTTGAATTGAAATCTGTCGCTATCAAATGCGTCACCCATCCGTCGATCGGTACCGCACTCCAGGCATTTGACGATGATGTCCGACACATCACCTGCCGCGCCGTATTCGCGCAAAGTGAGTCGAGAAGGCTTACAAGGGACTTTCCCTTGGTGCACGTATTCGACCCAAGGGAAATCAGTCAAATGTCCACCGTGGCAGGCCATAAGAAAGCGAACTGCGTGCGCGGTCGGTCCGTTTCCTTTCGTGCAGCTTGCGTGAACGAAGCGAGTCTTGTCTGAGCGCCAACGATCCTGGATCAACTGGAAAATTCCTGATTCGATCGTTGATAACGTATCGCACAGCGGACAACGCAACCAACGAGGAAATGGCGCAACGGGCACACCTATTGCCGGCGCGGCCAAGTCTAATCTACTTTCGTCGAGTAAAATCGGGGGGAGATAGAGTTTCTCTAGCTGGGACCCAACGCGCCGTTGTAGAGCCGCTAGTAAACGGTCCTCACTGATTTCTGTGCAGTGTAACGTGTTCCAGTCATCGAGGCCGAGGATGAGAGCGGAGATATTTGGCAAATCAACTAAAGCGCCGACGCCAAACGTGTAAATCAATTGGCTTGGTCGCAATTCACCTAACTCGTTCATGGGCCTCCTTATGAATTAGGTCGCAACCCTTTCTGATTGCTATCCAAAATTAGGTTAGCTGTTCCCTCCACGTCGCGCAGACTGTTCAAACAGGTAAACAACTCCCAGCCGGCGACAGTAGGGAGCTCTAAAAGCCCGACTACACCATCACCTTCTTGTTGGTAACCCAGTCGGTGGTCAGTTTGGTTGTGCACGCGAGCAAGCCAATGATCTCTCCGTTCCTCCAACATTTTCCGAATTAGCGATCCGACTACCCCGTCCTGCGTTGCATTTTCTACCCTAGAAACCACGCGATCAAATATGCCGGGCATAGCAGGATCTGCGTCCGGCAGTTCTCCGGCCTTTCGATTTTGATTAAGCCGTTCCTCCTGCAATCTCACTAATGAGACAAGGACGCCAGAAAGTCCGCGATCGAGCGCACGCGCCGAAAATGGTGTGACCGAAAGAGCCTCGACGTGTTTGAAGAAAGTCTCATGGTAGTGCTCGAAGGCTTCGAAATGCGACAGATCTCTCGGGCGAGCCCAATTAAACAGTGTGATCACTAAACCAGGACCTCTTTTCGATCGGCCGACTCGGCTGGTGGCTTGGATATATTCCGACGTCGTCTTCGGCTGTCCCGCAACAACCATTAATCCGAGACGGTCAATGTCTACGCCGACAGAGATCATGTTCGTGGCCAGTACCGCATCGTAAGGCCAGGGCGCCGGCGTTTTGCCCTCTTTCCGGTCTGCGATCCGTTGGGCTTCTTGTGCTTTATCGAAAGAGATTTCCAGTCGTTCGAGAATCCCCGGAATGTCACTCCCAGATTTACGCGAGGTTAGCTCTTCTACTGCACCGTATCGAATTTGTCGTTTGGCGAGTCCACGAAGATCAGCATCTCTCAGCCGGGCCCGAATGTCATCCTCAACGAGGCGACGGGTACCGGCCAGCTCGCGAATTGAATTAAAGTACCCTGCGAGAGTCATCCATGGATCAGCTAAGTTGTCGTAACGATCATATAGTTGTTGAGCTGCAGCCATGAGTGCAACGTATACGCGGATTATTGCTACAGGATAGCGGCGACCGAAAGCGCATAAGCCGAGGTACGATCGTCCTGGGTACTCAGTCCCTGCCGGACGTTGTATCGCAAAAAAGCTATCTTTGATATCCGTGCCTTGTGGCGGGAAGACTTCTAGCTTTCGAAGAAACAGCTTGCGAACTTGGTCCGGTGCCCGACGAATGGTCGCAGTGGATGCGATTACCTTTGGCCTCACACGTTGTCCGTCGACGTACCACGTGCAAAGCTCGTCCACCGCGGTCTCGTAAAGCGCCACCATGGAACCCAGTGGGCCGCTGATGAGATGAAGTTCATCCTGAATAATCAAATCTGGCGGTCGGAGAGAATTGTGAGGCTGTCTCTGGATCCTCGGCAGTGTATTTCGGGCTGGGTGATTGCCGGTATCTTCCACATCTGGAGAGAGGAACCCGTGTCTCAGGCAAAGCCCATTAACTTGTCCAAAGAGCATCTGTGTTTCGCCTTTCCACGGCATCTGAGCAAATTTGTCCACGGTTGCGATCAGTAATGATGGAGGGCGACGGTAGATTTCTTCGTCCACCACCATTACGGGAAGACCCTCTTTGGGAGCTTTTGCTTCCGAAAAGTCACATGCGCCCAACGAATCGCCGCAGTAAGTGACGCATCGCCCGATGTCATTGGGAGCCTCATAGACTTTCAGATGATGCGAAAGAATCTCATGGCCACACCAAGGACACGACACGAGTTGGTGCGGGGTACCGCCTAAGGTGGGTTTCCCTCCCCTCCGATTCTCAAGCAGCGCCTCCGCAGCTTGTTTCAAGGTGTTAGGCGTGCTTTTACTACCCACCCAAAGGCCGATGCGGAACGGCGTGATCCCCCACTTGCTGGGATTTTCGCGACGGAGCATTTCGCAGGCGCAGAGCAGAGCCGTTGCCCGTTGGAACTGTTGGAGAGTTAACAACCGAAGTGTATAGCGCATTAGCACTGCTACTCCGTGGTCTCCAGAACGACCCTCCACTTCTCCTTGCAAACGACGTAGAGCTAATGTGTAAGCGGTTAGGCCGAGATAGGCCTCGGTCTTACCGCCGCCGGTAGCAAACCAGAGCAGGTCAGCTACTGCATCGGTTTCATGGCTTCGATCCGGGTGGTCGAAGCGACTAATGCTAGGAAGGTTAAGGAGTACGAAGGCAAGCTGAAAGAGTCGCCAGCTCCGATTATCTGACACATCGAAAGCGTCTATCAGCGCACCGACCTTGATCTCCTTTTTCCGAACGCTGCGCGCGTACGTGGAATGCACTCGCTGTTGCCACATGGCTCGATTCGCAAATCGGAATGCTTCTTCCGCTACGCTGTTCGAGTCAATCAGGTCAATGCCTTCACGTATGCGATTGCAAGTTCGCTCGCATTTCTGGATTGCCCGTTTTGCCGCTGCCTCGTGCTGGGCCAAACCTTCGCGTCTGTCGCCAATTTTGCCGGCTTCATTTTCAATCCATTTTCGATATGCGTTTTCTAGGCTTCGCAGGCTCGCTAGAAGCTCTGGCTTACTCACTTCGGACAGCTGCCTCATGTCGAGACTAACACCGCGTAAATCCTCCTCGTCTTCAGGCGTTCGTGCGGTCTGTTGTTCGACTTTCGCGTGGGGCATGAAAGTGGTCTCGATCCGCATCGCTCTCTCGCCGTCCGATCCGGAGCGAAGTACGTGGACTGATACTCCATGTCCGACCGCAAACTCTAAATGACGCCGGTAAAGCATTTCCAACGTCTCGGTCTCATCCCGAGTGAGAGGATCTAGTTTTGTCAGGTCAGCGGTCCAGTTTCTTCGTTGAACAAATATTGCTCGTGGTGGATCAGCGGGATCCATCACAGACATTTTGGGCTGGAACACCCATGCCTCGTCCTTCTTTTTGTCCAGCTCATCTTGCGTATTAACAAAAAAGATCGTGACTACCCACCCATAACTCGTCTGGCGCATCTTCCCTTGAAGAACGACATAGGAATCGTCATCTGGACGGGGCCGAATTGGACCAAAGCTTCCATTTTGGAGGGGTAAAGTCACCGTGGCACCCACAACCGGTGTTCGCTTCCAGACATTCGCGTCGGCTCCGTCTCGGCGCTTCTGGATCCTGCTTTTTTCCCTGCGATAACGTCCCCACTCGGTCTTCACAAGAAGCGAGCGCGCATCTAGATCCACGACAAAGCTCATGCCCATCGAGTTCGGGAAGAAAGTATCCGTTGTAGGGGTTCCGTTATCGGTCTGGCCGACTTCTGGATCATCTGTTTCGGAGGTGCCCAGGTCATCTATTTCTTCAGCCGGGACGCGGGTAGATTTTGGAGCTAGCATTCCAACGAGGTAACGCTCGCGGACCCGATCTTCATACTGACTCAACTCCTCTTCGGCGCTACCTGCCGGACCAAGCAAATCCTTAATCACAATCTCCGTTAGTTCATCGCGGATCTGGTGAGGCGTCGTCGATGAAAGGGCCGTACTCATATAAAATCTCGAAGCTGAATCTCCTCCTCCTTAGATATCTTCATTGGAATAAGTCCGGTTCTGCCAAGGCTGGACTGCGGCTGTGGCGTTTACCTTTGGCATTCTTGTCGTGAAGTCCGGCGGCAGTTTCTTCTGCGTAGCGTTGGTGGTTCAGGTCTAGCAGACGATCAAGGACGACGCGGCGGGCGGGCTCACTGATCGTGTAACGGATGCCTTGCTTGGTTTCATGGAAGCCATGACCGAAGTGGAGGTCCGTCCAGCAATAGGCGCCGGCCACAGCTCGATCCAGTTGGACATGCAAGTCCCGGAAATATCGGATGTCCTGCGCCATCTCATTCGGGTCGTGATAGCGATTATATGTCTTCGTCAGTCCCTCGTGACGCGCCATCATAAGCCGGCATCGGTATTCATGATAATTTGCCGACAATCTTTTCGAGACAAACTATTTCTGTCGGAAAAGGGAAGTTTTCCAGACAGTCAGTAGGAACGTAACGAAGACGAGTCTCGAGGCTGGATGCATATTCCGCTACCCAGGTAGAGTGAATACTGGAACTTAGTAAACCGAACGTGCCGTCGTCGGCGAAGAGAATCACGATCACGGTATTTGAAAATATAAGCGAAGAAAGTTCACCCTCTGGCGTCTTGAGAAATGATCCAGCCTGTTCCTTTTCTCGACTTTCCCAAGCTTCCACAAGCCGCTCGGAAAGATAGCGGCACACTTGGACGAGGAATGCTCCGGAACCCATTGCGAGGTCACAGACTTTCAGTTCGAGGATTTCCCTCGGCGATTTGAGCTGCCATTCCGACTGTGGTTTGCCTTCTGCCGGGCCGACGTAAACCAGCGGCTCCAAGGCATGCTGGACGATGGGTTCAGTGAGGCTTCGCGGCGTGTAATGAGTGCCGGTGCTGCGCCGGGCGCCGCCCCGCGTCACATACAGACTGCCCTCAGGAATGACCTCGAGCTGATCGAAGCTGTCAACGCGTAACAGGTTGGAGAAGGGTCTCACCCTTTGCGCCAGCCGGGCATCTTGTCCGCAGGCGATGAGGAGCTTGTGATCGTCGGCAAACTCTGGAGACTCGATGGCTTTCTGCAGTGCGTTTTTGCTACGCCCTGTTTCTTCGTTCAGGAAGTTTATCAGTGAATCGGCTCCAGCGGTCTGAAGCTTCTCCAGATTGGAGAGTGCTATCTCCGGCTCTTTTTCTCGTGTGCCAGCTAGCCCAAGTACGGGCTCCGCCGCTCGGCGAGCCGTGTGGTCTAGCAAGCCTTCGTAAACATGACCAATTTGTTCGATGTCGAGCGACCGGAATGAGATTCGACGGGCTTCTGCAGGACCGCCACCGGGAACCTTAACTCGAAGGATTTGTAAGGCTTCAAGAAGGTGAAGAACGACACGATTGTTAATGGGAAGTGGCTTCGCTGAGTCGGCCTTCCAGTCCGTTCCAATGGATCGGCCTTCGAGAAATGGGAAGCGATTAGGATCGAAGAGCGTTCCACCGTAGGCGAGCAAACGCATTGCTTCGTGCTCAACTCCGGAGTGCACCGCTCGAAAGGTTGCTAGTAGCCGACTCCAGGCATCATATCGGCGTTCCAAGATTTCCTCGCCGTGTTGATCAGCCCGTTCGCGCAGACTGTCGCGCAAAGTGGAAACCGCGTAGTATTGATCGTAAAGCGGATCACCCAAAAGGAGAAGCCCGCGCTCCTCTGCGGCAAAAAGGAACACAAGCCGCATCATGAATGTTAGCGCCGACTCATAAAGGGTCTTCTCTTCCACGCCCACCAGTAGTGTCCGCGCAGATTCAGCGTCGATACGATCTAGGGCCTGCACCAGCACCTCTACCGCCTGGCGAACCTGATAACCCAATTGATCCGTGACTTCCTGTTGATCCTTACTGCTCTCTTTTAATAACGCGGCTAAAGTGTCATCCGGACCAACGCCGAAGAACCGCCGAACGTGAAGAAGGCTAGTGAATGCTCGGAGTGTAATCGGTTCCTGGAACCACAGATCGGCGTACCACGAGGCAAATCCCGTCGTTTCGCCCCGAGGAGCGTTGACCAACATCCAGTGCTCTCCATTGGTGACGAGCCCGATCGGACAATCCACGGCATGGAGCAATTCCATCATCCTCGTGCCAGGACTAGCTTTCCAAACCGCGCCGAGGACTGGAGCTTCAAGCGATTGCCTAAGCGGATAAACGGTGACTAGCAATGTCGGCTTACCATTGGCCTCCTGAGATTTTAGGACGTAGCTTGGTCGTAATTGTTCTCCAAACTGCGGCATCGTTGCCTCAATACCCGGAGGAATCGACTGGCCTTCTGTTAGAAGCGAGTCAGGAAACTCCAACATCGAGGACAACACATGCCGAATCCAGACGCGGTGTACGGCTGCCTCATCTGCTCCGCGCTCTAACCAGTCATTATAAGCCGTTCGAAGAATGGAAGCTCTTTCGCTATCCCGCAGGTCGAGACCTTGGGGGAAGGCTCGCATTAGGACAGGTATGGAAATGAATGGTCCCGAAACATCGATCAAGGAAAGCCATTCAGCATGGTGGCGAGCGACGCTCATTGCGCGCCCCCCTGTCGAAGTTGAGCGACGGCGCGATGCGGGACAAGGAAGGTGACCGCCACGGGGAATAAACGCACTTTTGGATCACGGTAACGGCTCCGGAGATGTTCGATTTCACGGTCAAGTTCATCTGGAATCTCCCTCAGCCGAGCGCGCAAACTTTGAATGTCACGCTCGCGTTGTTGCTTCTCCGTTTCACTCCAGTCAAATTGGAGCTGTACTTCATCTTTTTCGTCAATAGCGCTTCGGATAGAGCGCTCTAGTTCACCCATTATCGTGGAAAAGCTCGCGACTTCTTTTTCCGAGCGTTCGTCTAGGAAACTTTGAAGGTTTTTAGTGCGTTCATTTGCGCGAGCCTCCAGAGCTGAAAGAAGTGGCTCCTCGACCTTGATCCAAAGGTCTTTCAAACGATCTTCTACGAAGTCGGGCGCATTCTCGTTTGTAGATTCGGCATAAGCGGCCTGCGTCTCTCTCACACTCATGCGACTGAAGCGACCCTCTTTCAGAAGCCCACCCGCGAGAATGATTTCCTCATGTACCCGCTGATTGTCGCCTCCAAGGACGAGCATACGCCCATGAATGACGACTGCGGGCGTTTGCAGGACGTTATCGGGGACCAATTTACTCGTAAACCGACTCAGTTTCTTAGCTATCCCTTGAGACCAAAGCTCGGCCCGGAGAAGGCGCACACACATTTGGACAAGACGGTGATTTAAGTGGCAAAGAACCACGTCGTCCCGCCCCGTTGCCAACGAATGGTCAAACACAATCGGTCGAACTTCCTTTGTATGAGGATGCATTAATCCATCGGCACAAAAGCTCCAGCTTCCGGAAAGTGTAGGCAAATAGAAGGCCGGCCCGGATAGTCCAGGGACCTGCGCAGGGCTGAGTGGCGGTTGCCCAGCCAGAGCCAACCCCGTTGTGACAACGTTCTGGATGTTCTCCGGGGACATTCGGAGTTCGCGCTGAGTCTCTCGGAGTTGCGAAGCGAGCCTCTCCAGCTGCTCACGCAGTTTTCTCTCAAACTTTAGCATCTTACGCACCGGCTCGGATTCCCGCTCAGCACGTGACGTATCAAGCTGCTTACGGCGGCCCAGCATTGCCTCCTCTACCTGTGCAGCAATCACAGGCCCGACCTTGCCCAAATCCTCCCGGATTGCCTCGACCTTCAAGACGGCACGCAGCAGAAATTCAAGATCACCTTCCAATTCTCCCGGAGCCAAGCCCGGCCGCGCCTGGTCAAAACCAGCGCCGACGAAATGGAAGGCATGCACCTCGGGATTCCGTTGGCCGTGGCGGTCCACTCGACCGTTACGCTGCTCCATGCGATTCGGATTCCACGGAATCTCGTAATGGATCAATTCCCAACAATGATTTTGGAGATTGAGACCTTCAGAGGCGGTATCGGTAGCTAACAGGATCCGGACCGGCGCATCCGCAGGATCTGTTTGGAAAGCAGCCTTGATCCGCTCGCGCTCGTCGATTTTCATTCCGCCATACATGGTCATAAGGCGGTCCCGACCCGCAAGTCCTTCTGCAGCCAATAAATCGTGAAGCCATTTCTGTGTGGCGCGGTATTCAGTGAAGATGATGACCCGCCTATCAGACCACTTGTCGTCTGGTCTAATATTGCTTTTCAACCACTGAATAAGGGCTTTAGCTTTACTGTCGGCGTAGGAAGGTGCAGTGATCGCGTAGTCTTGAAGCTGTTTCAGGAGGGCGGATTCTTCGACTGTGAGCACGGAGACTTGCCGGGACGCGGTGCCAACCGCTTCAAGAGCAGATTGTTCGTATTCCTCGTCATCTGCAAAATCGTCTTCAGCTTCTTCAATCTGCCTCTGCCAGCCAGTTCCAATAGATGTTCCGGCGCTCTTGCCTAGAGATTGCGAGTGCTTTTCGAGCGTGGTGGCAAACGCCGCGGGAGATGAGAAGAGGCGCTTCTTGAGAAACTTGAAGATAAAATCGGTTGCAAACTGTTCCCCGGCGGTGTGGGCGGCCTGAGCCCTCAACGCTGCATATCGTTGCAGCGCTGCATGGGTTTGGCGCTCAGTCGCGGAATAAGTGACCTCGATATGTGCCACGATCCGCTCTGCAAAGCGGCGGATTCCATCCCATCGCTGTTCCAGCTCGGATTTCATGCGCCTCACCATGATAGCTTCCAGTTGAGCGCGATTAGGCGTTACGGCGCGAGCAAAACGCTGATTGTCAAGAAGTTCTAGAAGCGCGGAGAAGCTCTCTATGTACCCGTTATGCGGGGTCGCAGTGAGGAACAGCTTATGTTCAAAATGAGAAGCCAATGTGCGGATGGCACTAGTTCTTAGAGAATCAGTCGCATATTTGCCTCGTCCGGAGGGCGCCACGTTGTGCGCTTCGTCGACAATCAGGAGATCATAGCGCCGAGGGAAAGCGGGTTGATCTCCCGAAGGCAATGTCTCGCGAAAAAGGCGCATGGGCCGATCTCGTTTGAGAAAATCAATCGAAGTGATGAGATGAGGAAAGTGAGCCCATGGATTCACATGGATACCCCGCCTGCGACGCAATTCCCGAAGCAATTCACTATCCACAATGCGGAAGTCGAGCCCGAATTTATCCCGCATTTCCTCCCTCCACTGCACTTGGAGTAAGGAAGGACAGACAATCAAGATCGTGCGCACCCGATGCCGCAGGATTAGCTCTTGCGCAACCAAACCAGCTTCGATCGTTTTCCCGAGGCCAACATCATCGGCAATAAGCAGGTTGACCCGCGGCATTGAGAGAGCTCGGACGACAGGATCGAGCTGATAATCGTCTACATCGACCCCGCTCCGAAAAGGTGCTTGAAGAGCTCTGTCATCAGCTGAAGAAACGGATCCCCAAGAAACAGCATCAAGGAAGGCGTCAAACTCCCGCGGATCATCGAAAGCCGTAAGCGGAGGCAGCTTCGACTTCTCTAGACAAAGCGCACCCGGCTCCAATTCCCAAATGACACATAGCTCTTCACCTAGTCCTTCGTCCTCGACCGAAGACAAGGTGACAAGGTGCTGCCTAGAAGCGTTGTCTCGAACTGTCGCAGGCGACGGCAATGTCGATGCATTGATATCGATAACGACAAATGGGCGCCCGCGGACAACCACTAACTGACCGGGTTCTGGGAGTTGGACGGATTCAATCTGATCCACATTAAAATTCTAGTACTTATCAGATTGCTGGATAGATGGGAAGAGTCGCGAGCGAGTTTGGGGATCGGATGCGGCTAGGGCGGTGCATAATAAGCGCTAACTTGTTTTGTTGCAATAATCTTGATTATGTGCTAGCTGTATTTGGGCATGAGCGAAGAGGAGGCGGCTGGTGAAGATTGGGAATTGC
>WNFM01271713.1_pt1 | contig 25446 bp, 23 predicted proteins | sample 5400271 | NCBI WGS metagenome assembly WNFM01 (sample SAMN13153352, study PRJNA577476) | soil metagenome | isolation source: 60 cm saprolite on Douglas fir-dominated hillslope | place: USA:California | collected 2013-09-17 | reverse complement strand
GCGATCGAGGCCAGCGTCCCTTCGAGAACCTGCTGGTCGGAGCGGGTCGCCCAGCGGATCAGAGCGGCCGGCGTCCTCCGGTCGCGTCCCGCCGCGATGAGGCGCCGGCCGATCGACTCGAGCCGCTCGACCCCCATGTACAGGACGATCGTCCCGGCCGCGGCGACGCCGCGCCAGTCGATCCCGGGGTCGGGCTTGCTGGAGTCGAGATGACCGGTCACGAACAGGACGCTCGAAGCATGGCGTCGATGCGTCAAGGGGATCCCGGCGGTCGCCGCCGCCCCGAGCGCCGCCGTCACGCCCGGAACGATCTCGAACCTGATCCTCGCCGCGCGGAGCGCCTCGGTCTCTTCCCCGATCCGGCCGAACAGAGAGGGATCGCCCCCCTTCAGGCGCACCACGGTGAGGCCGCGACGGGCGCGTGCGATCATGATCCGATTGATCCGTTCCTGACCAACCTGACGCCGACCGCCGGCCCCTCCGGCCTTCAGAAGCTCCGTGTCCGGGCGCAGACCGCGCAGGAGCTCCGCCGACACCAGGGCGTCGGCGATGACGACATCGGCGCGGGCCATCAGCCCGCGGCCGCGCACGGTGATCAGCCCCGGGTCTCCCGGTCCGGCGCCGACCAGATAGACCGTGCCGCGCCGGCGGGCGCCCGGCCCGCTCAAGGCTCCTCCGGGAGCGCCGCCATCGGAGCGCGCGCCACGAGCTCCGCCGCGCCACGCGCCAGCAACTCCCGCGCCAGGGAAAGACCGACCGACTCGGGATCGCCGGCGGGCCCTTCGCCGCCGCCGCGCAGCAGTCTCCCGCCCTCGGCCGACCCGACCAGCCCCTGGAGAACCAGACGATCGCCGCGCAGCTCCGCCCAGGCGGCGATCGGCGCCTGGCATCCCCCGCCGAGTCCGCGCAGGAAGGCGCGCTCCGCCGCGACCGCCGCCGCGGTGCCGGGATGGTGGAGAGGACGCAGCAGATCGGCCATCTCCCGATCCTTGGAGCGCGTCTCCAGCGCAAGCGCCCCCTGGCCGACCGCGGGCATCATCTGGTCGATCTCCAGAATCGTGGCATCCACCTCGACGCCGAGACGGCGCACTCCCGCAAGCGCGACGATGATGGCGTCGTAATCGCCGCGCGCCAGCTTCCCCAGTCGCGTGTCGAGGTTGCCGCGCAGATCGGAGATGCGCAGATCGGGACGGGCGGCGCGCAGCTGGCAGGCGCGGCGCGGGCTCCCGGTGCCGACGACGGCGTTCGCGCGGAGATCCGCCAGAGCGGGACCGCCCGCCGCGACCAGCAGGTCCCGGACATCTTCGCGCTGCGGCACGCAGGCGATCGTCAATCCCCCGGGTTGGGAGGTCGGAAGATCTTTAAGGCTGTGCACCGCCAGATCGATCGCGCCGCCGAGAAGCGCCTCCTCGATCTCCTTGACGAAGACCCCCTTCCCCCCCAGGGAGGCCAGCGACCGATCGAGGTCCCGATCGCCGGAGGTCTGGATCACTTCGATCCGGGCCTGCCGTCCCACCGCGATGAGACGATCCCGCACCCAGGTCGACTGGCGCAGGGCCAGCCGGCTGGCGCGGCTGCCGATCACGATCTCCTTCACGCTCCGCTCACTGCGGGTCGTCCGGGGAGCCGGGGTCGGTGCCGGCTGCGCCGGCGGCCGGCTCGGCCGCGGTCCGCTCGACGGAGCCCGGCGGTCGGTCCGGATCGTTGCGGGGCTGACGGCCGCGATCCGCCGGGTCGCTTCGATCGCTTTCGGGGAGACCGAACGCCTCGCGCAGGAACGACAGCTTCTCGCCCCCGCCGTTGGCGGCGGCGCGCTTCAGCGCCTGGATCGGGTGGTGCAGGAACTTGTTCACCAGCGCTTCGGTCATCTCTTCGACGCGGCCCTCCTGCTCCGGTGTCAGCGGTCCGAGCCGGCTCCGGAACCGCGCCATCTCCTGGGCCCCGACGTTCCGGAAGTGCGCCTTCAGGTCGGTGATCAAGGGCGCCACGTCGAGCGATCGCAGCCACTCGAGGTAGGCGGCGGTCTCGCGCAGGACGATCGTCTCGGCGGTGGCCGCCTCGTGCCTCCGCTCCTCCTGGTTGGCCCGGACTACGCCCTGGAGATCGTCGACGTCGTAGAGGTAGACGTTCTCGATCGCGTTGACGCGTGGATCGACGTCCCTCGGCACGGCGATGTCGATGAAGAACAGCGGCTTCCCCCGGCGCGTCCGGCTGATCCGCAGGACCTCATCGTGGCCGATCACGGCATGCGGCGCGGCGGTCGATGCGATGACGATGTCGGCTTTTCCCATCTCCTCGAACAGCCGCTCCCACGGCGCGGTGCCGCCGCCGAGCTCCTGCGCCAGATCGGCACCGCGCTGGTGCGAGCGGTTGACCACGACCACCGTGCGCACACCCGAGGCGATCAAATGCCGCGCCGCCAGTCGGGCCATCTTTCCGGCGCCGACGATCAAGACCACCCGATCGCGCAGCTCTCCGAAGATGTCCCGGGCCAGAGAGACGGCGGCGTGGGCGATCGACACGGGATAGCGGGCGACGCCGGTCTCGGTGCGAACTTTCTTCGCCACCGCGAACGACCGCTGCAGCAGCGCGTCCAGGATCGTCCCGATGCCCCGCCCGCGGACGGCGGCGGCGTACGCCTCCTTCACCTGGCCGAGGATCTGCGCCTCGCCCAGGATCATCGAGTCGAGCGACGAGGCGACCCGGAACAGATGGCGCACCGCGTCCCCATCGGTGCGCAGGATGCAGTGACGGTCGAGCTCCTCCGCCGCGGTCCGCCGCTCACCGAGCAGAAACGTCTTCAGGGTGTCCGCGGCGCCCGAGTGCGCGTGCACCACCAGCTCTGTCCGGTTGCAGGTCGAGAGGATCAGCCCTTCCCTCACCGGCCCGGTGGCCACCAACCGGCCGACCGCCAGGTCGAGCCCGTCCGGCGGGAAGGCGATCCGCTCGCGCACCTCGAGCGGGGCGCTGGTATGGCTCATCCCGTAGGTGTAGATCGGCATGGCCGCCTCAGATCCCCAGCATGCGCAGGAAGACCGCGGCGAACCCGACGATGGTCAGGATCGCCACCTTGCGCCCGCGCCAACCCCACCCGAGCCGGGCCGCCACCACGACGCCCAGGATGATCCAGGAGAGGATCGCCAGGCTCTCCTGCGGCTTCCAGGCCCAGAAGTGACCGTACAGGCTGGCGCTGAAAATGGCGCCGGTGACGATACCGAGGGTGAGAAGCAGATACGCCCAGAAGAGCGACGTCCTTCCGACGCTCTCGCAGCGATCGAGAGACGGCAGCCCCAGAACAAAACGTGCCGGACGCTTCGCCTTCAGGGCGCGGTCGACAATGACGTAGAGCAGGCTGGCCGCGAAGGTGATGAACAGCGCCGCCACGCCGAGAATGATGACGAACAGATGCAGCGGGCGCAGCCAGGGCTGCAGCGGCGCGGCCACCGGCACCACCTGTCCCGGCAGCAGATCGGAGACGAACAGCACCACCAGGACGAGCGGCAGGATGATCGCGTGCAGCACCTCGATCCGGTATCTCCAGACGATGACGAGATAAAGGAGGATGGCGGTCCAGGCCAGCACCGACAGCACCTCGGGGAGGGTGCCGATCGGGCAGCGATCGAGCGCGATGCCGAGGGCGACCAGGGCTCCGGTGTGGGCGCCGGCTCCCGAGGCCGCGAGCCAGGGCGTGAGCCGGACCGTGCGGCGCCGTCCGGAGAGCATCGGGATCAAGGTGTTGACGAACGCCAGGGTGTAGAGGAGCAGGGCCACCCTGAACAGGAGCAGGCTCCAGTCCATCCCGTTCTCACTTTCCCGGCGGGCTCCCGCCGCCTCTCCTCGAAGATGGCGTCATTCTAGCATTCGCGCCGCGCGGGCAGCAATCGCGGTCGCGCCGCTTGATCCGCCTCGCGGCGCGGTGCTAGGATCCCCCGTACCAGGGAGATCTGTTTGATCCGCGGTCTCATCTTCGACTTCGACGGCACCCTCATCGACTCGTACGAGGCCATCAGCGAAAGCCTCAATCTCGTGAGGGCCAAGTTCTCGAAGCCTGCCTACCCGCCGGCCGAGGTGAAGGCGATGGTGGGGCATGGTCTCGAGCAATTGCTCGAGAAAGCGATCGGCGCGGGCAACGTCGAAGAGGGGGTGCGGATCTTCCGCGATTCCTACGGCGCCATCTGCGAGCGCAAGACCCGCATCCTGCCTCAGGTCAAGGAAACGCTCGACGAGCTCGATCGTCGCGGCTACCGCATGGGGATCGCGACCAACAAGCCGTCGTATTTCGCCCGTGTGATTCTGAAAGCGCTCGAGATGGAGCACCTCTTCTCGGAGGTGCTGGGGCCGAATGATGTCGACAGACCGAAGCCGGATCCCGAGATGCTCGAGATCATCATGATGCGGATCGGGTTGTCGCCCGACGAGGTGGCGTACGTCGGCGACATGCTCCTCGATATCGAGGTGGCGAGGCGGGCGGGGGTCTCGGTCTACGCGATCCCGACGGGGTCGGCGACCCGCGAGGCGCTCCTCGAGGGCCGGCCTGACCGCCTCCTGCACCGCTTCTCGGATCTCCTCACCGTGCTCCCGGTGGTGTCGAGCCGCTAGGAGCCCGTCCGAGTCTCTCTCAGCAGCGCCACACCCATCGATCGCGATCGAACCTGCAGGCGCGGATCCGCCCGGTCCCCCCGTAGAGAACCACCGCCGCGACCAGGGCCCGGCCGTCGCTGACATAGAGGGTGCCGCTGCTGGAGGTGCCGCGCGGCGTGAAGGTGATGGTGTCGGAAGCGCCGAAGCGGACCGGATCCCCTCCCGGCGCGAGGACTCCGCTCCCGGGCGGGACTTCCGGGATCGCATCGTCGATCAGGCCAAAATCGATCCCCGCGTACCGGGACGGAAGATCCCGGGGCGCCTCGATGAGCGGATCGCGGCCCGCCTCGATGTCATCGGCCCGAACGCCATCGCCATCGCCGTCCCGGTAGACGGCATAGCGGTAGCGGCCTCCGGACCACTCCAGCCGGATCGCCATGCGCTCGCCGGTGGCAATCGCCGACCCGCGCAGCCGGGCCATGACACCCGTAAGCTCGCGCGCGGCGGCGCTCACGCGCGCCCGCGAGATCGCGCCAAGGACCGGCGGCATCGAAGCGGCGAGCAGGAGGATGGTGAGGGCCAGGACGAGGGCGACCTCCGGCAGCGAAAAGCCGCCCCCGCCCCGGCCGCGTCTCTTCAGCTCTTGCCCAGGGTGACCCGGTCCTTGATCCGCTCGTAGGTCTTCTCTCCGATGCCGCGCACGTTGAGCAGATCCTCCAGCCTCTTGAACTGCCCGTTCTTCTGCCGGTACTCGATGATCCTGTCCACCCCCGCGGTATTGATGTTGATCTTGTCCGGCGCCGCCGCGGCCGACGGGGCCGCGGCCCCCGCGGGCGCCGCCAGCGCCATGAACAGCGTGAGTGCCGCCACGATTCCGAGCATCGACGTCTTCATCGTCCCTCCTCGTTGGGGTGCTGCCGGTTCGCTGCAGGAAGAAAAATCTTGGGGGAGGGGGGATCACCGGATCCCCCGCCCGCGTCGTGGAAGAGAGTGGGCCTTCGGTCTGGAGAGCCGATCGGTTGTTGTGGCCCACTCTGCAACTCCCCCAAGCTCGTCGTTTCCGCGCCCCGCGTCCTTCAACGTTCGCACTCCCGCTCTCCATCGCAAGACGAATGCCAAGGTCTCGAACGACGGCTCGCGGAGAACGACGAGGGGCGGGTGCCGCGCCGAAAGCGGCGCGCCGCGCGGCGGACGGACCGGATCTCCATCGATCTCGGGAGCAGTCGGCCGCTCATGCAATCAGGAGGAGCGACCGCCGCCGGACGGCGCGTCACCCGGGACGCTCGCCGCCGGTCGGGTCGACGGACGGGCCGGAACCCTCTTTAGAGGGTCACGCGCTCGGCGGAGAGCACTCCGTCGATGGCGGCGATCGCCTTGCGGACTTCGTCGGTCAGCGGGGAATCGAGGTTGAAGATTGCGATGGCGCGGCCGCCGGAGCGATCGCGCCCCAGCGACAGGTAGGCGATGTTGACCCCGGCGTTTCCGAGGACGGTGCCGATACGCCCCACCATCCCGGGGCGATCATCGTTGCTGACGATCAGCATCGGCCCCGCCGGGATGGCGTCGAGGTGGTACTCGTCCAGGCGGACGAGGCGCGGGTCGCGCTTGCCGAAGAGCGTGCCGCCGGCCGAGCGGCTGATGTCGCGCCCCTTCACGGTGGCGCAGATCAGGGCGGAGAAGTCCTGGGACTCGGCGGCCCGGGTCTCCACCACGCGCAGGCCGCTCTCGCGCGCGAGAAGCATGACGTTCACCGCGTTCACCGGGTCGGAGAGCTTCCCTTGCAGAAAGCCTTTGACCAGAGACGCGGTGAGCGGCCCGGTCGGGTGGTCGAGGACGCTGCCGGAGAACTCCACCGTGATCTCCGCGATCGAGGAGGGAGCCAGCGCCGCCAGCAGCTGGCCGAGCCGCTCGCACAGGACGCGGTACGGCTGCAGCTCCGGCAGGATGCGAGGATCGACCCCTTCCATATTGACCGCGTTGCTCACGAGCCCCTCTTTCAGGAAGCCCGCGATCTGCTCGGCGATCCGGGCCGCGACCTTCTCCTGAGCCTCCTGGGTCGAGGCGCCGAGGTGCGGCGTCAGCACCACGCTTTCGAGAGCGAGGAGCGGGCTCCCGGTGGGAGGCTCCTGCTCGAAGACATCGAGGGCCGCCCCCGCCACCTGGCCGGTCTGGAGAGCCTCGACCAGCGCCGCCTCATCCAGGACGCCGCCGCGCGCGACGTTCACGATCCGCACCCCCCTGCGACAGCGGGCCAGCTCGGATCGACCGATCAGATGGCGGGTCTCGGGGGTGAGGGGCAGGTGCAGCGTCAGGAAGTCGGCGCGCGCGAGGATTTCGGGGAGCGGCAGGAGCGTCACCCCGAGCCGGGCCGCCACCTCCGTGGAGAGCACCGGGTCGGTGCCGATCACTTCCATCCCGAACGCGCGCGCCCGCGCCGCCACTTCCCTGCCGACCTTGCCGAGCCCCAGGACGCCGAGCGTCTTGCCGGACAGCTCGACCCCCAGGAAGGTGGAGCCGCGCTCCCACCGGCCCGCGCGCATCGATCGATCGGCCGCTGGGATGCGGCGCGCCAGGGAGAGGAGCATCGACATCGTGTGCTCGGCCGCGGAGATGGTGTTCTCGCCCGGCGCGTTCATGACCACGATCCCGCGGCGCGTCGCCGCCTCCACGTCGATGTTGTCGACGCCCGCTCCCGCCCGGCCGACCACGCGCAGTCGCGGTGCCGCGGCCATCACCTCGTCGGTCACCCGGGTGTCCGAACGGACCACGAGCCCGTCCGCGTCGGCCACCGCGGCGCGCAGCTCGCCGGGAGAGAGCGAGGGACGATGTTCGACCTCGAAACCGGCCCGACGCAGCACCTCGGCGCAGGTCGCCGAGACCTTGTCCGCGATCAGGACCTTCATGCCGGGCTCCCCCGGAGAGACGCGTCCATGGCGGCGAGCAGGGCGCGCACTCCGTCCACGGTGTGGTCTCCCATGTGCCCGATCCGGAAGGTCGCTTCCTTGAGTTTGCCGTAGCCGTTGCTGATCGCGAAGCCCTGCCGCGCCAGCGTCGACAGGAAGCCGGCGACATCGATCCCGCGGCTGTTGCGCACGCAGGTGATGGTGTCGGACCGCTCCCCTTCGGCTGCGAACAGGGCGAACTCGCGCCCGGCCCAATACCGGACCAGCTCCGCCATCGCCCGGTGGCGGGCGTAACGGTTGGCGAGACCCTCCTGCTCGACGCGCCGCAGCTGCGCGCGCAGCGCGAATAGATGGCTGATCGAGGGAGTCGCCATCGGCATCCGGCGATCGAAGAGGCCCTTGAGCCGGACGAAGTCGAGATAGTACCCCTTGCCGGCCCGCCCGGCGCTGCGCTCGAGGGCCTTTGGTGAGACCGACAGCAGCGAGAACCCCGGCGGCAGCGCGAGGCACTTCTGCACCGACGCCAGACAGACGTCGATGCCGTGGCGATCGACCTCGACCGGGATCCCTCCCAGCGACGACACCGCGTCGACCAGGAGCACGACGTCCGGATGCCGGCGCACCGCGAGGGCGATCTCCGCCAGGGGATTGGTCACCCCGGTCGAAGTCTCGTTGTGGACCAGGGCCACGGCATCGTAGCGGCCCGAGGCCAGGCGGTCGGCGACCGCCTCCGCCGCGACGGCGCGGCCCCACTCGCACTGCAGTGCGTCCGCCTCGGCGCCGCAGGCGATCGCCACCTCGAGGAAGCGCTCGGAGAACGAGCCGCAGACCGGCACCAGGACGCGACGGTTGACGGTATTCCGGATCGCCGCCTCCCAGAGCGCCGTGGCCGAGCAGGCGGTCAGGAAAATGTCGTTGTCGCGCGTGCCGAACAGGCTCCGCGCGCCGGGCAGGATGTCGGCGATCAGCGCCTGCATCTCGGCACCCCGGTGTCCGATGATGGGACGGGCCATCTCCTCCAGGATCTCCGGGGAGACCTCGGTCGGGCCGGGGGTATAGAGCACCTTGCGCGGGGCTTTGGGGTGGGTCACGCCGGTCGGGCTCCTCGAGGGCTTAATGAAAGAAGTTCTTGCTGATATCGAAGTAGATGACCGTCCCCATGAAGAGCAGCAGGAGGACCAGGCCGGCCTGCATGACGCGCTCCTTGAGCTGGGTCGGCAGGTCCCTGCGGAGAACACCTTCGATCAGGATGGTGAAGACGTGGCCGCCGTCCAGGGGAGGGATCGGGAGCAGATTGATGATGCCGAGCTGCAGGCTCACGAAGGCGATCAGCTGCAGATACGGGATGAGCCCCAGCTGCGCGGCCTCTCCGGAGAAGCGGTAGAGGTCGACGGGCCCCGAGAACGCGCGCAGCGACAGTTCGTGCGTCAGCAGCTTCCGGAAGGTGATGAAGACCAGACCGATCGACTTCACGTTCTCCACCAGGCTCTGATGCATCGCTTCGAGGAACGGATACGAGCGGAGCTCCTTGATCGCCGTCGGCTGGAAGCCGACGCGTCCCCGCCCCGCCTCGTCGAGCGGAACGATGTCCTTGTCGATCAGGGCGCCCTGGCGCTCGAGCGTGAATCGCAGCGACTTGCCGGGCGATCCCTGGATCGTCTCCAGCAAGCGGGTCAGGGTGAGCATCGGCGCGCCGTTGATCGCCTTGATCTGATCGCCGCGCTGCAGCCCCGCCGCCTCGGCGGGCGTTCCGGGCTGGACCATCCCGACGACCACTCCGGTTTCCGGATAGAACCCCGGGACGCCGATATCGTTGCGGCTCGATTCGAGTGTCATCCGGATCGTGAGCCTCTCGCCGCCGCGATCCAGCAGAACCTCCCGCGTCTGACGCGGGCTGAGCAGGACGAGCGGTTGCAGCTCCTTCCATGTCGACACCCCCTGTCCTCCGAAGCTCAGGATCCGATCCCCGGGCCGGATCCCCGCCTGCTCCGCGGGCGACCCCGGCTCCACCTCGCCGACGATCGGAGGCTTGGATTCGAAGGCATCGACTTCCATGCCCGCCATGAACAGACCGGCCAGCACCGCAAAGGCGGTGATCAGGTTGAACACCGCGCCCATGACGAACACCAGAAAGCGCTGCCAGCGCGGCCGGGAGAGAAGATCCCCCGGCTCCGGAGGCCCGCCCCCCTCCTCGTGCTGCTCCCCCTTCAGCTTGACGTACCCGCCGAGCGGCACCCAGGAGATTCGGTAGTCGGTCCCGCCGCGCTTGAAGCCCGCGATGCGCGGCCCGAAGCCGACCGAGAAGATCTCCACGGTGATCTTGAAGAACTTCGCGATGATGTAGTGGCCGAACTCGTGGAACAGGACCACGACGCCGAGGACAATGATGAACGGCAGGGCGTAGTTCTTCAGCCCCGCCAGGAACCATTCCAGATGTCCGACAAACCAGGTCACGCCACACCTCCTCGCGCCAGAACCTCCGACGCCGCACGCCGCGCGGCGCGGTCGGCATCGAGGACATCACCCAGGGTGCTCACCGGCGCAGGCCGGTGCTTTTCGAGAACCTGCTTGACCAGGCTCGGGATTCCCAGAAACCCGATCCTCCGCTCCAGGAAGGCCGCCACGGCGATCTCGTTGGCCGCGTTCAGCGCCGACGGAGCGCTGCCTCCCAGACGCAGGGCTTCGTACGCCAGCGCCAGGCTCGGGAACCGCTCCCCATCGACCGGGAAAAAATCGAGCGTCTTCGGCTGCGACAGATCGGGGCCGGGGACCGGCCCGGCGAAGCGTTGCGGATAGCCGAGGGCGTACTGGATCGGCCCGCGCATGTCCGCCACCCCCATTTGACCGATGACCGAGCCGTCGACCATCTCGATCATCGAATGAACGCTGCTCTGCGGATGCAGGACCACATCGATCCGCTCCCCCGGCAGGCCGAACAGCCAGTGCGCCTCGATCACCTCGAGCCCCTTGTTCATCAGCGTGGCGCTGTCGATGCTGATCTTCCTGCCCATGTCCCACACCGGATGCTTGAGGGCCTGCTCCGGGGTGACCGACGCCAGGAGCTCGAGCGGCGTGGTGCGAAACGGCCCTCCGGAGGCGGTCAGAATCAGACGTCGGACCTCCTCGATCGTCTCGCCCCGCAGGCATTGATGGAGGGCCGAATGCTCGCTGTCGACCGGCACCAGGCTCCCGCCCGATTCCGCGGCGGCGCCGCGCATCAGCGGGCCGGCCATGACCAGGCTCTCCTTGTTCGCCAGCGCCACGATCTTTCCGGCGCGCAGCGCCGCGTAGGTGGGCGCGAGCCCCGCGGCTCCTACGATCGCGGCCAGGACAACCCGGGCCGACGGAGCGGTCGCCACCGCCTGCAGCCCCTCGTCGCCGACGACGATCTCGCAGCGCACCTCCCGCGCCGCGGCGCGCAGGACGTCGCGGCCTTCTGCGCCGGCGATCGCCGCCAGACGCGGCCGATGGGTGGCGATCTGGCGCGCCAGCAGCTCGGCGTTCCGGCCGGCCGAGAGCGCCACCACCTCGAACCTGTCCGGGAAACGCCCCAGCAGATCGAGCGCCTGCACGCCGATCGAGCCGGTCGATCCGAGGATCGCGACCCCGCGCCGCCCTCCACTGCTCATCTCATGGCCCCCGCATCGCAAAAAGGTAATAGTAGTAGAGGACCGGGCCGGCGTACAGCAAAGAGTCGACGCGATCGAGAATGCCGCCGTGCCCCGGGACCAGGCGGGCGCTGTCTTTCACGCCGGCTCCCCGTTTGAACATCGACTCGACAAGGTCGCCCGCGATTCCGACCAGGCCGAGCGACAGACCGAGGATGAGACAGTCCCGCGGCAGGAGGCGCGCGATGAACCAGGCCCGTGCGACGAACGCGGCGAGGAGCGCTCCGGCGAGACCGCCCAGCGCCCCCTCGACCGTCTTGCGGGGGCTGATCCGCGGGGCCAGCGGGTGGCGGCCCAGGGCCCGGCCGACGAAATAGGCGGCGGTGTCGCTGCTCCAGACAACGAAGAAAAGGAGGAACACCAGATCGCTTCCGGTCTCGTCCCCCTTCGGCGGGTCGTGCAGCGCCCGCAGGCCCAGCAGGTACCCGAACAGCACGCCGATGTAGGTGGCCCCGAAGAAGGCGGCGCCGACGTCGGCGACGACCCCCCGGAGATCGCCACCGCGGGCCATGGCGGCGATCGGCAAGGCGAACAACCCCAGAAGGATCGCGTCCTGGAAAGGCCATCCGGGCCGGGCGAACGAGGCCAGGTACAGGAGGGTCACCGCGGCTCCGGTCAGGCACAGGCCGCGGCGAGCGCGGATCTCGGTCATTCGATAAAGCTCGAACAACGCCAGAAGCGCGGCGGCCGCGACCAGGGCATCGTACAGGGGGTCGACGCGCTTTACGATCAACCAGAAGAGCGGCAGGAAAACGACCGCGGAGAGGACCCGTTTCATCCCAGCTTGCCGGGCGAGAGGTGGACCGTCTCCGGTTCGCTGACGCGGCCGTACCGCCGCTCGCGCTTCTGGTAATCGACGATCGCCCGCAGCAGCTCCGGCCGGCGGAAGTCGGGCCAGAGCGTCTCGGTCACCCAGATCTCGGCATAGGCGATCTGCCAGAGAAGAAAGTTGCTGATCCGCAGCTCGCCCGAGGTTCGAATGAGCAGATCCGGGTCGGGCTGGCCGGCGGTGTAGAGATACCGGGCGAAGGTGGTCTCGTCGATCGGCGCCGGCCTTCCCTGCCCGATACCGTCGGCGAGGATGCGATTGCAGGCATCGACGATCTCCGCCCTCCCCCCGTAAGACAGTGCGATATTGAACAGCAACCCGGTGTTGGCGGCGGTCGCTTCGATGGCGGTCTGGAGCTCCTTGCGGACCTTGGCGTTGAGCTCCTCGATCCGCCCAATCACGTTGAAGGCGATGTTGTTCGCCTGCAGCGTGTCGAGCTCCCGCTTCAGATATTCGCGCAGAAGCGCCATCAGGGTATCGATCTCGTAGCGTGGGCGCTTCCAGTTCTCCACGGAGAAGGCATACAGCGTGAGCACCTGGCAGCCGAGGCGGGCCGCTGTCTCGACTACGTCGCGGACCGCGGCGATGCCCGCCCGGTGTCCGGCGACGCGGGGCAGGTTCCGGCTCCTTGCCCAGCGCCCGTTGCCGTCCATGATGATGGCGACATGGCGCGGCAGGCGTTCGAAATCGATCTGCGCAAGCAGCTCGCCCTCGGGGGAGCCCGCGGCGATCAAACCCTCGAAGTCTCTGGCTGGACGGGACATGCGGGAACGTTTCGCTCCCAAGGAGCCTTTCCCGCGGCCCTGCGGGCCCCCGGCGGGATGGAGCTGAATCGTAGCACACCGGTCGCGGCAGCGGCAACCCAGTCGCCGGGCCGGGCGGAGGTCATCACCCGACGCGACCGCCGGGACGGGACTGCATGTAGCGCCAGGCCGTCTCGAGGATCGATTCGAGCGAGGCGAAGCGAGGCGCCCACCCCAGCTCGCTTCGTGCCCGATCGGACGAGGCGACCAGAGATTCCGGATCGCCGGGTCTCCTCGGCGCGGCGCGGGTCGGAATGGGACGGCCGGTGACCCTGCCGGCGGCCTCGATCACCTGTCGGACGGAAAAGCCGGTTCCGTTGCCGAGGTTGTAGGTCAGGGCGCCGCCGTGCGACGCCAGACGATCGAGGGCCCGCAGGTGCGCATCCGCCAGGTCCTCGACATGCACGTAATCCCGGATCGCGGTCCCGTCGTGCGTCGCGTAGTCGGTGCCGAAGACGGCGACCGGCGAACCGCTGACGGCCGAGCGCAGCACGTTCGGCACCAGGTGAGTCTCGGGGTCGTGGTCCTCTCCGAGCCGGCCGTCCTCGGTCGCGCCGGCCGCGTTGAAGTAACGCAAGGCCGCGAACGACATGCCGTGCGCCGCGTGGTACCAGTGCAGCGCCTTCTCGAGCGCCAGCTTGGTCTCCCCATAAGGATTCGTCGGGCGGTTCGGGTGGTCCTCTCTCATCGGGAGCACCACCGGCTCACCGTAGACCGCGGCGGTGGAGGAGAGCACGAACAGCCCCACCCGGCGCTCGCGCAGGAGATCGATCAGCGCGAGGGAGCGCTCGAGGTTATTGCGGTAGTAGCGGGCCGGATCGCGCACCGACCCCGCCGGTCCGCAAGGAGCGGGCCGACCAAGGAGCGGTCGCCGCAATCGCCCACGATCAGGTCTTCGCCGGCGATGGCGTCACGATGGCCGGTGCTGAGGTCATCGAGGACCAGAGGCTCGTGACCCGCCGCGCGCAGGCGCCGGACCATGACGCTGCCGATATATCCCGCTCCGCCGGTGACCAGGATCCTCACGTCCCCTCCTCGTAAAAGACCCGCTCGAGAACCAGGCCGCGGGCCGGCGCGACCGGCCCCGCCGCGCGGCGGTCCCGAGCTTCGAGAATCGCCGCGATCCCGTCCGCCGCGAGGCGACCTCGTCCGACCAGAAGCAGGGTGCCGACGATCGTTCTTACCATATGATGCAGGAACCCGTCGGCCCGTACGCGATATTCAATCTCATCCCCCGCCTCCAGGATCTCGGAAGCGACGAGATCGCGGACCTTGTCGTTCACCCGGCACTGCGTCGGGCAGAACGAGGTGAAATCGAGGCGCCCGATCAACCGGCGCGCCGCCCGGCGCATCGCCTCCAGATCGAGCGGCGTCCGCACCGTCAGGACGAACGGCGCGATGAACGGCGACACCACCTCGGCGCGCACGATCCGGTAGCGATACTCTTTCGACAGCGCGTCGGCGCGGGCGTGAAACGATTCCTTTGCCTCCTCGACCCTCAACACGCGGACGTCCTCGGGAAGCCGCGTGTTGATCGCGCGCAGCAGACCTGCCGCCGGCATGCGCGTGGCGGTGGCGAAGTTGGCGACCTGGCCGTGCGCGTGCACCCCCGCGTCGGTCCGGCCGGCTCCGGCGATCCGAACCGCCTCTCCCAGCGTGCGGGAAAGGGCCGCCTCGAGGACGCCTTGAACGGTGGGGCTCTTAGGCTGGATCTGCCAGCCCGCGTAGCGGGTCCCCACATAGGCCACCACGATCTTGAGATTGCGCATGCGCTCCGCATCCGGCGCGCCATTATAGAGCGGCCCGCGGAGCCGCGCCCGCGCTTCGATCGCAGCTCGTTTGACGCTCCCTGATCCGGCCGGTATAATCCGGCGCTTCGCCGGTGCCAGCCCGAATCGCCGGCGGATGCGCTTGGTCTCCTGAAGGACAGCCCCATGGCCATATTCCTGAGGTGATGATGACGACTCGACGGATGCCTCTCCTGGCGCTGCCGCTGCTCTTTCTGCTGTTGCCGGCGCTTTTCCGCGCCGCCGATGCCCCCGACTACAAGGCTCCGACCAAGGACTGGGCCAGGGGACCGGTGCGGTGGATCCTGACCGACGAGGAGGAGCGTGAAGTGAAAAAGCTCCGCACCGACGAGGAACGGGCCGCCTTCGTGAAAACGTTCTGGGAGAAGCGCGACCCGACCCCCGGCACTCCGGCGAACGAGTACGAGGCGATCTTCTGGAAGCGGGTCGATGCGGCGGACAAGAACTACACGGTCAAGTCGGTCAACAAGCTGGGCACGCAGACCGACATGGGTCGCGTGTTCCTGCTGCTCGGGCCTCCGACCAAGACCGACAGGGACCCGCGCGGGTATACCACCTGGAGCTACGAGCCGAGCGAGGTGACCGGCATCGTGAAGAAAATGGACCTGCGCTTCGCTCCTGCCGACACAAGCCCTCTGCTGCTCGATCGGAAGGAGTTCGAGCAGTACATCAAGGCCCACCCCGAGTCTCTCGGGATCGGATGGAAGCTCCCCGTGGCGCCTCCGATAGAAGCCGGCCTGCCCCAGGGCACCACGGCGCCGGCACGGACCGCGGCGGAGGACGAGTCTCCGGAAAGCAAGCGGCAGATCCCGATCCTCGAGGCCCTGCTCGCCAAGGGGAGCGGATCGACGGCGGTCCCGTTCCAGGTCTCGTTCGACTACTACGCGGCGGTCGACGGCTCCAGCCTCACGGCCGTCACGATCGAGACGCCCCAGGATGCCGCGCACAGCGGCGGCGACGTCGCCCTCCAGCCCTATGCCCGGATCACGCCCGCCTCCGGTGAAGGCAAGACGGTGAACCTGACCGGCGAGCATCCGTTCGTGGCGGCGCCGGCGGGCGAGACGCCACCCGGCACGTTCGTCTATCAGGCCAGGCATAACCTGGCACCGGGGATCTACAAGGTCGTCGTGGCGGTCGAGGACAAGGTGGTCAAGGGGCAGATCGGCTCGATCGTCCGAACCGTCGAGGTCCCCAGCTTCGCCGGCAAGGAATTCACCCTGAGCAGCGTCGCGCTTCTGGCAAAATTCACCCGCAAGGACGACGCCATGGGACCGGACGAGGCGGAGCATGGGGCAGGCCCGTTCGTGCTCGGCTCGTTCCGCCTCATCCCTCGCGCGGGCGGTCTGCTGCAGAAGGAGGAGGCCTTGAGCTTCTACTACCAGATTTACAACCCCGCCACCGACCCCGCGACGTCCCATCTGGCTCTCGAGGCCACCTACACCTTCTTCCAGAAGGATGGGGCCGCCTGGAAGCCGTTCCGCAAGCCGATCGTCAAGCCGCTTCCGGTGCAGGTCGAGCTTTATTCGATCGATTTGAAGGACTTTCTGATCCCGGGGCAGAAGCTGCCGGCCGATTTCAAGATGGAAGTCAAGGTGGCCGACAAGGCCGCGGCGAAGGAAGCCCACACCGAGGTCCTGTTCACCGTCCGCTGAGGGCGAGGACGCCGCGGTTGGCGTCGAGCCGCACGCGCCGTCCCAGCGGGAGGGTTAGCTTTCCCGGACCGTGTCCGGCCGGCACGCCGACCAGCACCGGGATGCGCGCCGCTTCCAGGTGCCGGCGCACGATCTCGCGGAGAGGGACGGCATTGGCGGAGTCTTTCGCCTCGCAGCCGACCGTCTGACCGACGATCATCGCCGCGATCCGGGCGAGGCTCCCGCTCTGCCTCAGGTGGCCCAGCATCCGGTCGATGCGGTACGGCTCTTCCCCCACCTCCTCCCAGAAGAAAATGGCGCCCGCGTCCGGCAGGGCCCAGGGAGTTCCGACCAGGCTCACGAGCAACGACAGGCAGCCGCCGAGGAGCACCCCTTCCGCGCGGCCGCCTCGAAGCACCGTCGCTTTGCCGAGGGGCAGGTCGATCTCGGCATCCTCTCCGCCTTCCAGAAATCCCCAGAGCGACCGGGCGTCGTAACGGGCCGGGTCGCCGACTTCGGAGATGTTCGGAGCGTAATACGAGGCCAGGCGCGCCCGGCGCCAGAGCGCGGCGTGCAGCACGGTCGCGTCGCTGTATCCGATCAGCGCCTTGGGACGGCGGCGCAGAGCGGCGAAGTCGAGCCCCTCCACGATCCGCGCGCTGCCGTAGCCGCCGCGGGCGTACCAGACGGCTCTGACGCGCGGGTCGCGGATCATCATATTGAAGTCGGCGAGGCGATCCCGGTCGCTCCCGGCCAGGTATCCCGCCCGCTGCCGGAGATGCGCCCCTTCCACGACTTCATAACCGCGCCCTCGCAGGGTCGCGAGACCGCGTTCGAGCGCCTCCTCGCGCACCGGCCCCGCCGGGGCGACCACGCCGATCCGGTCTCCGCTCCCCAGGCGGGGCGGCAGAAGCGCGGTCCGCTTCGGGGACGGCTTCAACGGCTCCGGACCGTCGCGCGGGGCGCGCCCGACCGGCCGCGAAATTCCCGGCGCACCCGCTGCAACAGGTGAGGGTCCGCGAGCAGCCGGGCCGCCGTCAGCGCCAGGGCGCGGGTCGCCACGGCGAGACCCGCGCGGCCTCGCGGCCCCCCCGCGAACCGCTCGAACCGGCGCGAATGCAGCGGCACGTTCGCCGGCGCGATCGCCACGTACGGATGGATCGCCGGAACGCGCTGACTCACGTTTCCCATGTCGAGCGAGCCCATGCGCTTCCGGGGCGTGTCGACCGTCCCGCGCCCGGCGCGCCGCAGCTCTTCCTTGAACAGATCGGCCATGACCCGGTTGGTGCGCATCTCGGCATACGTATGGTCGAGCGAGCGAACCACCGCCCGCGCGCCGACCTCCCGGCCCGCGCGGGTCACGGCGACGCGGAACGATCTTTCCACCCCGCGCAATGTTGCCAGATCCCGCGCCCGCAGAGTGAAGCGGCCGACCGCCCGGTCGGGGACGATGTTGGCCCGGCGGCCCCCCTCCACGATCACCCCCGGCATCCGGACCTCGGGGGAAAGGCGCGGTCGTAATCGGTCGAGCTCCTGGAAGAGACGCAGGAGCGCGTGCAGCGCGTTGATCCCCCGCTCGGGCGCCGCCACCGCATGCGCCGCGCGGCCCCGGTAGGTGACTTCGAGCGAGTGGCAGGCAAGCGACGTGGTGTAGACCCGATCTTCCTGGGAAGGATGGATCATCAACGCGGCGTCGAGCCCGCGGAACACCCCGCGGTCCGCCATGAGTGCCTTGCCCCCGATCGTTTCCTCGGCCGGCGTGCCGATGACGAGGATCTCGCCGCGCAGCTTCGTGATCAGCTTTCCCACCACCGCCCCCGCGCCGACGGCGGCCGCGCCGATCAAGTTGTGGCCACAGGCATGGCCGATGCCGGGCAGGGCATCGTACTCGGCCAGGAAGGCGAGACGCGGGCCGCGGGCCCGACCCCGGCGGCGCGCCACAAAGGCGGTCTTCAGGCCACCGGCTCCAAAGCGCACGGTGAACCCCTGGCGCCTGAGAAAACCGGCCAGACGCTTCGAGGCGGCGTGCTCCTCGAGGCTCAACTCGGGATTCGCGTGCAGCGCGCGGCTCAGGCCCGCGATGGCAGGCGCCAGCCGCCGGAGCTCACGCTCGGCGTCTGCGCGGAGTCGTTCTGGAAACGGGCCGGAGCGAACCGTAAGCCGAATCCTGTTGCCGCGTGATGCATGCGGCCGATGGTCATTCCTCTACCCCCCCGGTCTCCCGTGGGGGCGGCGTCGCGGCAGAGCCGTCTCGCCAAGCAACCGACCCGGGAGCTCTGGGCGGGCCACCCAAGGGCGCTCCCCTATTTGGTCTTGCTCCTTGCGGGGTTTACCAAGCTGCCCCGGTCACCCGGGGCACTGGTGGGCTCTTACCCCACCGTTTCACCCTTACCGGACGGGAGAATACGCCTCCCTCCCGGCGGTTTGTTTTCTGTGGCACTTTCCTTCCCGTCACCGGGACTGGGTGTTACCCAGCGCAATGCCCTGTGGAGTTCGGACTTTCCTCTCCCCGTCCGACCCGCCGCAATGATACTCAAGAACGGCCCGGAGCCGCAACGTGCGGCTGTGCTACCATGACGGCTCACTCCCTGAGGCCTCCGATGCCCGCGGACATCACCCTCGAGAAGAACGTCCCTCACAGCCTCGACGCCGAGCGCTCGGTGCTCGGCGCCATCCTGATCGAGAACCACGCCATCAACCGCGCCCAGGAGATCCTGCGCCAGGAGGATTTCTACCGCGAGCCGCATCGCAAGCTGTTCAAGGCGATGGGGGTGCTGTCCGAGAGGGCCGCCGCGATCGATGCGGTGACGGTCAAGGAGGAGCTGACCCGCAGCGGCGACCTGGAATCGGTCGGCGGACCTGCCTACATCGCCTCACTGGTCGATGGGGTGCCGCGCTCGGCCAACGTCGAGCATTACGCCCGGATCGTCAAGGAGAAGGCGATCCTGCGCAGTCTGATCGATGCCGGCGGCCAGATCGTGACCACCGCCTATCAGGCCGCGCAGGAGGTCGATGAAATCCTCGATCACTCGGAGCGTCTGATCTTCCGCATCGCCCAGGACCAGCTGCGCGCGGGCTTCGTGCCGATGAAGACGCTGGCGGACGACAACTGGCAGAAGATCGAGGAGATGCACCAGAAGCGGGAGCTGGTCACCGGATTGCCGACCGGATTCCCGAGCCTCAACGAGTACACCGCGGGTCTGCAGCCGTCCGATCTGATCGTCGTCGCGGCGCGCCCGGGGATGGGGAAGACGTCCTTCGCCCTGAACATCGCGCAACATCTCGGGATGCGCGAGAACAAGAAGGTCGGGGTCTTCTCCCTCGAGATGTCGAAGGAGCAGCTCTTCCTCCGGCTGCTCACCGGTCTGGCGCGGGTCGACGCGCACCGGCTGCGGACCGGCCGGCTGACCAAGGAGGAATGGGACCGGATCACGCGGGCCTTCGGCGAGCTCGCCTCCGCGCAGATCTTCATCGATGACACGGCGGGGACCACGGTTCTGGAAATGCGCGCCAAGAGCCGCAGGCTCAAGCTCGAGCAGGGCCTCGACCTGATCATCGTCGACTATTTGCAGCTGATGCGCAGCCGCAGCCAGTTCGAGAACCGCAACCAGGAGATCTCGGACATTTCCCGCTCTCTCAAGGAGCTGGCGAAAGAGCTGCAGGTGCCGGTGATCTCCATCTCGCAGCTTTCCCGGGCGCCGGAGCAGCGCGGCGGCGATCGGCGGCCGCAGCTCTCCGATCTGCGCGAATCGGGGGCGATCGAACAGGATGCCGACCTGGTGATGTTCATCTACCGTGAAGAAGTGTACAAACCGACCGAGGAAAACCGCGGGCGGGCCCAGATCATCATCGCCAAGCAGCGTAATGGGCCGATCGGCACGATCGACGTCGCCTTCCTCCGCGAATACACCAAGTTCGAAGAGATCGAGTGGCGCCAGGAGTGAGATCTCTCCCGTTCGACCTCTTCCGGCCGACCTGGGCCGAGGTCGATCTCGAGGCCATGGCGCGCAACTTCGAGGCGATCCGCGCCCGGGTCGGCGCGCTCCCGATCCTGGCGGTCGTCAAGGCGGATGCCTACGGTCATGGAGCCATCGAAGTGGCGCGCGCCCTCGAGACCTCGGGTGCCGAATGGCTCGGAGTGGCCCTCCCCGAGGAGGGCGTCGAGCTGCGCCGGTCGGGACTGCGCGCGTCGATCCTTCTGCTCGGCGGCTTCGCGCCGGCGCAGGCCGACCTCGTTCTGGACCACGATCTGACCGCCGCGGTCTACCGGCCCGATCAGCTGGCCGCGCTCGGCGCGGCGGCCGGGCGCCGCGGGGTCCAGGCCCGGGTCCATCTGAAAATTGATTCGGGGATTGGACGCCTCGGTGTGCCGGCTCCGGAGGCGCCGGAGTTCGCCGCCCTCCTGAAGGCCGCCGAGCCCCGTATCATAATGACCGGGGCGTTTTCCCACCTGGCGGTCGCCGACAACCCCGCGGAAGGCTTCACGGCGGTCCAGATCGAGGCGTTCCGAGGCGCCGTCGAGGCGCTGCGCAGGAAAGGGCTGCGCCCGGACCTGATCCACCTCGCGAACAGCGCCGCGATCATCGACCACCCCCCTGCCTGGCTGACTCTCGTGAGGCCCGGCATCATTCTTTACGGCTACCCGCCCTCGGACCTCCTCTCCCCGTTTCCGGTCCATCCGGTGCTCTCCCTGAAGACCCGTATCATCTATATAAAGACGATCGCCCCCGGGACGTCGCTCGGGTACGGTCGCACCTGGACCGCCACCCGTCTCACCCGGGTCGCCTCGCTCCCGATCGGCTACGATGACGGACTGCCGCGCCTTCTCGGGAACCGGGGACATGTCCTGGTGCGCGGGCGGCGCGCCCCGATCGTCGGTCGGATCAGCATGGACCTGACGACGGTCGATGTGACGGAGATCCCGGGCGCCGGCCTGGACGACGAAGTGATCGTTCTCGGGGAGGCCGGGGGAGAACGCCTGGGCGCCGACCAGATGGCCGCCTGGGCCGACACCATCCCGTGGGAGATCCTCTGTCGCCTCGGTGCACGGGTGCCACGCGTCTACCTGAGCCGCACAGGCCGCAAAATCGTCTCGCGGTTCGAGACAGCGCTGGCCTCCCTCCCGCGCGGCACGGTAGAATAAGCGGGTGGGAACCTGGATCCTGAGGGCCTTCCTGGTCCTCCTCAGCCTGTTGCTGGCGGCGCATGTCCGCCCGATCAGCCTTGATCCGCTCGATCTGACCGGCGGGATCGCCGGCCTGATCGCGGCGGCGGCGATCATCGCCGTCGAGATGCGGCTGCGCACCCTCGAGATGACCAGCCTGCTCGGAGGCCTGGCCGGCCTGCTCTTCGGGGGGGCCGCCGCCGACGTCGCAGCGATGCTCCTGCCGCTCGAGGGGGTCGGCCCGGTATCGCCCGCGATCCTCAAGGGCTTTCTGTTTCTGCTCCTCGGATATACCGGTCTGGTGATCGGGAGCGCCAAGGGCGATCGGTTTTCCCCCGCCAGCCTGCGCTCCGCATGGTCGGAAGGGGGCCGGAGGCACAATTACAAGATCCTCGACACCAGCGTCATCATCGATGGCCGGATCGCGGATCTCTGCGAGACCGGGTTCCTCGACGGGACGCTGGTCGTGCCGCAGTTCGTTCTCCGCGAGCTGCAGTACATCGCCGACTCGCAGGACGCGCTGAAACGGAACCGGGGACGGAAGGGACTGGAAATCCTGCAGCGGATCAAGAAGGGTACGGATGTCCGCGTGATCATCTCGGAGGCGGACTTCCCGGACATCAAGGATGTCGACATGAAGCTGATCGAGCTGGCCAAACAGCTCTCGGGCAAGATCATCACCAACGATTTCAACCTGAACAAGGTCTCCGAGCTGCGCGGCGTGCAGGTCCTGAACATCAACGTCCTCGCCAACGCGCTCAAGCCGGTCCTGCTCCCGGGGGAGGCGATGAAGGTCTTCGTCCTCAAGGAGGGAAAGGAGGCGAATCAGGGGGTCGGGTACCTGGACGACGGGACGATGGTCGTGATCGACAACGCCAAGCGTCACATCGGACGGAACATCGATATCACCGTCACCTCGGTCCTGCAGACAACCGCCGGGAAGATGTTCTTCGGCAAGTCGGAGGCCCCCGACGAGGCGCCGGCCGCGCTCGACCAGCGATCGCGAAGGACCGGCCTGTGAGGCTTGCCGCACTCGCGGTCCTGATGGTCACCCTGCTTCCGGTTCCCGCGCACTCCGCGGAGCCGGCGACGCCGCTGCACACCTACCTCATCATGCCGTTCGAGAACACCGCGGAGGACCGTTCGCTCGAGTGGCTCTCGACCGGGCTGGCGCTGACCCTGGGGGAATCGCTGCTCGGATTCGGGGCGCAGGTGATCGACGAGGAGGACCGGGCCGTGCTGCTCGAAGGCAACGGCATCCCGACCGGCGCTCAGATCACTCTCGCGAGCGCGCTCGAGCTCGGCCGCAAGATGCTCGCCCGCGGCGCTGCGCCGCGACCCGATCGGATGATCCTCGGCCGCTTCAATGTCACAGAGGGAGCTCTGACCCTGTCGCTGCGGCCCATCGACCTGTCGAGGGAGAAGGCGCGATCCTGGACCTCGCGACAGGGCCGCTTGAAGGATTTGCTGGAGGTGGAGACGGACCTCGCCCTGGCGCTCGCCAAGACGGAGGGGATCCCGGTCACCGATGGAAGGTCGGAGGTTCTCGCGCGGCAGAGCGGAGATCTGCCGCTCCTCGCCTTCGAGCACTATTGCCGCGCCATGGCGGAGGCCGACTCGAGAAAGCGGCTGCAGCTGCTGCGGCGCGCGGTGCAGGAGTATCCCGGTTATCCGAAGGCCGCCTACCAGGCCGCCGCGCTCCTGGTGAAGGCGGAGCGCTGGGACGAGGCGGCCGAGACGCTCCAGAAGTGCTCCTCCGATCCGATTCCGTACGCGTCGAGCTTCCATCTTCTGTCGGCCGCGATCGCTCTTCAGCGCGGCGACCCGGCTGCGTCAGAGGCCGCGGCGCGGCGCGCCCTGGCCATCGCATCGACGGCCCGGGGCCATGCCCTGCTCGGCCGCGCTCTCCTGGCCCGGGGCGACGCCGAAGCGGCGCGCGCGGAGCTTCAGCTGGCCATGGCCGCCGACGCCACCGAACCCGACCTGGATGATCTGCGACGCGCGCTCGCGGATGGCCCGCAACCCGTACGGAGGAAGCCTTGAGTTTGAGTGACCTGGAAATCGCCCGCAACGCCAAGCTTGTCCGCATCGAGCAGATCGCCGAGTCACTGGGTCTGACGCACGAGGAGATCGAGCCGTACGGTCGCCACAAAGCCAAGATCGGCCTCCAGGCGCTCGAGCGGCTGAAGGCGCGCCCCGACGGCCGCTACATCTGCGTCACCGGGATCAATCCCACCCCGCTGGGCGAGGGGAAAACGGTCGTCACGATCGGGCTCGCGCAGGCTCTGCGGCGGCTCGGCCGGCGCGCCCTCAGCACCATCCGGCAGCCGTCGATGGGCCCGGTGTTCGGCGTCAAGGGAGGGGCCACGGGCGGCGGGTATTCCCAGGTCGTGCCGATGGAGGAGATCAATCTTCATTTCACCGGCGATTTTCATGCCGTCGCGGCCGCCCACAATCTGCTGGCCGCACTCCTCGACAATCATCTTTACCAGGGAAACAAGCTGGGCCTCGACCCCGAGAACATCCTGTGGCGCCGCAGCATCGATCTGAACGATCGCGCCCTGCGAAGGGTCCGGATCGGAGTCGGCGGCGGCTCGAACGGAGTCGAGCGCGAGACCGGATATGACATCACCGCCGGGTCGGAGGTGATGGCGATCCTCTCGCTGGCCCAGAACCCGCGCGATCTGAAGGAGCGGCTCGGACGGATCCTCGTGGGTCTGGATGCCGGCGGTCGACCGGTGACCGCCCGCGCCCTCGAGGTGGCGGGGGCGATGGCGGCCGTGCTGCGCGACGCATTGAAGCCGAATCTAGTGCAGAATCTCGAGGGCGGCGGGGCCTTCATCCACTGCGGACCGTTCGCCAACGTGGCCCACGGCAACAACTCCGTTCTCGCCGATCGGCTGGCCCTCAAGCTGGCGGACTTCGTCGTCACCGAAAGTGGCTTCGGGTCGGAGTGCGGCGCGGAGAAACTGTTTGACATCAAGTGCCGGGTCGCCGGATTCGTTCCCTCCGCCGCGGTCATCGTCTGCTCGATCCGCGCCCTGAAGCTGCACGGCGGGGCGGCCGTCGACACCAAGAATCCGTCTTCCTGGAAGCGCGAGGATCTGCAGGCTGTGAAGCGCGGCTCGGCGAACCTGGCGAAGCATATCGAGAACATCCGCCAGTTCGGCCTGCCGGCGATTGTGGCGATCAACCGTTTCGACGGCGACACGCCGGCCGAGATCGAAGAGGTCATGGCCCAGGCCCGGCAGGCGGGTGCCGTGGCCGCCGTTCCGGTCGAGGTCTGGGCGCGCGGCGGGGAGGGCGGGCTCGAGCTGGCCGATGCGGTCGTGCGCGCTACGGAGACGCCGGCCTCCTTCCGGCCCCTGTACGGTCTCGAGCTCGGGATCGAACAGAAGATCGAAACGATCGCCACGAAGATCTACGGTGCGCGCGATGTCACCTACACCGAGGCGGTGCGACGCAAGTTCGACTTCTACCGCCGCGAGGGATGGAGCGCCTTGCCGATCTGCATGGCGAAGACCCCCCTGTCGCTGTCGCATGACCCCAAGCTCAAAGGCCGGCCCGAGGGATTCACGCTGCCGGTCACCGATGTCCGTATCGCCGTGGGCGCCGGGTATATCTACCCGCTGGTCGGCAATATCATGACGATGCCGGGACTGCCCCCCGTGCCCTCGGCGAACGGGATCGACCTGGACGACGACGGCCGCGTGCAAGGACTCTCCTAGGAGCCTGTCCGGGTCCTGGGAGCCTGTGCGGGGCTCGAGTTCCGCCTACCGATTCGTGATCCGCGATCACGTTGACACACGGCCAGCCGCCTGACGCCCCGCTGTGCAAGCACCGAACAGTGGCCCGCGTTGAGGACAAAGGCTTTCCGCGTTTCGATCTCGAATCGAGCTTCCCCGCCCATGGCATTGACCTTGCAAACCCCGGTGAGGTCAACGACCCCGCGAGGCGACAGGGGGCGTTGACGTGGAGGGCGTCATGTCCGGGAGGCGGCTGGGGATCTGCCCGAAAGCTAGTCTGGTTGCGGCCTTCGCCATGGCGCTGACCATTCTT
>WNFM01336421.1_pt1 | contig 25449 bp, 16 predicted proteins | sample 5400271 | NCBI WGS metagenome assembly WNFM01 (sample SAMN13153352, study PRJNA577476) | soil metagenome | isolation source: 60 cm saprolite on Douglas fir-dominated hillslope | place: USA:California | collected 2013-09-17 | reverse complement strand
TTTTTGACTGTACCACGAGACGCCTTGTCACCTGCTTTTTCTCCTCCTTTTTTCCTATGTTTTTCCTTAAGTTCGCGCCTATGGGACGCAGTCCCCTGCACCCCTGCTTGATGAGTGGATCTCAGACGTACAGTCTTGACAAGGCTATAACTATCTGCTATAACAGTTATAGCGGATAGTTATATATGTTTTCATAGCGAAGGATAAGCAACCTCCAGACATCGAGCTATAGGTCCCGAGGTCGGTGTATGGCTAGGGTCAAGAAAGGAGCACTCATGGAAGCCAAACAATCGCCCCGTCCTGAAAGGTTAGCGCCAATTAGGAAGTTAGTACAATGGAAAACTGTAGGAGTAGCAATCCTGCTGATTTGTGCATTGGCAGCCTTGGTATTAATTCTGGTTTTTCACCTGTATGTATTATTGTACTTTCTGGGTGTGATGATTGTCGGTACTCTCGCTTACGCCCTCAAGACGAGGTATTGGGGCGAAAGAATTCAACACTGGTACGAGGAAGATCAGGAGGAAGATCGACAAAACTCTTGGGATTGACTTACCCATTGGGTCAAGGTCAAGGAAAATCACTCGACTGAAATACGAAGTGTGGAAAACTGAAAGGAGTGACTAAATACAGGCGAAAGAAACGTAGCGAGTAATTTGATGAAATAACACCTCACTCCCACATCTCCGCCAACGATTTCCGTACTCTATTCAACCACCCGGGCAGCGGCGAGGCCCAGGAGAGGCGCTCCAGTACATCATCAATTAACGATTCTTCCATCCCTTCCTGTGTGAAGAAGATGTCTTCAAGTGGCCCGTTGATAATGGCAATCGGGGCTATCAACATAAGAGCATCCACAAGCACTGCCGCTTCGCTGGGAATAGGAGGATAGACGGAGCCATACGCCTGCAAGAAAGTACGGGCACGCTCAGGCTCCAGACCGCGTTTGACGAGCGGGCGCGTAAAGTTGCTATCGGGACGCCATTCCAGAGCACTGAAGTAGAAGAGACCGTAGGCCAGTTCGATGATGCGCTTTTCCCAGCGCGATGCGTCCAGGCCCAGTACTGCATTGACCCCTTGCGGGCCAAAACGCAAGTTCAGCGCGTGATAGTCGCCATGTATGTGGAATTCTGGCAGGCCGCGCACCGAGCCAATCGCCATCATGGACGCCGGTAACACAGCTTCCCACTGCTCCACCCAGTGAGCGAGCGCTGCTACAATGGCTTCTACCCGGGTTTCTTCGGATTTGCTACGCGCCAGGTTCAGCCAACCCTGTACCAATCCTCCGGCCTGTACTTCTGCCGGCCAGTGATGCTCTGGTCCGCGATAACCACGCGAAGCCTGGTGAATCTGGCCAAGCATCGATCCCGCTGCGGAGACCCATTCCAGGCTATGCGGATTGGACGTGCTGAAGCGCTCGCCATCAACCAACTGGTGTAGTTCAAAGGCATCGTCACCGATGGATACCACAGGCTCGCCCCGTGGGGTCAGCCACAACGGTGGAACGGGGATGCCTGATTGCCTCAAAAAGTCCTGGAAACGGTAGCGATGGTAGGTATCTTCTTCAGCCAGCCCTTCCGGGCGTTCTTTGAGGATGTAACGCTGCCCGGCAATCTCGACCAACATATTTAATAGCCCGGTACGCGACGATTCTACAGTACCCAGGTTGCTCCACTCAGCTACGCCAAAGGCACGCATGATCTCGTTCAGATCAAGCAGGTCCCCTGGCCCCTCTTCTAACTGTCCATCATCATGCATATATGTAGTTCTCGCGCGATGTAGAAGCCTTACGGGAATCCTGTCTGGGGGACAGGTAAGCAGACTCACGCACCAACTGTCATAGCCCCTTAAGCGCCATAAATGTCGCGGCTACGCACTTGCCTTCGCTTCGCTCGGCTAAGGGGCGGATTCATCGCTCTCGTACTTATTTTGTGAACACTCTTAATGTCTCGGCTACGCCTCTTCTTGACGCCAAAGCGCACCAACCGTCAGAGCGCCTACAATTCTACCGGCAAATCGTTGCGGGTGCCCCATTCGTTCCACGAGCCATCGTAATTCGTCAGTCTGGGGAAGCCAAGCATCGCCAGGCTGAAGAGAACCGTTGTCGCTGCGACGCCCCCATTGCAGTAAGCAACAACTTGTTCCTCTGGTTTCACTCCTGCCGAGGCGAATAGCTGGGACAGTTCTTCGCTACTGCGAAAGGTGCCATCTGCCGGGTTGATCATTTCCTCGCGCGGGATATTGATTGCGCCGGGGATGTGACCGGGACGGCCATGATCGCGTACGATCTTGCCGGTGTACTGCCCGGTATCGCGTGCATCAACCAGTTTTATACCCTGCTGACCAAGGATTGCCAGTACATCTTCAGCAGTAGCACGCAACCGAGGCTGTGCTACAGGCGTAAAAGTGGCGGGAGGATAAGCAGGGATGGTATCAACCAATGGCCGGTGCTCACGCTGCCATTTGGGCAGGCCCCCGTTCAATACCACTACCAGGTCATGGCCATAATAGTTGAGCGCCCACCACAGGCGCGTGGCAAACTGCGATGCCGGGTGAGCATCGTAGGCAACGACGAGATGTTTATCGCCGATCCCCAGGCGCTCCATTAAACGCGCAAAGCGCTCGGCCGGGGCAATTTGGGCTTTTACTGTCTCGCCAGGGTCAACAATATCGCTGCTCCAGTCGATATAGACTGCGCCGGGAATATGCCCCTGCTCGTACTCAACTCGCGCTCCGACGTACGAAGCCTCCTGCACTCCATCATGCTCTACCGTACGCACATAGCCACGCATGTCCACAATACGCACATTTGGATCATGCAAGTGCTCAGCCAGCCAGGATGTTTCCACCAGAAAGCGACTGCGTTCCATATTGATACCTCACTATTGTTCTGCTGCGAGTTACAGCAGTCGGAGCCAGCTCACGAAAACAGCCCCGCCGCCTCTGGATTATTTGTGCTGACAAAATGGGCGGGCGCACCAAACAGATTCATTGGCGTCACCTTCTCAATGGTCATTGACGCGTTGGGTGTTTGCGTAGTCACGTAGCGCTGCACAATCAACCCCAGGGGGCGGGCGAGAATCAGCGCGGCTGTCGATGCCAGGATTACGTTATTCAGAGTATTATACGGACGGCGCATTCTGGCTACCGCCATGGCAGAGAGGCCCGTCAGCATACCGGACACTGCCAGGTTGGTACCGCAGCGTTCGTGAATCGCCAGTTCGGGCGTGGTTGTGCGCAGCAATGTCAATGCTTCCTGCGCCGCGGGGAGAATAGCTCCGGTCGGCACATCACCAAAGACAAAGAAGCCAGCAGCAAAGGAGATGCCAGCAAGACGCACGTCGGGAAACTTCCTACTCAACAAGACAATCGTAGCGTGCTCGAGCGCGTGATTCTGCTTCACAGCGCCACCCAGCAACACTTGTTGTACAACCTGTACCAAGGGATTAATGGAACTCACCATACTTCGGCGCGGAGACCCCGCGTTCACGCGCGGGGAGGAAGCGCCGCTCCTTTCTTGCGCTAGCCCCTTGCGGGGAGCGTTTTTCTGTGCAGAACGCTCAAAACTGCGCCCGTAAGGGCCTGTGTGACGCACATCTTGCGATGTGGCTCCCCTCGGCAAGGTTATGACGCGGTTTGTATGTGGAGAGCACTGCTCTAACCCCGCTACTGCTGTTTAACCCTCCACCGTAGCAGTCAGAACTGAGGAAGCATCCTGACGTACCTATGTATTCGCGTCTAACATAGCCCGATAGCTACCAAGGTAACCCTGGCTGAGCCTGGACAGGATAGTGAACGTGCCAGCCTGGGCGAATCTGCCCAACAGGTACACGTCTTAGCGTTCGCTAGGGGCAAGCCCCTAGCTTCAGCTATAGGGTTCCTGACCGGACAATCCTTCCTAATGTATAGTAAACCCTTTGTGCAAGTCTCCCTGAACGGGGTCCAGGGATGCTGTCCCTGGCAGGTCTGAGGTGTCCCCAGCCTCTTCCTTTCTCCCGCCGCCACAGGCAGCAGAAATAACTTGCAGATAGCGTTAGTTAGCTTACCTATAGGCGATATTAAAGAGAACTACTTCATCGCCAAAATTTATAACGTCACCGTCTCTTAATGTCACCTGCTGATAAATCCGTACATTGTTCACCATCGTCCCGTTAGCGCTGCCCAAATCTATTAAGAACCACTGGCCATTGTCGAACCAGAGGCGCGCATGGCGACGGGAGACTGTGCGTCCCGAGATGATCAAGTCATTGCCATTCGTGCGCCCGATAGTCGTCACTACCTGGTGAAAGAGGTAGGAGCGACCGGCCATCTGCCCGTTCTGGATGGTTAGACGAGCAAGCACAAGACGACCATTCGGTCCTATGTAAAGGTCAGAAGCTGCAGCCCTATCAGACAGATCATAGCCACAGGTGGTACAGAACATGCGAGAGCTGGGATTGGCGGCACTGCAGCGGAAACACGTCAACGTCACCAGTTGATTCTGGGAACCCAGATCTCGGGAAGGAGAGAACAACCCCTGTCCTCCTAAAGACCCCGACTGAGGCGGCAGGTCGGGCTGCGGAACAGGGGCTGCAGGCCACATAGGGCGCGACGAATCCAGCAGCACACTCTTCAAGGCCACCGTTACGGCATCCATCGTTTGATAGCGGTCCTGCGGAGATTTCGCCGTCATTTTTACTACTATTTGCTCAAGCTGCGGCGGTATACCGACTATGCGTAACTGCTGCACTGGTAATGGCTCGTTCAGTTGTTTTACCGTGATGCTCACCGGGCTATCCGCATTAAAGGGCACCCGGCCGGTCAAGCAATGAAACAATACAATGCCCAATGAATAAATATCGCTGCGGCGGTCCACCGCCTGCCCCGTTCCCTGTTCTGGGGACATGTACTGTGGCGTACCGATGCCCGTCCCGACTCGCGTGAGGTTTGTTGTTCCTTCGAGCATCTTCGCGATGCCGAAGTCGGAGATCAAGAGATGCCCGTCTTTGCGCAGCAACATATTGGCGGGCTTCACGTCGCGATGTATAATGCCGTTGCTATGCGCGCATAGCAGCCCATCAGCGGCCTGGATCATGAAGTCCACGGCTTCCGCTATAGGAATCGCTCGCCCGCCCTTTAAGCGATCTTTTAGCGTCCCGCCCTCGACATACTCCATGACAATATAGGTGATGCCATCTTGCTCACCAAACTCATGAATGGTGACAATATTGGCATGTGATAGCCTTGCAACAGCCTTGGCTTCCTGCACGAAACGCTTCAAAAATACCGGATCGCGCGCGTGATATGCCGGGAGCACTTTGATGGCAACATAGCGATCAAGTGTAGGTTGATAGGCCTTGAAAACTGTCGCCATTCCGCCCGCGCCAATTCGCTCCACGATACGGAACTGGCCCAGTGATTTGCCAACCAACATATTCAGATCTTCATTGTTCATCGCTTGCATACCAAGACGGCTCCTCTAAACCTCCGGACAGCCACGATGTTTCGTCACACGGCACCCTATCCAAATGGACAGGTATGCTCGTTCAGCCCGCATTTGACACCTTTTGTCCGTAAGGAATGACTCCTCTGTTTCTGCCACGAATATAATCGTGTAGAACCCTGTAATCGTGTAGAACCCTGTCTCTTTGCAGGGGTGGGCCAAGAGAGTCTTCTAGTGAATTGGGCATTTCTGCCAATCTAGATTATACAGGTTGCAGCTTTCCCTGTCGAGAGGCAGCGTTACCCCTCTAGCAATAGCGTTTCCGGGTCTTCTACCAACTCTTTGATGCGCACGAGAAACTGCACGGCCTCGCGACCATCCACAATGCGGTGATCATAGGAGAGCGCCACGTACATCATCGGTCGAATCACAACCTGGCCACTGAGGGCTACGGGCCGCTGCTCAATCTTGTGCATACCCAGGATACCCACTTGAGGCGCATTCAGAATCGGGGTAGACATGAGGGAGCCAAAAATGCCGCCATTGGTAATAGTGAACGTACCACCTTGAAGGTCAGTGAGCGAGAGCTTGTTCTCCCTGGCCCGTGTCGCCAGGTCCGCGATTCCCCGTTCAATTTCGGCAAAACTCTTGCGGTCAGCATCACGCAGCACCGGCACTACCAATCCCTCTTCGGCACCAACGGCGATACCGATGTCATAGTAATGCTTCAAAATCATATCGTTGCCCCGGATCTCAGCATTCAGGTGCGGAAAAGCCTTCAACGCTCCGACGACCGCCCTGGTAAAAAACGACATGCGACATGAAACCGAGGGACACGTTATGGCGCTCTTTGAAAGACTCTTTTCGCCTGCTGCGGACCTCCATGACTGCACTCATATCGATTTCATTGAAGGTTGTGAGCATGGCCGCGCTATGCTGAGCCTCGACCAGGCGCTGGGCAATGGTCTGCCGGCGGCGCGATAGCGGGACTCTCTCCTCACGGCCGCCGGCTGCTTGAGGCAGAGGAGCAGGCGTGGGAGTCGCAACAGGTACACTTGCAGTTTGCGCGACGGGGGAGGACTGGGGAGTCATTGGAGCCAATGCCGGGGTCTCTGGCGCGGGGGCTTTTTGCGTGCTCGCATTCTGCTCCAGGTAGTTGATCACATCATCTCTGGTCACCCGCCCGTGCTGACTGCCGCTCTTCACCTGTGAAATGTCTATGTTGTGTTCCTCTGCAATCCTGCGCGCCAGGGGGGATGGCGGTCTCTGTCCATCAATGGGCGTCGGCGCGGGCAGTGGACCACTGGCACGCGCCTGGACAGGTTCGCGATGTTGTTCGCTGGTAGTTTGCGCCGGTTGCTGCTGTGCGGGAATTGCCGCGCTAGTCTTAGCTGGAGATACCCCGCTACCTTCACCAATCAACCCCAGTACATCACCTACAGCGACTACGTCTCCTTCCTTTTTATCAACCCGCTGCAGCACACCGCTCTGCTCCGCGTTTACTTCGACGTTTACCTTATCCGTCTCAAGTTCTACCAGCACATCACCCTGCTGGACAGCATCACCTTCATATTTGAGCCACTTTGCAATCACGGCATCTACTATGGATTCGCCCAATGCTGGTACACGAATTTCGGTGGACATGTTTGCCTACCTTTCAAAACGCATTGATTTCTATTAAGGCGCCCCTACATTTCAGATCGGTCCAGGGCGAGGGCAAGCCTCGCCCCTACATTTTTAAAGGCGCAGAAGGGGGCCTATGGCCGACAGGTGAACGCAGCGCCTCCGCGATAATCTGCTCCTGCTCAGCCTGGTACAAATCAGACAATCCCGTAGCGGGGCTGGAGCGCTCAGGCCGGCTAATTACCTCCACTTCGATAGCGCTGTCCACAAGCGAGGCCAGGTGAGGCGAAACGTAACTCCATGCCCCCATGTTACGCGGCTCCTCCTGCACCCAGGCAATCTCGCGCACATGTGGATAATTGGCAAACACCTTCTTCAGCTCTTCAGCAGGGAAAGGATAGAGTAATTCTACTCGAACGATTGCTACATCTTCGGCATGCGCGCAGCTTGCATGTGAGAGCATATCTACGGCTACTTTACCGGTACACAGCACCAGGCGCCGGACTGAGCTGGCACGGGTAAGCGCTGACTGATCGTCGATGACTGGCAGAAAGGTTCCATGCGCTAAGTCTTGCAGCTTGGCTGTGGCAAACGGATGGCGCAACAGGCTCTTCGGTGACATGATCACCAATGGACGTGGGTTATGCCGCAACCCGAATGCCTGTTGCCTCAACAGGTGAAAGTACTGGGCGGCGGTAGAGCAATCGGCCACGCGCCAGTTGTTACCAGCGGCGAGTTGGAGATAGCGTTCCAGGCGCGCACTTGAATGTTCGGGCCCCTGCCCTTCGTAGCCATGCGGCAATAGTAACACCAGGGCAGACTGCTGCCGCCATTTTGCCCGGGCGGATGAGATAAACTGGTCAATGATCACCTGGGCTACATTGGCGAAATCGCCATACTGCGCCTCCCACAGCACAAGTGCATCTGGCGCCTGTACACTATAGCCGTACTCAAAGCCAAGCGCAGCCGCTTCAGAAAGCGGGCTATTGAAGATCGCAAAGGACGCGCGGGCCCCCGAGAGATGCTGCAGGGGAATATACTTCTCTCCGCTCTGCTGATCGTGCAGCACCGCATGACGGTGGCTGAACGTACCCCGTTCGCTATCCTGTCCTGTCAGGCGAATCGGCGTCCCATCCGCGAGAATTGAGGCAAAAGCCAGCGCCTCGGCCTGCCCCCAATCGATGCCTCCTTCTGGACCCAGCGTCGTCGCACGCCGCTGCAGCAGGCGCGTCAACTTGCGATTGGGAGTGAATCCTTGCGGCCAGGTGAGTAGTTCCTGGTTGAAGACCATCAATTGCTGCTCCGCTACAGGGGGCGGCGTCTCAACTTCATCGTAGCGTCCATTCAATCCGTCCGGCTCTTCTTGCTCAACACGCTGTAGTGCCTCATCGGCTTCGCGTTTCGCCTGCTCCAACACAGCAAATGCTTCCTTCACCATAGCATCTGCTTCTTCTCGCGAAATGATGCCCCTACTTTCGAGGTACCGAGCATAGAGTTCTCGCACAGTGGGATGCGAAGAGATGGTCTCGTACATCTGCGGCTGCGTAAAAGCGGGTTCATCGCCTTCGTTGTGTCCCCAGCGGCGATAGCCTACCAGGTCAATCAAGATATCCTTGCGAAACTGGTCGCGGTACGCCTGGGCCAACTTCACGGCTGTCAGAGCAGCATCGGGATCATCGGCATTCACATGGATGATCGGTATCTCAAATCCCTTGGCCAGGTCGCTTGCAAAGTGGGTCGAGCGACTATCCTGAGGTTCAGTAGTAAAGCCGAGCTGGTTATCCACAACAATATGAAGGGTGCCGCCCACATAGTAGCCCTGGAGGTTCCATAGATTCAGCGTTTCGGCGACAATACCTTCGCCTGGAAAGGCAGCATCACCATGAATCAGGATGGGCAAGGCCCGGTCCACGTCCTGTTCTGGATCTCCAGGCTTATTGCGCGTTTCCTGCAAAGCCCGCGTCATGCCTTCAACGACAGGGTTGACAAATTCGAGATGGCTCGGGTTGGGGGAAAGGATAATCTTCAGCTCAACGGAGTGGCCTTCCCCCAGAATATGTTCAGCGCCCAGGTGATACTTGACATCGCCGGTCCAGCCAAAGCCAAAACTGTCGGTGAGTGGAACGCCCTCTTCGCGCTTTGGATGTCCAAATTCGGCGAGGATCGCCTGATAAGGCTTCTCAAGCACATGGGCCAGTACATTCAAACGGCCGCGATGGGCCATGCCGATGATGACTTTCCCGGTGCCAGACTCGACAGCGCCACTAATGATCTCGTCGAGCATCGGCACCAGCACGTCGATCCCTTCAAGCGAGAAGCGCTTTTGTCCCGGGTAGGTCTGATGCAGGTAGCGTTCAAACGCTTCAACCTGCGTCAAGCGCTGCAACAGTTTTCGACTGACGCCGGGGCTCGGAGTCACGCGATACAGGTTCAGACCAACAGCGTCACGCAGCCAGCGGCGCTCAACAGGGCTTTTGACCTGGTCAAACTCGTAGCTAATAGTACCCGAATACATGGCACTCAGGGCGGTAATAGCCTCAAGCGCGTTATTGACGCCTTCAGCAGCATGCCCCCCGATAACGCCCGGAGGCAGCTGGGCCAGGTCTTCATCACTGATGCCATGCGTTTCTTTCAGAAGCGCTGGATCACCTAGAGGCGCGCTCCCAAGGGGGTCGAGATGGGCACCCAGGTGTCCACGCTCGCGAATAGCGTGCGCAAGCGACGAAGCCGCCATAATATGTGAAACCTGAAAAGTCTCCTCCTCGCTCGTGGTTACCTGTTTTCGAGTGTGTGGCTCAGGGGACCAGCCGTCGAAAATGGCACGCGTGGCCGGGTCAACAGATGAAGGATCACGCTGGTACCGCTCATATAGTTCGAGGACATAGCCTGCATTTGGTCCATAAAATGTTCGTAGATCGTTCATAAAGCTTCTCTAAAAAATCCGACTCAATTTGCTTGACATGATACTGGTAGTATGGCATACTCAGACACATTAGTACAACCAATATCATATCACGAAGACGGAGCGGGTAGGTCGTAGTATCTTGTCACAGAGAGTCTGGGACAGGTGCAACCAGATACAAGAAACGTACCGAAAATCACTCCCGAGTTGCCAGCTGAACACACAGTAAGCGTAGCCGGTGCCTTTCCGTTACCATGAAGGCGTATGCTTCATAATGCAATGTTAAGAAACACGCGACGAACCGAGCGAGCCATGTTGTCACTAGTTTGAACGTGGCTAACAGGGGTGGTACCACGGGAGTTCCTCTCGTCCCTACGATGGATGAGAGGATTTTTTATCAGAACGCGCTGTAAAACCCTGGGCTTGAGCCGCGGGGAGTCGTCACGAGTATTATGCTTTTGCAAGGGAGCAAGCATTTTATGAAGACAAAACTGCTCTATCATCAAAATAGTTATACCTATGAATGCAGTGCGAAGGTTGTAGCGGTCGTGGGTGACGAGATTGCACTTGACGCCACCGTGTTCTATCCCGGCGGGGGTGGGCAGATGGCCGACCAGGGTATTATCTCCTGGGATGACCAGCAATCCCTGGCCAATGTCGTCGCTCTTAACAAGCGCGATGATGTTATCTGGCACACGCTCGATTGTACTCCACCAGCGGTGGGAACCGAGGTTACCGGAACTATTGACTGGGACTTCCGTTACCGTATGATGCGCACCCACACTGCACTGCACATCCTTTGTGGCACGATCTGGAAAGAGTTTGGGGTACAGGTGACAGGTGGGCAGATGTATCCAGATAGGGCAAGAATGGATTTTGCCATGGAGAATCTGAACAAAGAGCGCATCGCCTACATTGAGCAGAAAATCAACGAAGCAGTGGAGGCAGACTACCCTATCCGCATCTATGCCCTGCCGCGCGAGAAGGCGTTTGCCATACCCGACTTGATTCGCACCAAGATTAACTTGCTTCCGCCGGAGATCGAAGAGGTGCGTATTGTAGAAATTGTAGGGCTTGACCTGCAGGCCGACGGGGGGACGCATGTGAATCACACCAAAGAAGTCGGCGGCATCGCTATCGTCAAAACAGAGAACAAGGGTAAAATCAATAAACGCCTTGAAATCAGGCTCACGGACTAAACTAGAAATGTAGGGCGACCTGCGCGGTTTGCCCGCTTATCCAATCCATCGTCAATCAGGAGGAGGATGAAGTGTCAGTGAAATCGAGTGTATTCCGATCCGTTATGGCAGCCGACCGGGTTGATTACCCCGGGTTAGAGCGCTCCACCCAGCAGTGGTGGGATGAACAGGGTATTCTGGTGCGATACCTGCATCGCAATGATCACAGCGATAAGAAGTACTCGTTTCTGGATGGCCCCATCACGGCCAATAACCCTATGGGAGTCCATCACGCCTGGGGGCGCACCTACAAAGATCTTTACCAGCGCTACAAAACCATGCAGGGCTACAAGCAGCGCTACCAGAATGGCTTTGACTGCCAGGGTCTGTGGGTCGAAGTGGAAGTCGAAAAAGAACTCGGCCTGAAAAACAAGCGCGATATAGAAGCCTACGGCATCGACGAATTTGTGCAGCGCTGCAAAGAGCGCGTCTTCACCTTTGCTAAAAGGCAGACAGAACAATCGATCCGCCTGGGCTACTGGATGGATTGGGGCAACGATTATTACACACTTGCAGATGAGAACAACTACACCATCTGGTTTTTCCTCCAGAAGTGCAACGAGCGCGGCCTGATCTATAAGGGACGCGACGTGATGCCATGGTGTCCACGCTGTGCTACCGGCATCTCGAATATGGAGATGGAATCCGAGGGCTACAAGGAAACCAGCCACCTCAGTCTGTATGTACGCTTTCCACTGGTGGATCGTCCGGGAGAATACTTACTGGTCTGGACCACTACGCCCTGGACGTTGGCGGCGAACGTTGCAGCAGCCGTACATCCTGACCTGGCTTACGTCAAGGTCGAGCAGGACGGCGAATTCTACTACCTGGCTGAAGCGCTGCTGCCTGTATTGCGAACGCTCAAGGGACGAGACAAGGGCGACTATCACGTGGTGGAGACGCTCAAGGGCAGCGACATGTTGGGATGGAGCTATCATGGCCCCTTTGACGAACTCCCCGCGGAACAGGGCGTCGCACATACTGTCATTCCGTGGAAAGAGGTCAGCGCAAGCGAAGGAACGGGCATTGTGCATATCGCCCCGGGCTGTGGCCGCGAAGACTTCGCCCTCTCAAAAGAATTCAAGCTGGCGGTTGTCGCTCCGGTAGATGAATTTGGCGTCTACATAGCTGGTTTCGATTGGCTCACGGGGCTAAGCGCCAACGACGTGGGAGAACAGATAGCGGAGAACCTGGCGCAAAAAGGGGTGCTCTACCGCCCACAGAACTACAGGCATCGCTACCCAACCTGCTGGCGCTGCAAGACCGAACTGATCTTCCGCCTGGTGGACGAGTGGTTTATCTCAATGGATCAACTGCGCTACGAGATCATGGATATCGTGCGCCAGATCACCTGGATCCCTGCCTTTGGCCTGGAGCGCGAGCTGGACTGGCTGCGCAACATGGACGATTGGATGATCTCCAAGAAACGCTACTGGGGCCTGGCGCTGCCCATCTACGACTGCCCGAAATGCGGTACCTTCGAGGTCATCGGCAGCGAAGAAGAATTGAAGGAGCGAGCTGTCTCGGGCTGGCAGGAGTTCGAGGGCCACACGCCGCACCGTCCCTGGATCGACGCCGTCAAAATCTCGTGCAAGAAGTGCGGCTCAGAGGTCTCGCGCATCAAAGACGTTGGGAATCCATGGCTCGATGCCGGTATCGTACCTTTTTCGACCCTGCACTACCGCACGAATCATGCATACTGGCAGCAATGGTTCCCGGCAGACTTCGTATCGGAGTCGTTCCCGGGCCAGTTTAGAAACTGGTTCTATTCGATGCTGGTCATGAGCACGGTGCTAGAGAACGCACCGCCCTTTAAGACACTCTTTGGCTACGCTACGCTCATGGGTGAAGATGGCACGCCTATGCACAAGTCGAAGGGAAACCTGGTCGTCTTCGATGACGCAGCTGAACGTGTTGGAGCCGATACGATGCGCTGGCTCTACGCCAACCACGTGCCTGAGCAAAACCTCAACTTCCCACGCATCCCGACAGACGAGGATATGAAGAGAGCAGCACAGGCGCAGATGCCCGTGCGCCTCAGCGAGAAGTGGATGCTGGTGCGCAGGACGCTGGATAAAATCTGGAACGTCTACTGGTTTTTCATCACGTACGCGAACATAGACGGCTTCGATCCTACAAAACACCAGTTGTCCACGGCGGACCGCAGCGACCTGGACCGCTGGATACTCTCCGAATTGCAGGAGACGATTCGAGAGGTCACCAATGGCCTGGACCAGTACGATAGTGTAGAGCCAACAGCAGCGATTCAGGCTTTCCTGGAAGATCTGTCCAACTGGTACCTGCGGCGCAGTCGCGAGCGCATCTGGAAGTCCGAGTTAGACGACGACAAAGTGGCTGCGTACCTTACACTCTACGAGTGCTTGACGACGCTCATCACTTTGCTGGCTCCGTTCATACCGTTTGTGACGGAGGAGCTATATCAGAACCTGGTGTGCAGCGTTAAGCAGAACGCACCTATCAGCGTTCACCTCTGTGACTGGCCCCAGGTCAACGCGGCACTGATCGACGAGCAGTTGACGCGCGAGACCCGCCTTGTGATGCGTGTTGTTGGCCTGGGTCGCTCTGCCCGCGAGAAAGCGCAGATTAAGGTCCGCCAGCCGCTCAACGCACTATACGTGCGCGTACCAAGTCAGTTAGAAGAAGAGGCGTTGAGCCGCCTGAGCGACCAGGTGCTCGAGGAGCTGAACATCAAACGCCTCGAACTGATGAGCGATGACAGCGCTATGCTGGCATACACTCTGAAACCACATGTAAAGGTACTTGGACCCAAACACGGACCCCTGGTACAGAAGATCCTGGCGGCGTTCAAGGCGCTCGATGCGCAGGCGACCAATGAAGCGGCAAAGCAGCTCATCGAGGGAGGCACGCTCACTCTCGCTATCGCAGGCGGGCAGATCGAACTTACCACGGAGGAGGTAGAGGTTGTCGCCACTGCCCGTCCTGGCTTTGTCACTGCAGAAGAGCGCGGCTACATCGTGGCTCTCGAAACAACCATCACACCACAATTGCGCGAGGAGGGGTTGGTACGCGACCTGACGCACTACGTCCAGGATATGCGTAAGAAAGCTGGCTTCAACATCGAGGATCACATCGGGCTGGCCCTGTACGCTGAGCAAGAGTTGGCAGCAATCCTTATCGACAACGGTGAGGAGATACAGTCGGAGACGCTCGCAGACTACCTGCTGGTCTCTATCGACGAGGAGAATGTGCCCCAGTTCGACGAAGTGTACCGCGAGAAGGTCTCACCGACCTCGCTGAAGAAGCTGGAGGGGTATACCGTGGAGGTGGTACTGGGGAAACTGTAGGTGCAGGTTCTTTTAGCTGTAAATGAGGGCATTTCCTAACTCTTAAAATCGGATAAACTAACCTCAAGACGAGGCTAGCGCATTTTAGCTCATCTTTGGCAGAATTCCGAGTTAGGAAATGCCCTTGTAAATCACAGATTTACAAATATACTGTGTCATGAACAGATCGAGATGTTAGAGTAATTGGCGTACAGCAGCATAGTGCTCTGCAAATCGCCGCGGGTCCAACTTCACATAGGGACCTTTTCCTACCTGCACGAGGACCTCTTTATATACGCCGTCCAATCCTTCTAAAGTGATGATCCCTTGTTGTAGAAGCAGCCTGACGTCATTGATATCAAGCGAGCTTCCTCTTTGTATTTTACTCAGGGCAATGCTGTAGAAGTCAAAATAGAAGACATCGACCGCACCATAGCGACCGACAAATTGTGATTGTGTCATCCAGTGCTTGGGGAGGGGCATGAAGTCCCCCGGAGAAGCGAACTCGACATTGATATTCAATTGTTGAATCAGTCGCCGTATCGTCTCGATCATCTCTCCCTCGTTCTCCCCAGAAACCTCCACGTCAATATCTAATGTTGTGCCAGCTCTTACCCCTCTGTGGACAAGAGCAGCACCCCCTACCAGGTAGAGGCGTCCTGGTTTGCGAAAAGCGCGTCCCAGAGCTTTGAGAAAATTATCAATTGCAACTTTGTCAACCTTTGGCCTCATACTCATGTCAACATTCTCCTCCGCATAGTGCGGCTGATCTTCTTTCAACACCTGCCCAACAGGCACGACGTGATGACGGTAATGAGCTTCTTCCTGGAGCAAAAGGTGATCTACCTGATTCTGCCAATCATGCAAGAAATTCAAAGGAAGGCCAGTACGGCGCTGTTCAAATGCATGTAACGCCAGCAAACCCCATTGAGCGTTATAAAAGGACAGTGGAGGTAGTTGACGGCTTCGCCACAAGTCAACAAACGGATCTTCGGGAAAACATGGCACATGTCCAAGGGCTATCGTCAAGCGAGGCGACCACAATCGCTGGAGATAAAGGGTTGCTAATACCAAAGTCGTGATCTGTTCGGTAACCGCCGGTTCGCTCACCTGTATTGCTTCAAGCACAGCAGGGGCTAGCTCGGGATGCAACAAGAAGAGCGAGATGCTCGCGTCGCGCACTCGGGGATACTCGCATTGAGCTAAACGCTGGATTAGCCTGACAGTAGTTTGCTGATCTCTTGCTATAGAGATCCCGCGATGAATCGGGCTCCCACGATAAATCGGGGAGCTACGAGGATGATTTTCACCTACCAGGTAGTCAATGCCCCAGGTGCGCAAAATGCTGATTAACTGGTCTGCCTCATCCCATGATAAGTTGTGTTGGGTGCTAGTGATATTCATGCTTCTCCGCTCACAAAGCAGACAACTCACCTCTCTCGTTCCAGACACTGCTGTTTATACAACTACTTCAAAGAGCGCTCGTCATGCCTTCTGTCCTGCAAATACTACAACATCCAAACCTTTGCGATTAATGGGCGAGTCCAGGTACCATTTCAACTCCAGCGAATCCGCCTCTCGACGTAAACCATCCGCCTGCCCTGCCGCACACAAAATTGCCAACCGACCACCCGTTTTGAGCACGCGGTACATCTCGCGCAATGCCTCGATCACCATGGGCTTTGCCTCCTCGTGATATGGCGGCTCCGTGGCGATCGCATCGAACGTCTCCGCGGCCCACGGCAAATGGCGAGCATCGGAAACTGCATGCTGCGCCCCGAGGTGAGTAAGTCCTGCTTGCAAAGTGGGATCGCAATCCACACTGGTGACCCTGCAGCCGCTGGCAAGGGCTTCTATCACGATTCCTCCAATCCCGGCGAACGGGTCAAGCAGCGAGGGTCCGGGGCCAGCGGCCACAAGATTGACCAGCATGCGCGCATCACAAACGGGCAGCCCGCGTCGACTCGATGGCCGTCCGTCGCCGCGATAGCCCCTGACCGGGCGAATAGTTCCCGCGCTCGTTTCAAGCAGGAACGTTCGCCGGTCTGGAGCACTCTCCCGCACGGATTGCGCATCTTCTTTATATGCGCATGCCAGCCGGTACAGTTTGTGATGCCACCTCACCAGTTGTTCCTGGGCATCTCTCGCGCGGTCAAAGGACGACGGGTGTTCTGAAATAGGCTCCAGCACATCAACTTGATATGTATACCCCAGGCGTGGCAGGCGAGGTAAAGCTGTTTCGAGTGCATTCCAGGGTAGGCTCACCCAGAAGAGTCCGCCCGTCTCGGAGAGCGGTCCCCCGGCGGGGGCGGTGGCTTGCAGGTCTCGCAGCAGGCTTAGAGCCTCTGCCGTCGCAACGGTTCGTGCCTTGCGGCGCCCTGGCCGCAGGTAGAATATAAAGAGAGCATCATTCACTATTATGTTCCTGCTTGCTTACTCTCTACTGCCAACAATGACAGTTCCGGCGCTCTTGCCGCTCAACAGTTCGCGTAACAGTGCGTGTGGTTCACGACCATCCAGGATATGTAAACATGGCACGGTAAGTAAGGCATCCAGGCAGGCGATGACCTTGGGAATCATGCCGTCACGAATCACACCTGCCTGGATAAGCTGTCGTGCCTCGGCCGCCGTTAGTTCTGGGATGAGCGAACCATCCTCACGATAGATTCCTGCTACGTCGCTCAGGAAGATGAGCTTCTCCGCATGAAGCGCGCCCGCCAGGTGTGCTGCTACCAGGTCTGCATTGATATTCAGACAGGCGCCATCATTCCCCAGGCCGAGCGGCGCAATAATCGGGATATACTCCTGGTCGAGCATAAGCTGCACCATCGTGGGATCAATAGCCTCGATCTTTCCCACGAAACCCAGGCGCTCATCGGCAATACACGCACGCACCATATTGCCATCGGTTCCACTCAGACCAACAGCCCTGCCACCTAGCTGCGTGGTCGTCAGCACCAGGCTTGAATTCACCTGGCCTAGCAAGACCATACGTACAATATCCAACGTCCTGGCATCAGTCACACGCAGGCCGTTCTCAAAGCGCGTTGGTACATTAAGCCTGTGCAGCCATTCATTGATGTAAGGTCCGCCGCCATGCACCAGCACAGGATTGGCGCCCAGCGCCCGCAGCCAGACAATATCTTGCAGAACACTCCTCTGGTACTCCAGCGCACTACCACCTAATTTTATCACGAACGTCTTCCCACTAAAAAAATCACTACAAGGAAATGTATCGACGAGAGGATTCCCTACAACACCCAGCACTTCCGCTATCAAGCAATGATCTTCGATCATCTCGCCTTCCGGCGTCGAATACGTAGTAGCCATAGAAACAGCACTCCTGATGAACATTCCGCGTAGGTGCGGGAACATATCTTCTTCGTAACTATCACGGGTCAGTCCAGCTATGGATAGATTCTCAATCCTTGCGGGTGATTGACGAGAGTGGGCCGATCAATCGGCGGTGGCGGCGATCAATCGCGCCCTACGGTTCACCCGGAAGGATGGAGACATTATGGATACAGAGCCACGGCAGGCAGGCCGGTCGTTTCCGCTAATCCATAGAGTCGATTTGCATTTTGTACTGCCTGACCTGCGGCACCCTTGACAAGATTATCCAGGCATGAAATCACCAGCAGACGCCTGGTTCGCGTATCCACCATTGGATAGACGAGGCATTGATTGCTGCCATAGGTCCATTTGGTATGTGGCGGCTGCTCCACAATATGCACGAATGGCTCACCAGCATAGTACTGCACATATAGCGCGCGTATCTCCTCCGTTGTAAGCGAAGAATGTGCTCCTTGCTGGTTCAAATCAGCGTAGCAAGTTGCTAGAATACCACGGGTCATTGGCATGAGGTGCGGTACGAATGTCGCCCGCAAAGGGCGCTCGATGGGATGACCGCCAGCTCGCGCCGCCGCCTCAAGCTCTTGCACAATCTCGGGCAGGTGACGGTGACCTGAAAGACTGTAGGCGCTGACGTCTTCGTTGGCTTCAGTATAGTGTGTACCGAGCGTGAGGCCGCGTCCCGCGCCGCTTACGCCCGACTTGGCATCGATGATAATATCCAGGGTAATCAGGCCCATAGCCAGGGCTGGAGCCAGGCCAAGGATGGCAGCGGTGGCGTAACACCCTGGATTTGCTACTAACGCTGCGCCCTGGATGCGCTCGCGGTAACGTTCACACAATCCGTACACAGCCTCTCCAAGCAAAGCAGGCGCCGGGTGAGTATGCTTATACCACTCCTCGTAAAGAGCAGGAGTGTGCAGGCGAAAATCTGCCGAGAGATCCACCACTTTTATCCCGCGCTCGAGCAGGCTCAGCACCGATTCTGCCGCTGCCACATGCGGCAAGCATACAAAGGCGAGATCGGTCTGATCCGGCTCATCCGTAATCACGAGTTCAGAGATAGTCCCTCCACGTGTTTCGCTCTTCACTATCATACTATCGACATAGCCAAGTTGTGGAAATACTTCGCACAAGCGTTTCCCGGCGGCACTGCGCGCCGTGACCGATGTCACGGCGAAGCTGGGGTGCGCGGATAGCAGGCGCAGCAATTCTAAGCCGGTATAACTGGTCACGTTAACAATAGAAACGGTGATAGTTTTCATAACACCTGCTCTCCTGGCGATCCTGAAGGCAATCAACTACAATAAAAAAACTCTCGTCCCCATTACATTATTGAAGGGACGAGAGTATTTACTTTTGCTCCCGTGGTACCACCCGTCTTGTCATAACCCACTACACCTGCTACAGTGTATCTTCTTCACCACGTTGTGACGAAGGGATTGTGACCACTCTTTATTGGTTATAGCGCTGCGTGGGAACCACCCACCCGTACCTACTTGCTTTTCTAACAAACAAATTCATACATTTGTCCTGCAAAGCTTTCTTCGGCCGGCCGCTCACGAAGGGGTTTCGAGGAGGTCCATCCGCTCCGAACTCTCACCATACATCGGATCGCTGTCGGCTACCAACCTCGTACTATGTTCGCTCAACGCGGGTCAATCTGTACGTTATTCAACTGTTGATTTTAAGCATAACAGCAGCTTAGCGAAATGTCAACCAGTATCGACCACCCTTTTTCGGCAGTGACAGGTATGATATGCTAGAGTCTAGAATCATGTTTCCGGCGCTGCTCACTGCTCACAGACAAACCGTTTGCTTGTTGTATTAGAAAGTATACGCGTCCGCTCTCCTCTCTACCAGAAGCTGTGGGCTCAAGCAGTATGCCAGCAAACGCCTGAAGGGAAGAGACGTATGTCACTAGAAGTATCTTTGCAAAGCGACCAACGCTTCCGCGCGCTCATCGAACACAGCAGTGATGCCATCTTGCTCCTCACCCCCGATGGCAGCGTGATCTACGCCAGTCCTTCCACCAGGCGTGTTACCGGCTACAGCGCCGAAGAACTGGTCGGCAGGAACGGCTTTCCGATGCTGCATCCCGAGGATCTGGAAGACGTGCGGCAGCAGTTCACCGTTCTGCTTGACCGGCCCGGTCACTCCATCACCCTTGAGTATCGCCTGCACCACACAGACGGGACCTGGCACTGGGTGGAAGGGACCCTGACGAATCGGCTCGCTGATCCGGCGGTGGGTGCCGTGGTGTGCAATTACCATGACATCACAGAACGCAAACAGGGGCTAGAACGCAGACGGCAGGACCAGGAACGTTACCAGGTGCTGGTGGAGCAGGCCTCCGTCGGCATTTTTGTGGCCGACCTGGCAGGGCGCTTTGTGGAGGTCAACCCGGTCGGCTGCCAGCTCTGCGGCTACGCCAGCGAAGCACTGCTGACTAGACACATTGAAGACCTGGTGCCCGAGGAAGATCGTGCGGCTGTCCGTGCCAGAATAAAACACCTGCGAGCCGGGGAAACGATGAGCACCCAGGCGCGCATACAACGCAAAGACGGCAGCCTCCTGCCCGTTGAATTGAGCGCGACACTACTCTCGACCGGGCACCTGCTCGGGTTTGTTCACGATATTTCTGCCCGTATCCAGGCCGAGCAAGCGCACCAGCAACTGCTGGCCTATGAGCAGGCAGCGCGAGCAGAGGCCGAAGCGGCACGCGCCCGCCTGTACGATCTCCTCATGCAAGCCCCTGCCGCGATGACCATCATGCGTGGGCCGGAGCATCGCATCGAGTTTGTCAATCCCCTGGTCCTGCGGATTAGGGGCCGGGCTGATCTGGTGGGCAAGACCGCCCGTGAGGCGACGCCCGAACTGGTGGAGCAAGGGGTGCTTGCCATCCTGGATGAGGTCTACACCACCGGCACGCCCTTTGTTGGCACCGAGTTCCCTGTCCGGGTCGACCGCCGTGGTGACGGCGTGCTGGAAGAAGTCTATTACAACTTTGTGTATCAACCTCTCCGTACGGCGCAAGGGGACATCGAGGGGATTTTGGTTCATAGCGTGGAGGTGACCGAACAGGTACTGGCACGTCGTCGCGTCGAGGAGCTGAACCGCCAGCTCGAGGCGGAGAAAGACGCCCTGCGCCAGACCGAGCAGGAGGCCCAGGCGCGATCCGCCGAGCTTGAGGCGATTTTTGAGGCCATGACCGAGGGTGTTATCGTCTGCGATGCCAGGGGAGAGATCCGCTACACCAACTCCGCCTATCGTTCCCTGATGGCTCTTGAAGACAATGCTGATCCTTCAGTACTCTCGCTCGACAGCCGCATCAAGTGGATGGCCTTGCGTGATCTGGAAGGGCGACCTCTGCCCAAAGAGCAACACCCGCAGCAGCGGGTGCTGCGGGGCGAACGCTTATCGGGCACGCACAGAATGGATGCGCTGTGCCACACTTATAAGGGGGAAGATATCATTCTCAATATCAGTGGCGCACCCATTCGTGATGCCGCAGGCCAGATCGTCGGGGGTGTGGTCGTCTTCCGCGATGTGACTGGGCGGCGCAGGTTGGAGCAACGACTCCAGTACAGCGAACGCAAGTTGCGCACGCTGGTGGAGTCCAACATTTTTGGGGTGGCTGTGACTGACGGCGCCGGGCGCATCTATGAAGTCAATGACCGCTACTCCCAGGTGGCTGGCTACAGCAAAGATGAATTGCTCTCCGAGACCTTCAATTGGTACCAGCTGGTCCCGCCAGGCTCTCAAGAGTCACAGGAGCACAGTGAAGAGACGCTTCTCTCGACGGGAGCCCTGCCTCCCCAGGAGAGGGAATCCCTGCACAAGGACGGTCATCACGTGCCGATCCTGATGGCGGGGGCTTTGTTTGATCAGGAGCGAGATCTCGCGCTGACGGTGATTCTGGACATGTCCGAGCAGAAAGCGGCGGAGCGGCGCAAGCAGGAATTCCTGAGCATGGTCAGCCATGAACTGCGGACCCCGCTCACCTCTATCATGGGCTTTATCGATCTGGCGCTGCTGTACTGTGACCTTTTTCCCAGGCCGCTCTCGCCGGAGGCAGAGCAGCTGATGGGCAAGATGGAGACGGGGCTCAAGCGAGCGATGCGGCAGGTGGAGATCGAGACGCGCCTGGTAGAGGAACTGCTGGAGGTGTCCCGGCTGGAACTGCACAAATTTGAGCTGTCGTTGCAACGAGAGAATCTCGTTACGATTGTGCAGGAGACCGTCGCCAACCAGCAGCAGACGGCGCGCACGCGCCAGATCGAGCTGGCACTGCCTCCAGACGAACTGGTGCCGGTGCTTGCCGACGCTGGCCGCATCGGGCAGGCGCTCACCAACTACCTGACCAATGCCCTCAAGTACGCGCCAGTCGACCAGGTAGTATTGGTACACCTGGCAGTGGAGGCAAGGAGCGCGCGAGTGTCGGTACGTGACCAGGGCCCAGGGTTGACGCCGGAGCAGCAGCAACGCGTGTGGGAGCGGTTTTATCAAGTGGCAGCGCCCGGGCACCAGGGGCCAGATGGAGGATTGGGACTGGGATTAGCAGAGCGCTCCTGGTCGAGGCTCGACCTTCTGGTTTACCCTGCCGCTGGCCGCTGGGCTGATCCAGGCGTGACGAAGCATCGCCTCCTCACGGCCACGCTTCTCTGTCGTCTGCTTGTCAAGGAATGCACTGCCTGCCTGCCGACTACGGTGGCCTCAATGTACTTGTCGGTAGATAGATCAGTCCCTACAAACCTCGCTCATTCAGCGAGTGGTGTACCACGAAGCGGTGAGGCCGGGTCATTTCGCATCAGTCCTGATAGCTGCTTGCTGACCTCGTAGTGGACTTTGGTGGCATTATCCAGAATGCCACGCAACTCCTCTTCGCTGAGATCGCGTGTTGGGTCCCAGCCATAGCGTTTGAGATCGACACGTCCATCGGCTGAGAACACAATCCCTTCCGCTTCTAACATACTGCGCATTCTACCCTGCTGACCAAATGCCCAACTCCCCGATAATTCACCCTTACTATTTATGACACGCTGCGCAGGCACTCCGTCTGGCGTTTCGTTCATAAACCAGCCGATCATGCGTGCACCACGTGGGTAGCCAAGTGCTTTCGCTAGCCAGCCATAGGTCGTCACCTGACCTACAGGGCATGCCCGGACCAGGGCGAAGACACGAGCCATGAGTGTTTCCACCTGCTCATTAGTTGGAGACGTTTCGTTGGACATTGCGTTCACCTCCCCAGTGTTTCACAGAAAATAACGAACCTTATAGTGCAGTTCCCCGGATGAAAGAGAATACTACCTGACACTACCAACCATCTTACCATTACTTGCAGTACAGGAAGCCAAAGAAAAACGCCGCAAGGTACTTGAAGCAGCCAGGAGAGTCAGACGAGAGAACGATATCCGCTTCTACAGAAAAATGCAGGCACAGAGCCAGGTCACAGTGTAAAGATGCCTGCTTTCGGCATGGTTCCCATCATGATGGTACCCTCCCTTCCTCATCGATTCTTGGAAGCAGCCGAGTGTTGCGTTCCCTGGATATTTCAGCCTTGCGTAACCAGAGCGAGACATGCACCGGTTGCATCGTCTCCTGAACGGCGGCCACTAACTGCTCACTCAACTGGCTCAAGTCAAGCTCATTGCGCAGTATTGTACTAAAAGCTGCCAGCGTATGTGCTGCATCATACTTGCGCCGGTAGAAGCGGCGATCAATGCCCTGCTGGATGCGCTTACGCAAGGGTTGGAAGAGGACAGCAATGACGAGGGTGGAGATGACGATAGCTACCTCAGAGGTTTGCTGGAGAAGCCCCCGCAAGAGGGCTTGCAGTCCAACGATGCAGCCAGCATAGACGGCTACCAGTGTGCCCGTGAGCAGGCCATAGACCAAGGTCTTGTTGATGAGCACATCTACATCCCACAGTCGATAGCGTAGGATGGCAATGGCAAGCGAGAGCGGGATCAACAGGAGCAACAGGTAGATGCTCGTGACCACGATGACAAGCAGGAGCAGATCTAAGCGCTGCAAAGGCATGAACATCTGCAGAACTGCGGGCAGGAGAACTCCTACCAGTAGAAATCCCAGCAGCCCGACTGCCGCACCGAAGACGATCCATTTGGTCTGCTGCCGTTCCACAGGCGTTGAGACGCGTCGATAGCGGTAGACCTGAGAGAACACCAGCGAGCCGAACACCACAACTGGTACCAAAAGAAAGAGCAGGCCTGGCCAGCTCGAGAAGTTAGAGAATGAAACTGGGAAGAAGGCGGTAGCCACAAACAAGGCAGCAGCCCCGATAGCCACCCAGCGCGTCCAGCGGGGCACAAAGCGGCCACTGGGAAAGAGAAAGTAGAAGACAATGAGGGAGGGAAAGCCGAGCACATCTTCACCTAATAGGGTGACTGGCAACCACCAGGCAGGGTGGACGGCTGCCAGAGCAGCAGGGATGCTTGGGAAAGAGGCCCCAAAAGCCACAAGGAAGAAGGAGGCCAACCAGGCCATCGAGTCATCGGACTTGCGCCAGTAGATGAGCGCTGCCACTGCAAAATACACCAGAGCAAACAAAAGATTGATCAACACCCAGTAAATAGCATAGGTTGTGATTGAGATATGCATCGCCTGGAGCGCCTGGAGCTTGTCTGGAGTCAGGCGGTCGTCAAAACAGTCGGTGCAGAGGGTGTGGAGGTAGGCAAAGTAGACGGGTGTACCGACGACATAAAGCAACAGGCAAAAGATGCTGACAAGCAGGAACGAGAGCCGCGCAATCAAGAGCCAGCGACCAGAGAGGCGCGTATTCGCTCCACTGCGCAGTTCGTGGCTCACAGAAAGAGGTGTCGGGGCATGTCTCAGGCTCATGCACTTCTCCTGGTCACATCATTAATACACGAAGGCTGAAATAGTTCGATAGTATCGACCACCTGCCCAAAACCTATCTATGCAAGGCGTTGAGGGATAACTACCGACCTATTTACGCCATGCCGTACTGGTCAGATACCAAAACATCACAATAAACGCAACAACGGCGAAGAGACACCTTCACTCATATCATACAATATAGGGGATACAGAAAAAGCCGCTAGGAGGAGCCATAAGAACAGGATGTCAACTGTAAAAGACCCACATCGCGAAAAGACTATGGTCGCACTTTCGTCTGTGGGCGCGGCCATTGGTCTCACGAGTATTAAGATCATTGTTGCCCTGCTGACTGGGAGCCTGGGCATACTGGCGGAGGCTGCTCACTCAGGTTTAGACCTCGTGGCAGCGCTCATGACGTTTTTTGCGGTGCGCGTGGCTGATCGTCCTGCGGATGCAACCCACCACTACGGGCATGGTAAGGTAGAAAATCTTTCGGCTTTTCTTGAGGCAGGCTTACTGTTACTCACTGCTGTGTGGGTCATATATGAGGCCATTCGTCGCCTGCTCTTTCACGAAGGGCATGTCGATGCCAGCATATGGGCAATTGCAGTGATGTGTTTCTCGATCCTGGTTGACTACACTCGCTCACGCGCACTTTTGCGCGTTGCACGCAAACTCGGCAGCCAGGCGTTAGAAGCAGATGCGCTCCACTTCAGAACGGATATCTGGAGTTCATCGGTTGTCATTATT
>WNFM01325949.1_pt1 | contig 25449 bp, 22 predicted proteins | sample 5400271 | NCBI WGS metagenome assembly WNFM01 (sample SAMN13153352, study PRJNA577476) | soil metagenome | isolation source: 60 cm saprolite on Douglas fir-dominated hillslope | place: USA:California | collected 2013-09-17 | reverse complement strand
CTTGGAGGCGGCGGGCAAGAGCCTGGACGACGTGGTGCGGATTGGCGTCTATCTCACTGACATGGGCGACTTCGCCGCGATGAACGAGGTGTATCGGGAGCATCTCAGCGCCCCTTACCCGGCCCGCACTGCGATCGCGGTCGCCGCACTCCCGCTCGGCGCTGTCGTCGAGTTCGACGCGATCGCGAGCTAGTCATGGAGGCAGAGTTCAGCCTGATCGACGTGTTCAGCGACCGGCCGTTCGGCGGCAACCAGCTTGCGGTGTTCCCCCGCGCCGAGGGCCTCAGCGACGAGGTCATGCAGCAACTGGCCAGGGAATTCAACTTCGCCGAGAGCACGTTCGTGCTGCCCTCGTCAGATGTGGGTGCCGACAACCAGTGCCAACTGGGCAGATGCTTTACGGGACGCCGTCACGCGAACGGTCCCTGGCCGGCGGATCTTGGTTCAGGCCGGCGTGCGATGATCTTGAGTTCGTGGGCTTGAAGCTGATCTTCCTCGTCGTGACCCGGGCCGTGTCGGTGCTGGGCCTGTCGCGGCGCGAGGCGTGGTGGAAGGACGCTGAGATTCTGATGCTGCGCCATCAACTCGCGGTGGCCCTGCGTGAACGGCCGAGGGCTCATTCGCGGTTGACGTGGCCGGACCGGGCGTGGCTGGCCCTGCTCGCCGGGACTCTGCCGGTCGAGCGCTTGGCCGGGTTGCCGCTGATCGTCAGACCCGCCACGATCTTGCGCTGGCACCGTGATCTTGTGCGCCGCCGCTGGGCGCGGTTGTCTTGCCTGAGACGTTCCGGACGTCCGCCGACACACCGTAATGTCCGGTCGGTGGTGCTGCGATTGGCCCGTGAGAATGAGTCGTGGGGCTACCGGCGGATCCACGGTGAGCTTGCCGGGCTTGGCATCACGGTGGCGCCGTCGACGGTGTGGCAGATCCTCAAGGACGCCGGGATTGACCCGGCCCCACGCCGGGATGGCCCTGGCTGGGCGGAGTTCCTGCGATCCCAGGCGCAAGGGATCCTGGCGCTGGACTTCTTCACCGCTGACCTGCTCAATGGCGCGAAGGTGTATGTGCTTGCCGTGATCGAGCACGGCAACCGGCGCGTCCGGGTCCTAGGCGCCACGGAGCACCCGGTCCAGTCCTGGATCGTCCAGCAAGCCCGCAACCTGCTCATGGACCTGGGGGATGCCGGGACACGAGCGAAGTTCGTCCTGCATGACCGGGACGCCAGCTTCACTGCCGCGTTCGATGCCGTGTTCCAGGCGGCCGGGATCCGGGTCATCCGCTCCGCCGTTCAGGCACCGCGGATGAATTCGATCACGGAGCGGTGGATAGGCAGCTGCCGGCGTGAGCTGCTGGACCGGACCCTGATCTGGAACCAGCGCCACCTGATGATGGTGCTGCGGGAGTATGAGGACTTCTACAACGCCCACCGGCCGCCGTCGCCGCCCTGGATCATTTCCGGATCCGTCGGCATGACCGCGCGGGTGGCGTCATCCACGAATATCGCCTGGTGGCATAGGTTTTCGGCACCCACAACCGGTCGCCGCCCTCGGCCGCCTGAACTGCGAGCCCTCTAGCTGCGCCTTCCGAGCGATGTCACGCTCTGTAATGCCATCGGTAGGGGGTGCACGAGGCGCGCCGGCCGGGCCGCGGGACTAGGTCCGGACTGACGAGCAAACGTGGAGCAAACATGGCCCCGAAACGGCCTCCACGAGGCCGACCGAAACTGATATAACGCCAGGTCAGAGCGGGTGCGCCGCCAGGGACTTGAACCCCGAACCCGCGGATTAAGAGTCCGCTGCTCTGCCAATTGAGCTAGCGGCGCCAGAGACGCAGCGATGCTAGCAGCCCAGCGCCGCCGGAGCGAACTGCATCCCGCTTCGCTCCCAGCCCAAATGTACTCGAAGCGAGGTCAGGAACCTAGGAACCTGCCTACGACCTGAGCCGCTCGCGACGGGCGCCCGGTTCTGGCCTCCGCGCGGTCGGCCCAGCTCATCGCCTGCAGGCCAGCGTTCGCGCCGAGCCAGCGAAGCGGCTCTGGTTCCCAGCGGGGCGAGCGGTGGCCCACCCACGGCAGCCGGGTGATCTCGCTGTCGGTGCCGGTGATCAGGTCGGCCAGGGTGCGGCCGGCCAGGTTCGTGGTGGCTACGCCGTCGCCGACGTAGCCGCCCGCCCAGCCGAGCCCGGTGGAGCCCTCGAGCCCGGCCGACGCGCACCAGTCCCGCGGCACGCCGAGCGGGCCGCCCCACCCGTGGGTCACCTTGACGTCGCCGAGCACGGGAAACAGCTCAGCCAGCGTGCGCCGTAGCGCGTTGAACACCGCGGGAACCCGGTCAAACGACGGCCGGACCGCCGAGCCCAGATGATAAGGAGCCCCCCGGCCGCCGAAGGCCAGCCGCCCGTCCGCCGTGCGCTGCCCGTAGATGATCAGGTGGCGGAGATCGCTGAACGTCGGCCGCCCGGCCAGCCCGATCTCCGCCCAGGCCTCCTCGGGCAGCGGCGCGGTCGCGATCATCAGCGAGTACACCGGGGCCAGCGTCCGTTGCTCGCCCCGCAGGACCGGCGTGTAGCCCTCGGTCGCGCGGATCACGTACCGGGCCCGCACCGTCCCGGTCCCGGTGACCAGCCGCCCCGGGGCCAGCCGCAGCACCGGGGTGCGCTCGAACAGCGAGACTCCTCGCCGGCGCACCGCGTCGGCCAGCCCCCGGGCGAGCCGCGAGGGATGGATCGCCGCACAATGCGGGGTGAAGGTGCCGCCCAGGACGCCGGAGGCGCCCGCCAGGCCGCGGGCCTCCCCGGCCGACAGCAGCCGCAGGTCCTCCTCGCCGAACCCGAACGACCGGGCCTCCGCCACCTCGTCCCTGGCCCGCTCCATCTGGGTGGCCGAACGCGCGAGCTGCACGGTGCCGCCCTTGGCCCAGTGACAGTCGATGCCCTCGGCCGCGGCCACTCGTCCGACCTCGTCGACCGTCGCCTGCATGGCCCGGTACATGGCGATCGCCGCGTCCCGGCCCGACATCCGCTCCAGCTTGCCGAGCGATGCCGGGAACAGGGCCGAGCACCAGCCGCCGTTGCGGCCGGAGGCGCCGAACCCCGCGATGTCGCGCTCGCAGACCGCGATCTTCAGGCCCGGATCGGCGTGTGACAGGTAGTACGCGGTCCACAGGCCGGTGTACCCGGCGCCGGCAATCGCGACGTCCGCGTCGAGGTCCCCGGGCAGCGGGTCACCCGGCTCGAGCGTGCCGGGCACCGTCTCGTGCCAGAACGACAGTTTCCGGTACTCATCCGCCGCGGGCATGCTCACCATCGTGGCAGGCGTCACTGTGTGAGCGAGCCGGAGGGGCGCGGCGCCGCCTGGAATGAGGAGCGAGGAACGAGCGACGAGAGAAGGCAGTGTCTTCAGGCGCCCCGGGGCCAGCGGGGGACGCAGCGGTTGGTCCCGTCGGGCATGCTTGTCCCATGCCCGCTCACGATCCCGGGTCAGCGACGGTGCCGGCTCCCAGACGTACGTTCGGAATATACCGGATCGCCCTGGTATGCCTGGGAAACATATGCAGGTCGCCGATGGCCGAGGTGATGCTCCGCGCAGAACTCGAGCGCGCCGGCCTGTCCGGGCGGGTGGAGGTAGACAGCGCGGGCACCGGGGACTGGCACCTGGGCGAGCCGATGGATCCGCGGGCCAGGGACGAGCTGTCGCGGCGCGGCTACCACGGGGCGGGGCATCGCGCGCGGCAGTTCGAGCCGTCCTGGTTCAAGCGCTATGACCTGGTGCTGGCGATGGACGCGAGCAACTTGGCGCGGCTGCGGAGGATGGCCCCCGACCGCGAGGCCGCGGAACGGACCGTGCTGTTCCTGTCCTTCGACCCGGCCCGGGCCGCGAGCGGCGACGACCTGGAAGTCCCGGACCCCTACAACGGCGGCCCGGAGGAGTACGCGCTGGTCTTCGACCTGGTACAGCCCGCCGCCCGGGGCCTGGCCGACCAGCTCACCGAGCTGCTGGCCGGCCGGCCCGCGGCGTCCGGGTGACGCGCCCGCACGGTGGGATACGGCGGGTGACAGCGGGATACAGGGGGATGCAGCGGGATACAGCGGGGGGCACCGGATTGACAGACCCGGACTCTAGGCTCCGGCTGGAGCGGCTGCTCGGCACGGAAGTGCGGGAGTGCCGGGCGGTGGGCGGCCAGCACGGCGTGCGCCACTGGCGCGCGACGCTCGCGGACGGCCGGACGGTCTTCGCCAAGATCGCCGCGGATGCCCGCGTGGCCTTTGCGGATGCACGCGCGGGCTTCGAGGCGGAGGCGCGCGGGCTGCGCTGGCTCGGCGAGGCCGGGGCGGTACCGGTCCCCGAGGTGCTCGGGTGGGATGAGGCTGCGCTGGTCATCTCCTGGGTGCCGGAGGAGGCCCCGGCCAGGCAGGCCGCGGAGCGGTTCGGCCGAGACCTCGCGCGGCTGCACGCCGCCGGCGCCGGCATGTTCGGCGCGCCGTGGCCCGGGTCGCTCGCCGCGCTACCACTACCTAACGACGCCGGGGACTCCTGGCCCGATTGGTACGGGCGGCAGCGGCTGCTGCCGTATGCCCGCCGCGCCCGGGATGCTGGCTCGCTGACCTCGGCGGACGTCCGGCTGATCGAGACCGTCGCCGCCCGGGCTCCGGACCTGGCCGGGCCGGCCGAGCCGCCGAGCCGGATTCACGGCGACTGCTGGTCCGGGAACGTCCTGTGGTCCGGCGGCCGGGGGTGGCTGATCGACCCGGCCGCGCAGGGTGGGCACCGGGAGACCGACCTGGCCATGCTGGCCCTGTTCGGCGCGCCGTTCCTGGCCCGGATCCTCGCGTGCTACGAGGAGGTCGCGCCGCTGGCGGCCGGGTGGCGGGACCGGGTGCCGCTGCATCAACTGCATCCGCTGCTGGTGCACGTGTGCCTGTTCGGCACGGCGTACCGGGCTTCCGCTCTGGATGCTGCCCGGAACGCCCTGGCCCGTGTGCCGTGATTGTCGAGGCAGAGGGCCGCCGCTCGTTTTACTATAATTCCTATAGCTATAATAGGCTATCGGATCCGCAGGGAACTCTCGAGGGGGACAGGTCATGGCCACCGGGAATCTAGTGCCGATGCTCGCCGGGAACAGGGCGGTGCCCGCGGCGAATCCGGAGCAGGAGCGCCTGGTGGCCGCACAGGCCGGGCTGGTCGTTAACGAAGCCGAGCCGCTCAACTGCGAGACGCCGCCGTCCGTGCTCGGCGGCGAGGTGACGCCTACCGCCCGGTTCTACCGGCGTAATCACTTCCCGATGCCGGTGCTCGACGAGGCACCGTGGCGGCTCGGCGTCAGCGGGATGGTGGACCGCCCGCTGCGCCTGAGCCTGCACGAGCTCACGCAGCTGCCCGCGCAGACCATGGTGGTCACGCTCGAATGCGCCGGGAACGACCGGGCCCAGTTCCGGCCGCCGACCTCCGGGGTGCAGTGGGGCGCCGGCGCCGTCGGCACCGCGGAGTGGACGGGCCCGCGCCTGGCCGACGTCCTGGGGCGCGCCGGGATCAGGCGCCGTGCCCGCGAGGTGATCTTCGCGGGCGCCGATCGCGGTTCGGTCGACGGCTCGCGGCGGCCGATCCGGTTCGAGCGCAGCCTCACGGTCGCCGACGCCCTGGAGTCCGGCGCGCTGCTCGCCTACGCGATGAATGGCCGGCCGCTTCCCGCCCGGCACGGCTACCCCGTCCGGCTGGTGGTTCCCGGCTGGTACGCGGTCGCCTCGGTCAAGTGGCTCACCGACATCCGCGTGGTCGAAGAGCCGTTCGAGGGCTTCTTCCAGGCCGCGCACTACGTCTACGAGTGGAGCCGCGGCGGGACCACCGTGGCGGAGCCGGTCCGGCTGCAGCTGGTCCGTGCCCTGATCACCCGGCCGGGCTCGGGGGAGCAACTGGCCTGCGGCGGCCTGACCGTCCGCGGGGTCGCCTGGTCAGGCACGGCGCCGATCGAGCGGGTCGAGGTGAGCGTGGCGGGCAGCCCCTGGCGTAAGGCGCGCCTGGCGGGCGCGGCCGCGGCCCACGGATGGCAGCAGTGGGAGTTCCTCGCCACGAACCTGGGGCCGGGGGAGGCGAGCATCCGCGCCCGGGCAGCCGACCTGGCCGGCCAGGTCCAGCCGGAGCGGCCGGAGTGGAACCGGCTCGGCTACGGCGCCAACTTCATCCACGAGGTCCGCGTGCTGCTGCGCTGACGCCTGGGGCTAACGTCCCGGGCGAGTCGAGGATGTCCGGTCCGGCGCCGTCATCGTCATCGGCGTCTGGCTCGCTGTGCCTGGCCTCAGGCGCCAGGGGGATCGCGATGCGGAACGTGGCCCCGCCACCGGGCGGGGACTCGACCCACACATTGCCCCCGTGCGCGGCCACCAGCGCGGCGACGATGGCCAGCCCGAGGCCGGCGCCTCCGGCCTTCCTGGTCCGGGCCGGGTCGGCCCGGTAGAACCGCTCGAATACGCGTTCCGCCTGGTTCGGCGTGAGCCCGGGACCCCGATCGGCGACCTCGAGGATCACCGCGGGGAACGGCTGAACGTCACGGCTGGTCGCGGCGAGCGCGGTCCGGCCCGCGCCTTCCGCGGCCTTGCGCCACTCGTCGAGGCTGCCCGACCGGACCCGGACCTCGATCGGGGTTCCGTCCGGCGTGTGGTCGAGCGCGTTGCTCATCAGGTTGCCGACCACCTGGCGGAGCCTGACCTCGTCGCCGATCACCAGAAGCGCCGCGCCGGCCCCGACGGTGAGGCCGATGTTCCGGTTCGGCGCCACGACGCGCGCGTCGTGGACGGCGTCGGCGGCGAGCGTCAGCATGTCGACGGTGCGCTGCTCCAGCGGCCGCTGCTGGTCCAGCCGGGCGAGCAGCAGCATGTCCTCGACCAGGACGCCCATCCGCGTTGACTCCTGCTCGACGCGCAGCATGATCCGGTCCAGGTCGGCCCTGGCCAGCGGTCCAGCGCCCTGCGTGGCAGCGCTCGAGTAGCCTGCTGGCACATCGGCATCAGGTGAGCTGGCGGGGCTGTCGAGCGCCCCCGCGTCTGCCTCGTGCGCACCGGGGTCTGGCTGATGCGCGGCGGTGCCTGCCTCGTCTGCAACGGTACCCGCACCGTGGCCCAGGGCCGGGGGGGCCGAGGCGCCGGATATCTCCGCCACACCGCCGCGCTGCCGGTAGTACTCGGCGAAGCCCCGGATCGCGGTCAGCGGGGTCCGCAGCTCGTGGCTGGCATCGGCGACGAACTGCCGCATCCGCTCCTCGGACCTGCGGGCGGCGAGCTCGGACGCGGCGCGGGCGTCGAAGGCCGTCTCGATCTGGGCCAGCATGGTGTTGAGCGACCGGCCGAGCCGTCCCACCTCGGTGCGCGGGTCACGGTCCGGCACCCGGCGGGTCAGGTCGCCGGCGGCTATGGTCTCCGCGGTCTTCTCGATGTCGGTCAGCGGGCGCAGGCTGGCCCGCACCACGGCGATCCCGATGATGAGGAGTGCGAACAGCAGGACCGCGCTGACGATCAGGTCAAGGCTCACTAGCCGGCCGATGGTGTTGTAGACGCTGGTGACGTCCAGGCCCACGATCACGGTGCCGGTGATGGCGCCGCCGTCAGGAGTCACGAACGTGGTGGCTTCGAGGAACACCCGCCAGTGGCCTCCGCCTGACTGGGCCGGAACGGTCACGTAGTGGCCCAGGTTCGCGGCCAGCCAGGCGGGGCTGGCTGAGACTTGAGGGCCGGGCACGGGCGGCGGATTAGGGCCGGTGAGCGAGTTGAAACCGTAGGCCGGCTTCACCGGTTCGATCACCCACTGGAGCTTGCCGCCTGACGGAACCCACCCTACGGCCGCTCCGGGTGAAGATCTCGGTAGAGCGCCTCCCACGTACTGCTCGACGTAGTGCTCAGCCGAGCCTATAGAGCCCTGCAGCGCGTTGTCGTCCTGATTGAGCAGGTAGCTCCTCAGCACCGAGATGCCCGCGATGCTGATGACGGCCAGCGCGATGGCTACCAGCGCGAGGACCGCGGTGATCAGCTTGACGCGCAGTGGGGTGCGGCCGGGCAGGGCCCGCAGGCGCTGCCAGGCCCGGCCCGGCCCCGCTGCCGATGACATGGCTATCTGTCGCCTAGGTCGACGGGAGCCGCAGCACGTAGCCGACGCCGCGCAGCGTGTGCAGCAGGTGGGGCTCGGTGGTGTCGACCTTGCGCCGCAGTACCGAGACGTAGGACTCCACGATCCCGGTATCCCCGCGGAAGTCGTAGTCCCAGACGTGGTCGAGGATCTGCATCTTGGACAGCACCCGGTGTTGGCGTTGCCCATGAAGTACCTGAGCAGCTTGAACTCCGTGGGCGACAGCTGGATCTGCTGGCCGGCCCGCCATACCTCGTGGCTGTCCTCGTCGAGCTCCAGGTCGGCGAACTTCAGCCGGGGCGGGGGCTCGCTGCCGTCGCCCCGGGTGCGGCGGAGCACGGCGCGGATCCGGGCGATCACCTCTTCGAGACTGAACGGCTTTGTAACGTAGTCATCGCCGCCCAGGGTCAGGCCGCGGATCTTGTCCTCGGTGGAGTCCCGCGCGGTCAGGAACACGACCGGGATCCGGGCGCCCCCGCCGCGCAGGCGGCGGACGACGTCGAAGCCATCCATGTCCGGCAGCATCACGTCGAGCACGATCAGGTCGGGCCGGTGCCGCTGCGCCGCCTGCACCGCATCGGTCCCGGCAGCCGCCGTGAGCACCTCGAACCCCGCGTACCGCAGGCTCGCCGACAGCAACTCGAGGATGTTGGGCTCGTCTTCGACGACGAGCAGCCTGGCGTCAGGCTGTCCGCGCCCGTTACTCGACGGTGTGGTCATCTACCCATTGTGCGACAACTTCCTGAGCGTTACCTGAAGGGATGCTGAGGCTGTCCTTGGCGATATCGCTGCGTCACGGGCTGAGCTCGCCCAGGTCGGGCGGGGTCGGCCCGGGTCGCGCAGGCCCATCGGCGCGGGCCGGCCCGTCCGTCAGGCGGTCGACGTGGCCTTGGATCCCGTCAGCAGGCCGGGGGGAACGGGAGTGTCGTTCTTCAGCGCGTTGAACAGCTGCAGGGCCTGCGCACGGTTCCACAGCACCGAGTCGCCGGCCGACGTCTGGTAGCTCGGGTCGGCAATGGGCACGGTCGTGGTCTCCGGGCTCCTCAGCGCGAACGCCGCCTTGACGAGGTCCTGGAGGCTTGTGCCCTGGTCGACGGTCAGGGCGCCCGCCGACCCGGTGGCCGCCGGGATGGCGGCGAACGGGTTGAGGAACGTGCCCGGGCTCGTCATCTTGCTGAGCAGCGCCTTCAGGAACAGCCGCTGGTCCTGCTCGCGCTGCAGGTCGCTGATGGCAAAGTTCCGGGTCCTGACGTAGCCCAGGGCCTGGCCTCCGTCGAGGTTCTGGCAGCCCGCCTTGAGGTTCAGTCCGGCCTTGGGGTCCACCATCGGGCCCGGCAGGCACATCCGCACCCCGCCGATGTCGTTGACCACGCCGACGAAGCCGCCGAAGCCGATGCCCATGTAGTGGTTGATGTACAGGCCGGTGACGTTCTGGAGGGTCTCGGCGAGCAGCCTGGGCCCGCCCAGGTCGAACGCGGCATTGATCTTGTTGGACCCGTAGCCGGGGATCGGCACGTAGGAATCCCGCGGGATGCTGAGCAGGACCGGCGGCTGGCCGTTCGAGGGCATATGCAAGATCAGGATCGTGTCGGAGCGCTGGCCGCCGATCGCGTTCAGCTTGCCGGTCGCGTACTGCAGCTCCTGCCTCCTGGTCAGGCCCTGACGGCTGTCCGAGCCGGTGATCAGCCAGTTCTGCCCGGCCGAGACCGCCGGCCGGCCCGGGTAGTTGACCAGGACGTCCGAGTGAGTCAGCTTGGAGTTGACGTAGAAGTACATGCCGACGGATCCGACGATGATCAGGGCGATCACGACGCCGATCACCGCGAGGATCCGGCGCGGGCGCAGCCACCGCTGCCGCCAGCCGCTCCAGCCGTCCCCGCCGCCAAACCCGCCACCGCCCGCCAGTCGGCCACGGAACGCGCCGGGCTGGCCGCCGTAGACCGGGGGCTGCTCCGGCCAGGCGCTCCCGGACCTAGATCCGCTCCCGCCGGGCCAGCCACCCGCACCTGCCGGATAGGCCGCGCCAGGCACCTGGATCGTCGGATCTCCCCCGCCCGACGCATTGGCGGCGCCGGGCATGCCTGACGAACTGCCCGCGCCGGCGCCGTCCTTGAACCAGCCCTCCGGCCACTCGTTCATACCTGCCGCCTCACTCCCGGCCCGGTCGATGTCACCATCGTCTCTACCTTCACGACGCGCCGACAGCCATGCTTGGCTCGGCAAGAGTCCCCTGGATGGCGAAGGATAGTTGACGAACTCCTGTGCTCGTGCTATCTATCCGCGATGCCGTCCCACCAGATCGTGACGACGTCGCGCCCGGACGAGCCGAGGTCCTCGGGATGCTCGGGGTCGATGCCCGCGTCGGCGAGGGCACCGGCCACCTCGGCCGCGCGCTCGGGCGGCAGGCACAGCCGCCGCCGGGTGACATCGACCATCTCGTCGAAGCTCGCATAGTCCCGGCCGCCCGGGCGGCGCCACGTCTCGTGGCCCGGCCGCAGCCCCATCGCCTCCAGGATCTGGATCAGGTCCGCGGCCGTAGGGGACAGCGGCCGGCGCAGCCCGTGAAACTTCAGCCACAGCGCGTTCAGCGAGACCAGCGGATGCTGCGCGGTCATCTCGGCGATCACCGTGCGCCGCGCGGACCCGGTGAGCGCCGTCACGAACGGCCCCACCTCGGGGACGTTATAGAGGACGTGGTGGCAGGTCACGACGTCGGCGGGACCCGCCTCCCGGGCTGCTTCCGGCCAGCGGCCTGCTGCGGTGCGCACGGTGATCGCGGCCGCGGCCGTGCGTTCGGCAAGCTTTTCCAGCATCTCCGCGTCGGTGTCGACCGCCGTCAGCGACGTCGCGCGGGGGAGCAGGGGCAGGCAGGCGGCGCCGGCTCCCGAGCCGACGTCCAGGACGCTCCCCGGCGGGTCCAGGGCGGCCCAGGCCCGCTGGTAGGACGGGCCGGAGGGCGTCGCCCTCAGCCGGTCGGCGCGCCGGGCGAAGACCTGGCGCGGCAGCACCCACGGGGACTCGGCGACCGTCGCCGTGATGTGCTCGGGTATCGCCCAGGCCTCCAGGTCGCCGCGCCACCGCTCGAGCCGTTCCTCCAGATCAGCCACGGACCTCACGTTACTGCTGAGCACTCGGGGCGCGGAAAGTTAGAACAGGTTCTTGTCGAAGGCCCGGCAGATGGGAAAGCTTGGGGCATGGACCTTGTCGCGCTCGAAGAGATCCGCCAGGTGAAGCACCGCTACCTCCGCTGCGTCGACCTGAAGCTGTGGGACGACCTGGCGGACACGTTCACCCAGGACGCCACCGCCGACTACGGCACGCCCGCGCTCGGCGAGCCGATCAGGCTGGCCGGCCGGGACGAGATCGTCGCGTTCCTGCGCGACAAGCTCGGACCAGACATCATCACCGTGCACTTCGCCAGCCAGCCCGAGATCACCGTCGACGGCGACACGGCCAGCGGTACCTGGTGCTTCGAGGACACGGTGATCGCGACCGACTACCGCGTGGTGATCACGGGCGCGGCGTTCTACGAGGACCGCTACGCGCGCTGCGATGACGGTAAGTGGCGGATCGCGCACACCGGGTACGTGCGGACCTACGAGGCCACGATGTCGCTCGACGACCTGCCAAGCTTCCGGATCACGTCAAACCGCTGGGCCGCGAAGCCCGCCGTTGACGTTAGCTAGAACACACGTTCTACCTTGAGTCGGACCCGGCCGCCCGCGGGGACCGGCCGGGCCAGCCGACGGAGAGGGCGTGCCGGTGCTTACCCAGTCATTCGCCGATGCCGTGGTCGAGGCTGAGAAGATCATCACCGGCGCGCCCCACGTCCAGACCGAGCAGGACCTGACCGAGGGGTACGACTACCTCGCCGGCAGCATCCGGGCGGCGCTCCAGCTGGCCTGGGCCTACCAGCGCGACTTCCCGTACTTCGTCCAGTCGACCGGCCCGTACACGAAGCTGGGACTGGACAATCCGGACACCCTGTACTTCCACTCCTACCTGCGCGACGATGCGGAGTACGTCGTCACCGGCCGCCGGGGCACGACCACCGACCTGAGCTTCCAGGTGCTGAACGGCGACTATTCCCCCGTCGAGGTTCCGGACAGCCTGACCGCGTTCGACGACCGGGAGATCGACATTTCCGCCGACGGCACGTTCGAGCTGCGGTTCGGCCCGCCCCGGGCCCGCCCCGAGCGCGGCTACGTCACCCTTGGCCCCGGTTCGGCGATGCTGCTCGTCCGCGAGGTGTACAGCGACTGGGAAACCGAGCGCCGCGGCACCACCAGCATCCACCGCGCCGACCGCGCCGGAGCCGCGCCGCCCGCCCTGGACGCCGGCACGCTGGCGAGGCGCTACCGGGTGGCCGGCCAGATCCTGCTCTCGCGGCTCCGGACGTTCCTCGCATTCCCCGAGTGGTTCTACCTGAAGCTGCCGGTGAACACGATGACGGAGCCGCGCCCGACGCCCGGCGGCCTCGCCACCCAGTTCTCGTCGGTCGGTCACTTCGACCTCGGCGACGACCAGGCCATGATCGTAACGGTGCCTGCCGCCGACCGCGCCGTCGCGCCGTACCAGGGGCTCCAGCTCGGCAGCATGTGGTACATCTCGCTCGATTACATCAACCATCAGACGAGCCTTAACGCCGACCAGGCGCGCGTCGACCCGGACGGCCTGATGCGGTTCGTGATCAGCGAGCGCGACCCCGGCGTCGCGAACTGGCTGGAGTGCACCGGTCACCGGCGCGGCTACGTCCAGATCCGATGGCAGCGGCTGTCCCGGGATCTCTGGCCCGAGGACGGGCCGCAGGTCGAGGTGGTCCCGGTGGCCGACCTGGCCCGGCTGCTGCCCTACCACGAGCAGGCACGGGTGACTGCGAGGCAGTACGCGGAACGGATCGCCGCGCGCCAGGCCGCCGTCGCCGAGAGGATGCTGGGCTGATGCTGCAGGACAAGGTGGTGGTGGTCTGCGGCGTCGGCCGGGGGCTGGGCCGGGCCATCGCCGTGCAGAGCGCTCGCGCCGGCGCGGACATGGTGCTGGCCGCCCGGACCGCGTCCTACCTGGACGAGGTGGCCGCGGAGGTCAAGGCCGTGGGGCGCCAGGCCGTGACGGCGGTGACCGACATCACCGACGAAGGCCAGGCCGAGCGCCTGCCGCAGATCGCGCTCGAGACGTTCGGCCGGGCCGACGCGCTGGTGTACAACGCGTTCGCGATCCCGCCCATCACCAGCCTCTCCGATGTCGACCTGGACGCCGTCCGGGCCGGCCTCGAGACCAACGTCGTCGGCGCCCTGCGGATGACCAGGCTGTTCGTCCCCGCGCTGGCCGCGACGCAGGGATCGGTCGTGATGATCAACTCCATGGTCGTGCGGCATTCCCGGCTCACGTTCGGGCCCTACAAGATGGCCAAGGCGGCGCTCCTGGCCCTGGCGCAGAGCCTGGCCACCGAGCTCGGCCCGCAGGGCATCCGGGTCAACTCCGTGGCCCCGGGCTACATCTGGGCCGACTCCGTGAAGTGGTACTTCCGCGAACTGGCCAGGCAGCGCGGCGTGCGGACGAGGCAGATCTACGAGGAGACCGCGGCTGCGATCGACCTGCGCAGGCTGCCCGAGCCCGACGAGGTCGCCGACGCCGTGGTGTTCCTGGCCTCCCCTATGGCCCGCGCGATCACCGGCCAGTGCCTCGACGTCAACTGCGGCGAGTACCACCATTGAGCGGGGGGATTGCGGGGGGTCGTCCCCCCGGGCCACCACTGACCGGGGGGATTGCGGGGGGTCGTCCCCCCGGGCCAGCATTGACCGGGGGGATTGCGGGGGGTCGTCCCCCCGGGCCAGCACTGAGCGGCGAGCGCGAGGACGTGGGCACCGCGGCAGACCTGCACGCCTCAGCCACCAAGATCACCGGGCTGGCCGACTTCGGTACCGACGACTACGCCGACGGCCTCGCGGTGCTGCTGGAGTCCTACGCCCGCGACGCCGACCTGACCCCGCTGGGCTGGAAGGTGAAGCGGTCCTTCCTGCGCGGCGCGCTGGTAGCCAGGCTGCTCAGCGAGGCCGCGTGGCACGTCTGCCCCGGGTACGCGGCGGTGACCATCGAGCGCCCGATCTTCGTCACCGGGCTGCCCCGGACCGGCACCACCGCGCTGCACAGGCTGCTTACGGCTGACCCTTCGCACCAGGGGCTGGAGATGTGGCTCACCCAGGCGCCGGGGCCGCGCCCGCCGCGGGAGACCTGGGCGGGCAATCCGGTGTTCCAGCGGATTCAGGCGGGCTTTGAGCAGCACCACATCTCGCACCCGGAGTTCATGGGCGTGCACTACATGGCGGCCGATCAGGTCGAGGAGTGCTGGCAGCTGCTGCGGCAGTCGATGCGATCGATCTCCTATGAGTGCCTGGCCCACCTGCCGACCTACTCCGCCTGGCTGCGCGAGCAGGACTGGACCGGCGCGTACCGCAGGCACCGGCGCAACCTGCAGCTCATCGGCCTGCCCGACGCCGAGCGTCGCTGGGTGCTCAAGAACCCCAGCCACCTGTTCGCGCTGGACGCGCTGCTCGCGGTCTACCCCGACGCACTCGTGGTCCAGACGCACCGGGCGGCCCGGACCGCGATCGCCTCCGTCTGCAGCCTCGCCGCGCAGGCGTCCGCGGGCTGGTCGACCACGTTCGCCGGCGAGGTGATCGGGCGCGACCAACTCGAGCTGTGGGCCCGCGGCCTGGACCACTTCACGGCCGCCCGCGCCAGATACGACCCGGCACAGTTCTACGACGTGGACTACGACGAGTTCGTCGCCGACCCGATCGGCACCGTCGAGTCGATCTACGCGTACTTCGGCCTGGCGCTCGGCGGCGCGGCCATCGACGCCATGCGGGCTCTCCAGGCCCAGAACGACGGCGGCGGCGCGCCGGCGCATCGTTATGCGCTGTCGGACTTCGGGCTCACCGCCGGCCAGGTCGGCGAGCGCTTCGCCGGCCTATGACAGCACGAAGCCTCCGCGGACACTGCCTTCGAGCACGCTCTCGTCGCGGCGGCCGGACGCGCCGGGCTTGTGGGGGACGCCGCGGCCGAAGACGAACGTCTCGAACGGCGTCGTCGGCAGCGTGGTCGTGCCGTCGTGCGCGGAGCCGGCCTCGTTGCTGACCGCCGGAATGGCGAAGTACTGCATGGTGATGGTCGTCTCGCCCGGGCGCTTCCCCGGGTCGACGTCGAAGATCGCGTACCCGTAGGCGTCACCCGCGTTGGTGGCCGCCGACCAGGGCGCATCCTCGATCGAGTCGGCGGCGTTGCGCTTGAAGCCGGTGGCCAGCGAGCCGGTGATGGCGTTGCGCTCGGTGATGACCTTGGCCCGGGGCAGGCCGTCCGCCGTATCGGTCCCGTAGACGTTGGACGGGCCGTTGGTCCCGCCGCCGCCGAGGACCAGGAAGACGGTCCCCCTGGCGGTGTTCCAGGCGGGGATGCCGTTGGCCGTTGATGGCTCCGTCGTCACGACGGTCGGCCGCCGCGTGTCGATCACCTCCCCGGCGGTCTGGTCCGGGTTGGGGGACACCACCACGGCGTGAGCGCCGGCGTCGTAGCCGCGGACGGGGTAGGTGCGCTCATAGTCGTGCTCGTGTCCGGCGAGGACCAGGTCGACCTCGTAGCGGTCGAACAACGGCAGCCAGGCCCGGCGGATGCCGAGGTCGGATCCGTTGCCGGGAACCGAGGTCGACATGGCGCACTGGTGCATGAACACCACGATCATGTCTACAGCCGGATCCCGGCGGGCCTCGGCCAGCGTCCGCTCCAGCCACAGCGTCTGCAGGTTGGGGGTTCCGCCGCTGAAGTCCGGCACCGCGGCATTGTCAGCCGCCACGATGGCGAGGTCGCCGGTGTACCCGTGGTTGTAGGTAACCGTGCCGTTGACAATCTCCGCCCCCGACGAGGTGGTCTCGGGTGCGGCATTGGCCGCGCCGTGGAGGTAGGCGGAGCCGCCGTCCTGGTAGATGACGTCGTCGGCGTCCAGGGAGATGAACTTCACGGTCCCTACCTGGAAGCTGTAGAAATTGCCGCGCAGGTGGTTGCCGTCCCAGTTGATCACGCCGTTGTCGGGCAGGAGGAAACGGCTCAGGTAGTGACCGTAGCCGTACGGGCCATTCCAGTAGTTGCCGGCCGCTCCCTGCGCCGAGATTCCGCCGGACGCGTTTCCCGCCATCCCGGCGTGGTTGCACACGCCGAATTCGGTCTCGTGGTTGCCGAGGGCCGGCATCCACGGCCGGTTGGCTGCCGAGCGGGCCACGTTGACGCCGAAGTCCCGCCACACCCCCGGGGCGTTCTCAATATCCAGGTTGGCGTAGCAAAGGTCGCCGTTGAGGAGATGAAACAGCGGAGCGCCGCCACCGTCACCCGGATTCTCGATGGCGCTCACCGCATAGTAGGCGTTGTCGCACGACTCGTGCCAGATGTTCCCCGAGGCGTTCAGGTCCCACGAGGGGGTCGAGAGGTCGCCATAGCTCGAGAAGCGGAACTTGGCGCGGCCGGACGGCGCCGTCTCGAACGACGCCCCGGCCGTCGACGGCGTCGTCGCCCCGTCGCTTGCCTGGTAGTAATACCGGGTGCCAGGCCGCAGGTCGGTCAGCTGCACATGGTAGAAGTACGTCGTCTGAGCGTTGAGCCCGTCGGTGAAGCTAACCGAGGCAGCCCGACGGTAGCGCTGCGTCACGTCGAGCGGCTTCGGCTCGGGCAGGTGCACCACCCGGCCCGGGTTGGCGGCCGTGATCGGCGAGGTCGAGTAAGCCAGCACCGGCGCCGGCTGGGCCACCGTGCCCGGAGCCGACCACGACACCGTGACCGACGTGGCCGGGTCGGCGCCCCACGTCAGGAGGAGCTGCTCAGGCGCCGTCGTGGTCGGCAACGGCAAAGTCGTGGTGGGCGGCCCCGGCGGGGGAGCGGTGGCCGCGAATGCGTCCTGGTGCCACAAGGGACCTTCGGTCACCCCGGCCAGCCCCACCGCCGCGCCGAATCCCAGCACCCCCGTAAGGAAGCTTCGCCGGGAGAATCCGCGGTGGTCACCAGCAGCCGAACGACCCGATTCAGATTGGTCCATGCGGGGACCGTAGAGAAGGTCGGCGCGTTCGACGGGTTCGGCAACTACTACGAGTTCACGCTGCCGTACGAGTTCTTTTACAACTCCGACGGAACCCACGACGTCAAGATCGGGACGCCGCTCGAGCCCAACCCGGCCCAGCCGGCCGAGGTGCTGGCGGTCGCGGTCCGGCCGCACGGCTCGACGTCGGCGACCGACTGGATCACCACCCACGCCGGCCATCCCGACTTGGTGGCCGCCTACGACAGCGTGGGCAACGAGCCGGACAAGCAGTGGATCACGATCGATGACAACCCGGCCAGCCCGCACTACAACCGGGTCTATGCCATGTGGGTCGACTTCCACCACAACACCGCGGTGCCCTTCGTATCCTTCGCCGATGCCATGGCAGACGGAACGCACACCGACTGGTCGGCGCCCCAGCCGCTGCCCGAGCCACCGCACACGCCGCAGGGCGCCACCTACCTGCTGCCGCACGTGGCCCCCGACGGCACCATCTACACGACCGTCACCAACTTCAACCCCAAGCAGGGCTTCTGCTGCGCCTCGGTCTTCGCGGACAAGTCCACCGACGGCGGGACGACCTGGTCGGTGGCCGGCACCGCGGTCAGCAGCGTGACGCCGCCTCCGGGGATCTACCCCAACACCACGTTCCGGGACGGGATCGAGAACACCTTCGCCGTCGGCAGCCACCTCGACACCCAGGGCTCGTACCCGCTGTACGTGGCCTACGAGGACTTCAGCGCAGGCGCGGACAACGTGATGCTCACCGCGTCCTACGACGGCGGCGCCACCTGGACCACCCCGATCCAGGTCAACGACAACGCCAGCCCCGCCGACGAGTTCCAGCCCAACCTCACGACCGCGCCCGACGGCACGGTCAGCGTCAACTTCTACGACCGGCGCCTGGCCTGCCCCTCGGCCGGGACGACGCAAGCCACGGCCGCCGGGCTCGCCCTGGACCAGGTCAACCCCAACTACACCGGCAGCCTGCCCCCCTACGGCGCCGCCAACTACTGCGTGAACTCCAGCATCCAGTTCTACACCCCGCAATTGACCCCGATCGGGCACAACATCCGGATCAGCCAGAACACCTACGACCCGCAACTCAACTCCCCCCACGTCGACTGCGCGACCTGCGAGACCACGTTCCTCGGCGACTACTTCGGGAACACGGTCGGCGCGGAGCCGGGCGGGGCGGTGGACTACTCCACCTTCGTATCCACCTACGACGACGGCACCAACCCCGCCCACTACCAGCAGCAGATCGTGGCCAGCCTGCCGGTTCCCTGACGGCCGCGCGAAGGCCGTCGTTAGGAGCGAAGGTCGGCGGCGGCTCTGACGCTGCTGTCGGCAGACAGGAGGTTCGTGGCGTCCGTCAGGGCCGGGCTGCGCGCCGGAACGGCATCGCCGGCCAGGGCCGCGTTCCTGAGTTCCTCCAGCCGGCGCCGGGATGGCAGCAGCAGGAGCGCCACCAGCGCGCCGAGGCCGAACAGGGCCGCCGACACCGTGAACGCCACGGTGTAGCCGTGCACCGCGGCGGTGGCCGGCGCCAGCCGTCCCGCATGGTGGGCGGCCAGGTAGGTTGCCGTCGCCGTCAGCGCCACCGTGCTCAGTGCTGCGGTCCCGATCGAGCCGCCGACCTGCTGCATCGTGTTGACCAGCGCCGAGGCCACGCCGGAGTCCTGCCGGGACACCCCGGCGGTGGCGGTGTTGATGGCCGGCGAGAAGATCATGCCGAAACCCAGGCCCATGGCCAGCAGCGCCGGCAGGACGCTGCCCGCGTAGCTGGAGGTCACGGTGAGCTGGGTGAGGTAGGCCATCCCGCCTCCGCCGAGCAGCATGCCGGCGACGATCAGGGTCCGCGGCCCGAGCCGGGGCAGCAGCAGAATGCTGGAGCTGTTCGAGCTGAGCAGTATGCCGACGATCATCGGCAGGAAGGCTAGCCCGCTGGTCACCGGGCTGTAGCCCTTAACCTGCTGGAGGTAATAGGTGAGGAACAGGAAGATGCCGAGGACCGCGATCCCGGTCAGGCCGACCGAGACGTAGGCGCCGCCCCTGGTCCGGTCCACGATCACCCGCAGCGGCAGCAGGGGGTGGCTGACCCGGCGCTCGGCGAGGGCGAACACTGCCAGCAGGACCAGGCCCGCGACCAGCGAGCCGATGGTCAGCGCGGCGGTCCAGCCCGCCAGTTCGGCGTGCGAGAACCCGAAGACGATGAGGAACAGCCCGGCCGAGGCGAGCACGGTTCCCGCCCAGTCCATCCGCGGGCGGCTGTCGGGCCGGTTGCTCCGCATGTAGACCAGGGCGCCGACGATGGCGATCGCGGCGAAGAACAGGTTGACGTACAGGGTCCAGCGCCAGGAGAAATACTGGGTGAGGACGCCGCCCAGGATCAGGCCCACGGCGCCGCCGCCCCCGGCCACCGACCCGAAGACGCCGAACGCCCGGCCGCGCTCGCGCGGGTCGCGGAACGTGCTGACCAGCGAGCCCAGGGCGGCAGGCGCGAGAATGGCGCCGAACGCGCCCTGCAGCGCCCGGGCGGTCACCAGCATGCCGAACGAGACGGCGGCACCGCCGAGTGCCGACGACAGGGCAAACCCGGCCAGGCCGGTGATGAAGACCCGCTTGCGGCTGAACATGTCGCCGATCCGGCCGCCGAGCAGCAGCAGGCTGCCGAACGCCAGGGCGTAAGCGGTCACCACCCACTGCCGGTCGCTGTTGGAAAACGCCAGCGCGTGCTGGGCCGACGGCAGGGCGATGGTCACGATGGTGGCGTCGAGGACCACCATGAGCTGGGCAACGGCCACGATCACCAGGACGAGCCAGCGGTGGTCGCTGGGTGCGGGGCGGTGGTCGCCAGCGGCAGAGGACACAGATGACATGGTGGGCTATACCCCCGGGTGAGAAGCGTGGCTGGTTCGGGCAGCGATGGTTGCGGACGGCCCGGCGATCATGCCGGGGCCACCTGCAGGCCGGGTGCAGCGGGCGAGGTGGTCAGCGGCCGGGCCGCATTGTCGAGGGTGTCGAGCAGGCGGAGCAAGGTGGCCCGGTCGTCCTGGCTCAGGGCGCCGAAGATCTGCTTGAGCAGCCGCTCGCGCGTGGCGTACGCCACGCCCAGGCAGGCTTCGCCCGCGTCGGTGATGGCGACGAGCTTGGCCCGGCGGTCCGTGGGGTCCGGGCGGCGCTCGGCCAGGCCCTGGCCTTCAAGCGCGTCGACGATGTCGGTGATCGAGTGCGGGGCCAGCCCGAGGTGGGCCGCCAGCGTGCTCTGCCGGGTGGGTCCCTGCTCGCGGAGCCGCATCAGCACCTTGGTCCGGGCCAGGGACAGGCCGCATTCGCTCATCTCGTCATTGACGGCTCGGAACATCCGGTGGTGGACCGCGAGGTACCGCTCACCTACCTGCTCAGGCGTGATCATGGTTGCCCCTCTGACCTGCACTGACGTTGATACGACTTTATAATGAGGAACCTCACGTTAATGCCCATCATAATGAGGATCCTCACAGCTTTATTCCCCAGCGCCGCCAGATTCAGCGCCGGCCTAGGATCCCGCTCGTCGATCTCGGCGGTCCGAGTCCTGGCCTGGCACCCCCACCGCGCCGGACGGCCCGGGCGGCTGGCAGGGTGGGCGCATGATCGAGGCGGTCGTGTTCGACCTGGACGGCGTGCTCGTGGACTCGGAACCGGTGTGGGAGCAGGTGCGCCGGCAGGTAGTGGCGGAGAACGGCGGGCACTGGGCGGCCGACGCGCAGCAGCGGCTCATGGGCATGAGCACCGGGGAGTGGGCCCGGTACCTCAGCGAGGATCTGGGCGTTGGTATGCCGCCCGAGACCGTGGCGACGATGGTCATCGAGCGCATGGCGGCCCGCTACAACGATCAGCTGCCCCTCATGCCAGGCGCGGTCGAGGCGGTCAGGATGCTGGCCGCGCGCTGGCCGCTCGGTCTGGCGAGTTCGTCGCCGCCGTCGCTGATCGAGACCGTCCTGGACGCCGCGTCGCTGCGGTCGTCCTTCGCGATCGCCATGTCGACCGAGCAGGTCGCCCGCGGCAAGCCCGCGCCGGACATCTACCTCGCCGTCACACGTGAGCTGAGCCACCATCCGGAACGCTGCGCCGCCGTGGAGGACTCGACGAACGGGCTGCGCTCCGCCGCCGTGGCCGGCCTGCGCGTGATCGCGATCCCCCACCCGAAATACCCGCCCGACCCCGGCACGCTACAGAAAGCCGGGATCGTGCTCACCAGCCTCCGGGAGCTGACCCCGAGCATCGTCGCCGCCCTAGCGGAGTAGCCGCATGAGTTTAGGACTGTCGCCCGCCGGGTGGCGGTCAGGCAGGAGTAAGCCGACGCCGAGGCTGTCTCGGTCGCCACGGAAGCCTGGCTCGGCCTCGTTCGTCACCGCGCGGCCGCGGCTGGCGCGGAAGACGGTAGGGATCTCGTGCCGGACACTCTGGCGCTCGCCACTGCCCTGCTGCCCGCGCGCCGGGTCGGGTCGGGTCGGGTCCTAGATCCTGGCTGATGGATCGATGTACTCGAAAACCGGGCCATCTCTGCGACGAGCCGTAGGATGCCGCCGTGTCAGACGTCCGGAACCAGTGGAGAGTCATGGAACTCGATCACCGTGCGGCCCGCAGGGGCAGCCGTCATGTCCTCGCCCGGCTTGCGGCCGCTGGGCTCGCGCTCGCGCTGCTGGCCGCGACGGGCACCGCATTGGCCACCACCAGCCGGACCACAGCGTCAGGCCGCGAGCCGCTGGCGGGCAGGATCATCGGCATTGATCCCGGGCACAACGGGCTGAACTACACCGACCCCGCGTTCCTCAATCACAAGATCTGGAACGGCCGGGAGTGGGAGGACTGCGACACCACCGGGACCGAGACGGCAGGCGGCTACACCGAGGCCAGGTTCAACTGGAACGTCGCGAGCTACCTGCGCGCGGACCTCATCAGGGCGGGGGCGCGGGTGGTGATGACCCGGACGAGCAACCGCGGCATTGGGCCGTGCGTCAACACGCGAGCGCGGATACTCGACCGGGCCCGCGCGAACGTGTCCATCGACATTCACGCCGACTATGGCTCGTCCTCCGGCCGCGGCTTCACGATCCTGGAGCCCGTGGCAGACGGCCCGAATGACAGGGTCATCAATTCGTCGGTCCGGTTCGGCCGCGATGTCCACGCGGCGATGCTGCGCTACACGAAGATGCGGGTCAGCGATTATTACGGGCATAACGGTTACATCAGCCGTAATGACCTGGCAGGCCTGAATCTCACCACCACGCCCAAGGTCTTGATCGAGTGCGGCAACATGAACAACGCAGCCGACGCCGCGCTCCTGGTGCGGCCCGCCGTCCAGCGGAGCATCGCGGGAGCGCTCGCCGCCGCGATCGTCCGGTTCCTGACCGCTCGCTGAGCTGAGGGCCTGGCGGCGGCATGCCGCGGGCTCGCGCCTGCTTCCCCCGTCAGGGCTGACCCGTTAGCCCGAGTGGGCTGTCCGCCGCGGTCGCGAGCAGCGCGGCCACCGCGATCTCGGCATCTGCGGCGGCCGGCAGCGCGGCCGGCAGTACGGGAATCGTGGGCAGCTCGCCGTCAGACTCGTACCGGCTGATCAGCCCCGGATCGATGTATGACGTGCGGGCCACGGACGGGGTGTCACCGAGCCAGCCAGCCACCTCGCGAACGCTGGCGGCAATGACGTTCTTGCGGCTCCGCGCCGTCGGCGACGGCCCCGCGTTCGCCAGTGCCAGCGCCATCAGCACGGTGGCGTTCCAGGTGCGGAATTCCTTGGCCGTGAAGTGGGCGCCGGCCCGCGCGGCAATGTAGTTGCTCACATCATGAGAGTGGAGGGTATGCCAGGCCCCGGCATGCTCCCAGCAGAACAGCGTGTCGAGACCATTGTCGCTGCTGGCCAGTGCTCGCACGGTCGGCAGGACTGCCTTGTCTGTGACGGTGATCGACCGCCGCCTGCCCTCCTTGGCGATGTAGTCGAACACCATGCCCTCGCGGGTCACTCTCACGTGCCGCTTCTCCAGCGTGGTGGCGCCGTAATGATGGTCGAGCTCGGCGTACTTCTCGCCGCCGATGCGAAACAGGCCGAGGTCGATCAGCCGGACGACGCCGGCGACGACACGGTCGCGGCCGAGACCGCGGCCCTTCAGGTCACGCAGGGTACCCGTCCGCAGCGCAGGCAGCGCGCCGGCGAACCGCAGCATGTGACCGAACTTCAGGGCGTCGCGCTGCTCGCGCCACAGCTGGTGGTAGCGGTACTGGGTCCGGCCTCGCCTGTCCACGCCGGTGGCCTGGATGTGACCGAGCGGGTCCGGGGAGATCCAGACGTTCTTCCAGGCCGGCGGGATCGCGAGTGCGCCGATCCGCAGCAGCGTCTGTTCATCCGTGACGTCCGCGCCGGACGGGTACAGGTACCTGAAGCCTTCCTGGCCCCGCGCACGGATGATGCCCGGACCGCGAAGATCGCTCCGCACCAGCCCTGGAACCGCGGCCGCCGCCGGCGCGTCCACGCTCATGATCATTTAACCTACCACGGAGACCGCGATGAGCGACCCGGCGACGATGACGGGGCGAGTTTGCGGCCCTTCGGCAGCCTCGTGGTCAGGCACGCCTTTCGGGCTTGGCTGTGCCGTTGGCCTGGGCTGTACCGCGGCGGCGGGCCGTGGTTATGGTAACCGCTGGACATCCTCGCGAACAGCTTCCGCGCCCGCGGCCTGCGGGCGCCGGAGCAGATGAGCGACGCCCAGGTCGAGGAGCTGATCCCCCGCGACGCGCAGGCCGCGCTGATCCGCGCCGGCGCGCTGGCCGAGGGCGCGTCCGCCGATGACCTGCGCCAGATGCTCGTGCGGGCGAGCGCCGACTTCCGGGACAAGGCGCCGGTCAGCGCGGCCGAGGCGGCGACCATCATCCTGGACGGGGTGCGCTCGGGGGCCTGGCGGGTCCTCGTCGGCGAGGATGCCAAGATGATCGACGCGGCGGTGCGCGCGAAGCCCGAGGCCGCCTACGACTACGCCGAGCTGTTCAGCGGCTGGCAGAAGAGCAGGCGGCAGGAACACCCTGAGTGGTAGCAGCCAGCGGCTGCCCGCGGGAGTAGTCTGCACCGCGCTGCCGCGGGGCTCTGCCAATCGGCTCTTAGGTTGTCTCCGGGCGCCCGGTTCGCCATCGCAGGGGTATTCGCACGCGCCTCATCGCGGTCTACTGTGGCGGCCATGGACGATGCGTACTTGCGCCTCTCAGACGCTGACCGCGAGCAGGCTGTCGCCGCGCTTCGCGATCATCTTCTCGCGGGCCGCTTGACGCTCGAGGAGTTCTCCGAGCGAGTCGAGGCCGCCCTGCGGGCCCGGGTCGGCGGAGAGCTGGCGCGTGTCCAGGACGACCCGCCCGAGGTCTTCGTTGAGATAGCCGGCTCGCGCCGCAGGCCCGCCCGGTTCACGACGGCCTTGCTTGGTCATGTCGCCCGACGCGGGCGGCTGAGGCTGCGCAGGTGGGCCGTCGCCACCAGCGCCTTCGGAGATCTCGACTTCGACCTCCGCGAAGCCACGATCGACCAGCGGCGGACGACAGTGACGGTTCTCGCGGCGTTCGGTAACGTCGATGTCTACGTGCCGGAAGGCATTAACGTCGACGTAGGCGGTATCACTATCTTCGGCCACCGCAGGGATTGGGGCCGCGACGCCGGCGGCCCGGACGCTTCCGCCGTTCATGTTCGCGTACTCGGCCTCGCCGGGACAATCGATGTATGGCGGGTACCGCACGATATGCGCGGCAGCAGCTATAGCGATATCTTCCGCAAACTTCACCCTCGGCGTCAGCTTCCCGCGTGAAGTCGTCACGGCCACGGCCGGCCCGCAGCGCGGCCGCGCGCTCGCGTGGGTCATGCAGCAAATGCCGGCCATCGCCCCAGCGTGTCCATTCCTTTCCGGATGATCGCTGGATAGCCTTGCCCGGTGCGGATGGGCGTGAACGTTCCGAATTTCGGACCTGGCACCGAACCCGGCGTGTTGCGGCGCTGGGCACAAACGGTGGAAGGCCTCGGCTTCGACCTGCTGATGATCTCCGACCACCTCGCGGTGACCCCCGACGTCGCCGAGCAGTATCCGGCGCCGTTCTACGAACCGTTCACCACGCTCGCCTGGCTAGCCGGCATCACCGGCAGGATCCGGCTCGGGACGACCGTCTTGATCGTCCCGTACCGGCACCCGCTGCTGATCGCCCGGATGGCCGCCAACCTCAACGACCTCAGCGGGGGGCGCCT
>WNFM01263746.1_pt1 | contig 25454 bp, 25 predicted proteins | sample 5400271 | NCBI WGS metagenome assembly WNFM01 (sample SAMN13153352, study PRJNA577476) | soil metagenome | isolation source: 60 cm saprolite on Douglas fir-dominated hillslope | place: USA:California | collected 2013-09-17 | reverse complement strand
AGCCCTCCGTAGGCCCATGTCGAATAGAGATTGTGATAACCACGTGCAAACTGGATCACGGCAACCGCGATGAACAATGCTCCGAGGGTGGGCATGATCACGTTGCCGGCCCAGTTCGTCAGGTTCAGGATTCCGTTATAGAAAGACATATTTCCTGCCAGTCGCTACATCATCTTGGTGATCAGTTTCCAGACTGCCGAGACCGTCAGTAGACCAACGGTTGCACCGACTATTGGCAAGACCGGTCTGCGTGAAACAAAGTTCCATATGGCTCCGATGACTGCCAGTCCGGCGGCAATCGGGCAGATGGTGCCGGCCATATAATTCCACAAGCTATCGAGTACGTCGGCGGTGGCGAAGGACGTGCCGCTGTTATAGCCCTTGATTAGAGTAAGTGTTGTTTGAATCGCGAGCAGAAACATTGCGGCGATAACCGAAGGGAGCGGATGGCCGCCTTGAATTGTGTCGAGAATCGCCCGCAGGACGAAGAATGCGGCAAAAGACGTCGCAAGCCTGGTCATCACGAAATTCTGTACGAAGCTTGAAAGGTCAGTCTGGAGGTTGGCCATCCAGCCCGTACCGATGCCGCCGTTCGGCAGAGGCGCAGGCACTCCGAACGACGGGAACCAACTGATGAGTTGCGGCAGAGTGAGGAACACGATCGCCCAGAACATCCATTTCGCGAAGTTTCCCCCGACCAACGCGTCGGGAATGGATCCTTGCCGCAGGCTGAGTCCCGCTAGCACCAGGCAAATGATGGCTGCGGACGGCGCAAGCAGCAGCATCACTCTCATGAAGTCCGTGATTAGTTGAGGAGGGGCCATAATCGTTGGTTCCAAAAGAAAACTGGCAGGCGCCGCGGGGTCTCCCCCGTCGCGCCTGCCGAAAGTGGGTCTAAGTAACTCCACCAGTGCCTTGGGCAATCCAGAACTCCAGCAGTCGTGTGACGCCGGAGACCATGAGAAGTCCGATTGCCGTGAACACCCACTTGCCGAATCCACGCCCCATGGCGAATGAGCCGATCGCCATGAGTGCTGCGCCGCCGGCGCCAACGGGTGCGATTACGTTGCCGATCCAGTTGATGAGGTTCAGGAACGTGCCTTCGGGCTGTGTGCCTTGCTGACCCTGAACGGCCACGTTGACTTGTGGGGCCGTTCCGAGGTTTTGGGCCATCAAACCCGCCTGCATCATCAGAACGAACAGCGAAAGAACGACGGCGATCATGACTTTTTGCCGCCGAGAATTTTGCGTCATCGGGATTACTTGCTCCTTTCTTCCCCGTTTGGGGATAAGGAGAAAATAGCCTGATTGGAAAACGCGCGCAAACGAATCCGACTCTGCGCCAGTCTCGCTGGATGTCAGGGAGAAGATTGCACGGTGGCAAGAAATACAAACCGTGGCGGCGATTCCAGGAGCTATCGCGAGCCTGACGGGCTCACGGAAACGTGACCACCTTAGTTACTTGCGGGTGAAAAAATAGTGGAAGATGGCTATGTTCTTCAACGTGAAGCCGGATCGAGTCTCTTCTTGTCGCGGGACGCGGTTCCTTAGCTCACCGGAACCAACACCGAGGGCGCGGAATCGGACCCCAAACAGAATGATTCGCAGTGTCGCGACGAGCCAAACGATCGTCGATACGAGGATCAGAAAGCCTTCGGCCCTGTTTCGGTTCTCGAACCCCGTTGACAGCATCCACTCCCAGAATGGATCCCATTTCAATAGATACAGGAACCCGCAGTATGCGAAGAACACAATGGCAATGCGGCAGACTATTTGGACGAAGAGTGGCGTCTTCGCTGCCGGCCCCTTGAGGAGAAGCCAAATCGCGAGTGCCGCAGCGAAGAGGAAAGGCCAAGAAGACATACAGCTCTCCTTGGAATCAATTTACTCCGTTCAGAGAGCTTTGCCAAGCCACTGGGAAATGGCGTCATGCTGACTTTCAGCGTCCGTACTATTCCTCACGTCTTTATTGTTGTTCGGTCGCCGTCTGCGCGATCAGTGCTTTCTGTTGCTGCTGGTACATCTGGGTCAGTTCCTGCTTCAACTCCATCAGTTCCCGTAGTTCTTGCACGCTGGGCGTGGCAGCCGTGGCGTAGCCCGAAGCGCCGCTCGGATTCCCGGCTGGCGCCGATCCAGCTGGCCCGGCGCCAGCGCCACTGCCAGCGGGTTTCGCCAACACGATGTAGAACCGCGTGTTGCCCGGCACAGTCACCACGATGTTTTGGTGATACGCCAAGTCGTTCAGTTGCTGCTCGCCTGCGACCGCGACGTTGTTTGCGACTCGCTCTCGCAGCAGAACGTTATTTGAGAGAGCGTCGGTAACCCCCGTGCCGCTCTGAACCCCAACCGTTGCAGCTAGGATGGTCCCGATTCCGGTCAGGCTTCGAACCAGAAACTTCTTGCCGGTGTTCCGGCCGGTAACCTGGCCTCGCAACGGCTGATATTGCAGCCCCACAATACCGACATAGCCTTGATCATTCACCTGACTGAGTTCTCCAAATGCTTTCGAGCCCGCTGGGATGACAATCTCGCCATCCCGCTCATAGTTGTACTCGATGGCGGCTACCACGGGCGTCTTGACAGCCGAGCTCACCGGGGTTTGCAGCCGGGCGATCAACCGAGTCCCGGTCGGCAGGGCCATAAACTCCGGGTTCCGTTCGAGCACCGCAGGTTGCACGCTGCTCGAAGTCAGCGGGGTCACCCGCAGTCCAGATCCTGAACTCACGAACACCAGCGAGGCTTTGGTCAGTTTCTCGACCTTCGGGGCGGGAATGGGCGTCGTGGTTTGTGGCTGCTCTGGAGGAAACTGAATTCTGTTCAAAGCGTAGTCTTTGGGCTCAGGACGAGGGGCTGGAGGCGGTGGGACCGGGGCATCCCCGAAAGAGGGGCTTGCTTGTGCTAACATCCGCTGCTTCGCGGTATTGCGAATGTCCTGCGCGCTGAGGTTCCCGGCGTTGTCGTCCGGATTCCGCGTATCGGCATTGAGGAGTGGTGTCACCGAGTGGCTTGTATCCGTATTCTCTCGGCGATGTCCTTTCGGCCAGTGCTGGGTGTAGAGAACATAACAAAGAACGCAAGCGCCAGCACAACCGTGAGCCCCGCAAGCAAGAGAAAGCTTTTGGTGCGATCCTCTCTGAGTTGCTGACGCTTGATGTTGGTTCGGGCTTCACCCTGCGCCGAACCGCGCATGATTTGCCGCAATTGCGCAGCCCATCCCGTAGGCTGTGGCTCCTGTACTTCCGCCGCCTCGGACTCACGCTCGCGTTCGATACTTGGGTTCTCCTCGCGATCCTCTACCGGCTTAATTCGTTCAGTTTTGTCATCGGGCTTCATAGGCCGAACCTCCTCGAAAACTGCTGATTCCGAAACCGATCGGGGCTAGCGCCGGAAGGTCCACCGCTCCCGAGTCGGCGACTTGCAAGAATAACGTTTCGCTGGACTGTTTGAAGTTCGGCCGCTCGAAGATCACGACGCCATCCGTTCGCTGCCCCGCGCCCAAACGCCGTGTGCTCAAGCGGAAGTCGATCACGCGAAGCTGCTCTGCGGTGGTCCACTTCTTCTTGGCCTTGCCGCCTAGTTGAACCTGCGGTGGCAGAATCTCGATCGCATGGCTTGAGGGATTTACGGCGGAGAACAGAACGACGACCTCGTTTCCCTCGTCCAGCACCTCGCTGACACCAGCTCTGATGCGCGGTCCGGCTTCAATCTCACCCGGGTGCTGGCCATAGAGCACTGGAAGGGGTGCGCGTTTCTGACGGTCGAGCAGTCTATCCAGGACCTCACTGGATTTGCCGTCGATTGCCCTGGGCGGATCGAAACTCGCCGCCTTCATCAGCCCAGCGAGTTGCACCGTCGTCGGACTCCCTGATGCCACGTCCGATCCCTTGGCATGTGCATCAAGCTTTTGCGTTTCGGCGATGAACGAAGCGGAGAACGGGCTCTCCTCTACAAGGAAACTTCCCGCAGTGGGCTTACCGTATTTCAGCAGCACGTCAACCGTTTGGGTTGCGCCGTTCTGCTCACCGAAGCTGATCAATAAGAGATTTACCTGGTGACCTAACGTCGTTGTGATCAGCAGGTTGGTCTGCGCTGCCCGGGTGGCCACCGGCTTCACCGTCACGAGTTCCGGCTCATGTTCGGAATGCTCAGCCTGAAAGTTTTCTGGGTCCCCCACCACAACCGAATTTACGGGCTCGGGCATTCGGATCGATGTGGCGACCCGCGGAGCTAGCCGCAGAGTAATGACCTTCTCGTCAAGACTGGCACGAGTTAGGATTACGGGTTCAAGCTGTGCACGGCTGTTTGTGGGTGTCACCATTACCGCCGGCGTTGGTTTTGTTAGACCCTGCTGCACTGTCTGGGCCGTGGCAACTCCCATCAACCAGAGCACACAAATGCCTACTTTCGGATGGTCCATGCTATCTCCCTCCTTTGCGCCTCAACTCGGCGCGATACTGTTGCACAATCCGTTGGACGTATCTGTAAACCTCCTCCGACGAATAGTCCAGCCCACGCGCGAGAATCGGCTTCTCGCCAGCCGCGTAGGCGGCCACGACCAGGCGAAGGTCTCCATGAAAGAGTGTCTGAAGCTCCGCCAGGTAGGCGACTCCGCCCCGCACGTTTTCGTGGATGTAGAACGGGTGCGTCACGCCGAAGTGCTGAGCAGTCGCTGGCATGAGTTGCATCAGGCCCATCGCGCCCTTCGAGGAAACTACGCCCGGCTGCCAGGCCGATTCGATCTGAATGATGGCACGCACAAGAGCCGGCGGGACACCATATTGCTGGGCGTAGTAGCTCGCGCAGCGCTCCTCGTACTCGCGCATGCTGAGCGACTCCCCCGCAAACGTGGGAGCCATCACGCACGCTACGCTTAGTAACGTCGCCGCTCTGTGCATACAAGTTCCTTTTGCTCAAGAGCTGCCTGGCCTCCGTCCCTGCTGTACTGCTGTGTGTCGTAGACCAGGCTTTCGAAGCCATCCCGAAGCAAGAGCCGTTTGCGGTCGTTCTGCGTCTTGGCAATCAGAGGCAGGAGAACATCCCGCAGGTCGGCGCTGATTTCGCGAACGCCTAAGACTTTGAGCGCCTCGGCGAGGTCGAGCATTTCGGCGATCGATGGCGCCTTTTCCAGGGTGTAGCCGCGAAGTGCGTGCGCGAAGCCGGCAAGCTGCCCATGTAATTCCGCATGTGTGTCAGCCGTTCGCTTTTCCAGGATCTGGGTCTCCCGCTCGATCGTTGGGTGTTCGAACCGAAGATATAGACTTCGACGCCGCAACGGATCGCCGATCCGGCGAACTTCGTTCGAGGTCAGCACCACGAAGGGTTTGCTCTTCGCCTTGATCGTGCCGATCTTAGGGATGGACAGTTGCCAGTCACTCAAGATCTCGAGGAGTTCCGCTTCGAACTCTTCGCTGACCTTGTCGATTTCATCGATCAACAAGACGCACGGCTTCTCACATAGGAGCGCCCTCAGGAGTGGTCCTTCCTGAAAGAATTCCAGCGTGTGCAGATCGCGCCGTAAGGACGCCCAACTGGCAGAAGCCGTGCTGCCCTGTGTATTCAGGTAGAGACGCTGCAGGGACTCGTCAAACTTGCCGATGGCCTTTTCCTCATTGAGACCCTCGTAGCATTGAAGACGTTCGATGGTGGTGTCCGCCGCGAGAGCAACTGCTTTGGCCAGTTCTGTCTTACCAGAGCCCGGTGGCCCTTCGGCCAAGACGGGCTTCTGCATTTGGGCGGCAAGAAAGATCACCTTGAGCGTTACCGGATCCGTCACGTACTTGGCGGCTTCCAGTTTCTCGGACAACTCTTGGATCGAGGAGAACACTCGTCGGGGCTCCTTGAAGCCTCATGCTAAGGCAGAATCGTTCCGAGGGCTCCTCAACTTCTCGGTCTTTCGCCAAAACTGCCTTGTTACGGGCTCGTCGGAAGACCTTCCAATTCAGCGATGAACAATTTGCCCGGCACATTTTCTTTACGGAACCACTTTTCCTCATCCCCTCTGTTCAGACCGAGGTCCATGAGTCAGGCTCCACCAGAGGTGCGATACTTTTTTCGAAGGAACCACTTTTCCTCATGCCGCCCGGCCGAGCCCGTTCGCCTAGAGGCAGCCAGGGAAGTCGGGTTCGCAAGGGGACCGCGGCACTCTTTTCGAGGGAACCACTTTTCCTCGTTCCTTCCCGCTGAGATCGGTTGCCCAGAAACGCCAGCAGATCGGATCGCCGGGAATCATTGCACGTTTTTTGAGGGAACCACTTTTCCTCCTTCCTTCCGGCCGAGACTGGCGCAGCAGGAAGCAACGACATTGGGCTGACAGGCGACCGACGCAGTTTTTTCGCGGGAACCGCTTTCCCTCATTCCGTTGGGTTCACGGACGCCCCGTTGGCCGCAATCTCTCTCCAGCAGTTCTTTCTCTAGCCCTTTACTGCAAGGAGGTAGCGGAATTCCGGCAGTACCGAAAACGGGCGCGTCGGTGCTCCGACTTCTTCCGCCAACATCCTGATACGGTCCTCGCGAAGGTTCCCAAGGAAATGGCCCCCCTCGGAGAGATGCCGAACCCGGAGCGGATCAAAGCCCATCAGTCGTGCGCAGGTTGCGTCTGCCGCGACAGGATCATCGGCAAGTACAATCTTGCCCAGTTGGCGGGTGCTTCCCTGAAGCGGTCCGTTGCCTTCCATTGCGGTAATACCGTCAGCGATCACGAAGTGGATCGGAACGGTCGCACAGATGTCGAGGATGCTTTCGTGAATTCCGCTCCAGTGCAGTAGATTCTTCGGCCAGCCGTACTTCATGCCTGGCACAATACCGAACATGTTTTTCAAGCTCAGCGTGACCCCCGCCCAATGATGTGTCTTCACTTTGGGCATTGAAACAACGAAGTCGGATTCGAGAACCGCACTCGGCAGCCAGAGCTCGCCTAGACCGCTGTAATTGGCTTTCAGCTTCACTTTTCTGAGCTCGTCCCGGTTGAGATCCACAAACTCGATCTGCCGTGCCGCGAGATGCGGCTTGAGACCTGCCGCCTGCACTACGAGTTCGGTATCGCGTTGATGTCCAGGGCCCTCGCCAATCACAACCCGCACGGCGCCAAGTCGGAGGAAACATCGCGCCGCGGCGCCGATCAGTGCCGAGTTCGTGTTCACAGAACCCGGCAAGTCTTCTACTAAGTTTGGTTTCAGAAGAATGGACCGCCCCAGCACCTGTAGCCGGAACAACCGCAATCCATCCAGAAGGAGCGCCTCGATCTTCTCCGAGTACTCGTCCGCATTCAGCACGGCCACAGCCGAACGACGTCTCCGGTGCGAGACAGAGTACTTTGGCCAAACCCATTCGGCCGTCACTCCTGCTGCCGCGGCCACGCCTACTGATGAGCCAAGAAAACGTCGCCGATCGAGCTTCATCGCAGCACCTGGAAGGGATGAATCATCTCGCCGCACTTCAGCGCGAGAATCGCGGTGGCGAGAGTTGCATTATTCCGGATGTCGCGGCCGTCTCCGATGATGATCGCCAATCTGTTCTTTAGCCCTCCGATAGGCTCTTGGTACACGAACAAGGTGAGAATGCACCAGGCAAGACTGGAAACAGAATCGACGCTGGCTGCGTTCTGTCGCAGCCATGACAAGCTCTTTTGAATCATTTCGGTTCGCTGTTCGTCCTGGAGAGCCAGCAGCGCGACCGCTGTCGCCTCAACATGCGGGCGCAGCGGTACTCCGTAAACAACGCTGTTTCCGGAGTTCCACCCGCCGTCTACGCAGGCGCGATCCAGAAGCATCTCGACACCCAAATGGATGCGTTCCTCCGATTCCTCGGAGCGATTGCAGACCGTGAATTGCTTAATGGCGATGATGCTGAAGGCTGTGGGGATGACCCAGCTTGCGGAGCCCGAAATCCAGGGCCAACCGTACTTGTCGGAATCGAATTGAACGTTGCGATCAGCTGTTTTGAATTTCCAGCGCCAAAACCAGTGCCCCTCCTTGCCTCGTTCTTCGAGCAGCCAGCTCAGGGCTCTGGTTCCAGAGTCAGACGGTTCATTCAACGCAATGAGCGTGCTCAACGCAAGAGCAGTTGTCCAAGAAGCCTCCGAATCTCCCTGAAACGCCGGCCAACTCCCGTTGGGAAGCTGCCACTTGAGCAAAAGCCTCATGACCGAACTCGTCCCGTCCTCCGTTGCCGACGCCGCGACGAGAGCGGCCAAACATGTGGCTTCGAGGCTTCCTTGGCGTGATTCGAAATAGCTCCATCCACCCGACGCCAGTTGACGGGTCGCGAGGATCCGAAGCAAAAGGGAACATTGCTCGGGCATTTGGGCTATTTCCGAAACGTCGCCTCGGTCAAAAGTTCGAACAATACTGAAACTGCAGCGAATACGAGGGAACTCCAGGAACCGTGACGCTTACCAAATGTCGCCTTCATCAGTCGCCCGCAAGACTTCCATCCCCTCCGGTCGGCTGTGAGGAGAGCCATTGTTGGAGATCCGCTAATCGATATCGAACCATGGAACCGATCTTGATGAAGCGTGGGCCGCGTTTTTCGACTCTCCATTTGCGAAGCCTCGCCAAGCTGACTTGCAGCAATCGCGACACTTCCGACTCTGTGACTAAAATGAGCCCGGCGCTGTTCGAACCGTTTTCGAGGTCTGAATTCAGGTCGATTTTGGCATCGACGCGTGGAGACCCAGTACTTGCCGGCCTTTGGACCTTGGGGGAGGCGATGCTCAACATTGCTACTCCTTGAGAAGCACTGCCCTTTTTATAGGGCAGATGGGAATTTTCGTCAAACGATTGCTGCCCGTTTCCGGTTCCTCTACCGTTCCACGATTCCAATCGGGACGCCTCACCAAGAACTCTTTTGCTCGATAATAGGGTTGAACCGTCGATCGAGTGTGAGTACGGCCCCACTTCTCGACGTACGGGCTTTGGTCAGGAAGACCAAACTGGCTAACGCTCAGGTCGGACCTTGAAGGGGTTGGTAACCGAGTTGCCAGAGTCCTGCGTCATCTCTTGAAGGAATCTTCTGCGCAGCGACCCGGCGACGACTAGCCCTTGAGCGCTCCCTTGGGAGTGCGGTGACCGGAGCACGAAGGACGCACGAAGGGCGCACTTGAAATGGTGCCGGATTGATTGTCTAATAGGCCTAAAAGTATCGAAAGCAGAAACCCATGGCGGTATACAAGCAACCCAAAAGCAAGTATTGGTGGTACAAGTTCGTCTGGAACGGAAGGCCGATCCGCGAAAGCACCAAGCAGACCAATATGCGTATCGCAGAACAGATGGAGGCGGCTCGCCGAACGCAACTCGCTAAAGGTGAAGTTGGGATCCGTGACATGGCGCGCATTCCGACGCTTGCCGAGTTCGCCGAGGGAAGGTTTCGACCCTTTGTGAAGGCGACATTTACTGCCAAACCCAAAACGCAGGTCTACTACGAAAACGGTCTGAACAATCTTCTCGCCTTTGACAGGCTAGCGGGCCAGAGGATCGATGAAATCACCGGTGAACTCATTGCCGCATACGTCGCGACGCGCAACGCGGTAAAGCTTGAGATATCGAGCATCAATCGGGAACTCCAGGTTCTCCGGCGCATGTTCAATCTCGCCTACGAGTGGAAGGTCGTGGAACGCCCGCTCGATCGCGTACGCATGCTCAAAGGCGAGAACCAACGCGAACGCGTTCTCACGTCCCAGGAGGAGAAGCGGTATCTGGGCCAGGCGGCACCGCTGTTGCACGACGTGGCGACCGTCTTAGTCGATTGTTCGCTACGTCCAGAAGAGTGCTTCAGGCTGAAGCCGATGCATGTACAGCATGGAAACCTCGCGATCCCTTGGGGGAAGACAGAGAACGCAGTCCGCAAAATCCCGATGACCCCTCGAGTTGATGCCATCATCAAGGTTCGTGATCGGAGCCGCGATGGCTCCTCGTGGTTGTTTCCGGCTCCGACCGCCAGCGGGCACATCGAGCCGTCGAGTCTCAAGAAACAGCACGCAAAGGCTTGTAGGCTGGCGAAGATCGAGCCCTTCGACCTTTACACCTTTCGGCACACTTGCCTGACCCGTTGGGCGCCCCACATGGATGTCTTCACGCTCCAGTATTTGGCCGGCCACAGCGATATCAGGACCACCAGACGTTATGTTCATCCCCAGCAACAGGACACACTCAAGGCCATGGCGAGGGCGAGAAAAGCTCAACGTGGGCATACTTCTAGGCATACCGCGAAGAAGACATCAAAAAAGCAAAGGGGCCGAAGCCCCCGTAAATGATTGATTTTTTAGTTATTTATTGTGGTGCGCCCGGGCTGACTCGAACAGCCGACCTTCTGGTTCGTAGCCAGACGCTCTATCCAACTGAGCTACGGGCGCAGGGGAGCAGGTCTCTATTAATTTAGCGGGTTGCGGTCCATTCCGCAACTTGCCGCTACCACGCCTCCCGGTACAGCGCCAGCAAATCCTCCCGCGTGCAGGGACGCGGATTGAGTTGGTGGCAACCATCTTGAATAGCCTTATCCGCCAGTCTGGGCAGGATCTCCGCGGCGACTCCCCAGTCGCGCAGGCGCGGTTTGATACCCAGCCTCAGGTTCAACTCCCGGACGCGCCCGGCGGGATCGCCGCCGCCGAAGAGCGCCGCAAGATCGTCCATCCGCCCGCCTACCGACTCCCGGTTGAACTCCAGCACAACCGGAAGCAGCACGGCGTTAGACGTCCCGTGATGCATCCCGCAGTCCGACGACAAAGGATGCGCGAGCGAGTGCACGGCGCCCAATCCCTTCTGGAAGGCGATCGCTCCCATCATGGACGCCATCATCATGGCGCCGCGCGCTTCCAGATCCTGGGGCGCGTCCATCACGCGGGGCAAGTTCTGCCACGCCAGCTTCGCGCCCTGCAGCGCAACCGCATCGCAAACCGGATGGTAGCCCTTGGCGAGATAGGCTTCCACGTTGTGCGTAAAGGCGTCCATGCCCGTGCCCGCCGTGATGTGGGGCGGCAGGTTTATCGTCAACTCGGGATCGCCCAGCGCCAGAGTGGGGATCAGGTACGGACTGAAGATCACCGTTTTTCGATTCGTCTTTTCAATCGTGATGACCGCGGAGCGGGACACTTCACTCCCGGTTCCCGACGTCGTAGCGACGGCGATGTATGGCGGAAGATTGGAGGAGATGCGATCCCCGCCGTCGATCAGATCGTCGTATTCAGCCAGCGGCGCATCGTGCGTGACCTTTAGCCGGATCGCCTTGGCGGCGTCGAGAGGCGATCCCCCGCCGAGCCCCACGATCCCATCGCATTCCAATTCGCGGTACCGCTTGACGCCGTCCAGCACATTCCGCTCAGTCGGATTGGGCTCGACCCCCGAATACACGACCGCTCCGGGTATGAGCTTCGAGACGCGTTCGAATACGGGAGTGCGCGCCAGACCGGCGTCGGTCACCAGCAGCGGCCGCAGTACTCGTTTGGCAAGTTCCTTCGGTAATTCCTTGAACCTCGATAAGCTCATCACTTGGAAAATAGCACAAGCCGATATAATGTACCGATGCGCGCATGCTTCGCCGTCTCGCTCGTTTACCTCTTATTCCCGATTAGCCCCGCCCAGGGCGCGGTCGAAACGCTGGTCATCAAGCCGGCCCGCACCGTCGATTTTTCTACCAGCGAAGCCACCTGGATGTCGGTCGATGTATCGCCGGACGGCGCGACGCTCTTAGTCGACCTCCTGGGCGATCTGTATACGCTGCCCTCGGCCGGAGGCGAGCTGCATCCTCTCACAACCGGGATGGCCTGGGACTTCCAGGCCCGCTATTCACCCGACGGCAAGCACATCGCCTTCATCAGCGACCGCAACGGCAGCGACAATATCTGGATCATGAACGCGGATGGGTCCGGGCCGCGCGAGCTCACCAAGGAAAAGAAATTCATGTTCGGATCGCCTGTCTGGTCACCCGACGGGCAATACATCCTGGCGCGGCGATGGGGCGTCTATCCGCTGGAGTCCTATCTTCGAAAGTCCGGGCTCTGGCTGTTTCACACGGAAGGCGGGGCCGGTATTGAGCTTACCAAAGGCGATGCGCGCTTGACCCGCGTGAGCGGTCCGGCATTTTCTCCGGACGGCAAATACATCTACTTTTCGGCCATGGCCGGCCGCTTCACTTACAACGCCGAGCTAGGCAAGTGGCAGGTGCATCGGCTGAACCGCGAAACGGGACAAGTGGACGCGGTGACGTCGGAATACGGTGGGGGCCTGCGCCCGGTCGTCTCGCCCGACGGGCGGTTTTTGCTCTATGCAACCCGCAGGGACGCAATCACGGCGCTTCGCGTGAGAGAGCTGGAAAACCGGACCGAGCGCTGGCTCAGCCGTCGCATCACGCGCGATGACCAGGAGGGATTCTCCGCCGAAGATACGCTCCCTGGATATGCGTTCTCCCGTGACGGACGCAGCGTGTATCTTACGATCGACGGCAAGCTGCACAAGCTGAGCTTTCCATCTGGCGAAGACACCGAGGTCCGATTCACGGCGCGCGTGACGCGGGAGCTGGGCAAGCTAGTGAAGTTTGAGAGCCGGGTGGAGGATGGACCGCTGGCTGTCAAGCAAATGCGCTGGCTGCATTCCACCGACGACGGGAAGCTGACGGTCTTCAGCGCGGTTAGCAAGATCTGGACCGCGTCGCCGGGCGCCGAACCCAAGCGCCTGACCGCGTCCGCGGATCGTGAATACTTCCCTGCCCTATCACGCGACGGCAAATGGATCGGCTACGTCACCTGGAATGACCGTGAGGGAGGCCGATTGTGGAAGGCGGCTGCCGGCGGCGGAAGTCCGCCGGTCCAATTGAGCCGGGCGCCGGGATTTTATGGCGAGCCGGTGTGGTCGCCCGACGGCTCGCGTCTCGCGTTCGTGCAAGGTTCCGCTTCGGCATGGCTGGCCTCGGACGCGAGCGACACGTTCGAGCTCCGCTCCGTCCCCAGCGCCGGCGGACCGCCTGAGCTCATCACGTCGATACGCTCGCCCCGCGCGCAACTGTCCTGGTCGGCGGACGGAAAGCGCATCTACTTCAGCGAATTTCAGCCGCCTCCGCCGCAATCGGCCGAACGCGGCGTCAGCTCGCTGACCTCGATCCGCGTGGACGGCGTGGACAGAAAGATTCATCTGAAGGTGAACGACCGCATGTCCGCGCTGGTGTCGCCGAACGAGCAGTGGATGCTGCTGTTCCGGGAATCGAACGCGTACCTGGCGGCGCTGCCGAAAGGAGTGGGAGAAACGATCACACTGAACCTGGATACGCCCGCGGTCCCGGTCAAGCAAGTCAGCGCCACGGGCGCGCTCTACCCTCATTGGCACGCGGACAGCTCCGGGTTCAGTTATGCGTTTGTCAATCATCTTTATCGCGCATCGGTGGACGAGGTGTTGCGGTCCGCCAAGCCCGCCGATCTGCAACTGGCGGTCTTGGACCTGGCGTTGACCGTGCCGCGCGCGGTCGCCCGAGGCAAGCTGGCGCTGCGCAACGTGCGAGCCGTGACGCTCAAGGGCGACGAGGTAATCGAGCGGGCCGACGTGCTGATCGAAAACAATCGCATCGTCGCGGTGGGTCCGCGGGGAGCGACGCCGATTCCTCCGGACGCCCATCAACTGGACCTGGCGGGCAAGACCGTGATCCCCGGCTTTGTGGATATCCATTCGCACATGAATCCGGCGGGCGATGTGTTCCCCGACAAGAACTGGCCCTATGCGGCCAACCTGGCTTACGGCGTGACCACCACGCGCGATCCGTCGGTCGAGAGCAGGAATGTGTTCCCCTATGCGGAAATGGTCGAATCCGGCGAGATTGTGGGCCCGCGCATTTATTCCACGGGATCGCCGATGACGGCCAGCGAGGTGAAGATCGAAAGCCTCGAAGACGCGCGCAATGCGGTGAAGCGCTACAAAGAACAGGGCGCGGACTATCTCAAGCAGTACATGCAGCCACGCCGCTTGCAGCGGCAATGGATCCTGCAGGCGGCCGATGAGGCAGGCATCAATGTCACTGCCGAGGGAGGAGGGTTTCTCAAGGAAGACCTGGCGATGGCGATCGACGGCTACACGGGCTTCGAGCACAATCTTCCTGTGAAGGTGTATCAGGACGTGATCGAGCTGATGCGGCAGTCGAAGACGGTCTACACGCCGACTTTGATCGTTTCTTTCGGAGGCTGGTTCGGCCAATACTATTGGCGCCAGAAAAAGAATTACCACGCCGACGAAAAGCTGGCGCATTTCACGCCGCACGAGGAACTGGACAGGAAGACGCGCCGCCGCAGTTTATTGCTCGACGAAGAGTACGTTTTTCCGCAGGTTTCGACGGACGCAACCCGGATCCTGCGCGGGGGTGGAAACGTGGCGCTGGGCTCGCACGGCGAGCAGCAAGGGATCGGCGCGCACTGGGAGCTATGGATGCTCGGCATGGGCGGCATGCGACCCCTCGAAGCGCTGCGCACGGCTTCGCTTAAGGGCGCCGAAGCGCTGGGCCTCGAGCGCGATATCGGCTCCATCGAGCCCGGCAAGATCGCCGACCATTGGCAGGAGAATTGAGTCGAGCAACTCGCGAGCCTTCGTCAGGATCCGGCCTTCCTCAAGAGCGCCTCCACCTCCGCCCTGCTCGGCGCCGACGCCTGAGCGCCCAACCGAGTCACCGATATAGCCGCTGCGGCGTTGGCAAACGGAATCGCTTCGTCCATCGGCTGACCTTCCGCCAGCGCCACTGCCAGCGCCGCGTTGAACGTATCCCCGGCCGCGGTCGTATCGCGGACCTCCACGGGAAAAGCAGGGAAACGGCGCGGTCCCCGGCCATCGAGAAGCAGGCAACCTTGGTCGCCGAGCTTGAGGATTACGGTCCGCGGCCCCAGCCGGCGCAACGCTGCCGCCAGCGCGGGCGCTTCGGCCATCGTCACGCGCGCCGCCGGATGGCCGCACAGCAGCAGCGCCTCGCTTTCGTTGGGAGTCAGGATATCCACCTGCGCGAGCAGCGTCGCCGGGAGCGATTGCGCCGGCGCCGGATCGAGCATAGTCATCACGCCTTCCTGCCTGGCAAGCGCCAGCGCGGCTTCCACCGTGTCGAGCGGGGTCTCGAGCTGGAATAACGCCATCGACGCGCCCCGGAAGGTTTTGCGCATCGCATCCACATCTGCGGCGGCTAGGGCGCCATTCGCGCCCGATGCCACCACGATGGAATTCTGCCCCTGGCGATCCACCCAGATCAACGCGACTCCGGTGGACTGGGCGCGCGTCGAGTGCACGAACGTCACATCCACGCCCGCCGCCGAGAGGCTCGCCTTCAAGTGATCGGCGAACACGTCGTAGCCCACGCGGCCGATCATCCGCACCGCGACCGAGCCCAGCTTGCCGGCCGCGCAGGCTTGATTGGCGCCCTTGCCGCCCGGGATCATCTTGAAATCCCAGCCCAGCACGGTCTCGCCCGGCGCAGGCAGACGATCCACTCGCGCCACGAAATCCATGTTCAGGCTGCCGACCACAACCAGCGCCGGTTTCACTTTACCGGGCCAGGTCGATGCCGAACTTCTTCAGCTCTTCGGCGTAGTAGCGTTTTTGCAGCAAATCCCATTCCTCGCTGCCTTCGGGAATGTCGCGCTTCTGCGAGCGGACCTTGTCGCGGGCGGTGCGATCCACCTTCTCCTCGATGGCCAGCAGATCGGTGATAGCGCGCACAATCTCCAGGCGCACGTCGTTGGGATCCTTCTTGAAGCGCAGCTCCCGGCTCTTGCGCAGCACCACCACCAGCTTGTGCGAGATGTCGGTGATCTTGTCCCGCGAGAGCTTCATGTGGTCGCCCGTATCGCGCCCCGATGCCCGGATCACTTTACGCTGCGTGATGAGCGTATTCTTGATGCGCCGGAACATCTCCTGGTAGCTGACCCCCTCCTGGCGCATATAGTCGCTATACTGGCCGAGAATGTCGCGCACCTCGTCATTGAGCCGATCCTCTACCTCCAGCTCATCGGTGATCAGACTCGTGGTGAGCTCAGCAAGAGCCTGGGGATTGGTAGTTTCGATAAATGTAGGCGTTAGCCTTCGCGCAACCTGACGGGATAGATATGCGACAAATTCCCTGGCGATCAGCATCCTTGTGGTTGTCCGACTCCTTCACAATCCCCGCTAGTTTAGCACGCTGGATACCAACTACGTCGATGCTGCTGGTCTCGCTCATCAGCTACATCGACCGCAATACGCTGGCGCTGCTCATCCCGACGATCATGAAGGAGACGAGGCTGTCCGCCGAGCAGTATGGTTTCATCGTATCGGCGTTTTCAGTCGCCTACATGATCAGCAATCCCCTGTGGGGACGGTTGCTCGACCGGCTCGGGCTTCGCATCGGCATGACACTGGCGGTTGCCTTCTGGACGGCGGCCTCCATGAGTCACGCGCTGGCGGCCGGATTCCTGAGCTTTGCCATCGCCCGGACCGCGCTGGGCTTGGGCGAAGGCGCCACGTTTCCCGGCGGGCTGCGCACGGTGATGCAGACGCTGCGGCCTACGGAGCAGGCGCGCGGAATCGCCGTGTCGTACAGCGGCGGATCGCTCGGCGCGATCGTCACGCCGCTCATCGTGACGCCGATCTTTCTCAGGTGGGGATGGCGGCCGGCCTTTCTGTTCACAGGCGGGATCGGCCTCGCATGGCTCATCATGTGGTCTTTCGTGAGCCGGCGCGCGGACGTGCGGGATTTCAAGCCGCAGCGTGCCGACAAGGCGCCCGCGGCGCCGGGCCTCACCGATCCGCGCGTGTGGAGCTTCATCCTGGCCTACGGATTGGGCGCCACTCCATTGGGGTTCGTTCACCCAGGCGATGGGCAAGGACCAAGCGTTTCTGGGGAAGGTGCTGTGGATTCCTCCACTCGGCTGGGAGATCGGCTACTTCTTCTGGGGCTGGCTGGTGGACCGGATGACGGCGGCGGGCATTCCCAAGATCATCGCGGTGCGCCGGCTGATGCTTTCGGCCGCGTTCCTCGGCCTGCCTCTGGCGGCAGTACCCTGGATGACGGAGACCTGGATGGTGTTGCTGGAAATGTTCTTCGCCATGTTCGTGCTGGTAGGCTTCGTCGTGCCGTCGGTCGCCTACGCAACGCACGTGTACGCAGCCGACCACTCCGGCTTGATCGCCGGAATCGGCGGCGGCTCATATGGAGCCATCGTCGCGCTGACCATGCCGGTGTTTGGCCGGCTGTTCGACCAGCGCCGCTACGGCCTGGCTTTCGCGATCGCGGCCGTCCTGCCCGCGATTGGATATCTAGGCTGGGCCTGGATCAATCGCGCGAGCATCCGCCCTCAGTTCACGAGCTGCAAATACACATAGACTAGCGGCATCGTAAACAATGTGCTGTCCACCCGATCTAGCAGTCCACCATGTCCGGGAAGCAGCGTTCCCGAATCCTTGACTCCGGCGCCCCGCTTGAGAGCCGACTCCGCCAGGTCTCCAATCTGCCCCGCGGCGTTCGACAGCGCCGATAGCGCAACGGCCTCGTAGACAGGCATTGCAGGCCAAAAATGCCGCAGGTAAAATACGCCGAACGCCACCGCCGCAATCACCGAGGCCAGTGCGCCTTCCCACGATTTTCCCGGGCTGATCCGCGGCGCCAGCTTGTGCATTCCGATATTCTTTCCAACGTAATAAGCGCAAGCGTCCCCTACCCAGTTGATTACCAGCGCGAACAGGAGCCAGTACGGACTGGCTTCGCGCAACAGGATGGCGCACTTCCAGGGACCGAAAACATAGACCACGCCCAGCAGCAGGATGGAGGCCCGCGGCAGGACCTGGGCCAAGTCCAGGCTCCGCATGGCGAGGGCGATTCCGGTCAGCGTCAGCACGGTCAGAAAAATGGAACCGCCGCCGGGCAGCGCCAGGACTCCCAGTCCGGCGGCGAAGCCCACCGGTCCCAAGTCTGTGATGCCATATTCGGCGGCGATGCCGCAGTATTCGCGATAGCAAAGCATCGCGCACAAGGTGGCGGCGGCAAAGACCAGCCATGGCGGCGCCAGGATCACGAGGCATAAAACCAGGGGAATGAGAATCAGCGAGGTGAGGACGCGCTTCATCGCGACGGAACGCCGAGCTCTTCCATCACTTGCGGTTCCGTGGCGAGCTCGTTAGTCAGCCCGCCGAAGCGGCGGTCTCGCTTTTGAAAATCGAGAATGGCTTTGAGCAGGTCTGTGCGGCCGAAGTCCGGCCACAGCGTATCGGTGATGTACAGCTCGGCATAGGCGATCTGCCACAGCAGAAAATTGCTGATGCGCATTTCGCCGGAAGTGCGGATGAGCAGATCCGGATCGGGCGTGCGGGAGGTGTAGAGGTTCGCCGAGATCGTCTCCTCATCGATTCGCAGCGCGGAGAGCTTTCCGCTGCGCCGGGCGGCGTCGAGTATGGCGTTCACCGCATCGACCAGCTCAGCGCGCCCGCCATAGTTGATGGCCAGGTTGACCAGCAAGCCGCGATTGAGCGAGGTGGCTTCCACGGCCGCTTCGAGCTCGGTCCGCACCAGGGCGGGAAGGGCATCGAGCCGCCCGATCGCCTCCAGCCGGATATCGTTCTTCTGCAGCTCGGGCAGCTCGCGGCGCAAATAGAACCGCAGCAGACGCCACAGCGTTTCCACTTCAGCCCGCGGACGTTTCCAGTTCTCGACCGAGAAAGCATACAGAGTGAGCGCTTTGATGCCGAGCCGGGCGCAGCTTTCCACGGTGCCGCGGACGGGACCGATGCCGGCCTTGTGACCGGCCACTCGGGGCAGGCTCCGGCGGTTGGCCCAACGGCCGTTGCCGTCCATGATGATCGCGATATGCTCCGGCAAGCGAGCTGGATCGAGCGCCGTAGCCAATGTCCAATCCGCCTCGCCGGGTGTGAGGGCTTCAAGGAATGCTTTCATCCGGTGATTTCATATGGTAGCGTAGCGCGCGCCCGCGTGGAGCGGGCCTCCGGCCGGCAACGACAGCTTTCGGGCTGGCGTGTCTTTCGCGGAAGACATGCCCGCTTGAAAGCGGTCATTGCCGGCCGGAGGCCTGACTCCACGCAGGGCTGTTCAGAATAGAACATCGAAATCGGCCGTAAAACGCCGTCCGCGATGTCCGAAGAAGAGGCCGCACTTCGGGTCGGCGATGTTTCCATGGACGGCTTCCGGGCTGAAGTGATTCGTCAGATTGAAGCCGCTGACCGATAAGCGAACCGAGTATTTCGAATTCACTTTAACATCCTTGGAGAGCCGCGTATCCACCGAGAGAAAGTTCGGGTAGCGGTTCCGATTGGCAACGCCGACGTAGTTCTGAGCGGCATCGGTGACAGCGTATGGGAATCCGCTTCGATATTCGACGACCGGAGCGGCGCGAACCGTCGGTGAAAGCTGAAAGACGCCCCACAGCAGAAACCGATTCGGCAGATCGCCGGAAAGATTGGTGAACTGGTTTTCGCGAATAATCGGAACGGGGAAAGTGCCGAGGTAGCGGCCGAAGTCGTTCAAGTCGCCTCGGGCCCGGCTGCGTACGTACGAGAAAAAGCCCTCCTGATACTTGCCCAGCCGCAAGCGCGCAGTGACCTCGAACTGGTGGTATCGCGCCTGACCCGTCCCTTCCAGCAAATAGGAGCCGGTATTCGTCTCACGGTCCGCCGCGACCGTATTCAGGATAGGCAGGCCATCGGCGTCGTTGCGCACGTAGCTCGCCCGAAGCCTCAGAGAAGGTGTCAGCGGTTGCTCCACCTGCACGCTCCAGGTGGCGCTCCAGGGCGAAAAATTACCGTCCACGGGCCGCTGGAAGGTAAACGGAAAACGGACCCTCGCCTTCCCCAGCGTATTCAGGTAGAGAAAGGGTCCATCGGAGATGCTGCCATCGTCCGGATTGTAATGGGTAATGAGCTGGTGCGGGTAACGATTGAAGGAGTACACGTTCAACGGGACGCGGTCATAAAACAATCCGAACCCCGCGCGGACCACGGCCCCCTTGTCGGAAAGCGGATTCCAGGCGATTCCCCCTCGCGGCGCCAAACGCTCCCGACACCTGCTGCGACTCGGCCCGCACTCCCAGATCGAGGCCCATCCCCGGCGCGATCATCCAGTGGTCCTGACCGAAGAACGCGAACTCCAGGTCCGATATCTGGTAATCCCGCGTCCGGGGAAATGTAATATTCTCGGTTCGTTGGCCCTGCGCATTGAGAATGTCGATGGGGTGCTCGTTGAGATCTCCCTGCACGGAGCTCGCGGCGACGTAGCCGCCGATCTTGAAGTTATGGGATCCGAACCAGGGCAACGGAGCGAAGGCGAAGCTCGATGCCCCGCTGAACCTCGAGGCGTCCCTAGTCCGCTGCGCGAAATAATTGCCCTGATTGACTGTCGGCGTAATGATCAGGTTCTCGGACCCTCGTCCCCAAACCCGCGCGTCGAAGCTTGTCGTGGAAAAGATATTCTCCAACACGCCGCCGCGAATCGTGAGCCGGTCCGCCACCGTGCCGGTGTAGTTGTGCGTGGCCGCGTCCGGAACGGTCTCTTGCGGATTGAAATAGTCCATGTTCACGAAGTCCAGGCGGCGCGGGGCGATGTGGACCGTGGCTGTGAGCAGATTTTTTTCCGTGGCGACCCAGTCGAGCTGGCTAAAGGAGTTGATCCCATCCACCTTCTTCTGGTTGTTGGGAAACGGCAGCGTGTAGACCGCGGTCTTGCGAACTTCGTATTCGAAACCTTCCGAAAAGTAGAGCTTGCCTGGGATGAGGGGGCCTTCGAAATTCAGCCTCGGCGTAGCATCTCGTAATCCACGCACATGGTAGCTGCGAATACGGAATTCCGGAAGGGGGTCGTTGAGCTCCCATTTCCACTTATCGCCGCCGCGCCGTGTCTCGACCGACACCAGACCCGCGGTGAACCGGCCGAACTCCGGCAGGTAGGGCGTCTGATAGACATTGAGCGTCTCGACGCTGTCGATCGGCACGGTCAACCCGAACTGCCCCGTCGCCGGATCGGTCACGTCGGCGGAGTTGACGATCAGCGCGCTGCGGTGTTCGGGGCTCGCCGAGATCAACAGCCCGCCGCCCGGCTCGCGGACGACGCCCGGCAGCAGCGCCAGGGCATCCGTCACTGTAGCCGGCCGGCTGGGGAGCTCCTTGGCCGTCTGCGCCGGTAAATCGTTTGGCGCCGAAGCGCCCTGCTCGACGGAGGTGATGGTCCCGCGGACCTCGATGTTTTCGCGGCGGCCGAGCGTAGGAACCACGGTCAGCTCAACCGAAGCAGACTGGCCCTGCGATAAGTCGAGGTCGCGCCGTATGGGCTCGAGACCGGTTTTTGTAGCCGTGATCTGNTCCGTATCGGCAAATGAAACCACATCCTGGACTGCTGTAATCTCGACTCGAACGCCAGGCACGGCGTGGTTTTCCCGATCGAGGACAGACACGCTGACGGTGAGCTCAGGCTGAGGGGCGCCGGCCAGGAAGACGGCTTGGCACAACAACAGCGCGATCACAGTTCGCAATCCCATTACGCTATGAATCTATTATCGCAAGACCGCGCCATGACTGTCGCGGCTCGGAATCACGGATACTGAGCCGCGACAGTGATGGCGCGGTCTTGCGATTTCCTCCTACAGCAACGCCCTGATCAAAGCCAGGCTGGCGAGACACACGATGACTGTCGCCGCGAGGCCCGTGAGAATTGCCGGTCCGCCGACCTTGGCCAGGCGCCGCACGCTAACTTCCAGGCCCATCGCCGCCATGGCCAGCGTCAACAGGATCGCTTCCACCTGGCTCAAAAGCGCTGTCGTGGATAGGGTAAACTCGCGAGCGCCACCCATGACCCAGGGCGCCACGTGAAACTGCAGCGTGGGGATGAGGCTTGCGGTGTTCAAGACCGCAACCGCCAGGAATCCCCACACGAAGGGCGGCACCAGCCGGGAGTAGTGCACCGTGACGGCTGCCTGCTTCTCCCCGCTGTTGCGGCGCTGCCGGGCGTAGATCAGGATCAGGGCGATCATGAAGGGCGCGAGCATCGTCACACGCACCAGCTTGACCAGCGTAGCGAGCGTGCCCGCCTTCTGGCTGTAGGCGAACGCCGCGGCGACCACCTGCGGCACGGCGTGAATGGTGGCGCCGGCCCACACGCCGAACGCGTCATCGGGCATCTTGAGCGCGCCGCCGGCCAGCGGCAGGATGAACATCAGCAGCAGCCCCATGACGTTGACTGTACCTACCGAGAGCGTGACGTCTTCATCGCTCGCGTCGATCAGCGGCGCAACCGCGACGATGGCGCTGTTGCCGCAGATGGCCGTGCCCGCGCCGATGAGAAGCGCGGTCTTCGGCCACAGTCCGAACAGCCGGCCGCAATAGTAGGCCGACGCCGTGGCTACGGCGATGCAAATCACCGTGATCGTCAGAGCCCTGGCGCCCACCGTGGCCAGCAGCGCCAGGTTGAGTCCGGCGCCGGTGAGCACGATCGTCAGCGGGATGGCCTTGCGGACAATCACTTTGCACCCCTCGACAATGGAACCGGGCACGGGGAACAGGTTGCGAATCAGCGCTCCGGCCAGGATGGCGATGATGGCGGCGCTGATCGGACGGCGCACGCCAGCCTCGCTGGCCACGCGAAACGGCGCCACCGGCAAGTAATGAATCGCGAAAGCGATGGCCGCGGTCAACGCCGTCAGATAGTACCCAGGCCAGACGGACGGGCGCTTGGCGGGCGCCGTGGCCAGGGCCTCGCGCTTCTCGACGACCGGAAGGGAGTAGACTCCCTCCATCGAGTCGAGCGAGAGCAGGGCCTCACTGCTGATCGAATCGTAATTCATAAGAAGAGGATGTCGGATTTCGGATGTCGGATTTCGGGTGACTTGGTGAACGTCGCAGGTTCTGGCGGCTGGCTCGAATCACCCGAAATCCGACATCCGACATCCGAAATCCCTTCACTCCCTCACTGCTGATCGAATCGTAATTCATAAGAAAAGGATGTGGATTTCGGATGTCGGATTTCGGGTGATTTGGTGAACGTCGCAGGTTCTGGCGGCTGGCTCGAATCACCCGAAATCCGACATCCGACATCCGAAATCCCTTCACTCATACCGCTTCAACTCCAGCTTGGCGACGGCTGCGCGATGCACCTCGTCGGGGCCGTCCGCGAGTCGCAGCGTGCGCGAGTTTGCCCAGGCTTTAGCCAAATGGAAATCGTCACTGACGCCCGCGCCGCCGTGCGCCTGAATGGCGCGGTCGAGGACGCGCAGCGCCATGTTGGGGGCCACCACCTTGATCATGGCGATCTCGGCGCGCGCCGCTTTGTTGCCGGCCCTATCCATCATGTCCGCCGCCTTCAGCGTAAGCAGGCGCGCCTGGTCGATCTCCATGCGCGAGTCGGCGATGTCGGCGCGGATCGTACCCTGGTCGGCGATGGGTCCGCCGAAAGCCACGCGCGAGCGGACACGACGGCACATGGCTTCGAGCGCTCGCTCCGCGACGCCGATCAGGCGCATGCAATGGTGGATCCGGCCCGGTCCCAGCCGGCCCTGCGCGATCTCAAAACCGCGGCCCTCGCCCAACAGGATGTTCGACACCGGCACACGTACGTCTTTGAAAGTCACTTCTGCGTGCCCGTGCGGCGCGTCGTCATACCCGAACACGCTGAGCATGCGGTTGATGGTGACGCCGGGCGTATCCATCGGTACCAGGATCATGGACTGCTGCCGGTGCTTCAGCGCGGACGGATCGGTCTTGCCCATGAAAATGGCGATTTTGCAGCGCGGATCGCCGGCGCCCGACGTCCACCACTTGTGTCCGTTGAGGACGTAGCAGTCTCCCTCCCGCACGATACGCGACTGGATGTTGGTGGCGTCCGAGGAGGCGACTTCGGGCTCGGTCATGGCGAAGCAGGACCGGATCTTGCCCTCGAGCAGAGGCTTGAGCCAGCGCTCTTTGTGCTCCGGGCTGCCATACCGCTCGATGGTTTCCATATTGCCGGTATCCGGCGCCGAGCAATTGAACACCTCGGACGCCATCGTCGAGCGGCCCATCAGCTCGCACAGCGGGGCGTACTCCAGGTTGGTGAGTCCGGCGCCGCGTTCGCTTTCCGGGAGGAACAGATTCCACAAGCCGGCCGCCCTGGCGACCGGCTTGAGCTGTTCGACGATGGCGGTGGGCTGCCAGCGGTCGCCCTCGCGAATCTGCTCGTGGTATGTCGTCTCGTTCGGATAGATCTGCTCGTCCATGAAGGCGGCAACCTTTTTCTGCAGCGCCTGGACCTTCGCGGAGTATTCGAAATTCATGCGGATGAGTTCCTTTTGCGCGGACTGAATCCACTGTTTCCGTTTCTACCATGGTTCAGAGGCGGAATGGAAATCCCCAGACACAAGATATTATTGATACGATTAGCACACAAAACTCACTCTATATCGATAGGCGCTCCGCCCAGACGTGATGAGCGAGGAGGGACGCACGCGTACGGTGTTCATTGCGGACAGCGATACTGGCTTGCTCAAAGCCATGGCAGCGCTACTACGCAGCCACGGATTCGCGGTCACTGAATGGCCGTTCACTGAGCCCGCCGCGCGCTTGGCTGCAAGCCGGAAGATCGATATCTGCGTGCTTGGGTCTTCGCCGCCGGGCTCAGCCGACGCTCTGGACGTGGCGGCTCAGATTCGCCGCTCGAATAGGGCAATTCCGATCATTCTAATCGCCGGTGACGGCTCGGAGGAGCGCGCCATCTCCGCCATCAGAGCCGGCGTCAACGATTACCTGCGCTGCGCGGATGCGTTGAAAGGGTTGCTTGCGAGCATCGAACGCTGCTCTCGCGATCTTGGGGAAGCGGCTCCGGACCTCGGCAGTTGCGACGCTATGATCGGCCAAAGTGAGCAGATCAGGAAAGTCAAGGCGCATCTCCTGCAAATCGCCGCAACCGATACCACTGTCCTCATTACCGGCTCGACCGGCACGGGAAAAGAGTTGGTGGCGGAATTGATCCACAGGAACGGCGCCCGGAGACGACGTCCCCTCGTCTCGGTGAATGCGGCGGCAATTCCGGACAGCCTGCTCGAAAGCGAACTCTTCGGATATGAAACCGGCGCATTCACCGGCGCTGTTGGGTCGAGAGAAGGAAAGCTCGAACAGGCCGATGGGGGGACCGTCTTTCTTGATGAAATCGGGGATATGTCGCTGTTTGCGCAGGCCAAGGTGTTGAGAGCCATCGAGAACAAGGAGGTTCAACGGCTCGGCGCAAGAAATGGGCATCCCGTGAACATCCGCATTGTCGCGGCCACGAATCGCGATTTGGAAACGTCCATTGCCGAGGGCCGGTTCCGCCAGGATCTTTATTTCAGGTTAAACGTGGCCAGGATTCACCTACCCGCGCTGCGCGACCGTAAAGAAGACCTTCCTGCGCTTATCCGCCACTTCGTCGCTGCGTTCAGCCTGCGTTTTCATCGGAAGGTTGAAGGTCTTGCCGGTCCCACTCTGGATTACGCGATGGGTTACGATTGGCCGGGGAATGTTCGT
>WNFM01229422.1_pt1 | contig 25473 bp, 22 predicted proteins | sample 5400271 | NCBI WGS metagenome assembly WNFM01 (sample SAMN13153352, study PRJNA577476) | soil metagenome | isolation source: 60 cm saprolite on Douglas fir-dominated hillslope | place: USA:California | collected 2013-09-17 | reverse complement strand
AAGCGCATATCATCCAGCCACACGGCCTCCGGCCATTGCTCTGGATTATAATCTGCACCGTAGAGAATGTACTTGGGAAAAGATTGCTGCATGACAATGCCCCCGTTACCTAAAAAATAAGTGTAGAGATATCTTACGCGCTATGTTGTGCTTCCACACGCTGCTTGTTGCCTGATGCATGGTACATGGCCTGCTCAACTTCACAGGTAAGACGAGTCTGTAGCTGAGCGGCCCATGCTTCATCCCATAAACCACGCTCTTGCATGTACTGTTGACAACGCCACAAGGGATCATTGCGTCTTTCTTCTTCAGTAGAAAGCTCAGCAGGGGAAAAGCGATGAACATTCATTGCCAGGAGCACAGGTCCACGCCCTTCGCGGGCATATTGCATTGCGGTGTGCATAGCTTCATACACAGCCACAACATCTGTACCATCAATGCAATTGTACTCTAGATGAGAGGGCAAAGGCAGTGAGTGTAGAGATGATGCATCCTCGTCTTGCTCACAAACCACCACAACTGGTAGCTGATGTTGTGCTGCAAAGGTAATGCCTTCGAGAAAATCTGGCTCGGCAGTGGCACCATCACCACAATACGCAACTGTGACGACAGCAGCTTTACGCAGTTTAGAGGCAAAAGCGATACCTGCCGCATGCAAAACATGTGTTGCTACAGGCGTCGAGCCTGTTACCATATTATGCTTGTGATAGCCCCACGGCGGTATCTCTTGTATGCCACTTACGCGATCTTGTTCATTGAACTCTGTGCCGGCTCCCTTACCATAAGCCTGGATATAGGTACGAAACACCTCCTCAGGCGTCATTCCTATGGTCAAAACGACACCAAGGTCCCGATAATACGGCAAGGTGAAATCCTTCCCTACTTCAACACAGACCGCGCTGCCTACCTGGGCCGCTTCATAGCCCCGGCAAGAAACCACACATTCGCGAGACAATCGCACACATAAGCGTTGGACACAATCATCTACTAACCGCGTCAAAAACATACGGGCATAGAGGTCGCGTATAAACACAGTAGCCAGACTGGGTGCGCTTATCTCCAACTTCACCAATTCCCCTTCAGACTCTCTCAAGATCATTATATTCCACGAGTATTATAGCTTTTGCTCGATATGTGATCAATAGAAGGGTACCAGGAGCAAGCATAAGCCGCTGCTTGCAGCCATGAATGCACCAGTGCTAAAATTAAGTAAGCTGCACTTTGCAAGAGGTACGCTGCCATCATCTCATTGTCTCCATATAAAAACAGGGCCATAGTGTGGGAAAATGTCTCTCTCTGGTTGAGTATATGGTCACATTGCATTGCATTTCGTAACTATGGATTCTATAATGAGGTCGCAACAGCATATCAACTCAAGCCTAAGATGTCAGCGTAGACTAATGGAGGCAGAATGACTATCAATATCCGCGTTAATGAACCAAGTACAACAGCAGAGCCGCTGGATGTCCTTGCCCTTTACCGCACCATGGTAATGGCACGCGCGACCAATGACCTATTGAAAACGCGTAAAACCCAGGGTAAGTTTCCTTTTTATATTGGATGTGCCGGTCATGAAAGTATGGCTGCTGTTGTAGCGGCGCTCGATACAAACGACTGGCTCTCGCTTTACTATCGCGACCTGGCCGCCTGGTTGCAACGTACAGGTGACATTTATGGTCCTCTGCGCGAAGCATATTCACGTACTACTGGCCCCATGTGTGCTGGTCGCAATATGCCTTCACATTACAGCAGCAAGCACTATCGCATTCTCCCTACCTTCAGCGAAGTAGGGGCATTGGCACCATTCGCTGGCGGAGCGGGCTTCTCTTTAAAACAGCACAATAGTAAAGAACTGGTCTTATTCACTTGTGGCGACGGTGGAGTAGCAACCAACGATTTCAATGCCCTGTTTCGCCAGACCGCTGTCCATCAACTTCCGATTCTGATGGTCATTGAAGATAATGGTTGGGCTATTACTACGGCCTCGACAATTCAATGGGCTGGCAACCTGGTAGAATGGGCCAAGGGGGGTGGTGTCTATGCAGAGGAAGTCGATGGCACCGATGTTATGGCAACCTACCAGGCAACCGCGCGCCTGGTGGAACGTATTCGCTCAGGCCAGGGTCCCGTTCTGATGCACTTACGCCTGGGACTGCTTGATCCTCATTCCAGTAGCACTGATATCAAAGCATATCGTACCAAAGAAGAGATCGAGTTTACCACAGCAACCAAAGACCCGGTGAAAAACTTTGGCCGCTGGCTCGTCGAACATGAGCACCTGCGGGATAGCGATATCGATCGTATACGCAAAGAAGCACGTGCGGAACTTGAACAGGCCGAGATCCAGATTTTGCAAGAGCCAGAACCGACCGCGGATCGAGTTATGCATCATGTTTTACAGCTACCTCAGTGGCGTGAAAATACACCCCGTGGTGCCAAACGGCAATCTACTATGCTCGGAGCTATTAATGAAGCCCTGGCCGAACTGGCTGAACGCGACCCGGACTTCTTTGTCTATGGTCAGGATGTCGGCAGTCCAAAAGGTGGCGTCTTCGGTGCCACCACCACACTTGTTAACAAGTTTCCTGGTCGAGCCATCAGCAGCCCTCTTAATGAGCAAGTCATTGTCGGTATTACTGCTGGCGCTGGTATGATCGACGGCAAGGCGCGTTGTGCCGAGATACAATTTGTCGACTACTATCAGTCAGCAGCCCAGACCTTACGCCTGGCAGCCCGTGTACTCTACCAAAGCTATGGCGATTGGCATGTGCCCCTCCTTATCCGCACCAAGTCTGGTAGCGGCGGCGGTGGTCCCATCTCAAGTAGCACGGCTGGCGGGGGAGCGTTCGGCCACTCTAATACCGGTGAACAATGGTTCACATCTATACCCGGCATGATTACCATCTGCCCAGCTACACCATTCGACGCCAAAGGCTTGATGCTCGAAGCAGCTCGCTCACAATCGCCCGTCACATTCCTCGAACGTGGCCGTCTCTATCGCTCTGAACCCCCTAAAGACAATCACGGCAATATCATTTCCGCCATGGCCGAATACTGGAATGTCCCGGATGGTTACTACACCCTTCCACTTGGCAAGGCTCGCCGCCTGCGCCTGGGTGAGGGACCAACCAGTATGGCTATCATCTGTTGGGGCACGATGGTCCTGGAAGCTTGCAGCGCAGCCGCTAATATCATCAACCAGCAAGGCGGCGCTATTGAGATCGTCGACCTACGCACCCTGGCTCCCTTCGATGAAGAAGCTGTAGCAGCTGCTATCCATGAGGCAAATCGCGCCATCGTAGTCACCGAAGAGCTAGACCTCACCAGCTTTGGGCGCCATATTCATTCATGGATTGTACAAAACTGCTTCTATGATCTGGATAGCACACCAGCTTTCATCTCTGCGCTGCCCGCACCTCCTGCTCCCTATAATGCCATCGAAGAAACAGCTTTCTATCCAACGTCTCGAACCATCGAGGAGAAAATCACAGGACTACTGGCAGAATAACCCTTCATCCTATAACAAAAAGAGGCAGTCGTTTTCATAACTGCCTCTTTTTTAACTGTTGCGTGACAATCTTACCATCAAGATTATCATGTTATGCAGGCACTGGAAGAGTATCAAACTGCAAAATTGTAATCCCAGCCACTACCAGTAAACAGCCCACTAGCTGAAATGGATCGAGCAGTTGACCGAGCCAGAAGTAGGCGATAACTCCTGCCGCAACAAGCTCCATCATGCTGGCGATACCCACCCGCGTAGCATCAATGCGTCGCAGCGAACCCAGTACAAGTGTAAACGGGATAGCCATGCCAACCGTACCGACCAGGAAAATGAGCAACAAGTGTTGCCGCGTCCAGGTACTGGCAGGGAACGTCCATGGTGGTTGTACAAACAGCCAGAATATACCCGCAATGAGTGCTCCAAAACTGGTAGTCGTCAGAGGTGGTATATCGCGTCCTACCCGTCTTCCCAACACGAGATAGGCAATGTACAACGCGGTTGCAAGCAAAGCAAAAAGTAAGCCTATACCATCCAGACCATTCAAGCTTAAGCGCCAAACCCCCGTTAACAAAAGAATCCCTACAATGGTCAACCCAAGGGCTATCAAAATATACAGTGATGGCATATGAAACCGAACATGACCGAAGCGCTACTTACCATCAGGTAGCCAACCAGACGATACGTAGCGCTTTGCCTTTGGCTAATCACGCAATAGCTCCTCCACAGAGACTACAGAAGCGCCTGTTGCGTTGTTCTCGTCCACAATGCGGGCAGGTAATAAGGCCTGTATCAGATCCAGAAGACGAAGTTGATGTACGATGTCCATCTGTATTTGTCTTAAACGGATTGCCATTGCTTCCTTCAGTTCTCTTCACACGAGTATAGTGACCAGCGAGAATATCTTTATACTCGCGGCTCTCAGACCACGTCATGATCTCACGAGCACGAACAATAGTCAAAGGATGGGTCACTGGCATCACCAGTAGCATTTTATAGACGCGGTCGAGAATGTTTGCATCTACTTCTTCATACAGATCAGCCTGCTTCAGGAACTCCTGTGCATTCATCTGATTACGCTGAAACAGCGTGCCGCCCGCAAACTTCATCATCAACGAGAGAAGCACTTGTGGATCCTGGATAACCAGTAAACTCGAGCGATCCGCCGTAAACTCCGACTTGCGATACCATTCCAGTAAAGCGGACTCGATAGAACGTCCTATCAAACGACCTATACCAAGCGTCATATCTCCTACAATCGTCAGTAACAGCGTTATACACAGAGCAATAGTTCGATAAAGGACATGACCCGATTTAATATGGCCAAGTTCGTGACCGATCACCGCCATAATTTCATCTTCGTTCATTAAATCAAGCAGGCCGCTGGTGACAACAATATAGGGATGGTCGTGTCCACTCGTCCAGGCATTCGGCAGCGGGTTGTGCGCGACATAGAGCTCAGGTTCGCGCATATCAAGAATTGCGCACGCTTCCTGGAGTTGTGCATATAACTCGGGGCATTGAGTTTTCGTGACGCGTACCGTTTGCGCGATATTCTGAATATAGGCTACACGCTCAGGAAATAACTCGATAAACTTACGCACGATAACGTCCAGACCAGGCACCTTTTGCAGAGTATTCAAGGCCGCCCGATCATAAGGATGTTGCAGGACTGCGGGATCCAGACCTGGGAAACGTTGCCGCGCCTTAGGCTGAGCAGAAGACATGCAATGGCTCCTTCTAGGGCCCGGCAATCACAGTTCAAAGCTGACCGTCACACGAGGCAATTTTAATTGTGCCGCAGTGTGTGCCCACAAACGTATTGCCTGGGCCACAATTTCGTTGTCGCGTGGCTGATGCAGCTTATCATGCTGCACCACGCGTTTTATCATTACTTGTACATGCCAGGCGCCATTCACACGTTTTAAGCCAGATGGCGTCGCCACCCGTAAAAGTGCTGCAACTCGGGGAGATTGGCGGTGAATAATTTGGAGTATATCTGACCAATGCTCATACATTACGGAAGTAAATTGATCTGCGAATTCATCATATCGAGCACGCGGCTTTTGCTCCATAGAGTGCCTCCTCGCACAACTCAAGGTCACTGGCATACCCCAAGTATAACATATTTGTTGAGAAAAGGGCTGCGTTGCAAAAAACGCTAGTGCCATGTGTGTGTGTGACTTGTGGCTTTGCACTTCAGCAGTGTCAACTTTGCACTTCAATAATCGCAGATTTGCACTTCAGTAAACCAAACTTTGCACTTCATTGGTCGTTTTTCTGAAGGAATGGTTTCTGACAAACTCTTCTGTAAGTCGGCTGAAAAATACCACCACAAAAATTTTAGCGCCCCAAATTAGGCACATATCGAGGAAGAGGGAAGTAAAGGAGTAAATTGCTCATGTAGAAACCCCTGTCGTGCAGAGAAAAGTATCTCAACACTGTGAGCGAGAGGTGAGGATGTTGCCTGCTGTCGTCTACCCTCTCGCAATGAAGCCCGGCTGAGAAAAAGCTTCTATCAAAGCTGTATCCCCTTTGAGGAATGCGTATACTATTGATATTAGGTAACCTCTCGCAATATGTGTGTTCAAGAGAAGTGCCAAACAGTGTGAAGTGTTTGATGGTTGGGATTGATCTTATCGCGACTGAGCGTTTGAAGCATGGCAATGAGCCAGAGGCGGTGACCCCTCTCTCGAGTTGGGATTGATCTTATCGCGATTGAGCGTTTGAAGCGGCCATAGTTTTGGAGGCACGATCATTGCCAAAGTCGTTGGGATTGATCTTATCCCAACTGAGCGTTTGAAGACTTCAGGCCTTCAGCTTGCCTATAATAGTAGGCAAGCTGAAGGCCTGAATCTATCTATCCCTATAATGCTTATCACCTTTCTCGGTTCATAATTTCTCCCTACATGAGGATGTACTCTCTTGCAACACTATCTTTGGATGTTTACCCTATACACATTTCGTCAGTTCCATGAGAGCATTTACTCATGGAGAACAGTCAAGATAAACCACACAGCAGACATTTGGAGAGAAGGAACTAGGTAGGAGAGTCAGGGGAAGACGGCTTGGCTAAGGTAGGCAGGAGACTCTCCCGCGGGGCAGCACCAAGCACGTCGAGCACCTCTTCCAAGGAGAAGACGCCATAGCAGCCAGCGACATAGAGCACCGCCGGAGAGCTACCTAGCTCGCGCTGACGGTGTCGCCGCAGCCGACGAATGACCAAGGCAGCCAACCGTTCTCCCGCCTGCAAGCGATAGACTTGGGCGGTATTGAAAGCCAAGCAGGTCAAGGCCGTGCGCCCCAGCACCGCAGCGAAATCGCGTCCCCAGCACTGCTTCTCCAACCCCCATCCCTCTTTGAGTTCGCGATAGGCATCTTCCTCAATGTGCCAGCGAGGACGAAACGCTTGTAAGGCGGCAAAGCCATCGGAGAACCTTCGGGTACTTACCAAAGCTCTGGGCGGCTCTTGGGCCGACGCCTGGGTGGTCACATCGCGGATCAGGCAGGCCCACAGGCTGGCATCGAGCACTCCATAGCTGGCAGCCGCCTCGGTAAAACCGTCCCAACTCGTCAACTCCCCGGCAGCCGTCACCTCCACCTTGCGCAGTTGCTTGTGGCCTTGGATGGTGCGCAGATAGTGATGGGGGGTCCAGTCAATGAGCTGCCCATCGGCCAGTCCCTGCAGATCCTGGTAGAGCAGACGATCCTCGGGCAAGCTCACCAGGGCATCAATGCCTTTGCGGTACTTGAGCCACGCCAACAGTGGCCCATCGGCGTAGAGCGCGTCGGCCAGCAGCAAGTCGATGGTCTGCGGCCCGGCCACCTGCAGCACTTGCTCAATGAGCGAGCGCGTCACCCCCGCTTCTTGACCCTTCTCCGAGGCCTGCCCACTCAACAGGCGCCAAGCCACAATGATCGGGCGGCTGGCCGACACACACACCAGGGCGACTAGGCGCAGGCTGTCTCCCAGCCCGCTGCCATCCACGGCGTAGACCTTGCCACGGACCAACTGCCGCTGATAGAGCGCGTGCACCCCGGCCTGTTGCGCGTGCAGCCATGCTGACTCCCCAATGCGCCGCAGCGCATCGCGCAACGTATCGGGATGACAGGGCAGCGACTCTTCTTGCCGCCCCTGCGGGTGCCGATGTCGCCCATTGCTACCCGCACGGATCTGCACCGGCGCCCAGCCCAATTGCAATAACACGGCGGGCTCTCGGAACAGCACCTCGCTTGCTCCACTCAAGGACGCTTGCTCCACAAACGGCAAGGTCGCTAGTATGCGCAGCAGTGCATCAGGCACCCCCGCTCGTGCTCGCTGGACCTCCAGCTGATCAAGGATCGCAAAGATCCCCAATTCCTCGTGTAAGGCTATCAACTCATCCAAGGGACCACTGGCCATCGTCGTGACCAAATCCGGTCGTTCGCCTCGTCTCAACGCCTCCGCCACGGCTGCTTTATCGTTGCGATACCACTCCATCTTCTTCCTCCTCCTTTAGAACTTCCCTTCTAGTTTATCACCTCCTTCCCTTATCTCCAAATATCTGACGAGACAGAGGCAATTAGCTCGCTCTCTCCATATCTTCTCCTACCATCGGATTTCTCTTGTACTCCCTTTTGCGCAAGGTGAGGAAACTCCTCATCCTCACCTTGCATCTTCCATCCTCCCCACATTCGCTTGCGAAGCAAAAGAAGAGCGCACGAGTAGCTTCCCACTATGCTGGTGCCTCGCAAGAAGCAGTGGCCACACATAGACATCCAGTTTGAGCGGATTCTTTCCCGGCGAACCCTCGAGAGAAACAACATCATCCCATGCCACGTTACTGTTCCGAAACTCAGACAGGACACATGAAAAGAAAGGGCGAAGAATGGCATGCCTTGAGAGACGTCGTAAGGGCAGAGCACATTCATCGCTGTTCGGGGTCACATGACCGATATCAATACAGGAGGCAAATGAATTGGTCTGTCCCCAGTAACCAATGGCCAGAAGTAACGCCTTCCATTGCTCTACATCTGCCACAGGGATCTCGATATAGACGGTCATCAAGCCTTCCGCGTGCGCCATTTCGCGATTCATTGGTGCTTCGTTCACCTGTATGCTCGTTCGGGACTCATCAGCTTTATATGCACGAAGCACTTGAATTGACAGCGCCACTTTTTCTGGAGGACGGACAAACACGTTCATTGAACGAATATGGGGAAAGAGCACTTCTCGCACATGCTCGATCCCAAAAAGCTCAATCCCCGTTCGGATGAGCGCCAGGCGGACCGTTGCCGGCCCTGGAGCTGGAGAAACCAGCGCACTCACCATACTGCTCATGGGTAAACGGCAAGAATACGTCGACGGGAAATGGTAGTCTGCCGCCAACCATATCAATTGAGGTGCAACCATACATCAACATCTTTCCACTAACACTTATTGAGCCATGTGTATTTGTGAGCTCGATCGATATGAGGGAGGCAGAGCCGGATGCGAAGAACAAATCAAATCATTCATCAGCCCATTGAATGCGTCAACCGTTTCGAACGGATAGACGTGACAGATTTCACTCTTCATTGCAGTCAAGCGGCTCATAAAGTCTTCTTGAAGGGGAGAGTAAGTCGGAGCACGACCGACAGCGCTCCGGATGACAATGACCCCCATCAACCCCGTGAGATGTGGCAGCATCGCGGCGGTCATTGCTCCATCAGGGCTGAGTAAGCCATCTCGCAGCGCTGAGAGAACTGCTTCATGCCTGCGTTGCCGTTGCTGTTCATCTGCAACCCACACTTTCCAGTGCTCAGTGTCCATACCTATCCCAATACCTGTGTAACGCACTACGAGCGCATATTCACCGGAACGGGCGGATATCTTCATCAGCATCTGCCCATCTTCTTTCGAGTCGCCTGACCGGGTCGTGAGGTGAATACTCTCGGCCTGGCGATGGGGAAGCGCCAGGGCAAACGAGAAATCCACCAGCGTATGCTTAAACAAACGCTGACGTGCCTGTGTCCCACCTTCACCAGCCGCCTTTTTGGCCGTCACCAGAAACCCATGCGTATCACAGAGGCCGCAGCCATTCAAAATACGTTCCATCGTCAGGCCTTTATAATCCGGGCGCTCGGCTAAGACACCTGCTCGCCGCCCATCCCGCACGCTACACGCCGGGCATAGTGCAATTCCAGCGGCCTCCAGGTACTCAGCGAGCAGCACTGCATGGTGACGCTTGGCAATCTGGCCACTACACGCGTCCGTGACACTCCCATCTGCCAGTAACTGACGGCGCGGCATGAGGCGATTCGAGCCATTTGATCCAGCAGTACTGAGACTATGTGCTTGCCATGTCACTCGCACATTAATAGACATATCATAAATCTCCCCGGGAGTTTTTGTGTCCATAGGTTTAGAGGTCTCCTTTTCTTTCTGATGAGGTTAAGTGAATAGCCGGAGGAATTTCTGCGATTGTTGGATCAGAAATACACGATGTGCCTGTTTCAGCGGCCTGCGCCGCTAGTGATGCGAGCAATGTCCTGATTACCCTCCACAGTGTCTGAGGTGTATATTGATCTGCTTCTTCACTAGATGGATAGCGGAGGGCAGACAGGAGAATCAGCAATCCCGCGATGGTATGTGCACCGTGTTGGTCAACATCATCGAGCAAGTACTGAGCGTCCTTGTCCGTTGGAATAATGATTATGCGCTCCTTGGCAGCGGTCACTGCACAGACTTGCACAATATGCCCTAGCACGTGGAGCAATTGGTCGCGTGTGTGAACGGTTTCTAATTCCTCAATCAGGTCACGTACTGCCGAAGGATTGTACTCATTCAGGAGGCGTAAGGCGTGACCAAAGCGCAAGGTTCCTTTCTTGCGTTCAAGAATGGTACTTAAAGGGAGAGATTGTGATGGCTCCATCATCATTGTCACCTCTTTCACTTCTTTGAGAGTATAAAGACGCACCGTGCCTCTGCGAACGGAATGCACGGCGCGTGCCACATCAGTGAGATGGGCAATCCACGCGTCGAGACGTCGAGATGCAAGTGCCTCTACGATAGGGTCGATTTCATAAGGAAGCGCGTCTCGATGCGCATACAGCGCCAGCCTCCAATACCTGATGAGATCCATCCCTGCCCGTTTCTTGAGACTATCGAACCACCTAAGATCGAGGAAACCCCGGAAAAGAGAGAGCGGTTGCTGTGTTCCTTGTGTTTGCAATGTTTGATACGCAAGCCCTTTCCATTTTGCCCCAACCACTGGATTCTCCGCAGTATAGAAGAGAGCCTGGGCAACGAGTGCGTGATCTGCCGTATCTTCAACAGTTGGCAAGCGAGCAAGTGTGAGATCGGCATGCAGCGAGAGCTGCGTTGCCAGCGGCACATAGAAATTGACAAGATCGCCAAGCACATGCTGGGACCGGAGGAACCGGGCAGCTCCAATATAGGCAAGGAGCGGAGCAAAGCGCGTTCCACGGATGGTGACATTCGTCTTTTTGCCGATCTGCCCATCGCTAAGTGGTCTACGAGAAGCATAACTCAGCGATGGATCGAGTGTCATGGTCGTTGTGATATCTGCTGCTCTTGCAACCTGTGCTGGCAGCGGTATACACGGGGAAGCTGGATCATAATTCTCCAAGAGTTCAGTGAGCCATGATCCAACGCTCTTCGTTTCACGCCTGGTAAGCTTTTTCCATTTCGCACATACCTCGCGCACTTTTGCGATCCCCTTCGCGACCGACGCTGGATCGAAGCGCTGTTTTTGCAACAGGTCTGCGACAGAGCAGCAGCGCACGTAGTGAGGTATCGTCCATACCCCTGCCAGTAGTCCATCAAGATTGGCCACCGCAGCGGTAGTTGGTCCCATGCGCCCCTCGCTCTTCATTTCCTCAGACGAGGGGAGGTTGAATATAGCATCAAGCGCATCAAGCGGGGCGCAAAGGGGACGTGCAGAAGCATCCTGTAGCATATACCTGCATCCATCATCTGTCAGTTCGACAGGTAGGCCACTGGTGTGAGCCAGGACAATGCCCAGTCCATAGGCATGCAGCGCATCAAACATTTCAAGCCCCATTTTGATTACTACCCATTCCATCGCATTCCCTCATCCTCTTCCCAACAGACACGTTGCACCCATCCCGTGCTCTGTATACAGACCTACCCCTGTAAAGCAGGCAAGGCGCGCTAAAGCATGAAGTGCTGCTCTACATCCAGCATTCTTCCTGTGACAGGTATAAGCGATCCATCCAACCAATCCCGCTCGCGTCCCATCGCTGAGTGCCATGTGTTGTGTGTATAAGCTGTAGTCAGCCACCACACAGCCACCCCCTTGTAAAAAGGGTATCATATCCGCAGATAAAGGAGGGCCGGCAAGTCGTTGCCATCGCTCTAGGAGTGAAGAGAAGAGTGGGAGTGGTCGGGGAAAATAGACATCACCACCCGAAGACGGCAAGCACCTTTCAGGCCCTTCCATCACCATAGGAGTCACAAAGCGGAGATGGACGTATGACCCGGATGATGGTTGTGTCAGGTCAGCCCATGACCTCACGGAAGACCATGGACCATGGATGAGGTCAACAGATGTGATAGTATAGTTTCCCTGACCAAGTTGCAGTAGAGGATGCGTGGAGCAGGCATTGAGCAATGTGCCTGCATTGCGAAGGGCATTCTGACCATACAACGTCAGGCGGAACGTCCCATTCTGCCCATTCCCCTCAAGAGGTGCAATGGTGATCCAACTTCCGTCTGGCTTCTCAGGGGTCTCCATTCCCCCATCTCCCTCAGAACTATTGAGGAGGGAAAGCAACTTGGGTACAAGGTGCAGAGAGAGCGGATACTTGCGCGTGAGAACGTCTTCTTCACTTGCTACTGGTGCAAGCTTCAGGCGTATCGAGATGAAATACATCGTTCACCTTCCTTTCCGGTCGATACAATCGATAACTTCCGTCGAGTCGCCGTAACTCGCGAGCCATCGCCTGACAAAGCATCTTGTCGGCGAGGTATACCCAGATGCAGGCTTCCGTCTGCTCTGACTGCCGGAAGGTCACGGGAAACGCTGGCCAATAGGAAAGCAGTTCATCGACGTAGTGAAGCCCATTGCAGAACACCGCTCCCTCTTGCGTAACACCTACCCTTTGTGGAAGTAAGTCGCGCAGGGCAGGAAACTGCCAGGCGGGATCGCGGTTGTACCCGATCTGCTGCGCGAACTCCCGGTCGAGTTGTTCTCGCGTGCGTAGTGGGCTACAACCATAGACTTTCTGTAGATAGCTGTCGAAGCCGTCTGCCCATCGCTCCCTTCTCAGCTTTCTGGCAGCGCTCTCACGATTCCAGTTCTCGTACACATCCTGGAAGAATGGGAAATCCTCTTGCTGGTCTTCGAGAGTAATACCCAGGCGGACGCATGCACCTCGGCAGTCCTGCGCCCAGGGGTCCTGGGCAATAAGTCGCCTGGGTAAATGCCAAAGGACACCCGCAGCAGCATCGCGGTGTGGACGGCGTTGGAGTACAATAGCATCATAGAGAACAAGCGCATAGTGCTCACGCAGGTGCTGGTGGTCGGTGAAGCGAAAGGCAAGAACGCGCAAGCGTGCGACATCAACAATACAGACGATGTAGCGATCTTGTCCAGAGCCAGGAGATGCCAGAGTGTCACCACAAAGAATATGTGCCATCCACCATGTTTCACCAGTCCGCTCGACAGCTACCTTTGTTGCGTGTACACGTCGCTCCTCCAGATGGGTACAAATGGCCCAAATGGCTTCATACAGAATGGGTGAAACAGCCGCCTCTTGTGCCAGCACATTGACAATCTGCCAGACGGTCCCTATACGCCGTTCAAGCCGAGAACAGTAGAATGCCTCGATCGCCTGGTACACTGCCGTCGTTACTCCAGCAAATATGCGTTCAACATCAGCAGGGTGCATGAGATAGCTCTCGCTTCCACAAATGCGCGTGCGCTGTTGGAGATGGGTCATATTGACGGTAGGAGGTAATTCATCAACAGGACAGCCACGTGAAGTGCTTACAAGTGCCTCATAGTGGATATGTTGACACAGTTCCTGTTGAAGCGGCAGATTCAGCACAGAATGGTTGAAGAACGGATTAATGCTCATCGGACTTCTTTCTTGCTTGCCCTTCGTGACGTTGCTCTGAAGCATTCTCATGCGGACCTTTTTTAGCCGTTGTTTTCGCTTGCGTACGTTTCTTGGCATGCTGCTGATCTTCTTGAGATGCAATCCACTCAAAGGCTTCTTGTATGATGGGAAGAGTAATCACCGGTGCTTTTTTGCCCTTTGCGAGTTTTTCCGCCACATCGAGTAAATTCCTGAGCTTACGGAAAGAGGGGCAGACCTTCCGCCATATCTCTTCGCCCATGCGACAATCTTCTTCGTTCTGTGAATCGAACGACCAGCGTGGGAATACCAGACCAGGAAGCACTAGATGAAGAATTTCCTGCATTTCAAGCGGCTTGAAACTCATGCGAAGACCAACACGGCTCGCAAATTTCTCATGGCGATCAATCACATGAAGAATGTTTGGAAGACCTACAATCAAAATGGGACATCCCGTTTTATCAATCAGGTACCGCACCACCTCAAAACTATCCTCATTAAGTCGGTCGCCTTCATCAACAATGATGAGTCGAAGGTCGTTTCGTTGAATCGCTGTAGCGGCATGTTCGGCGATCTCATAAATATTGTTCCCCTTGGATTTCTCTCCAAGAGTATAAAGGATATTGCTCGCGAAGGCCCTCGGGGTTGAACGCGGCATGACCTTCACCTTGATACACGCGGGAAGAACGGTGTGAAAGCGGCCCTCAAGTATTCCCTGCCCAACCTGTGCGGCAATCGTTTTACCTGCCCCGGCAGGTGCGGTCACCACGCCTATGGTCGAATAACGGTTCTCCTCTTCGGTGAGCAATGTCATAAACGCATTCAGGCGCTTCACATTACTGGTCTTGATCGGTGGCTGCCCTTCGGGCAAATTGTCTTCTGCAAATGTTGAGTCCATACGTTTTCTCACTTTCTTTATAGGTCATTCTCATCTCCGAACAGATCCAAAAGATCCTTTGAGGGCTCTTGAGGTATTTCGGCAGGGGAGGGTTGCGCAATTTCTTGAGGCTCTGGAGGTGGCAAGGAGGCTTCTTCAGGCGAATTGGCCTTCTTCAACGCCTCGATTTTGCTGTCTGCCTCATCGACAGCACGCTTGGCGCCGTTAATCTTCTTGTGTACATGCGTTCTCTGCTCTTCTTTCGCTGAAGCAACATCATGAGCCGTGATGGCTAGCCCCGCGGGGGAGTCCATAGCAAAAGCGGTGCAGACCCACTGGTCGCCGTCATAGACTTCAATCTCATCGGGTGGAGCATAGGTGGGTGCGACGCGAATACGTACATATTTCCCGACGAGGGTTGCCAGCGCGGTATGCCAGTAGATTCTGTTTTCGTGCTTAATGCCAACTTTCAAAACCTTATGTTCCTTTACCTCTTTCAGGAGCCTATCAAGCTGACGATAATCAGCGCTTTCTGCCCAGCAGTGTGTCATCCAGTAGTCAAGGGGAGTTTTGCCCGTCTGGCTGTGCACCTCATGATGATATTGTTGAACAAAGGCTTTAAACTTGGCTTCCAGTTCTGCCAGAGTGTACTTTGCCTTCGCGTTCGGGTTCCGCTCAACGGTATTGGAGCCGACATACCCCGGCAAGGTTGCCCATAAGCGCGTGTTAAGTGTCCCAAAGAAGCGCTCCACGGTCCCCTTTTCCTGAGGATAGTGCGGTTTACACGGATGCAAAATGATCTTGAGCTCTTGCGTAAACTGCTGGATATGACCCGCCAGTAACTCTTTTCCACGATCAACCCAGATTTCATTTGGTACGCCACCATAGGGTTTTTCTTCTGTCCGCAGGACCGCTTCCCGAATGACCGCCGCAACAGTATGGCGATCCGGCCGATCATAGCTAAACAGTGCAGCCATGACCAGTCGAGAACGCTGTTCAATACAGAGCGTTAACCAGGGACGGATCTCCTCGCTGGGGGTCCGAAGATGAGGAGCTCGAAGATTATCTTTGACAAGGGCATCAACCAGGGTATGGTCCATTTCATAGATAATCAGCTTGCTTCTCTCCTTCATCGCCCGCATACTCACAGTGATGGCATAGCTATCCCTGAATTCATCCTCACGCTTCTCGGCAAGCAAGAGTTCCGCTTTGGGAATATCCGCACAAATCATCCGCACTTGCCAGACACCTGGCATCGGCTCTCCTAGATACTGAGCTCGCTCACATGCCCTCTCATGAATAGCTTTGATCGACAGTTTGGGGTCCTTGTAGCGAATGCCCTGAATGATCTCCACCATGCATGCAGTTATGCCATGATGTTGTGCCTTATCCGAGCGCTGCTTCGGTGCGAGACCTGGCAATCCAAACTCATGGTATGCCTGGTGGTAGCTGATGAGGGTTCGCTCGGTTACACCCACCTTCTTCGCTTGCTCTTCTACATCCTGCGGTAATGGAGGATTGTGCTTCACGAGCTCTCCCAACTGGTGGAGACGGCGTTCAATCTCATTAAATGCGGCTGCATCGAGTGTAGCAAGCGCACGTACGGAAGGTTTCATCTTCCGGTGAGAAGACATCTTCTCAGGATCACCGCCGCGTGCAAGCCCCCATAGCCCCCCGACTCGATGCCGGAGCAACCAACGCGTAGACGTTCGCTCAGACCAGTTGTTGCGCTTAGCTAGTTCAGTGATATCAGCTGAAGTGACAATCACAGCATCTGCAAACTCGCCAAGTAATGCCAGCCGTTGCCTGACTAGCTCCTGCGTTGCTTCATCAAGCGGCTGCCAATGAGCTGGTATCAAGCCTTCAAAGCCTCGATCACGCTGTGCGTGCCACCATTCCCAGAGCGGTTTAAGGGGCACAAACACTTCTTTAGATCTCTTCCGCAAGAGGTCATAATTATACTCAGTCATGACGAGCTCGCCAAGCAGACGGAGACGACGTTCTGCCTCACGGCGTTGTTCATGTTCAAGGTGAAACAGTTCCATGGGATCTTCTCTTCTCCTTCCTTACCCGTCTCTCAAGAGGATCGCCACACCTCCAGCGACCATCATAGCTGCTGGAGATGTGGCATAACGAACAGAGACAAGGGGCAGCTAAACATACACGTGTGATCTGGCTGATGATCACACATATAAGGCCTTATCTCTTCAGGGCATCCATTTCTTCTTCTCATTCTGAGGTCTCAGAATGGTTTTCCCAGCTCGGCTCTATGCGGACGTATCCGGTGGAACAACCATTTGAAGCGCACGCCGGATGCACTCACGGGTGATGGTTAGCCTATGCTGGATGTGTGCAATATGACTTGCTGTGACAAGCACATGCGTGAGACGACGCAGTGAGGGGCAAGTCTGCTGCCATATCTCTTCAGCCAGGGAGCAATCTGCTTCATCTGCGGGATTGAAGACCCAACCAGGGAACACGAGATCAGGGAGAAGAACATGGAGTACTTCATCGAACGTCAGAGAAGGAACCTTCATACGTACACCAATGCGGCTTACAAGCTGATCATAGAGAGCGATCTTCTCCCAAAGCCCCGGTAAACCAATCAGAAGAATCGGGCAGCCAGTGGAATCAAAAACAGACTGTACCATCTTTATGCTTTCACCATCGAGGGAATCTGCTTCATCAAGAATGAACAGCCGGAGATTGTGTTGCTTCATAACCTGTACAGTAGCATCCATCATAGCCAGTTTTGTAGACGATGATGGAAGGGGTTCACCGATTGCTTCCAGCATCTGTGTTGCCAGCATTCGAGGTGTAGCACGAGGCTTAACTCTTAATGAGATGCATTTCGGAGACGCAGGCTCTTGTTCTAGGGCTTTATGATACATATGCAGTGCAACGGTCTTGCCAATCCCGGCCACTCCAGTAAGAACGCCCATCATTGAGAGGGACTTCTCAACGTTCATGAGCAAGTGTGCAAAACCCTCAAACAGTTTCACAGTACTGGTCCGAATCCACGGTGGATCAGAAGGAAATGTATTTTCTGTTCTAACAGGTGTCATCATGATCCTCTCTTCTTCTATCACTACATCACTTTCCCTCCATCTTTCACCTTCTGTTCGATAGCAGGATGAGTAGAGGTTCTGATAGAATTTCGCTTTAATGCTGAAAATATATTGTGTCAATCTGATTTTCTCTTGCTGAAGGCATGAGCCAGCATCGTCAACTACTATTCAAAGTCAGGTTGAATCACTGGCTATGCCTCTTTTGATGCGTTTAGAAAAGCAGAACAGAACCATTGATTTTGGTAGAAGACGTCTATGCTAGATGGCAGTGCACCATGAGAGTCAACGCGAATGATAACACCCCTCCCTACAATAGCAGTAAGGTCCTCATGCCAATATTTCCGTCCAGCATAGGCGATACCAAGCTTCCCCACTCGGCGAGCTACGGATCCCTTCAGCAACTCCTCGGCTCTATCTGGAGCCATATGTTCCGGAACAATCTGATTGTGCCAGTGGGCAAGTGGCGTGTTACCTGTTTGAACATTGACTTGATGATGATACTGATCAAGGAATGCCGTGAAGATGGCATCCAGTTCGTCAAGAGTCAATTCGCTCTCTGGAGAACAGTCTTCTCTCTTGTCGCCAATGTACCCTGGCAACGTAGACCACAAACGTGTGTTGAGCGTGAGAAAGAAGCGCTCAACTCCTCCTTTGAAATGGGGGTGAAGAGCAGTAGTCTCTGCGGTAATGCCTACATCATCAGCGAGTTGTTGAACATGCTGGGTCAGGATGTATGTTTTGTTGCCAACAGTGGTCTCTTGAGGTACATCACTCCGGTGGTGCTTTTCTGTATGCGAGAGAACGGCACAAATAACCGCCTCAACAGTCTTCTGATCTGGATTTCTCTCACTGAGAAGTGAGAACACAACAACCCTGGAATCAGGTTCCCAACACAACGTCAGCCAGGGACGAATAGCTGCATTTGTTGTTTGATCGTTCAAAAGACGTGAGGCTTTGACCAGAACATCGACCTGTGTGTGGTCGATCATCAAAGGAACGCCAGGATATACCCTCTCCATCAATCTTCCTCCTCTCAATATATACATACTTGCGTATATATACGTATACTATCAATTTACTTCTCTTTCCAATATAGCGATTATACACAAACTCTACAATTATATCATCACCGATCTAAAATCATATAATAGCTTTCTCAGACAATCTCTTTTCTTCTCCATTCTCCAGATGATGTATTCATCCGTTCATAATCCTCACGATGAAAACGCTCACTCGCGATATTTCCAGCAAAGGAAAATGTGGTCAACTTGAGGTATACCAGTTCTTCAAACGCTCGCTCACGAATGCCCATCTATACCTATGTTCTGCTCTCAGCCCAGACAACATGTGCATGCCTTCAAAGCTCTTCTCTCATCATCTTTTGCTTCACTGGAGAAGTGAGATAGCTAATTTTCTCTCTACTGGTACTGCTACTCGCTCACCTCCAAACTACACCATACGCTACTCAACAGCACTATCGCCAAAACTCACCTGTACCTGTCCCATACCCATCGTGGTTTTGTAGCCAACTCCTGCATAATACGCAAAGGCCGCAAGAGTCGTAAGGAAGGAAGCCTGCTCGGCATGCTTTTGTACTGTATACTGGCAAGTGCCAAGAAATCCTTTCTGGACATACTTTGGAAAATGCAATGTCTCTGTATGGAGTTCGCATCCCTCCGTGGAGATATCCCTGGCAATGCACGCTCGTACCATCTCTTTGTCCATCTGGTAGCGTTGAGGCGCGTAAGCATTCCATACGCGGAGCAAGCTCTCCCAGAGCGGAAGTGACTCTGGGAAAAGAAGAAACTCTCGATCACCCATATGAAAAGCGGTGGGACTGGCAAAATACAGCCTGATCAATCGTTTCGCGGGAAGCGTTGCCAAAGTATGCCAGTCAGAGACATTGACCCATCCTGTCGTGTCAGCAGATGGAGTTGAAAGCATACGTGTGAGTTGCAACTCAGCTGAACTGAGGGAAACAGCTATTGGCCCTGCCTCGAGAAAGTGTGTACAGAGACGATGCCAGATTGTTCCCCCATCAAGCAGTGTCACGCGCAGATAATAGGCTTGCCCTCGCCGAAGCAGAATCTTCCCACCTCGAGCTTGCACACCAACAAGGGATGAAACCGTAAAGGGGCGATATCCATGTTCGTTATGGAGTTGTTGTGAGAGAGCGAGATCAAACATCGCGATGAGATTGAGAAACAATGCATGTGCTTGATGTCCCATAGTTGCAGGAAGAGTCGCATCCTGCTTCGCATGCAATTCAAAAAGAACGGAATACAGAACGTCACCAGTCATAGACCCTCCTTTTGGGTGGTGTTCATTTCGTCATATATGGTCATTGCAACAGCTGTGTTCAAAGTGCTCATAGTACAAGGTAAGCGACTGTGAGAGGCAGATGTTCTCTACTGAGATTCTTCCAGCATATCCACTCAACACAACAAAGATATCAATATAGATCCATCACGCCAAGGAAAGAAACATGCCTAAGAGTATTAGCGCCGACGTAGGACCGAAATGACAGCTTTCTGAAGAGAGAAAGAAATGATTATTTTTTTCGCTTCAATGGCGCATCATTTACCTGAGCACGCTTCTCATGCGGTGTCAAGGGTAAGCGTAGCGGCCTTGATACCGCATGAGAAGCGTGCTAAACTCGCTCAGCCATTGAGTCAAAACACCCTAAATCGGCGCAGAAATGAACCGGCGCTGACAAGAGAGATCGTCTTCCCTAAAAAATGCTGCCGCCACGCCAAAATAGAGCCGTTGATGACCCATATCTGAAGTGTAAAATCGACGGGAAACGTTTTCTTTACCGAGATAGAGGCGTAACAATGGACAGCGAAACCGATCAGAGAGAAATATTCCATCTCTTCCTGATGAGCAATCACACGCGTCAGGTTCTTCCGAAACAGAACTTGTTCTTTCTCCTTCTCCGTGAACCAGCACAAAATGGATTGTCAGATGTAGAAAGCCTGCCACTCTTTTCTCTTCTTCAATTATAGGCGTTTAATGGTACCCATATAGTTAGGTCTATCTCTATAGACCCCCGTATTTGGGGACTCCGCTGAGTGGGAGTACCATACTGCAACCTCGCCAAAGAGTAGGTGAGAAGAGATATGGCAGTACATTTACGAGTCAATGAGGTTGCCCAGAAGAAGGGCATCAGTATGAGCAAACTCCATCGACAGGCTGATGTATCCTACAAAACCATTAAACGGATCTATTCGAACCCTTTTATGCTACTATCACCATCGCCCTTGGCAAGCTCGCCAAAGTGCTTGGTGTTCCGCCGGGAGAGCTGATCGAAGAAACTCCAGATGACATCGAAGAGAGGGAGAAATACGTCGAAAGCATGCTTATGAATAAAATGACTGGCGCGAAATTTGAGCGTAAAAGACGAAAAGAAGCACTCACCTCAGTCGAGCGATAGTCAGGAAAGCGATTAACACTGGGAAAGAAGAGAAAACGCGCATAGGGACCTTCCCTACTGGTATCGCTGCCGAAATAGCCTTCCACCTGGTCCGGGTCTGCGTTGACTTCGATAGTCCAGGAGGAGAGGCTAGCTGTTAAAAAAGCACGGCTACGCTCGCTTGCGTTGCTTCGTCCTTCGTTCGTAAAGTTGACTTTTCCATTGGTGGCGGCACGCCGTCGATCGATACAATAAGGCGAGCCACAAGTAGGGAAGAAAGCTGCTGTGTAGAGTTACTCGCCATGCTTAGCTGTTTTCTCTAATGTTAGAACTGCGTGATACGAGAGCCAAGACGTGTATTGCTTTTTGCCTCGAAAACCTCCTTCTATCTCTTCTTTGAGCTCACCTTGAGACTCATATACCCCTCTATTACATGCTTCCTTCATTCCCCACCGGTGCTTTTGAAACGGTGCTGGTCAAAGCTCATCCTGTTCAGATGGCATACAGAAAAAGATATTTTGTTGATAGCATAACTCCCTGGACATCATGGATAGGTTTGTATCATGCCGCCAATACTTTATATTTCTGCATCTAGTAGGGATTAAGCAGATATACGTGTAAAAAAGGCTAAAGTGGAACAGAAGTTGTGGACCAAATCAAACACTCTTCGGCTTATCTTGGTTTTCCCGGAAGTACCGCCGTCAAGCGCACTGCAAAGCATCTCAGACAGAGTGATCTGCGTGAGTGGAGATCTCCACTTCCGATACCAGTCCATCTCGCTCTTTAGTGATAAGCAATGTGGCAATGATCAAATGGCTGTTTGTCGGCTCAACAAGTGAGGGATCGTCACGGTGGAGAAAAATGATGTGTTCTGTCTCTGCTTCTGGAGAGTGATCGGGGATGCCTGAGCGTTGTCGGGTCCTTTGGCGGAGCGTCTCTATGGTATGAGACAACGGCGCTACGGCGACGACCGGAATGTTCAAAGCGTGTGTCAGCGTTCTCAAGCCACGGCTCATGTCATACATATCTTGCCATGGATCTCCGTCTCTTGTGCTCTCGGCGCTCAATCGGAGGAGATAGACATGATCAACAATGACAAGCGCGACGTCGTGTCGCTCGGCCAACTGTTGTACGCGCTGTCGCAACATCTCTAGTGAGAGATCGGACGTATCATCAATCCACAAATGTGTTGTAGAGAGCTTGCTCGCTGTCGCCATGACGTGCCTTCGCTCGTCATCGCTTACCTGTCCTGTTCGTAAGCAATGCACATCGATACCAGCACTCATGGCGAGCAGACGTTGGACAAGGCGATACTTGCTCACTGCTGGGCTAAAGAGCGCCACCCCATGGCGACCACTAATCGCTGCGTTCAGCGCGATACTATGGACGAGGCTGGCCTGGTTCAGCACTGGTGGGACAACCAGGATCACCAGGTCTGAACGCTGCATCGCCTCAACGAGCGTCTCGAGCTTCTGCAAGCCTGTTGGAAGGCCGTCGATCATGTTCCTCCTGTCTTCGAGATCATGTCTATCGCTGGTTACGGGGATGGATCCTCATCCGGAAAGAAATGCTTCCACCAGGCCACCATGTATCCATTCATTGTCCACGCCTGGCAGGCGGGATCATTAGGGTAGGTATTGCGCGCATCGATGTAGGCATAACAGTCTTGAGCAAAATCGATCATGGACAAATACTCCATCTCCTCCTGATTCGTTGTCGCACGCGCAAGGTCCTCTTGAAACAACGTATGTCCCTTTTCCCAGGCGAGCTGCATGCGGGGAAAGATGCGCTGCAACCTGCGCCATTCCTGCTCAAAGCGCCGGGTTCTCTGAGCCCAAGCAACGGCACGGTCCAGAAAAACTTCGAGCACGTGTGGACGCAGCGCATCGTCCGGGTCCGGTCGAATGAAGCAGCTTCCACCGCGGGCAATGCATGTGGTGATATGCTCGACGGCGAGAGCAGCAGCAAACAGGTCGAGATCACTATCCGCGTCTTCGATATCGAGGTATTGCTCAAGATTATTCCTGCTCATACGTATTTCCATCCTCTCAGGTGTCAAACATTCTTACAGTTTACCCGACACTCCTTCGATCATCTCACCCATGCATTGTTCTTCCATGGTTCTCCCAATGGGGAGAAGGACCATCATGTATCATTCATAGTCATACAACCATCAATCTTGCTTATCGAGGAGACGAGCTTGTTCGAGGTAGCCAGCTGCATAGGATAACCCGAATATCTCAGCTGCTGGCTCCTCTCCTCGCAGCACATCCCAGAGCAAATGTGCGGTTGTTTCCAGTGCATCTTGCTCTCGTATGATTGAAGGATATGTTTGCGTCGCAATCAGCCTCCCTACGACATCACCCAGTTTCTGCACCTTTCGTACGATTGCTGCGCTTCCTTCATCGGGTTGGACATGATCATTCTCAGGATGGGACTGTGTTTCTTCCGCTGCCTCGTCTGACACAAAAAAGGCACGAAACATTCCTGCCTCTTTCAGCCGGGTCAGCTCATGCACATGGAGTGGCGTCAAAGGGTGAGACAATTCAAATTGAAGGTGGCGTTCTTTCCGTCCTGGTGTGGTACTGATCCCCAGGGTCAGCATTTCTTGCGTGACGTGATCTTCATCAAAGAGCAGTTCGGTATCAGTGTGCCAGGCATCCTCACCGTAGTCCCTGAACACACATGTAAGATATGCAGGCATACCCTATCCTCAGTTTCCTTTCTCCGTCCTCATCACATGTCGTGATGACCATGCGAGTATGCTGTTTCCATCTGTTTGCATTCCTACACCTCAATGGAGTAGAGGTGGAGATGTTCAACGAGATAGACCATCATATCGTAGGGGAGCTGTTTTGGTTCACCATCCCCGTGTGTGGATAGTCGTTGATACAATGCCACGCCTTCAGCCAGCTCCGCACCTCTTCGCGAGAGCGTGATGAGTTCTTCCAGGCCTTTGTGAGCAACGGCCGGATCGCGGAAAGCGCCAAAATAGCTGCACGGCCCATCAACCATCATCCAGATTTGCCACAGGTGCGTTTCGGGATGTTTGACGATCCCACCCGCTACTTCACCCAGACCACGAGGAGTGCTCTCCTTCGTCGGGGTAAACGGCTGAAAACAACGTGCATAGTCTCCCTTGGCCTTCACCCCTCCCCGGATCTCCTGAAGAGTCTCTTCAAGCGTGTAAGGGTACTCAGGACAGGGTGTGTAGAAACCAGACTGCCAGAGGGCCAAGATGGTATTCGCAATGGCCCTTGCGCTCTCAACCGTAAGACGAGGATCGCCAGTGGCAAGCGTCTGGGTGTACTGAGCAAGCAGGAAATGTGCCACCCCAGGGCCCAGTTGCATCTCCTTGATGATCGGAAGCACTTCCTGCTCAGCAAGACGGATGTACAGAACAAGGTCCTCTGGTTCCATCTCAATGATGCGTGGGCGTGATGATCGATGGGAGGTGCCGTGGAAACGGCGTCCCTGCTTTCGTTTCTTCATATCTCTCCTCCACTGTTTCTCAAGCGACACGATGCTGCTAGACGGGTCATGTGCTCTCCAGATCGGGGACCTCTTCGATCAGCTCTCCTGGCGGAACGCCTAACGCCCTCGCTATCTTTCCAAGTGTCTCAGTCGTCGTGATATAGTACGGATCCTTAAACATCCGCTTGACCGTGTTATAGGCTACATCAGCATCTCTCTGGAGTTTGCCCATACTGATACCTTTCTCGCGGGAAACTTCTTTGATTCGTAAACGTACTGCCATAGGCTCTTGCCCTCATTTAGAATAGATAAGATTGTAGCAGCCTTTGCCTTGTGGCAACACTAGCCAAGTTCATGTCTCACGTGTACGCGGGGTCGTAGATGTCAATGGTCGAGCTGTTTTGTCAAAGCAGCGGTGCGATTAACATGAGCTCTCTTCTCATCCATTGTCAGAACTGTGATCACTCTTCCTCAAGAGCTCAAGAGACGTGAAGAGAGCCTGTGTGGTGCTTGGAGATGCGAGGGAGGACTGCTGGTGTATCTTTCTTCTTAACGCAGTGCACATACGAGTGAACCAGATGTCGTCTTGCAAGAAACACCCCTTCAATCAGCTTCCTTCGCCGATCCTCGCGTCAACTCGTTGCTCAGACAGAACCACAAGATGCGCCTGTTCAATAAAGACAGTAGCGGTCATCCTGTCGGTCGTAAGAGAAAGAGATGGATGTTCTCTGCCTCAGGAACCTCACGTCTCCTTTCTCCTTCTTCACCGGTCAGTAGAACGCCCACTGTACAATGAAGGCACCCTGCCACTCTTTTCTCTTCTTCAATTATAGGCGTATGTGGGTACCCATAGAGTTAGGACTATCATTGTAGCCCCTCCTTTTTGGGGAGTTCTACTGAGGAGGCTACCTTGCTACAATCTCGCCAAAGAGTAGGTGAGAAGAGATATGGCAGTACGTTTACGCGTCAAAGAGGTTGCCCGGGAGAAGGGCGTCAGTATGGGTAAACTCCACAGACAGGCCGATGTGTCCTACAAAACCATCAAACGGATCTATTC